>Ga0071330_1059638_pt1 | contig 115943 bp, 124 predicted proteins | sample GBScel77sediment_FD_63802 | JGI IMG/M metagenome (GOLD analysis project Ga0071330, IMG submission 63802) | Hot spring sediment microbial communities from Great Boiling Spring, Nevada - Cellulolytic enrichment Sediment 77C v2 (version 2) | ecosystem: Environmental > Aquatic > Thermal springs >... | reverse complement strand
GGTGGTGAGCTTGGGCTTATGTATCAAGACGGTGGTCTTCCGGTGAGCGGATTTGTCCGAATGATAGATCCCCAAAACTGGGAACAAATAGCCAGGGAATTCCTAATACCAGAAGAATAAAAAATCAAAAGGGCCCATCGAGCAATATTCGATGGGCCCTTTAACGCCCAATACCAAGGTAAACAAATCCTGCCTTTCGGGCTTCTTCTGGTTCAAAAAAGTTTCGACCGTCAAATAGAATCGGAGTTCGCATAACTGAAGCCAATTTCCTAAGGGATAACTTTCGATATTGAGGCCAGGCAGTAACCAGAAGAAGGGCATCAGCCCCTTTCGCTATCTCATATGGGTCATCCACAAACTCCACTTCAAGCCCTTGTAAGACCTTACGAGCATTATCCATTGCCACTGGATCGTTTACCCTCACATGGGCCTCTCTTTGAAGCAACATGTGAATGATATCAATAGATGGTGAATCCCGAACGTCGTCCGTACCGGGCTTAAAAGCCAACCCTAAGAGGCCTATTATTCTTCCCCTAACCCCTTTTAAGACCTCTTGAAGCCTTTCGACCGCCCTTTCCCTTTGCCGATAATTCACCTCCCGAGCGGCCTCTACTAACCGCATGGGACAAGAGAGTTCCTTTCCCATGGCCACTAAAGCTGCGGTATCTTTGGGAAAACAACTCCCTCCCCATCCAAGCCCTGCTTCTAAGAATCGGGGCCCAATACGGGGATCAAGGCCGATGCCTCTGGCCACTTCGGTTACGTCAGCCCCTACCTTCTCGCAAAGGGAGGCTATTTCATTAATGAAACTTATCTTCATGGCCAGAAAGGCATTGGCCGCGTATTTGATCATCTCCGCACTGATCGGGTCCGTGGTTATAAAAGGAGGGAGATCATAACCTTCGGGTCTTGGTAAAAAGGGAGGCGGTTCAAAAGTTTGTTCCAAAATGGGTCGATAAAGTCTTCGCAAAATATCCACGCTCTCGGGTTCTCTACTCCCAACTACGATCCTATCGGGATAAAGCATATCCTTTATGGCGGACCCCTCCCTTAAAAATTCCGGATTAGAAGCCACATTAACCCTTATGTTATCCTTGGGTTTCTTCGCGTTAATCACCTGTTCCACTATGTAGGCCACTCTTCTATTTGTACCAATGGGAACAGTGGATTTTATCACCAATGTGTATGTCCGTCCTTCCTGTAAGCCTTCGGCGATCTCTCTTGCAGCCGTTTCCACGTATCTAAGGTCGGTTTGACCATTGGGTTTGCTCGGCGTCCCCACAGCGATCATTATCACCTCTGAATCGCTGACCGAAGGCACGGGATCATCCGTGAAGGTCAAGTTATCTTTACAAAGTTCCATCAGTTCCTCCAAACCCGGTTCGTAAATGGGGCTTTTAAAGGACTGAATCAACCTGAGCTTTTCCCTGTCCTTCTCCACACCAACTACTTTATGGCCTATGTAAGCAAGGGTGACAGCCGTAGTTAACCCCACATAACCAGTTCCTATTACGGAGACCTTCATTTATTACCCCCTTTTTTGGCTTTCAAACTCAGGAATATCAAACCCAAAAGGGAAACCAATATAAAAATCCTAGCGACCCATAAGCTCCAAGAACTTGTGGCAAAAACTTCACCGATCTTACTTAAGGCCCAAAGATAGAGTATCACCAACAAAAACCCTCCTGAGATTCCAAAAAGAACGTAAACAACAGGCCTTGGAATACGAAGGAAAGAATTTTTCATCAACTCTTGTCTAAACCTCTCAGGTCCCCACATCCAAACGAAGAACAAAACCTCCAAAAGGGCGAAAAGTACCAAAAAGAAAGTACCAACCCAAAAATCAAGCTCATCTATAAAACCCGGAATAAAAGCCGAACAAAAACTACCCACGCTCATACCGAAAACTGTCACCAGGACCGCTTTCTGATGCCTCCATCCTAATTCATCTTCAAAAAAGGCTATAAGAGGCTGAGCTAAGGCCAAAGAAGAGGTAATGGCAGCGATGAAAAGGAGGAAAAACCAAAGGAAGGACAAAAGGAAACCAAAAGGTAGAGAAAACAGAACCGCAGGCATACTCACAAATCCGATCCTAAAACTACCTTCGGCAGCAAGTACCCCTATAGAAGAAGCCCCAAACAGGGCAAAGGCCGCCGGTATAGCAATACACCCCCCAAGGCCTATCTCCACAATCTCATTCAAGGTAGCTGTCCAAAGCCCCACTTTTACGATGTCCTCTTTGGGTCTAGCATAACTCGCGTAGGCCGCGATACACCCCATGCCTAAAGAAAGGGTGAAGAAAATCTGTCCTGCTGCCTCAATCCAAACTTGAAAGTCTCTGAGTTTGGAAAAATCGGGTTTAAACATAAAAAGTAATCCCTCAAGGCCTTTCCATCCCTCAAGGGACAAGGAAAAAACCGCAAGAAAACTCCCCATACCAAAAAGCATGGGCAGCCCCACTTTAGCCACCAGTTCTATCCCCTTGCTGATCCCCCTTAGGAGAACCCAAAAGTTTAAGAGGAGGGTTAAAACCAAAAAGAATGTGGCCCAAGAGGAGGGAGCGACATAGGCTCGGAAACTCTCAAGGAAATACTCCATAGAAACCTTTTCTGGGTAAAACGCCTTAAAAAGGGACAAAAAACTATAACCCAATGTCCAGGATTCTATGTAAAGGTAATAACTGGCGATTAAAAATGGAATCGCAACCCCAAGGCTTCCGATAGTCTTTGCAATCCGGGACTCCTTAAAGAAAACGCCAAATATTCCACTCATGGACCCTCGCCCCTTTTCCCCGGCAGTCCTTCCAACAACCCATTCCAATATCATGAGGGGTAAACCAAGTATGAAAAAACTTAAAGCGTAAGGCACCATAAAGGCACCTCCCCCATAAAGGGCCACTTTAGAGGGAAACCTCAACAGATTCCCGAGCCCAATGGCATTACCCGCAGCCGCAAGGATTAATCCCACCCTCGACGCCCATCTTTCCCTTCTGGACTCCATCTTCACAGTTCCTCACTTCCTTTTATTGTAAGCCTTTAACACAATATACTCTCACCTTCAAGACCACAAAGTAGACCTTCTTTTGAAATTTTTTTAAATTTTTTATATGCCCATAAGCCAAGAACCTTCTTACATTCAGCTTTATCGCTCAGGCCAACTCGAGGAACGACTTAAGCTCCTAAAGGAAATACTCCAAAGTTGCCAACTATGCCCTCGTCAATGCAAAGTAAACCGACTTAAAGGGGAAAAAGGATACTGTAAAGCCCCTTATGAGCTCATGGTTTCCAGCGCTTTCCCTCACTTCGGCGAAGAACCACCCCTTGTAGGACTTTACGGATCAGGAACCATTTTCTTAACCCATTGTAATTTACGGTGCGTATTTTGCCAAAATTATGAAATAAGCCACCTGGGTGAAGGCGAAATTATTACTCCAAAGGACTTAGCGAAAATCATGCTTTACCTTCAAAACCAAGGTTGTCATAACATCAATTTCGTCACACCTACTCATTATGTTCCTCAAATAGTAGAAGGCTTAAAGCATGCTATTGAAAGTGGATTAAATATACCTTTAGTTTATAATTGTGGCGGATACGAATCATTAGAAGTGATAAAACTTCTGGAAAGAATATTCGATATTTACATGCCTGATATAAAGTTCTTTAATGCAGATCTCGCAAAAAAATATTGTAATGCTCCTGAGTATCCTGAAGTAGTAAAAAAAGTGGTTAAAGAAATGCATAGACAGGTAGGGAATTTATTAATAGATAACAATGGCATCGCTTATCGAGGATTATTGATAAGGCATTTAGTTATGCCTAATTGCTTAGAAGATACAAAAGAGATATTACGCTTCATAGCCGAAGAAATATCCACAGATACTTATGTAAACATCATGAACCAATATCGTCCTCTTTATATGGCCCATCAGTATCCCGAAATCGCAAGGCGCATAAGCTTAAAAGAATATCTTACTGCCTTACAAATGGCGAAGGAATTTGGTTTATATAGGGGATTTCCTTTGCCGTGATCCCTTCGGAAGGGATCACGGCAAAGGGGGTTACTTTATAGCTTCCCTCAAGTTTTTCCCCACCTTAAATTTCGGGACTTTAACCGAAGGGATAGTTATCTCCTGGCCCGTTCGAGGGTTTCTTCCTTTACGGGCAGCCCTTTGAGCTACCATGAAGGTACCGAAACCGGGCAACGCCACCTTATCTCCTGCCTTGAGGGCTTCGGTTACCACATTTACAAAAGCGTTTATCGCCCTCTCGGCAGCAGTTCTTGGTATTTTGGCCTCATCTGCCACTTTTGCTACCAAATCAGCCTTTTTCATCGGTCCTCCTCCTTAAAAGTTTTTTATTTTAAAAGTTACATATTTCCCTTCTGTGTGGCCTTTTTATTATCATAAAAAACAAGCATTGACAAGGTCTTTTTGAATTTCAAAATACCCGGTTTATTCCAAATAAAAAGCCCCTTTTATTATCTCTATAATCGGTTCACCTGGAGAAAGTTCGAGGCTTACTACGTCAAATCTCACCGGCACTTTCCCATATAATCCGTGTCTTTGTAAATAATGGAGGGCCACCTGAATCAATTTTCTAATTTTTCTCTCGGTAACTGCCTCGTAAGGCAAACCGTATGTCTTAGACCTTCTCGCTTTAACCTCTACAAATACGAGTATCCCCCTTTCTTCGGCGATTAGGTCTATTTCGCCATAATGGCAACGATAATTCCTATGGAGGATCTTATAACCGGATCTCTCGAGAAATGCTTCCGCCAATCTCTCAGCGTCTTCTCCCAGTCTCCTTTTATTCACCTACGCCCTTAAAGTTCCGTCTATGAATGGGAGAGGGGCCGAATTGCCTTAGGGCTTTGCGATGTTCTTCGGTAGGATAACCCTTATGGCGATCGAAACCGTATTGGGGGAACAACTTATGATAATGATCCATAATTCGATCCCGGGTGACTTTGGCCAAAATTGAGGCAGCCCCAACGAGTGGACATCGAACATCCCCATCGATAAGGGGGATTTGAGGAAGATCCAGTTCGGGAATAGCATAGGGGCCATCTACTATGAGGATCTTTGGCCTTAACTTGAGTTTTAGAACCGCTTGGCGCATAGCCCGTAAAGAGGCATTGAGTATGTTTATCCTTTCAATAGTCCTCGGCCCTACTGAAGAAATGGCCCAAGCTCGAGCTCGGGAAATAAGATAAGCGTAAAGCTCTTCCCGAAGTTTCGGACTCAAAGCTTTGGAATCTCTTATCTCGGAAACCAATTCCTTAGGATTGATGATAAGAGCAGCTGCCACTACCGGACCGGCCAACGGCCCTCGTCCTGCCTCATCGATCCCAGCACACAGACCTTCCTGACAGTAGACAAAACCTTGGCATTTATCCGGGCTACATAAGGATTTACTTTCGTTCTTTGATCCTGGCACTTTTTCCGGTTCTTTCTCTGAGGTAATAAAGCCTAGCCCTCCTTACCTTACCACGCCTCACAATCTCGATCTTCTCGATATTGGGAGAATTAAGGGGAAAGATCCTCTCCACCCCTACCCCATAAGAGACCTTTCTCACCGTGAAAGTACTCCTCGTTCCTCCCCCTCTTTTTCTTATGACAACCCCTTCGAATATATGGATTTTTTCCTTTTCTCCCTCTGGAAACCGATAATACACCCTCACCGTATCCCCTGGCCAAAACTCCGGAATATCTGATTTCAAGTATTCCTTTTCTACCTCACGAATCATTTCTTTCATCTTCACACCTCCCAAACAACCTATCGATAATGATCGCCGCTGCCGTGCGGACTGATAGATGATTATACCCCTTTCCCTCTATCGGTTCCAGTACCATATCACAGGACATTATTAATTCCCGAGTGAGTCCCCATCCAGTTCCAAAGATTAAAAGGAAAAGCCCCCCTTTTTTCATTTCTTCTTTTAAAGCCCGGTATCCTATGATCTTCGGCCATCTTTTCGCACTTGTGGCAATTGTTTTAGGTCTCTCCTTGAACTTTGCTTGAAGGTCGGAGAGCACATCTTCCAACGTAGGGCTAAACTTTATATTATCCAGAGCCATCTTCCTCAATGGATTAAAGGAAGCTCCTGGTCCCTCACGCCAATACTTGACCATCCTCTCCCCAAGCTCAATCTGTGAGGATAAAGGGGTTACTATGTAAACGCCACCAAGGCCATAAGTTTTGCACAACCTTCCTAAGTCATGGATATCAATTGTGGTTAAAGCCGTGGTGATCACGTTGCCGTTTCGGTCATAAACGGGCCAATGCAAAAGCGCTAAAAAAACCCTCTCAGTATCCATCTTCCAATGCCGATAAATACCTTTTATCTTCTTCCTTTAATCTTGCTCTTTTTAAAAGATCAGGACGCCTTACCCAAGTCCTAAGTAGGGCTTGTCTCCTACGCCAATTTTCTATCTCCTTATGATTGCCCGAAAGCAAGACCTCAGGAACCCTCTTTCCTTCGAAAAAGGGGGGACGCGTATATTGGGGATACTCCAGCAGCTCCTCGCTGAAGGACTCCTCTTGAGCAGATTCAGCTCGGTGTAAAGCGTTCGGCAAAAGCCTCGCTACACAATCTATTATCACTAAAGCCGCAAACTCCCCTCCTGTCAATACATAATCCCCTATTGAAATCTCCTCGTTCACATACCCCCTTACCCTATCGTCAATCCCCTCATAACGGCCACAAATAAGGGCCAATTTTTTAAATTTAGAAAGCCTTTGGGCAGTCCTTTGAGAAAAAGATATACCTTGAGGACTAAGCAATATAAACCAAATTTTAGGATCTTGACCTAATAAGAACTTTATAGCCCGCATTACCGGTTCCGGCTTCATTATCATCCCTTGTCCACCACCATAGGAATAATCATCGGTAGTCTTATGTTTATCAAGAGCAAACTCACGGATATTAATCGCTTCAACTCGAAATACCCCATTTTCCATGGCCTTACCTAATACGCTAAACTTTAATGGTTGAATCACCATCTCTGGAAAAAGCGTCAATACGTAAAATACCATTTTTATTAATACTCCTCGGGGATTTTAACGATCATCTTGCGTTCTTTCAGGTTAATTTCCTTAATAACATCATTTGAAGCTTGTAACATTATTTCTCTCTGTGGGCCTTTTATTTCATAAACATCATTACTACCGGTAGAAAATATATTCACCACTTCTCCCACATATTCACCTTCTTCACTAAAGACCTTGAGTCCAATTATATCCACGTAATAATACTCTCCTTCTTCTAAAGGCGGAAGATCATCGCGATGGACGTAAATGCTACTTTGTGACCATCTTTCGGCAGCATCCCGATCGTTAATACCTTCTAAAGTCACGATCACGTTTCCCTTATTTACAAAAACCTGTTTTACCTTAAATGATCGGAAAATACCCCTTTTGTGATCCAAAAGGAATAATCGAGTGTAATTTAAAATAAAGAGGGGATCGGGATTAAAATATTTAATCCTCAAATCCCCTTTTCTACCATGTGGTCGCAGGACCTTCCCTATTAGGATGAAATCCTCAAGGGCGTCTTCCTTATTCAATGATCTCTAAGACTACCCTTTTGTTATTTTTGCTTGAAGCCGCGCTTAATATGGTTCTCATAGCCCTCGCTGTACGTCCTTGTTTGCCTATTATTTTACCCAGATCCTCTTTGGCAACCGAAAGTTCGATCACCGAAGTCTTCTCCCCTTGAATTTCCGTAACCCTCACTTGTTCTGGATGATCCACCAAAGATTTGGCGATCGTTTCGATTAGATCCTTAAGCTGCATCCTCCTCCTCCTTTTAAATTTTTATGCCTCCAACCTGATTCCCGCCTTTTTTAAAAGCCCTGCAACCGTATCTGTCAATTGAGCTCCTTTATGGAGCCATTGGATTAACCTTTCTTTATCGACCTCCACAAGAGGAGGATCCTGTAAAGGATCGTAGACCCCCAGTTTCTCGATAAATTTACCATCCCTTGGAGACCGCGCATCGGCCACCACTATCCGGTAAAATGGACGATGTCGGGCACCATACCTTGAAAGCTTGATCTTCACCATCTCCTTCCTCCTTTTACTGAAAACCCCCAAACCATCTTTTTCCTTTCATTGCCTTCATTTCCTTCATCAGCTTTCTTATCATCTCAAATTGTCTCAACAATTGGTTAACCTCCTGTATGGTCGTCCCACTCCCTTTCGCAATTCTTCTTTTCCGACTAGCGTTTATTATATGCGGTTTCCGTCTTTCTTCAATAGTCATCGAATTTATTATGGCTTCCATTCTACGCATCTTAGTATAATCCACTTTTACACCATTTTTAAGGACTTTGGGAAGGCCTGGGATTAGTTTTAACAAGCTTTCCAAATCCCCCATCTTTTTCAACATCCGCAAATATTCCCGAAAATCCTCAAAATCGAAACGGTCTTCTCTGAGCTTTTTCTCCAGTTTTTTTGCTTCCTCTTCCTCTATTACCCTTTGGGTCTTCTCTATCAAAGTGAGTACATCTCCCATGCCTAAAATGCGCGAAACGATCCGGTCCGGATAAAATGGTTCAAGTGCTTCAAGCCCCTCGCCGACTCCTATGAGTTTTATGGGTTTTCCGGTCACGGCTTTAATGGAAAGGGCTGCTCCTCCTCGAGCATCACCATCCAGTTTCGTCAATATAATGCCGGTAATTCCTACTCCTTCCTCAAACCCTTGAGCCACGTTCAAAGCATCTTGCCCGGTCATGGAGTCAACCACAAGAAGCACCTCATTCGGCTTGATTCTCTCTTTTAACTCCCTTAACTCCTCCATAAGCTCCCGCTCTATATGTAAAGTTCCGGCGGTATCAACTATCAGAGGAGAAAAGCCCTTTTGTCTCGTTTCCTTTAGAACGCTTTCGAAAAGTTCAAAAGGAGAAGAAGAGCCTTTATAACACACAACCCCTATCTTTTCCGCCAATTTCTCAAGCTGTTCCGAAGCAGCAGGCCTTCTCGAATCGAGGGGTAAAAGTACAGGTCTATGACCTTCTCTTTTAAACTTTAAGGCAAGCTTCGCTGCAGTGGTGGTCTTTCCCGAGCCTTGAAGACCTACGAGCATCAAAATCGCGGGGCTTCCTTTTAGATTAAGGGAGGTATCACCACTCATAAGAGAGACAAGCTCTTCTTTTACGATCTTTATGACCTGCTGAACAGGGGTTAGACTTTTCATAACCTCTTGCCCCACTGCCCTTTCTTTTACTCTTTCGAGAAATTCTTTGGCCACTTTATAATGCACATCTGCCTCAAGAAGGGCCAACCGAACCTCTCTTAAAGCCCCCATTACGTCTTCTTCCGTTAACTTGCCTTTTTTCCTCAATTTATTGAAAACAAGCTGTAGGCGTTCGCTCAACCTTTCGAACATAACTTAACTCCCCCTACTTTCGTATAATGAGCAACATGGATTTTTTTAAATTTTATTATCTTTTCCCTTAAATCGTCTATACCGCCTCTTAGGAGAAAAATTGTAAAAACTAGAAACGGGGCGGGAATCATTATATCATTCGCCTTTTACAAAATTAGCAGCGTTTTCCCCTGCTATACGACCAGAATTCACCGCGAACCCCATGGTATTACCAGGCAAAAATAAAAACATAGGAATCACCATTTATGGAATTAGCATCTGTACCTGCTGCATATAGCCCTCTCAATGGATTATAATCTTCAACTATTACTTCCATTTTGTAGTTTATCTTTATACCTCCCAAGCTCCCGTAAGCTGCGGGCATAAGCTTCGTGCCATAAAAAGGAGGTTTTTTAATAGGCCTTAAATAACGATGGTTTTTGTTAAAAACGGGATCAAACCCGCAACTACAAAATTCGTTATATTCTTCCACTTGCCTCGCTAAGCCCTTCTCGTCTATACCCGCTTTTTGAGCCAGTTCTGAGATAGAATTAGCCACAAATAGAGTATCTTTACATCTCTTTAACGAATCAAAAACAAATCATCGAAGTCCTCTACTTTAAAATACGGAATAAGGAACATGAATAAAATCTAAAACCACTTTCTTCATGTGCTCTTTAATTTCCTTATCAAAGATCATAAAGGCTATTCTTTTAGGTTGTTGCGATATTGCGTTCCCTATAAACGTTGAATTAAACATTATTCCTTCATTAACAAATCTCTCCCTTCTTAAGTTGACTAATAAGTGAGGTTGCCTAAAAGCCTCCGCTAATTTAGGATGAACTTCGCCTGGTACAATATAAATGAGTTGCATGTTCATAGGAGTGGAGAAAGAACTCCCATTTCCCACGCCATCCTTATTCCATCGCCTTTAAGACCTGAAACCCTGAAGGTAATAAGATCCTTTTCGTGTTCGTATCCGGTATATTTCTTTATCCAATCAGGATTGTCTCCAAACCCTCCTGTAGCAATAATAACCGCACGTGCTCTTACTAAAAGCTCTTCACCTTCTGGTGTTTCTGCGATAAATCCTATAATTCTATTACCCTTCTTTATCAATCTTTTAACAGATGTTTTAAAATGAAAACTCACACCAAGTGACTTTGCTTTATAAGTCATAGCTTTACACATGTTAGCAGCACAACTGGGAGAACCTCCGGGTTTCATGTAGGCCATCCTCCAGGGAAATAAGCCATAGGCTCTAAAAACTCAACGTCCATGTTTTCGAGCCAATGGATCGTGTCGCCGGATCTCTCGATATAAACCCTAACCAAACGGGCATTCACCCGCCAATGGGTAAACTCCATAAAAACCTTAAAAGCCTAATCACTACTTGGTCCCATCTGCCGAAATCTCTGGTGACGGCTTTCGACCGCAAACAATCCCATTCCCATATTAGCTGTCCCACCGGTGGTGGCTCCTTTTTCGAAAATCGCGACCGATACCCCCTTTCTACTGCAGCGATTGAAGCTGCAAGTCCCGCTGCTCCAACTCCTATAATGGCTACTTAGGTCTCAATGAGCTTCATGGCTTCCCATATGCTGGCCAGAACTTCACCTCCATTAGTTGGGACTAAGGTCACATTCCAAACAACGACTTGATTCATAAGTGGCCTCTTTTATACTAAACTCCCCTTTGGGTCTTCTTAAATATGCAAATCCTTCCTTCTTTTTGGAAAAGAATGTAGGCAGATATTTAAGATCTTTTAATTCCTTACAAACCATCTCCTCCCAAAAACTTGCCCACACTTAAAGCGGCTCTTCTTCCCATCGCAGAGGCCTCTACTACTGACCTTGTTCCAGTCACCACATCACCACAAGCGAAAATTCCTTTTCTAGAAGTCATAAGGCTAAAGGGATCTACCTCAATGGTACCCATGGCTTTAAGCTTGACCATGAATCCCAAGGGGACTTCCGGAATCTGTCCTATGGCAAATATCACTCCTTGGAAAAAAAGACCTTTCTGATCCTGAAATGGTTTTCAGGTTGAGCCTTCCCAATTCATCAAATTCAAAACTTTCCACATCTCTGAAAACCAATTGGAGCTTATCGGATACTTCATCTAAATGAACAAGCGCTTTACGATTGTGAATGGTTACTCCTTCCAAAAGTGCTTCTTCAAGGTCCTCTTTATTAACGCGCATTTCGGAAAACTCTTCCAAACAAAAAAGATATGGACCTCCGAAGCTCCTTGTCTTAAAGCGACCCTTGCGCAATCAAAAGCACTAACACCTCCTCCGATTATCGCAATTTTTGCCTCAATTTTAATCCTTCACCCAAGTTAAAAGCTCGCAAAAAATCAAGTCCTAAGTGAACATCTTTAATTTTCCTCCGCCTCACTAAATCCGGCACCATAGGACGCTGGGTTCCTATGGCTATTATTACTGCCGAAAAACCTTTTACCAAAAGGTCTTCCAAATTCTCCACGCGTTTTTTAGTTCAACCTCAATGCCCAATTTGAGAATTTCTTCAATCTCCTTATCCACTACCCGCCGAGGTAACCTGTAAAAAGGTATCCCTATCTTCAACATACCTCCCAAAAATGTCTGCTCAAAGAGGGTAACTCTATATCCTAAAACCCTAAGAAAATAAGCCGCTGTTAAACCAGCTGGGCCGGAACCAATTATAGCCACCCTTTTTTCCTTGGCTTTCCTAACCGAAGGGGTATAAAAAGCCCTTTGAGCGACAAATTTTTCAGTTCTCGAACGTAAACGGATTCACTTAAATGATTACGCCTACAAGCATCCTCACAGGGATGGGTACAAATATGACCTAACACTTCAACCAAAGGAGTTTTTTCTTTTATAACTCTTAAGGCCTTATCGTAATCCCCCTTTTTAATGAATCGAACGAAAAGCGGTATATCTATTTCAAGTGGACAATTGTATTTACAAGGAAGTAACGTCCTTTTTTCTATTATCTTCCATTGTATTTATTTCTACCTTATCCCTCCGAGCTCCTGTAGGACATACTTCTATACATAAACCACAAAACTTACATACCTCCTCAGCCAGCGGTAAATCAAAACGAGTAAATATGTATTGGACTCCGTCTTTTTCCTTTACCTCTAAAATCCCCAATCCCCTCAAGTATTTACAGGCTCTAACACATCTTTTGCAAAGAACATATTTATGTGGATCATATTCAAAGAGAGGATCATCTTCCTCAATCTCTATAAACCTCGGACGCCCTTTTAAAACCTCAGCTTGATTAATTCCGACGTATTGCTTTAAAGCTTGAAGTTCACATTTGAGATATTTCCAACAGCCTATGCATTCTAAAAAGATGTGACATCAATAAACCGGTAAGCCTTTCTCGCCTAAGAGACGCGATCTCCTCGTTTTCGGTTACAATCTTCATCCCTTCCTCAACCAAAGTATCACATGCATTAGCAAGCCCCATCCCATTAACTCGAACCAAACATAATCCACACTCCCCTATGGGAGGGAGGTTAGGATGATGACATAAATAGGGAATATAAATTCCCGCTTCGAGAGCCGTCTCTAAAATGGTACTCCCTTCCTTAGCCTTAACTTCCCTACCGTTAATGAAAACTTTTAGCTCTCCCATCTCGCCATTACCAAAGACCAGTAGGGGGACCTCCTCCAGGTAATCCTAAACGCTCAGTCCAAGTCATAAGGCTTATTTTCCATTTTCCCTTTTCCTTCACATATTCGTTTTTGTAATACCCCTGAACCCAAAACAATGATTGACCTGTCCGCGGATACATGTACATCATGTAAAGCAACCACCTTCCTTTGGCTTTATCACCTTCAACCTTTATAATAGGATGTACTACAAAATCTCCCTCTTTCCCTGCATGAGTTTTGGAAAGTTCTTCTTTAAACCACCGACGAATATTTTCCTTTCCATGCACAGGTTTATGCAAGTATACATCAACTACCGCATCCTCCGAAAAACATTCAGCACATTCATCCCATTCAGTGCATATTAAAGCATCTACATATCGACGTTGTAGTTCTTTTATCTCATTAATATCCTCTAAAATCTGAACCCTACTTTCTAATTCTTTTATTTTTTGTTCAAGTTCTACTATTTTTCTTTGAAGATCTTCTATGGTCATGGTACACCTCCTTTATATATGCCTTGCAATTTCCCAGGCTTGGTGTATTGCATCAACTATTAAATTTGGTTCTTTACAATCACCTATAGCGTATATTTCTCTTACATGTCTTTTTAATGAATTGTATAATTCGATATTTGGTAATAAAGGTGCAAGTATAACAATTGTATCAGCGGGAACTAATACCCGCTGATTATTTTGATTTACTACAGCACCTTCATCATTAATTTCTTCGACTTTTGCATTTTTGTAAATCTTTACTCCCTTTTTTGAGAACCAATCCAATAGTAAAGCTAAACGAAAATCAACTACTCCTTCCCCTATTTTTTCTGATTCTTCAATTATTGTAACCTCTCTATTCCTTTTCACGAGAAACTCCGCAAGCTCACATCCTTGAAGTGATCCTCCGACTATGGCGACTTTTTTGCCCATAGGAAGCCAAAACCTTGTTAACCATCCTAAAAATCTGGGGCCAAATATTCTAAGGAATATCTTCACTTTTTTATGAAGTTCTGGAGCAGTTATAATCTTTTTCTTTTTTGTAGTAATAGTTTCTGGAGTCCGAAATTTACCACCACATGCTAAAATTATTACGTCTGGTTTGATAGTGCTAATGAAATTTGTATCGGCTTCCTTTTTTGTGATTATTTTAACTCCTAATTTTTTTAAAGTTACTTTGTAGTACTTTATTATAGCTGGCAAATCCTCTATTTCTAATCCTTTTATCAAGGAAGCTAAGGGCAATAACCCACCTAAATCATTTTCCTTTTCCACCAATATCACCTCATGTCCTCTTAAAGCCGCTACTCTTGATGCTTCCATTCCCGCAGGCCCTCCTCCCACGACGAGAACTCTTTTTTTCTTCTCGGCTTTTTCAATAAGGAACTCTTCTTTGCCCATTGCGGCGTTTATCCTACACCGCCTTTGCATCCCTTTGCTTTGATCCAAACAAGTCCCACAGGCAGTACAGGGAGCTATTTCATCCTCTCTTCCTTCAGCCAATTTTCGAGGAAGTTCTGGATCAGCGAGAAGTCGCCGATTCATCGCTATAAAGTCAGCGTAACCCCGCTGAAGAATTTGTTCTCCTAGCGGAGGGTCGATCTTACCTACAACTGTGATGGGAATGGATAAGATTTTCTTTAATTCTTTTGCCAAATAAATGTTAGCACCTCTTCCTCTTTCCCTCCAATTGTAGAGCTCCGGAAACTTCTTAACAGGTGGCTCCGGGTAAAAGAGATAATCTGGTAAAAACCCGCCTACGTGATACCCTAGCCAATGACTTCGCACATGGATAGCATCAACTCCTGCCTCCTGTAAAAGAAGGGCTATTTTCTTTATCTCTTCAAAGGTAAGACATTGATTATCATCTATTCCCAAAGCCCTTCCCACTTCTATGGCGTTTATAATGACTGAAACCGGGAAATCCTTACCTGCTCTATTTTTGATTTCCTTTATCGTTCTGATTAAAATCTTTGCTCTGTTTTCGGTATTACCTCCATATTCATCTTCTCTTCGATTCCAAAAGGGTGAGAGAAAATTATGAAAAAGATGACTACTTGCCGCATTTATCTCCACTCCATCAAACCCAGCCTTTTTGGCTCTAAGGGCAGCGGATGCAAATTTATCTATAATGTCCTCTATCTCCGCAATACTTAACTGCCTAGGGATGTCCCTATGGAAATCAAGCGGAGTAGGTAGGTTTAAGGGATAGGAACCTACGGGGGGACCATCGTATAGGGGAGGAACATCCGGAAACAAGGGATTTTGCCAAGGCCCATCGTGCCACATTAACATGAAAGTAGGGCAACCGTGCTTGTGTATAACCTCTACAAGTTGGGCCATTCCCTCGATAAAAATGTCTTCATCCAATCTATACCTATTGGGCCATCGGCCTCCCAAGGGATAATCCACAATAGGCGACTCCACCACAAGAAGACCAACGCCTCCTCGGGCCAGATTTTCGTAAAAGGATAAAGCCTTAGGGTCCATCCTCGTATCATCCTTATGCCAATAGTTCATGGCCGCACCAGTTTTTATAATGCGATTCCTCGTCCTTACCTTCCCTATATAATGAGGTTCAAGGAGCTTTCTATATTTTTGCATAAGAAAAACCTCCTTCCGCCTTACTTTACACGAAGAATTATCAACAATCGTGCCACATAAAATTTTTATCCTTTAATTCCTGGTAATTTAAAAAAGGTGCAAATTTTTGCCAAATTTTTTAAATTTTAAACGCAAGGACGTGTTATACCTAGTTTTTTCATTCTAAATCTAAGGGTGGAGGGTTTTACTCCTAACAAATTAGCCGCTCCTTTCGGGCCACTCACGCGCCAACCGGTCAAACTCAAAACCTTTTCTATATGCTCCTTTTCTATTTCGGCGAGGGTTTTTACAACCTCCTTTGATTCGGCTTGTGTTTTATTCAAAGAAATATCAAATACAAAGTTTATAGTTGAACCGCTGGATGAAATAACAGCTCTTTCGATGACGTGCTTCAATTCTCTTACATTTCCCGGCCAATGATAATTTAATAATTTACTCAATTCGGAATTGGAAATGTTTCGGATTTTTTTGCCATACTTTTCGCTAAACTTTTTTAAAAAATAAAAAGCAAGCGGAATTATATCCTCCTTCCTCTCTCTTAAAGGCGGAATATAAATGGGAAACACATTTAACCTATAAAAAAGATCTTGTCTAAAGGTACCTTTTTTTACTTCTTCCTCCAAATTCTTGTTCGTAGCAGCAATAATGCGAAAATCCGATTTTATAGGTTTTGCACTTCCAAGCCTTGTAAAAACCCCTTCCTCTAACACTCTTAGGAGTTTTACTTGAATTGCTAACGGCAAATCCCCGATCTCATCAAAAAACACAGTTCCCCCGTCTGCAAGTTCGAGTAATCCTTTTTGCCTTTCATAAGCCCCTGTAAAAGCTCCCCTCTCATGGCCAAAAAGCTCACTCGCGATAAGCTCTTGGGGAATAGCAGCTAAGTTAACAGCTATAAAAGGCCCGTTTCTCCGAGTACTTTTAGCATGTATAGTACGCGCTACAAGCTCTTTTCCAACGCCCGTTTCCCCTAAAATTAAAACCGTTGCATCCGTTGGTGCTACTTGTTTTATTTGTTCTATTACCCTCTTTATAGCTGGCGATTCTCCGATTATGGAAATTTCATCCTCAGGAAATTCAGGACTCAGGATTTCTTGCTGTTTCTCAAATTCTTCTTGTAAAGTTAGAGCATTTAAAACCAATGCTGCTTGAACACATAACATCTTTACAAACGGAACAATATCGGGCGAAAAATCCTCGTTATCAATCCTTCCTTCCAAGTAAAGACATCCCCAACTTTTACCACTAATTTTAATTGGTATGATCAAAAAGGGGCCCTTCTCGCTCTCCTTCGCCCCCTTCACAACCTCCGCTCCTTTTAAAATGGCTTCCATCAAATAAGTTTTAAAACCACCTGTCAAAAATGTCTCGGGATCTACATTTCTGCTCACTATAATGGCCAAATCCTCCTGAATATTTCTCAAAATGCTACCCCTCATAGCTAAGGTAATATCCATGGCTGTGTTTAAAACCTCTTCCAAAAAAGAAAGGGCATCTTTACCACTTCCCAGATTTTCGGTGAGTTTTATTATTCTATTAATAATCGCTTGAGCGTGTTGTTGAGGAGAAACTAAACTTATTAACTCTGGAGGGAAAAGGGATGATTTAACTGTAGAAAATACCTCCCACGCCTTTTCTAAGTAAGGTTTTGACTTCTTTACCTCATTTTTAACCAGATAATACTTGCCCAACCAGAGTCTTGTTTTAGCTAATTCCACCTCCGCCCCGGCATATCTCAAATACCTTTCACTGCTCAGAAGACAACCTAAAGCTCGCTCATCTCCATTTTCTAAAAATTTTAAACCCCTATATCGCAGGACTACACCACGAATATAAACATCATCCAGTTCCATAAAGCGCTGAATCATTCTCTCCAAATTTATATCCTGATCCCAAAAACCTTTGCTCTCCAAGATGCGAACCGTCTCAAACAGCCACGGATAAGGAGTAAAAATTCTATTTTTCTTAAATTGAAACTCCATCGCCTTTTTCAAAAGCGAAAATGAACTCTCCAAATCCCCTTCAAGACACAAAATGTAAGCCTTGTGAATCAGAACAGCCCAATAGAGAATGTCACCCAAAACCTCTTCCGGAAACGACAAAAGAACCTCAACATGGGGTTTCGCTTCCTCAATTTTTTGTAATGTTAAAAAAGATATGGCAAATGCTTGATGACAATAATTAACAACTTGTTCATAACCTAAGCTGCGGGCCTTATTCATCACTGCCTCAATCATTCCTAATCCACGGGAAACTCTACCACATAACACATGAGTAAAACCTATTAACTGTGTGGCCATAAGAGCGTTCTCATCATCTTCGAACTCTTCAATATTGCCTATTAGTTTTTCATAACAACTGATAGCTTCTTTAAATCTGCCTTTCCAAACATAATATTCACTCAAACAATGGGAAGCCAACTTTATACGTTTAATATCTTCAATATATTTTGAGAACCGGATGAATTTTTCAATAAATTTGGAAGATTCCTGATAAAAACCAAGATCCTGGTAAGCTCTCGCTAAACGTAAGCTTATTAAAGCTAACTTCTCAAAAAGATTATTTTTCTCCGCTATATCTTTTGCTTTTTTTAATAGGTCAATCTGCTCTTGAGCTGCCATTCTATGCATCAATGTAAAAGTTTTTGCTATAATACTTTCCAAAAATAGTTCAGTTTCTTTTTCGGTACTAGGTTCTTTCTTTTCAAAATATTTAATAATGCAATCATAGTATTCAACAGCTTTTAATTTATTAGGACCTTTATTAAACAAATCGGCTACTTCTTTTATAATCTCCAAACGTTCTAAGTTAATCGAAGTGTATTTGTATAACTCTGCTAAAATTATTTTCGTCTCTTCGTCTCTTTTATCTTTCTGCTCATAAAAATTTGTCAAACGCTCCACAAACAGTGAAAATTCTTCCGAAGAGAGTAAGTCTTTCGCTTCCCTCCATCTCAAAGAATCCTTAATCGCATATACTCCTCGCCCTAAATCTTTCCTTTCAAGGACAAACCCCCTCCTTTTAAATTTTTCCATCACATTCAAAATACGAGTTACTGGAATACCCGTGGCCGAACTGAGCAAATCTATTGTCACAGGTTTGGGAAGGAAAAGAAAAAATAGTAAAAATTCTTTCTCCTCAGGAGAAAGCTTTTTCCAAAAACGTTCGATTTTAGGAGATTTCATTGGCAATATTTAACAATTTTAAGAATATTTTGTCAACGAAAAATTTGGTGGAGGCGGCGGGAATCGAACCCGCGTCCGAGGGTAATTCGAAAGGGACATCTACATGCTTAGCCTGTGTTTGACTTTCGTCAAGAAGCCTCCCACAGGCAGGACTGCTTCTTGACTAGCTCATCTAATATCACCCTTGCCTATGAGCCTCAGCAAGGGCTTAGCTCATGTTCCTGACGCCCTATGAGACCCATGAGCCAATCTCATAGGACGTGGCTGCTACTTAGGCAGCCAAAGCATACTCATAAGAGTCGGCACTTGTGTTTAGCCCACTGTTTAACGAGGAGTGGGACCTCGGCATGCTTTCTCCTTTCTCCTTACCCCCGTCGAACCCTTTTCGCCCCCCTTTCTTAAAGCTTAAATCTTTTATAATCCCTTTCAAACTCCTTTTCAAGGGCTTTTCGTTTTAGTTCTTCTCGCCTATCGTATACTTTCTTACCTCTGGCTAAAGCCAGTTCCACCTTTGCTTTCCCTTGCCGAAAGTAAATGCTCAAAGGTATCAGGGTATATCCCCTTTGTTGGACCTTTCCTATGAGTTTTTTTATTTCCCTTTTATGAAGGAGCAATTTCCTGGGCCTCAAGGGATCGTGATTGAATCGATTCCCGTGGGCATAAGGGCTTATATGAACGTTTAAAAGATAAACCTCCCCGTTCTCTATCTGAGCATATCCATCTTTGAGGCTCACTCTTCCCTCTCGGAGGGCCTTGACCTCAGACCCCTGTAACACTATTCCAGCCTCGTATGTCTCTTCGATAAAATATTGGCTCTGGGCTTTTCTGTTCTGAGCGACTATTTTTTTTGCGTCTTCAGGGTTTTTTTTCATCTCAATTACCGTTAAAGGCAGGCAAAAGCGCCTTTATAAAGGCTTCAGCCGAGAAATCCATTAAGTCTTCAAGGTCTTCCCCTATCCCTATAAATCTTATGGGAAGGCCGAGCTCTTTCGCAATTGCTACAATTATACCCCCCTTTGCGGTACCATCCAATTTGGCAAGGGCAATCCCGTCAATACCTATTTCTTGATGGAAGGTCTTGGCTTGAATGAGGGCATTTTGACCATTTGTGGCATCAAGGACAAGCAAGGTCTCTTGGGGGAATTCGGGATCTATCTTCCTCGAAACCCTTTTAATCTTTTTGACCTCCTCCATGAGCCCTTCCTTCGTATGGAGCCTTCCAGCTGTATCTATCAAAAGCAAATCATAGCCCTTTGAGATTGCTGAAGAAAGAGCATCATAAGTTACCGCAGCGGGATCGGAACCCGGTTGGTGTTTTATAAGGGAAGCTCCAGCCCGTTTAGCCAATATCTCCAATTGCTCAATAGCAGCTGCTCGAAAGGTGTCACCTGCAGCCACCATCACCTTTTTGCCTTGTGAAGTGTACCTGTAAGCTAATTTAGCCAAGGTAGTGGTCTTTCCAACCCCGTTTACCCCTACAAAGAGCACAACCATCGGTTTTTTCCTATCCTTAAGTTCAAAGGGAGCTTCATAGGGCTTCAACAGCTTGATCAAAAGTTCCCTCAAAACCTCATAAAACTCGGAGACTTCCTTTATGCCTCTTTTCCTCGCCTCCTCTTGAAGCTCTTTTATAAGCTCCTGCGTGGCTTTAACCCCTATGTCCGATTCGATGAGGATTTCCTCAAGCTCCTCCCATAGATGAGCATTTAAGACTCGAGAAGCATTTAAAACTCCTTTTAGTTTGTTAAAAAAGTTCAGATGTGACTTTGAAAGCCTTTCCCTGAGCTTTTTTAAAAACATCTTAACCCTCTTGGGCCAAAAGGGCGGCTCCCAAAGCGCATACTATCTGTGGTTCAAAGTAAACCGTCAAGGGCATTTTGATCTCTTCTTCCAATGCCCTCACAACGCCAATATTCTTCGCCACTCCTCCGGTCATCACCACTTGAGGTTTGGGACCACCTATGCGCTCAAGGAGCCCAACGGTTCTTTTTGCTATGGCCTTATGAACTGCTCGGAGTATTTCCTCTACCTGTTCGCCTTGAGAGACCAGCGAGACCACTTCACTTTCAGCAAAAACGGTGCATATGCTGGATATGCTTAAGTCCTTTTTGGCCCGAAGGGATATCTCTCCCATTTTATCAAGTTCTACCCCTAAAGCTCTTGCCATAACCTCTAAAAACCGGCCGGTCCCCGCGGCACATTTGTCGTTCATATCAAACTCCACGACTTGCCCTTTTTCATTAATCCTTATGACCTTGGTATCCTGTCCACCAATGTCAATGACGGTCCTTGCTTCCGGAAAGAGGTGATGAACCCCTCGGGCCAAACAAGTTATCTCCGTGACTTTTTTGTGAGCAAAATCAACTATCCCTCGTCCAGCACCGGTAGCCACTATCCTCTTAACCTCATCTCTCTTGATCCCTGAAAATATCAAAGCCTTTTCTAAAGCCAAAGAAGCCGCTTCATAACTCGAACCCCCGGTAAGAAGTATCGAATATCCCAGAACTCCCCTTTGTGGTTCATAAACAAGGGCTTCAGTAGTGATAGATCCTACGTCAATGCCTACGGTAATCATTCGTTCTTCCATTGCGGCTGCCTCTTTTGCACAAATGCTTCAAGTCCTTCATTAGCATCATGGGTCTTCATTAAGGCGTGTTTATAAATCAATTCATTATTCTGAAGGGCGGTTTCAAAATCGACATTTAAACTAGCCAAAATGGCCCTCTTGGTAATCCTCAACACTATCCCACTCTTTTCGGTAAGCCTCTTAAGGAACTTCTCCACCTCTTCCTCAAACTTATCATCGGGTACTACCACGTTAACGAGACCCAACTTTTCAGCTTCTCTGGCCGAGATCACGTCACCGGTAAGTATTAACTCCATGGCCTTTTTTATCGGTATAATCCTCGGCAAATAAGAATTCGCAACCGGAGGAAAAACCCCAACTTTTATCTCGGGCTGTCCGAGCTTGGCCGATTCGCTGGCTATTACCATATCACAAAAAATAACCACTTCGCAGCCTCCTCCTAATACATGTCCCCTCACCGCTGCAACCGTAGGAATCTCCAGGGTGGCCATAACTCGGAAAATATCATGAAAGACCTCTAACATCTCTTCCATCTTCTCACCCATATGATCCTTCACGTCCACACCAGTAGAAAAGGCCTTCTCACCTGCACTGGTAATAAGCAGAACCTTCAACTCCTTCTGGCGAGCTCTCACATCCTTTAAAGCATCTACCATCTCGCGCATGGTGGGTATATCTAAAACGTTATAAGGAGGCCTGTTGATCACAATTCTCGCAACTTGATCCTTTATTTCGTATAAAATGTTTTGATAATGGTGAGTCATGGCTCCCTCCTTTTTTTGAGAAAGATATCACAAATAGGCAAATTAATTCAACCTATATTTACAAAAGCTAACCTTTCTCCCAGTCTTTTAATGACAATATCCCGTAGAGCTTTATGCCTCTGAAGAGTCGGATCTTGCTTGACTAATTTAAACGCCTCTCTTCTCGCGAGTAAAAAGAGCTCTAAATCTCGAGGAAGTTCTACCACTTTAAATTTGGGTATACCCCATTGTTTCGTACCCAATATTTCTCCGGGCCCCCTCAAAATGAGGTCTGCTTCAGCTATTTTGAATCCATCCCGGTTTTCCTTCATAAATTTTAACCTTCTCTCCGCTTCTTCACTGAGTTGACCTCGGGCAACAAGAAGACAATAAGAAGGGTAAAGCCCCCTTCCAACTCGTCCCCTTAACTGATGTAACTGAGCAAGACCAAACCTTTGAGCCTCTTCCACAAGCATCACCGTAGCGTTGGGCACATCGATCCCAACCTCGATCACAGTTGTTGAAACCAAAACTTGGATTTTGTTATCTTTAAAGTCCCTCATTATCTTCTCTTTTTCGTGAGGTCTCATTTTGCCATGAAGAAGCCCAACTCTCCATTGAGGATATTTTCTTTTAAGCTCTTGGAATCCCTCCTTTACGTTTTTTATGTCCATTTCCTCCGATCCCTCTATGAGGGGGTATATCACGTAACCTTGATGACCTTTCTTCACCTCCTCTTCCAGTATCTGGTAAGCCCTTTCTCTCTCGTTTTCCCCAAAAAGATGGGTCTCAACGGTACCCCTTCCCTCTGGCATCTGGTCGAGAACCGAGATCTCCATATCACCGTAAAGGGTCAAGGCCAATGTACGAGGAATGGGGGTAGCGGTCATAACAAGAAGGTGGGGATTAAGTCCCTTTTGATAAAGCCTCACTCGCTGTAAGACTCCAAAACGATGTTGTTCATCGACCACGGCAAACCCCAAGGCCTTGAAACTCACCCCTTCTTGGATAAGAGCATGAGTCCCTACTATTATGTGGACTCGGCCCTCAGAAATATCCCTTAAAGTCTTTTCCCTTTCGCTACCCCTTATTTTTGAAGTCAAAAGCTTAACTTTAATGGGAAGCCCTTTAGCTAAACTGAGGACTGTTTCGAAATGTTGTTCGGCCAAAATCTCCGTAGGAGCCATTATGGCCGCTTGATAACCGTTTTCTATAGCGATCAAGGCTCCACAAATGGCAACGACCGTCTTTCCACTTCCCACATCGCCTTGAAGAAGGCGATACATAGGATGGGGTTTAGAAAGGTCCGACTTGATCTCTTCGATGGCTTTTTTCTGAGCCTGGGTAAGGGAAAAGGGGAGAGCCTGGATAAACTGATTGAGCATCTTCAAGTCGGCCGTATTTAAGGGTATCCCGGGGGTCCTCTTTAAGCTCTCTTTCTTTAAAGCAATAGCCACCTCTAAGAGGAATAATTCTTCGAAGGCAAGCCTTTTATGGTAAGGCGAAGTACCGTTCATCAATTCCCTTAGATATTTGGAACTTGAGGGAAAGTGAATCTCAAGAAGGGATTCGGAAAACGAGGGAAGATCAAGCCTCATCTCAATTTCAAGAGGAACACACGTTTTCGCCCGTGTGGCATAATCGGTTACGATTTTGTACATGAGAGAACGGATTCTTCTTTGTTTGAGATCCTCGGTCTGGGAATAAATTGGCACAATCCTTCCGAAATGTATGGTATCTTCTTTTTCCTCTTTTAGGATCTCTATATCCGGATGATGAACCTCCTTTTGCTCAAAATATCCCTTTATCTCTCCTGAAAACATGAGCTTTGTCCCTACTCTTAGGACCTTTTTAAGGTAATCCCATCCTTGGAACCATTTGGCTAGTATGAAGCCCGTTCCGTCACTCAATAAGACCTCCAAAACCTTTTTGCCGCTTTTGGGGTACAGGACCTCTTCAACCTTAAGGACTTGCCCCAAAGCCGTAACCCATTCTCCAGGTTTGATTTGAAAGAACTTTTTCATATCCTTTCTGTTCTCATACCTCAAAGGAAGGTTCATCAAGGCATCCCAAACGGTCTTTATGCCTTTTTTCTCCAGCAAACGGGCAATTTTAGGACCTACTCCTTTTATCTCTCTTATGGAAATCTCCCATACGTCACGGTCGCTTGTCTTAAGAAGGTACTCTATCTCCTCAAAGATGCTCTTTACTTTAAGGAGCACCTCCATCTTATCGGCAAAGTCCTTTCCATCAAAACCCTCGAATTGAAGTTTGATCTCTTCAAAAAGTTCCTTTACCTTGGGATGAGTACATTCTCTTAAAGCTTCCTCAACCATATGGTCCACAAACCTCTCAAGGCCTCTTACCTGTCGCAAAGCCCTTTCTGGATTTCGGAGAATAAAGTTTATTGGCCTAAAAAGCTTCTCTAAAACCCGCATCGATTATTAAAATAAACAAAAAGGGGAAAGGATTTAATCCCTTTCCCCTTTACAGAGATTTTTATCTTTGCAATTCCTTAGCTTTCCAATATCCTTTCGGCCTCTTCTCGATAAGCCTCCATTACATACGGAATACCCGAAACCTCAGCCGCCTCCCGGGTTAAAGCCATGAGGTCTTTTCGCGATATGGTGTCGATCCGGAAATTCCTGGAACCAGCCATTAATTGCTGAAGCCCAACTTTGATCTTGTCACAAAAGGTGTATATGGCGATAGCTCCAAGGGGAATCTCCTTAATGGCCTCACCGTACTTCTCCCTTAAGATCTCATAACAGACGAATATCTCCTCAACCGTAGACCCGTATTCAGAGACGCTTTTGGGGAGTTTACCCTCCTTCAACCATTCTCCGATGTTTTTACCTACCATTCCAGGAATCATAAGGGCTCTACCCATACATACGGCCTTAACCCAAGGGGCACCCATGGCTATGACTTTAAAAACATGGTCTTCGGTCGAAAAACCACCGGCAATCGCTATATCCGGGACCCATTCGCCCTGAGAGGCTAATTTTTTGCAAAATTCATAAGTCAAAGCCTGAAGATAAAAGGTCGGAATGCCCCACTCGTTCATCATCCTCCAAGGACTCATCCCGGTTCCGCCTCCAGCACCGTCAATTGTCACCAGATCTATCCTCGCCCTGGAAGACCACTTCAAAGCCTTGGCAAGCTCCACCATGCTGTAAGCCCCGGTTTTAAGGGTAATCCGTTCTGCCCCAAGCCTTCTGAGCCTCTCCACCTCTTTGTAAAAACCTTCCTCATCTATAAATCCCAAACGAGAATGGCGCTCGAAGGCCTTAATGGCTCCTTTACGAAAGGCCTCTTGATTAGCCGGAAGGGAAGGATCCGGAGTAACGATGTATCCTCTTCTTTGAAGCTCCAAGGCCCTTTCTAAGGAACTTACCTTTATCTCACCACCTATGCTTTTGGCCCCTTGTCCCCATTTGAGCTCAATGGTTTTAACACCCAACTTCTCAATCACATATTCCGCAACGCCCATCCGCGTATCCTCAACATTTAGCTGTACATGAATATCCCCATAACCTTCATAAAACCGCCTATAAGTCTCGATCCTCCTCCTCATCTCGGGCGATTCCACAACCCGGCCGTTTTTGAACTCGGCCTGAGGATCAACTCCACATACGTTCTCACCACATACTATACTGATCCCCGATATGGCAGTACCTACCGCAAAGTGCTCCCAATTCCTCCTGGCTACCTCTGTTGAACCCAGAGCCCCAGTAAAAATGGGCAGTTTCATTATCACCTTGCTGCGATAGCCATAAGAAGTAGTGGTATCAACCGCTGGAAAAATCGCATGATCGGGATCAGCCTCGATAAGCCCCTTAGCCCCTGAAGCATACCCTTGAATCTGTAAGTGAGAATAGTCAACGGGATAATCCTTATCAGCTCCTGCCGTTATAAACCCAAAGGGACTCGGATATATGACTTCCCTTCCCCTAAAAGAAGCCTTAAAAACCTCACAATTCCCTGTACACCCATCTATACACCGCGAACACAGCCCCGAAAAGGGCACCACACTCCTTGAACGATTACTGGTCTGAGTGGCATCATCTGAATTTGGCCTCTGTAAGTTCATGGCTCCCTCCTTCTTGGTTTTTATAGGTAAACGGTAACCTATTTCCTACTATAAGTCAAGGGAAAACTTGAGTTCTAGAAAAGAAAATTTTATCAAAAAGTTGAAAAAGAGGGAGATCTTGTAATAGATTAAACTCCAAGGACCCTTATGGGATATAGGATGATGAACAAGGTAGTTTTGGCGATTTTGAAGATTTTGGATAAGGAAAAGGTCCCTATTGGCTCCAGGGAGATAGCGAGAAGGTTGAGGTTTTACGGAATAGAACTTTCTGAAAGGGCGGTGAGGTATCATCTCAAAATTTTGGATGAAAGAGGTTATACGGAACCTTCAGGAAAGCAAGGAAGAATAATCACCGAGAAGGGCAAAAAGGAACTTTATAACGCCCTTGTCCTTGAAAACCCTAGTTTTATAATCAGCAAAATAGAGACCTTTTCCTATCTAACAACTTTAAACCTGGAGACCTTGGAAGGAGATGTTATTCTGAATGTCTCCTTTTTCCCGGAGAGGGATTATCTTAAGGCCCTCAAAATAATGAAGCCCATCTTCCGATCGCCTTATGTTATGAGCGACAGGATCATAATAAGAAAAGAAGGGGAATATATCGGAGATATTTGTGTACCAAAGGGGAAAATAGGCATTGCTACCGTGTGCAGTATCACCATCAATGGGGTTTTACTCAAAGCGGGCATCCCGATAATTTCGAGGTTTGGAGGCTTGGCGGAAGTAGCGAATAAAGAACTTACGAGATTTGTCTCCCTTATAAGTTATGAAGGCTCTTCCCTTGATCCTCATGATGTATTTATTAGGAGCAGAATGACGGAGGTAATAAATGCCGTTAAAAAGGGCAACGGAAAGATCTTGGCAAGTTTTAGGGAAATTCCAATTGTCTGTATGGAAAAAGTCAAACAATTGTCTGATGAACTTGCGAAAAAGAACATCAAAGGAATTCTCGCCATAGGCGAACCGAATAAACCCCTTTTGGGAGTTCAACCGAGTGTAGAAAGGGCGGGTCTTGTAATAGCTGGAGGGCTTAACCCCATCGCTGCCCTTGAAGAAGCAGGTATACCGACTGAAAATAACGCACTAGCTACCATTTGCCCCTTTTCCTATTTAAAACCTTTCGATGAAATTGGTCTTTAATTAAAGAATAGGAAGGTACTTCTTTATCTCATATTCAGTAACCTGAGATCTATACTCATCCCATTCCGCCCTTTTATTCCTTATAAAACTCCAAAACACATGTTCCCCTAAACATTCGCGAACCAAAGTGCTCTTTTCCATCTCCTTAATCGCTTCCCCTAAACTGGAAGGTAAAACCTCTATGCCTAACTCCTCCCTCTCCTTCTCCGTAAGGCTATACACATCTACCTCAACAGGAGGAGGAAGCTCATATCCCTTTTCTATGCCTTCTAACCCTGCTGCCAGCATCACCGCGAAGGTCAAATAGGGATTGCAAGCGGGATCGGGAGCTCTGTATTCGGCTCTGGTGGCCTGTTCCTTACCGGGCTTATATTCCGGCACCCTAACCAAAGCCGAACGGTTCTTTGTCCCCCAAGAAATATAAGCCGGAGCCTCAAAACCTGGAATTAGACGTTTATAAGAATTAACCCATTGACAGGTAATTGCTGTAATTTCCTTAGCATGTCTGAGTAAACCCGCAATAAATCTTTTGCCTATCTCAGATAAATGATAAGCGTCATTAGGGCCAAAAAAGGCATTTTTCCCATCTTTAAAAAGCGATTGATGACAATGCATTCCGCTTCCATTAATTCCATAAACGGGTTTTGGCATAAAAGTAGCATACACACCTTTACTTAATGCAACTCGTTTTACTACTACTTTATAAGTCATAACGTTATCCGCCATCGTAAGAGCATCCGTATATTTAATATCTATTTCATGTTGACTATAAGCTACTTCATGATGCACATATTCCACTTTTATACCAATTTGTTCAAGATATAAAACGGTCTCCCTTTTTAAATCAACGGCCATATCCAAGGGGGTCACATCAAAATATCCACCTCGATCGAGAAAATCCACATTCTCAGCAGATTTGAAGTAAAAATATTCCAGTTCAGGACCCACATAATAAATAAACCCCTTTTCTTTGGCCTTTTGTAAAATTCTCTTAAGCACATATCGGGGGTCACCTTCAAAAGGCCTTCCATCGGGAAGATAGATGTCACAGAACATCCTGGCCACCACCCGGTCTCCGGTAGTCCAAGGCAAAACGGCAAAAGTGGAAGGATCGGGTTTTGCTATCATGTCGCTTTCTTCGATCCTGACAAAACCCTCCACCGAAGATCCATCAAACCCGACTCCTTCCTCCAAAGCTTCTGGAAGTTCATCGACAGTGATGGTAAGGCTTTTCAAGAATCCCAAAATATCCGTAAACCAAAGGCTTATGAACTTGACCTTATGTTCTTTCACCTTCTCTAATACCCATTCCTTCAGCTCTTTTTCGTCCATTTTTTCGCTCCATTTTAACGAATTATAAGTCATTTCTATATCTGTTCGTTATGGGTAAACGCCAGTCCCTCCCAAAAGCCCTCTGGGTTATCCTTATACCTGGAGGGGCCTGCCTCCTCTTATATTCATTCCGATCCACCATTCTTATAACGCGTTTGACTGTCTCCTCGTCAAATCCCAAAGAGACGATCTCCTCAAAGGAAGCGTTCTCCTCCACGTAAAGTTTCAAAATGGGGTCTAATATGTCATAAGGAGGAAGAGTATCAGTATCTTTCTGATCTGGCTTCAGCTCCGCTGAAGGAGCTTTCTCAATCACGCTTCTCGGTATGAGGTCATAACCTGCTACTTTATTTCTCCATTTAACCAGTTCATACACCATGGTCTTCGGCACATCCTTTATAACCGCAAACCCTCCGGCCATATCTCCATATAGGGTAGCATAACCACAGGCCATTTCGCTCTTATTACCCGTTGTTAGAACTAACCACCCGAACTTATTGGAAAGTGCCATTAAAATATTGCCCCTTATCCTCGCTTGAATGTTTTCCTCGGCCGTTCCAAACTCGGTACCTTTAAAATGAGGAGCAAGTGTCTCTAAATAAGCTTCATAAATAGGTTCGATGGGAATCACCTTAAGTTCTATCCCCAGATTTCGAGCAAGTTGTGAAGCATCTTCGATACTCCTTTGGGAAGTATATCTTGAAGGCATCATAACGCCAATAACATTCTCCTTACCCAAGGCATCCACCGCTACAGTGGCCACTAAGCTCGAGTCGATCCCTCCGGAAAGCCCAATCAAAACTTTTTCGAAACCGTTCTTCTTCACATAATCCCTGGTTCCAGTGAGAAGGGCGCGGTAAATTTCCTCCAATAAAGGCAAGGGAGTATATCTTAAGGATTCTATTGAAGGTTTGGGATAGGAAGCCTTATTTTCATCAACAACAATTAAATCCTGCTTCCCAAAATTCAACGCTTCTCTAATCTTATTTTTTCGTAACCATGGATCAAGTAATCTTCCTGTTGATATTTCCTTAATAACCAAATCAATGACAATTAACTCTTCCTCGAAAGCTTTTCCCCTTATTATAATTTCCCCTTTTTCATCAAATATAAGACTATTACCATCGAAAACTAACTCATCCTGACCCCCCACCATATTAATATACACTATAGGGACTTTCCCTTCTTGAGCTCTAACGGAAAATACCTTTTCACGAAATTCTATTTTTCCTATATAGTAAGGAGATGCGTCTATATTAACAATAAGTTCAGCTCCATTTAAAACTTGTGCTGTAACAGGTCCTATAGGATAATATAAATCTTCACCAATACTAAGTCCTACTTTTACCCCTTTTATCAAAAATAATTGCCATGAGTCACCCTCTTTAAAATATCTTTCTTCGTCAAAGCCTCCGTAATTAGACAGGAAAATTTTATGGTATACTCCTTTTTCCTCTCCTTCGTGTATCACACAAGCAGCGTTATAAATTCCTTCTTTAAAATCAACAAATCCTAAAATCACAGTTATATCTTTCCCTTTTGTATATCGAACAAATTCTTTAAGCGTCCAGAGATTATCTTTTATAAAAGAGGGCTTCAACAAAAGATCCTCCGGAGGGTAACCTGTTAAAGAAAGTTCGGGGAAACATAAAAGATCGACTTTTCTACGAGCGGCTTCTTCAAGGTAAAAAAGATGCTTCCTTAAGTTTCCCTCAAAATCACCTACTGTGGGATTAATTTGGGCTAATCCTATTCGAAGCTTCTTGGCCATTTTTTTGATTTTACCGCTTCCCAAAAAAGGGATCAATGAGTCTTTACAACCCTTATTGTTTGAAATAAGTTGTTAAAAACAAAAAAGGAGGTCCTTAATGGAAGAAATAGAAAAGTTAAAAACCGTCCTTCAGCATTGGGTGCGTCATAATGAAAGTCATTTTGAGGAATACAAAAAGTGGGCGGAAACGGCCTCCTCTGTGGGGCTTCAAAATGTTAGCAGGAGTATTTTAAAAGCCATGGAGCTTATAAAACAGGCAAATGATGAATTTCATAAAGCTTTAAAATCCATCCCTTAAAAGGTGGTTGTTTCCCAAGGGTCTTAAGTGGTATTTTTAAAAATTCAAGTGCAAAAGGAGGGGAACGATGGATAAAGAACTGATTGAGGAGAGAAATAGGCTTCTTAGAGAATCGGTCAGACAAATTGCTAGGACTAAAGTTGCGAAAAGAGCTGCTGAGATCGATCGGGCTGGTGTGTTTCCTTGGGATATGCTCGAATTATTCGCTCAACAGGGCTATTTGAGCCTGTTATTTCCGGAAGAATATGGAGGATTTGATGGGAACATAACTGCTCTTTGTATTGTAGCAGAAGAGATAGCTTACTCGTGCGCCTCCAGTGCTCTCATGCTTGTAGCCCATTGGGTCGCTTTGATGCCCCTCATGATGGCTGGAACACCCGAACAAAAGGATTACTTTTACAACCGAGTGACGAAAGACGGTGCTCTTTGCGCCTTTTGTCTGACGGAGGCTGAGGCTGGCTCCGATGCTTCAGCTCTTAAGACCACAGCTGTACGTGACGGAGATTTTTATGTAGTAAACGGAAGAAAAACCTATGTAACCAATGGAGGCCCTGCAGAGATTTACACCGTGTTTGTAACCACAGACCCAAAACAAGGAAAAAGGGGAATAGCGGTCTTAATGGTGGAAAAGGGCACCAAAGGCATGTATATAGGCAAACCCGAGGATAAACTCGGCATGAGAGGGTCGGATACTACCGATTTAATTTTTGAAAATGCTATCGTCCCTGCAGAAAACCTGATAGGAGGGGAAGGAAGAGGATGGGAAATCGCTATGATGACGCTCAATTTATCCCGACCCTCAGTAGGGGCCTTGGCCCTTGGTATCGCTCAGGGAGCTTTGGATTATGCATTAGAATATACCACCCAAAGAGTACAGTTTGGGCAAAAAATTTGCGATTTCCAAGGAGTACAGTTCATGTTAGCAGATATGGCTATGAAGATCGAAGCTGCAAGGGCTTTGGTCTATAAGGCCGCATCTCTGTTGGACCAAAAAGTTTACGAAAGAGACAAAATGTCAGCTCTTGGGGTCGATACCCTTTCGGCTATGGCGAAGTGTTTCGCTTCCGATGTAGCTATGGAGGTAACAGTTAATGCGGTTCAATTGTTAGGTGGTTGTGGTTATCTTAAGGATTATCCAGTAGAAAGAATGATGAGAGACGCAAAAGTAACACAAATCTTCGAGGGCACTAATCAAATCCAGCGAGTTATTATTGCAAGGAACTTATTGAGACCATTGTTAGAAAAAAGTACGTTAAGAAGTTAATCGCGTTTGCGCTCCATTTTCTATAAAAACCCTCTAATTACCCTATGCTCTGCATTAGTAGGGGGATTACTGTATACCAATAACGATATATTTGAGGCATCGGTTTTTTTGTCAATAGCAATAATTGGAACTTTCCTTTTAGTAAAAAAGAACAAGCGCCTTTTGTTTTTGCCGATCTTCTTTTTCATTTTGGGAGCATATTCTTCCATTAAAATAAACAAACCCGGTTTACCTCCAAACCATATTGCCAATTTACCCATTTGGAAAATAGAAGAGCTCGAGGGAAGACTCATAAAAGCCACAGACCTTAAAGCAAGTTCCACTTCCTTTACAATCGAAGCAGAAAGGGCCTTTTTGGGAAACTGGATAAAAACACAAGGATTGGTCAGGTTATACCTCTCAAGCCCCCTATATCTTGAAAAGGGAACCTCAGTGAGGGTAAAGGTCAGATTGAGAACTTTCAAGGATTTCTACAATCCTGGTAGTTCCAAACTCAACGATTATTACAAACGAAAGGGAATCTTCCTCACCGGGTATGTAATGGGAAACGTTAAAGTTTTAAAAGAAGGCAAAAGCTTTTGGAGCGTTTTCAGAAAGAACTTTAGGGAAGCCCTAAGGAGGTACTCAACTCCAAGAAGCGAAGGAATCCTGATGGCCTTAGCCCTGGGGCAAAGGGGGAAAATCTTACCAAAAAACCAGGAAACTTTTCGTAAAACAGGTACGGCTCACCTTTTGGCCATCTCGGGTTTACATATGACCTTGGTAAGTGGTCTTTTGATATTTTTGATCAAAAAGTTTAAGGAAAAGGGTTTTTTAATGATTGGAGAAAATTACCAAGTTCTTTTGGCATTGCCCTTTATATTGGGATATCTTTTTGTCTCTGAAAGTCCCATTTCAGCATTAAGAGCGAGTCTTGCCATCTTTACATTAAGCTTCCTACTTTTATTAGGAAAGCCGAAAAACCCCTTTAACATACTTTGCCTCTGCGCGATTGTAATTCTTTCCTTTATGCCCTATGAATTGTGGAATCCTTCCTTTCAACTATCTTTTGTAGCTACAGGAGGAATTCTCATATTTGGTAAAAAATTACTTCCTTTCTTTCGTTCAAAACGCCTAATCAACTACATTTGGGGGATTTTTATCTTGTCTCTTATAGCTCAAATAGTAACCATTCCCATCTTACTTCATCATTTTCATATGATCTCCATCATAGGGCCTTTGGCAAACCTAATAGCGGTTCCAGTTGTTGGACTAATAGTCTTACCGTTCGCTTTGATTTCCTTAAGCCTTTCTGCTATCCATCCCGTTTTAGCCTCTCCAACCATAGGTATTGCCTCTTTATTTATAGAGATTCTTCTTCCGGTGCTTGAGAATCTAGAAAAACTCCCATTCTCATACATTTGGTTTTTAAACCTCACTTTCCTTGAAGCATTGCTCCTTTATGCCTCAATTGGTTTTATCTTTACATGGTGCAATTTATCCAAAAAACTTTCCCTTATTCTTTCTGCCTTGCTACTTATAGGAATTTCTGCGGACGTATTTTGGCGTTATGAAAAGACTAAGCCCACAGGCAAGTTAGAAGTTAACTTTTTGGATGTAGGACAGGGAGATTCGGCCTTTTTGAGATTGCCTTCAGGCAAAAAGATCCTTATTGACGGCGGAGGCACCTGGATGGGTGAATTTGATATAGGAAAATCAGTAATTGCACCTTTTATTTGGGAAAAGGGTTTTTTAAACGTAGATTACCTTGTGGTAAGCCATCCTCAACCGGATCATTATAAGGGGTTGATCTTTATAGCAAAACACTTAAATCCAAAGGAGTTTTGGTATGGTCCGAGCGAATTGCCCGAAGAACTTCAAAAGATTTTAAGGGAATTAAAAGAAAAAGGGGTAATCATAAGAAGACTTTACAAAAATATTGACTTTCATATTGATGGAGTTAACTTTAAGGTTTTGCATCCGCCTTCTGAGTTTGTAAGTAAGGATGTAAATGACCAATCATTAGTATTAAAAATCGAGTGGAACGATCGTTCCGTTCTTTTCACCGGGGATATAACGGAAAAAGCAGAAATCGAACTAAGCAGAGAGGCTTCGGATTTAAAAAGCGAAGTCCTTAAAGTACCGCATCATGGATCAAAGACTTCCAGTTCTTATCCTTTTGCAAGGGAAGTAAGCCCAAGTTTTGCCATCATTTCAGTAGGCAGAAATAACCCTTACGGACATCCCCATCAAAGGGTGGTCAGCCGCTACGAGGGATTAGGAGCGACTGTTTTAAGGACGGATTTATGCGGAATGATTAAGATGGTAGGATCCCCTTCCGGATGGGAGGTTAAGACTTATTTAAAATGTACCTCTTTCCCCCAACTTCGATAATGTAATTTTCACCATCGAAATAAGCGTGTTGGGCGAGTTGATAAAAGGCTGTCCTTCCTAAACGCGCTGGAAACTTTTTGTTTTTAACCAAACAGTAAGGAACACCCCTTGAATCAATCCAAAACGTTTCGAGGTCCATATATTCTTTCGTTTCGTCATTGAGTGTAATTATAAAACTCTCCTCCGTTTTTTCTACTTCTCGCACCAAAAAGACGGTATCTTCAACTTCTATAGGTTCTTTTTCTTCGCCGAAGCAAATCCAATAACGTCCTTCTTCATCGTACTCAAGGGCATTTAAAAACTCCTTAACTATTTCCTCCCTTATGATTTCCTTACCTTCGTAATACCAACGACCTTCTTTATCAACGAAGATCTTGCTCTTCATTTGAGAGTTCCTTGGCCTTAAGCATCGCTTTAAAAAGCGCTTCCATTATAGCTCCCCTTACCCCCTTGAGCTCCAGTACGTAAATCCCTTCGGCGGTAGTTCCACCGGGAGACATTACCTCTTCCTTTAAAAGGGCAGGATGAAGACCTTGAAGGATCATCTTGGCTGTACCAAGTGCGGTTTTAACGGAAAGCTTAAGGGCGTCTCCCCTGCTTAACCCCATCCTGACCCCAGCATCTATCATGGCTTCGATGAAAAGAGCAAAATAGGCCGGACCACTGCCACTTAAGGCGGTTACTGCGTCCATAAGGTTTTCACTTACCTCAACAACTTCGCCTAGGTTTGAAAATAGGCTTTTAGCAAATTTCAAATCCTCTTCCTCCGCCCGTGGTCCACCGCAAAGACCTATCGCCCCTTCTCCGACCAGAAGAGGCAAGTTAGGCATGGCCCGAAGTATCCTCCCTTTTTCCCCCAAAGCCTCCGAAATCCTTCGCGTAGGGAAGCCAGCCACAATGGAAAGAAGAACCTTGGAATTATCCAATTTCTCGGAGATATCAAAAAGAACCCCTAAGGCTTCTTTGGGCTTTACCGCGAGGATAAGGAAATCGGTTTCTTCTGCAAGACTTTTGGCCTTCACGAAACTCCTTATCCCTAAACCTTCCGAAAACCTCCGGCTCTCCTCCAAAACGTCACAGCTTAATAGGTAATCCTTCGGATAAAAGGTGCTAAGGCCTTGGAGGATGGCCTTTCCCATCTTTCCTATACCTATTATTCCTATCTTCCGCATAGTAGAAAAAGTGTATATACTTATTGAGATTTTCACAAGTCCATGATATTTTTATAAACACCAAAGGGAGGAGTTAAATGTTTGAAACATTGGCTTACGCAATGGCTTCTCAAGGAGAAAAGGCAACAGGAGGTAGTGGCATAGCCGCTTTGATACCTCTCATATTGATCTTTGTGATTTTTTATTTTCTTTTAATTCGCCCCCAGCAAAAAAGAATGAAGGAACATCGGCAAATTTTAGATAATTTAAAAAGAGGAGATAAGGTCATCACGGCGGGTGGGCTATACGGAACTATCGTAAACATCGAAGGTAATGTGGTAACCCTTGAGCTTGGGGAAAAAATAAGGGTTAAAGTAAACAAAAACTACATAGCCGGTTTGGTAAAAGAATAAAAACAGTCCTCCTTGCCCTGGAAGAATCCAGGGTCCTAAGGGGCCGAAAGGAGGTAGAAATGGAAAGATTTTATGAAGCAATGATCCTTATTAATCCCGATCTCGATTCAGAAGGTGTAGAAAGGGTAATAGAGGATATTAAAAAGGTAGTCAGTTCTTTAGGAGGAGAGATCCTAAAAGTAGAACCTTGGGGGTTAAGGGATTTGGCTTACCCTATAAAGAGAAAGAAAAAAGCCCATTATTTCCTCCTTTATATTAAATCCTCCGGAAACTTCGTAAAAGAATATGAACGAGTCCTCGAACTCAAGGAGGATGTCTTGAGGTACCTTACCCTGAGGTTGGAGAAGGCAAATCTTGAACAAGAAGGAAAAGAAACTTGTTCTACTTCAACCGGATAATACTTGCCGGAAGGGTCTTGGAAAATCCTGAGATAAGGTATACGCGAAAGGGATCGGTTGTGTGTTTGTTTTCACTTTGGTTAAAGGAAACGGGAATGAAAGAGCTCGAAGGTGTTAAAAATGAATTTAAAATTCCAATAATTGCAATAGGATCAGGTGAAGATTTTGTAAAAGCGATAAATAAAGGGGACAATTTATTTGTAGAAGGAAGTTTGTTAAAGCGGATTTGGGAAAAAGAGGGAGTTTTAAAAGAAGAAGCTGTGGTTTTGGCGAAAAAAATAATCACTATCAAAGGAGGAAAAAATGTCGAACCAGAAAAAAGCGGTTAGATATTACCCACCTAAGAAAAAGTACTGTATTTTCTGTGCCGATCCCTCGTTAAGTATCGATTACAAAAATTATGAATTGCTAAAGCGCTTTATAAATGAGCGAGCCAAGATTTTACCACGTAGGCAAACAGGCACCTGTGCCAAACATCAACGACAATTAGCAAAAGCCATAAAAAGAGCGAGGCATGTGGCATTGTTGCCTTTTGTAATGATACCCGAATGATTCTTACAAAAGGAGGATAAGGTATGGAGGTCATTCTTTTGAAGGACATTCCTTCTTTGGGGCAGGCAGGCGAGATTGTAAAAGTAAAAGACGGTTATGCTCGTAATTATCTTATACCCCAGAAGCTTGCAGAACCGGCTACTTACAAAAGCAAAAAAGCGATAGAAGAACAAAAGCGTATTATAGAAAGAAAAAGACAAAGGGAACTGGAAAGGGCAAAAAGTATCGCTGAAAGATTGGCTTCTATAAAATGTATAATAAAGCGTCCCGCAGGCGTTGAAGGAAAACTTTTTGGTGCAGTAACTTCTTCTGATATAGAAGAGGCCCTCAGGGATTTAGGGTTTGATATTGACCGGAAAAAGATAGAGCTTCCTGAACCCATTAAGACCATTGGTTCCCATACGGTTATGATAAAATTACATCATAACGTAAAAGTCCCTCTTGAAGTATGGGTGGAAAAAGAGGAATGAAAAAATGGTGGGGGATATACCCCTACAGAAGCTTCCACCCCAAAGCATCGAATCTGAACAATCTGTTTTAGGCTCGATCCTTATAGATAACGACGTCATACATAAAGTTGTCGAGATCCTCTCGCCCCAAGATTTTTACAAAGAAAACCATCAAAAAATTTACGAAGCAATGCTAAGTCTTTATGAAAGGGGAGAACCTTTAGATCTCATCACCTTAAGTGACGAATTAAAAAGGAACAAAGTTTTGGATAAAGTGGGGGGAGTAGCTTATTTGGTACAATTGACGGAAGCGGTTCCCACTTCGGCTAATGTGTTAAATTACGCCCGGATCGTAAAGGAAAAATCACTCCTGAGAAATCTGATATCAGCTGCTACCGAAATAATATCCGAATGTTATCGGGAGGAAGAGGAGATAGAAGACCTCCTTGATCGAGCTGAGCAGCTCATATTTAGCATTTCGGAATTCAGAGTCAAGCCTTCCTTTTATCCTATAAAGGATGTCCTTAAGGAAACCTTTAAGATAATCGAACGTCTTTACGAACGCAAAGAACTTGTCACCGGAGTGCCCTCCGGTTTTAAGGATCTCGATAGGTTAACCTCGGGGTTTCAACCCTCAGATTTAATAATAGTTGCAGGGCGTCCCTCTATGGGCAAGACAGCTTTCTGTTTGAATATCGCTCAATATGCTGCCATTCACGCAAGGGTTCCGACCGCCATCTTTTCCATGGAGATGTCAAAAGAACAAGTTGCCATGAGGATGTTGTGTTCCGAGGCAAAAGTGAATGCCTCAAAGGTTCGAAGCGGTTTCCTCTCAGAAGCGGAATTACAGAGGCTCACACTTGCTGCAAGTATCTTGAGCGATTCACCTCTTGTTATCGACGATACCCCTGCTTTGTCAGTTCTTGAACTTAGAGCTAAAGCCAGAAGGCTTAAACGGGAAATAGCCTTGGGTCTTGTAATAATAGACTATCTTCAGTTAATGAGAGGAAGAAGTTCTACCGAAAGGCGGGAACAGGAGATCTCCGAAATATCCCGCTCGCTTAAAGCCCTGGCTAAAGAACTTCAGATCCCTGTCATTGCGATAAGTCAACTTTCAAGACGCGCTGAAGATAGACCTGGTCGAAGACCTCAATTGGCCGACCTCAGAGAATCAGGAGCCATCGAGCAAGATGCGGATCTTATCCTTTTTATCTACCGAGACGAAGTTTATAACCCCAATTCTCCCAAAAAAGGAATCGCTGAAATAATAATCGGTAAACAGAGGAACGGTCCCACTGGTACCGTTGAATTAGCTTATGTACCGGAACTTACAGCCTTTAAAGATCTTTGGAAAGGTGAAGGAGAATGAACATCCCCAATCTCATAACCTTGTACCGCATAACTACCATACCAATTTTCGTTGGCCTCGTTTTTTATGGGAAAAAAGAAGCCGCTTTTTTTATTTTTCTATCAGCTGGAATAAGCGATGCAATTGATGGATTTTTAGCGCGTATTTTAAACCAAAGAACACTTTTGGGAACCTACTTAGATCCTATTGCTGACAAAGCTTTAATAGATTTGGCATTTTTGAGTTTAACCATAAAAGGCTTTATTCCGATTTGGGTAGCAATAATAGTCTTAGGCCGTGATTTTATAATCATTATAGGATTCATAACTCTAAAAGCGGCTTCTTTCGAAATCAAAGTAGAACCTAATCTGTTAGGAAAAGCTACGACGTTAAGCGAGATGTTATTTATTTTATCAACGCTGTCAAGCTTTGTTTTTCTTTCCCGTTTGAAGTATCCTTTAATAACAATTATGATTGTTCTAAATTGCATATCTGGAATTTTATATATTTCAAAAGGTACAAAAATTGTAGAAGGAGGCAAAAGATGTCAATCATAGTGGAAGTCATCGCAAGGGAAATTTTAGACTCTCGAGGGAACCCAACGGTAGAAGTAGATGTTTGGCTTGAGGGAGGGATAATGGGGCGTGCAAGTGTCCCTTCAGGTGCCTCAACTGGCCGTTTTGAGGCCCTTGAGTTAAGGGATAATGATCCCAAACGGTATCTTGGGAAGGGAGTAAAAAGGGCAGTAGAAAATATCAACAAAAAAATCGCCCCTAATCTGGTAGGGCTTGATGTAATGGACCAAGTCCTCATAGACCGAACCTTGATAGATTTGGACGGAACCCCTGATAAATCCCATCTCGGAGCCAATGCCATATTGGGTGTCTCTATCGCTTGTGCTAAAGCGGCATCCGAGTTTTTAGGAATACCCCTTTGGCGTTACTTGGGAGGAGCTTTTGTCCATAAAGTCCCGGTACCTTTAATGAATTTTATCAACGGAGGAAGGCACGCTGACAACCCTTTGGACATTCAGGAATTTATGATAGTCCCCTGGGGAACAGATAGATTCTCCGAAGCCTTACGCATGGGAAGCGAGGTATATCACACCCTTAAATCCCTTTTAAGGGCAAATGGCTTGGGAACAGCTATAGGGGATGAGGGGGGCTTTGCCCCAAATATCTCATCCCACAAACAAGCCCTCGACCTTTTATGTGAAGCCATAGAAAAAGCCGGCTACAAAGTGGGTGAAGAGGTGGCTCTTGCTTTAGACGTGGCTGCTTCTGAGCTTTATCAGGATGGCAAATATTTAATGGAAGGAAAAGAATGGACTAGTGATGAATTGATTGATTTCTACGAAGACCTTATATCAGAATATCCTATTTGTTCAATCGAAGATGCCCTTGATGAAGAAGATTGGGAAGGATGGAGCAAATTAACAAAAAGAATTGGAGAAAGAATACAATTAGTGGGTGATGACATCTTTACGACTAACATTACGAGGTTAAAAAAAGGAATGGAACTCAATGTGGCAAATGCTATTTTGATTAAACCAAATCAAATTGGAACACTTACTGAAACTTTTATTACAGTGGAAACGGCCAAAAGAGGAGGCTATAATGTCGTAGTTTCCCATCGCTCCGGGGAAACGGAAGATACAACGATAGCTGACCTTGCAGTAGCTTTAGGAGCAAGTCAGATCAAGACAGGAGCTGTTTCAAGAAGTGAAAGAGTAGCCAAATATAATCAATTGTTAAGAATAGAAGAAGAGCTGGGAGAAATCAGTGCATTCTGGGGGAAAGAGGCCTTTCGGAAGTGATTAGTAAATTATCACTTGATGAAATAACGGAAAGAAACCTTTATAGTCCTTCTTTTTTGCCCGATCTTAAAGAATTAGAGAGCTCCATTAAAGAGATCGGTCTGATTTACCCATTAATTTTGAGAAAGGAAAAGGACGAACTTCAATTAGTTTGTGGTCTTAAAAGGCTTATGGTTCTGGAATCATTAGAGGCAAAGGAAGCAAAGGTGGAGATCTTCCAGGAGCATGAGCTTTATCCTAAAGAAGCGATAAAAATCGCGGTGGTACATAACCTTTCCCGAATGAACCTTATAGAAAAGGCCAACTCTATAAAAAAACTTCTCCATTTCGGAATATCAGAAGGAGAAGTTATAGAAAAGTGGTTACCGCTTTTGGGCATGGGAGCAAGAAAAGAAATTTACAATACTTTGATGAGCCTCCTTCATCTTCCGCAAAAGGTATTAATCTATATAGCCAAGAAGGGGTTGAAATTATCGGACGCGTCACTTTTCCTTCTCTTTAGCCCTGATGAACTCGAAAACTTAATTCCCTTTCTTGAATCCCTTATGCCGAGCACTTCTAATTTAAAAGAAATTTTATTATCTTTTCGAGATTTAACTTTAAGAGAAAAAATATCCTTAAATGAGTTATTAAGACAAATAGAACCCATTCTACACGGCTTTCTTTCGCCTAAAGAAAAGTTAGAAGCGCTAAAAAATTGGTTAAAAAGAAACCGCTTTCCTCACTTGTATCACTTAGAAATTTCATTCCAAAATTTAATGAAAGACTTGAACCTATCTCCTTTACTTTCTCACCCTCCTGCATTTGAAAGCGAAGAGTTTTTGCTAACTTTAAAATTTAAAAATAAAAAAGAACTCCTCTTCCTTATCGAAAAGCTTAACCATGCCGCCGAAAAACTTAAAACTATGAATTACGATCCTTTTGAAATTTCTAATTATTGATTATGATGTTCTATATATGCATATGCGTTATGATTGTGAATTGATTCAAAATTTTCGGCTTCTACGGAAAACCAAGTGATATTAGAATCTGCTTTCAATTTAATTGCAATTTCACGCACTACATCTTCTACAAACATTGGATTATTGTAAGCCTTTTCCGTAACATATTTTTCATCTGGTCTTTTTAAAAGAGTATAAAGATCAGAACTAACTGACTCCTCAACTAATTTTATAAGGTCTTCAATCCATATTAACTTTTTAAATTTTACCTTTAATTTTACAACACCTCTTTGATTATGTGCACCAAAAAGACTAATGGCTTTTGAACAAGGGCAAACGGTACTTATTGGAACATTGACTTCAACACAAAGATCAATTTTCGAATGATTACTTGAAGCATAAAAACAACACAAATATTCCATAAAACCCTTTGCTCCTGTAACGGGCGCTTTCTTTTCCAGAAAATAAGGAAATTCAATTTCAATATAAGCACTCTTGGCTTTTAATTTATTTTTCATTTCATAAAGAATAGATTCTAATTCTTTTATTCCTATTTGGCCACGATATTTGTTTAAAATTTCAACAAATCGACTCATATGAGTTCCTTTAAAATGGCGGGGGAGATCTACATACATATTAACAGTTGCAACAGTATTTTGATACCCATGCTCCTTATCCAAAATAGTTATAGGATACCTTATTCCTTTTACTCCTACCTTTTGTATTTCTTGATTTCGATTATCTCGTTCATTTTGTACATCTTTCATGGTTCTAAAAAACTCGAACAAGTATCATCAGATTCCCATACTGTAACTCGATATAATTTTAAGTTTGACGGCAACCTCTTCTTCAATTCTTGAAAAATATATCGGGAAATATTCTCACAGGAAGGTTCTTCAATATCAAATGGAACGATCTCGTTTAAATATGTATGGTCCAATCTTTGGATTATTTCTTTCATTAATGATTTTATATGGCTAAAATCTATTAACATTCCTCCGTTTTCGAGTTTTTCGCCTCTTATAGCGACTTCCACTTGATAATTATGGCCGTGTAAGGCTTCACATTTTCCTTTATAGTTCCTCAAATTATGCGCGGCCGAAAAACCCATCCTCACGCAAACCTCATACACCCAAAGCCTCCTTCAAAAGTTCAGCCAAGTCGTTTACTACGATTTGATCCTCTAACTCTTTTTCCTTAACCGCATCGCTTAACATAGTCAAACAAAAAGGACAGGAGGTAATGACCATTTGAGCGCCTGTTTTTTGAACATCAGAGAATCTCTCATGATTAATTCTTCTCCCCAAATGTTCCTCCATCCAAAACCTTCCACCTCCACCACCACAACATAAACTATAAGCGCGAGAACGTGGCATTTCCTTAATAGCTTTTGGGTTTAAAGCCTTAATTATACTTCTTGGTTCTTCATAAAGTCCGTTGTACCTGCCCAAATAGCAACTGTCATGATATGTAACTTCTGAATCTAAAGCTTTTAACGGTTTAATTTTATTCTCATTAATTAGCTTTAAAAAAACTTCTATATAATGATACACTTCAAAATTTCCTCCAAATTGCGGATATTCATTTTTTAATGTGTTATAACAATGTGGACACATCGTGATTATTTTTTTAACGTTATAATTTTTCATTGTTTCAATATTTTGTTGTACCATAATTTGATATAAGTATTCATTGCCCAAACGCCTAGCAGAATCTCCACAGCACCCTTCCTCAACGCCTAAAATACCATGTTTAATTCCTGCAAAACTCAATAATTTTGATATCGCAATAGCTACCTTTTTGTTCCTATCGTCAAAAGAACCGGCACATCCTACAAAGAAAAGGTATTCTACATCTGGATCTTCGGCTAAGGTTTTAAGCCCTATTTCTTTAGCCCAATCAGCTCGTGTATGCATTCCTATACCCCAGGGGTTAGAATTGTTTTCCATGTTTTTGAAGGCTATCTGTAGTTCTTGAGGGAATCGGCTCTCCATAAGGGTGAGATAACGCCTCATTTCTATTAATTTTGGGAATTGTTCGATGAAAACGGGACAATGTTCAACACAAGCTCCGCAGGTGGTACAACTCCAAATAGCATCTTCATCTATATAATTTCCTATCAACAATTCCTCCTCTTCCTCTTTCCCTTTCTCCTCACTACCCCAGCTTCTCAGGTTCTCCCAAAAGAGTTTGGACTTCTTTAAAAAGGCTTTCTTTAAATTCTGAATGACCTCCTTGGGGTTAAGGGGTTTATCCGTCAAAAAGGCTGGACAATTTTCCTGACATCTTCCGCAGCGTACGCAAGCATCAAATTGCAATAGGTCAATCCAAGTAAACTCCTCTATTTTGTTAACCCCAAAAGACTCCGCCTCCTCTATGTTCTCAATGGGTTTCAATGCTTGAGGTTTAAGGTTTCGGAAGTAAGTGCTCAATATGGAAGTGACGATATGAAAGAGCTTGGTGTTAATCAAAAGGGCTACAAAAAGGAAAGCCGTTACCAAATGAATCCACCACCAGAATTTATGGGCCATCAAAGCACCCTCTGGCGAAAACCATCCCCTTATGCTCCAGCCTATAAAAGACCACTTCTCCCAAGGTGCCTGAGAAGACTGACTGCTCAATCTTGCCCCTTCTACCAAAAACCCTGTGACGAGAACTCCAAGCAACAGAAGCAATATCAAAAAGTCTTCCGCTTTATTATCAAGGGCCCGGGGTCGAAGGATATACCTCCGTATTAGAGCCAAAACTACCCCTATTAAAGCTGCCAAACCGCCCAAATCCATCACAAATGAGAAGGCCATATAAGTGGTTCCCTTTAAGAAATGCAAACCACTATAATGATCGAAAGCCTCAAGCGCGGTTCCGATCAATAAGATCAAAAACCCCCAAAAGATCAAACCATGCATCACCCCGGGCAGGCTCTCTCGAATTACCCTCCATTGAATCAGGATGTTAAGGAAAACCCCTTTTATCCTCTCTCCGATTTTATCGCATCGGCTTTCGGGCTTCCCTTTCCGCCAAGCTTTTACCCTTTCATAAAGTGCATAAACAAATATCAAAACCGCAATTCCCATTATCAGATAAGTAAGATTGCCTATTTTACCGATATTCCAAAATAACTCCCTTCCCATTTCCATTTTTCTCTCCTTTTTTCTATCTCTCCTTAATTAATCTCTTAACCTTGAGCTTTTAACTTTTTCACCTCCTCGATTAAAGCCGGAACTACTTTAAATAGATCGTCCACTATCCCATAATCGGCCTTTTTGAAAATCGGAGCTTCCGGATCCTTATTTATAGCCACTATAATTTTTGACGTGCCCATTCCGGCTAAGTGTTGAATGGCCCCAGAAATGCCACAAGCTATATAAAGGTTAGGACTCACCACTTTACCGCTCTGACCCACTTGATCGGATTGAGGTCTCCACCCTGCATCTACTGCCGCCCTTGAAGCCCCAACTGCACCATTAAGAAGCTCGGCCAATTCCTCAAGCATCTTGAAGTTTTCGGGGCCCTTCATACCCCGTCCACCAGAAACAATGATCTCTGCTTCCGTTAAATCGATCTTCCCAGCTCCTACTGCCTCAAAACCCACAACCTGGAAGCCCATATCCTCCGCACTAATTGGAACTTCCACCCTTTCTATTTCTGGTTTGCGAGAGCGATCGGGCTGAGGCAAAGGTAAGACATTCGGACGTACCGAGGCCATCTGGGGTTTTTTTGGTGCAAAAATCACTTCCCCATATACCTTACCAGCGAACATGGGACGTTTAACTTTCAAATTTCCTTGATCGTCCAAAGACACCTCGGTACAATCGGTGGCTAAACCCACACCAAGCCTCCCGGCCAATCTTGCCGAAAGATCTTTGCCATTAATTGTAGCTCCAAAAAGTATTATCGAAGGTTCATATTTTTTAACTAACTCATAAAGGGCTTTCGTGTAAGCACCGGTAGTATAAGCTTGGAATTGATCCCCCTCAACTACAAAAACCTTATCGGCCCCGTAATGCCCCAATTCCTCCGCCAATGAAGAAACTCCCTTTCCTATTAAAACAGCACAAACGGGTTCCCCTTTCTTTTGGGCCATTTCTTTGGCAGCACCTAACATCTCATAAGCCACCTTCTTTACCTTGCCCTCTTTAACCTCACCATATACCCATATCCCTGCCATCTTTCACCTCCTTAAATCGCCTTTGCCTCTTCTCTCAATAGTTTGACTAACTTAGCTGCTTTTTCTTCCGGTGTTTCTCCTTCTATAATCTTTCCCGCCTTACGCATAGGCGGAAGCGAATATTTCACCACCTTGGTTAAAGCCCCTTTTTCTCCCACTTCCTCTTCCTTTAACCCCACATCCTTAAGGGTTAAGGTCTTAACAGGTTTTTTCTTGGCCTTCATTATTCCCGGCAAGGAAGGATACCGGGGCTCATTTAAACCCTTGGTGGCGGTAAAAATGGCCGGAAGATCAACTTCAATTATGTCCAATCCTCCCTCCACTTGTCTTGCCACTTTCGCCTTTTTGTCCCCGATCAGTTCAAAGCGCTGAATGTTTGTAACTGTAGGAATACCCAAGAGCTCACCCAAAATGGAAGGAACCTGAGCCAAATCGTCATCGATCGCCTGTTTACCGCAAAAGATCACATCATAAGGCATACCCTTAATGGCCTGAGCTAAAACTAAAGCTGTGGTATAAGCATCCCCTCCGAAGAAAAGAGGATCATTCAGATGAACCGCCTCGTCAGCCCCCATTGCTAAAGCGGTTCTTATCGCCTCAATCGCCCTTTCGGGTCCGAGCGAAAGGATGGTTACCTTTCCCCCTACCTTCTCCTTAAGCCTCAAGGCCTCCTCAACGGCATACTCATCATAGACGTTAATTATGAACTTAATACCCGTATAATCTATGGAACTCATATCAGGGGTGGGCTTAATTTCAGCTTCCGTATCTGGGACCTGTTTTAGGCAAACTAATATCTCCATCTTTAACCTCCTTAATTTGTGAAGATTATCTCAAACTTATTTACCACATCTCCTCACACTGAGTCAACCTTGTATAAAGCTATCATTTCTAAGATGCCTCGTCTCATCATCATAATTCCAATAGCAGCCAAAAACAGGTTCATCACCTTGGCTATTCCCTTTATTCCCCCTTCTCCGAGTACCTTTATTAACCTATCGGCTTGTCCAAAAATCAGGAGGGTAAAAAAGAGATTGAGCATAAAGGCAAAAAGCGTGGGCATAAAACCATACGAATCGTGACAGATTAGAAGAGTGCTCATCACCGCGGGACCCACCAAAAGTGGGACTCCTAAGGGCACAACTCCTATGAATTCGCTTGATTTATAGCTTTTCTTCTCCTGAAAGAGCAAATCATATACGGCAATTATCAAAAGTATAAGCCCTCCCCCCACCTTGAAATCCGAAACCGTAACTCCCAAAAGGCCGAATACAAACTTCCCTAAAAACAAAAAACCAATTCCCACACTAAAAGCAGTAACAATAGAATGCCGGATGACCTTTGATCTTTCGGTTTTGTTCATTTCTTCGGTTAAACCTAAAAAGATGGGTAATACCCCAATAACGTCCATGGCCACAAAAAGCGATATAAAGGCGAGCAAATACTCCTTCATGACACAATATGAGGGAGGGCTGGTCATAAGCCGGGTTCTGTTCCCCCTTTTTATTGGGAGCCGTGGCCATTCATCTGGGCAACCAGTTACCTGGCTGCTCAAGCGGCCTACCCGGGACCTTAGGGCGGGACCACCCTATCCCCTACATGGCCTTGCTCCAGGCGGGGTTTGCCGTGCCCTCCTTTCTTGCGAAAGGAGGCGGTGGGCTCTTACCCCACCTTTTCACCCTTACCCCAGCCACATGGCTGAGGCGGTATGTTTTCTGTGGCACTTTCCAGGGGTTACCCCCTCCGGGCGTTACCCGGCGCCCTGCCCTCTGGAGCCCGGACTTTCCTCTGGAGCAAAAAGCTCCAGCGGCCACGTGACCAACCCTCCCATAATTATTTTATTACTTTAACAAAATTTAAAAACCCCCTTTGCCCTTCGTAAAACAAACTCCTGCTATCACCCCAAAAAAGAAGACCAAAATGTGAATCTTGAAAAGCGTCTCGGTGAAACCAGCCAGAAGATAATGAAGACCCACAGCCGAAGCCAAAATTCCGAAAGCCTTGCTAACGCCGAAATCTTTGGCCCTTTTGAGGGATTCCTTAAACCACATGAAAAATAAAAAAAACAAAACCCCAATGCCTATCAAACCATAAAGAGCTAAAAAATAAAAATAAATACTATGAGGTTGGTTGTATTTCTTCAAAAAGGACCAACTTCCTTCAACCCTTCTTGCCACTTCCAATTCATAATCCCCAGTCCCCACTCCTAAAATGGGATTCTCCTTAAACATCTCAAAAGAAAGCTTCCACATACCTAATCTCGCACCTATGGAAGTCTTAACTTCTGAACTTAAAAAAAATCCCCTTATCTCATCAGTTATAACAAAAAATTTTTGCTTAAATTCTGGTGTAAACCAAATCGTTCCCAAAATTATTATCATTAATAAAGGAATCAATATCTTTAATCTTTCTTTCAAAAAAGCAGTGAGAAGAACTGCATTAAAAACTATCAATGCAGCTAAATAAGGGCCACGGGAAGCAGATAAGACTATTCCTAAGGCATTAATTATTGAACACAATGCCCATATCTTTTTGCCTCGTTCTAAAATAAAAAAAATCACAAGGGAAGCATATAAGGAAATAGCCGAAACATTTCCAAACCATATGGGATTCATTATAACAACACTTGGAAGCGAGAAAGGTTTCAGATTCCATATGCCAAAAAATTTGATCAATCCCAGAAGATTAAGAACCACTACACCGATTACTAATACTTTTAATAATTTTATCTTATCCTTATCGTCTTTTAGAAAATAGGCGCATAATAAATAGGTAATGATAACTAAGGAAATTCTCCTACAAATTGTTAAACCACTCTTTATATCTTCTGTCCATAGAAGACCGATAAAAGGAAGAGCACAAAAGAATAAGATAGCCCAAAATATCCTGTTATGCCAAATTAAGGGGATATCCTTTTTAAAAAGGGAGATCAAAAAAAACAGAGTTGCTATTCCTAAACATACACCACTAATACTTTTGCTTAAAGGAACTGTTATAACGGATAAAAAGAATGCTAAATATCCTACCCGAAAATACCTATCAGTGATACTCCGCAAACAATAACCCTTTGCGCTTAGGTAAGATAAAAAGCGGGATCATCGCTCCTTCTATTATCTTAAAAGCCACATCACCAAACAACCACCGGGTTACTCCAGATTGCTTACCATGACTGGAAATGGCCAAAAGATCACATTTCTCCTCCGAGGCTATCGAAAGGATAAGTTCAGCGATATCCCCCATTTTAACCGTTTCTTTTACTTTAAGACCCCTTTCTCTAAGCCTATCGGCCACTTCCTTAAGGTACCCTTGGGCCTCTTCCAGACGTTCTTTTTCTTTCTGTTCTTTCCAATTCTCCCTTTCCTCAGGCTCCATGGTTGCCTCAATTATCGATTCCACATAAGGAGGTATCCTAAGGGACTCCAGGACATGTAAAAGAAGGATCTCGCTATCACTTCCTTTCAGAAATTCCTCTACGTAAGGAAGGATATCCTCTGCCGCTTTTGAACCATCCAAAGGTACGAGTATTTTTTTAAATTCCCTTTGCCTCATAGCTTCATCAAAGGAAAACGTTCTGGTTAAAAGTAAAGGTATCCTTGTGCCTTGCAATATCTTACTAGGAACTCCGCCCAATCGCCATTTTGTTCCGGATCTTCCATATGCCGAAAGAGCAATAAGTCCTGCGTTGATCTTTTCGCTTAAAGCCAAAATCTCTTCAGCTGGGTCTTCCCCATATACAACCATACCACTAGCCTTAACCCCCAAGGCTTGGAGTTCGGATACGCGTTTTTCAATATAAGCCCTTAAAGGACGATCTAATACCTTCTTGTCCTCGGGAAAAACCGAAACCAAAATTACCTCACTGCCCAATCTCTTGGAAATTCCCTCCACGAAAGGAAGAACGTTTTCGGCCATTATAGAACCATCCAATGGAACTAATATCCTTTCGTACATTCGTCCCTCTCCCTTAAGTTTTATGCTTGATGAGGTCTAACGTCCACTGAAAAGCCATTGTCTTTCAAGTTTTTTATGAGCTCGGAAACGTCTTTCTCCTCAAATTGCAAAACCAAATCGAAAACTTCTCCTTCCGAAGGCAAAGTACAAAATGATTTAACTTTAAAACCTTTCTGTTCCACAATCTCCATAACCTTTCTCGCAACAGCTAAGGAACCACCACCATATACGATAATTCTATCACCTTCTTCACCGATGCCCATAAGAGGGTTTAAAATTCGATAGAAGAAATCGTTTGTCGTCACAATCCCTACAAGTTTTCCGTCTTCTACTACTAACAATGAACCTACTCGATTTTTCTGAGCTATTGCTATAGCTTGCTCAACAGTAATATCGGGAGGAACCGTAACAAGCTCTTTCCTCATTATGTCCTTGACCTTTATCTTAGCCAACAAATAATTGAGCTCCCAATGACTTAAAGAGGTTGCCTGAGAAGGATAATACCGAAGAAGTCTATTTCGAGTAATAATACCCACAAGCTTGCCCTTCTCTACCACAGGAAGCCTCTGGATATTGTGAAACTCCATTATCCTTCCTGCTTCTACCATAAGAGTATCAGGAGAAACCGTGATAACATTAGTTGTCATAATATCTCTTACAAACATTTCTTCCCCTCCTTAAGATATTTCAATATCATTGTAACATCATTTTTAACCTTTTCAAGCAAAAATTTTTGACATCCTATTTTCTTGAGCTATATCTTAGCTAGGGAGGCAGAGATGGAAAAGGAATCCGTAAAGATCAGGTCTTTGGATTACAAAGACATAGATGAAATAGTAGAAATAGAAAAGTTGATTTTAGGGAAAAATAGACGCAAGTATTGGCTTATGAAAATTGACCTTTTGGAAGAAAGATCCCCCATGACCTCTCTGGTGGCGGAAGTGGAAGGGAAAGTTGTGGGCTTCATAATCGCTGAGGTAGCCGGTTGGGAATACGGGGTACCGGATACGGTCGCTTTAATTGAAACCATTGGAGTTCACCCGGATTATCAGCAGAAGGGAATAGCCACTTCCCTTTTTCGAAAACTTGTAGATAATTTAAGAAAAATAGGTATTAACACCGTTTATACTTTCGTAGAATGGCGTTCATGGGATCTTTTACGGTTTTTTGCTAAAATGGGATTTGAAAAAGGGGAGATGATACATCTAATATTACGCCTTAAGGGCTAAAGATGGAAAAAGTGGGAATTATAATTGACGAAAGGTTTATCCTCTTAGAAAGTGATCCCTTATCCCCCGAAAATCCTGATAGAATTCTTCCTCTTTTTCATTATACAAAAAATGCAACTTGGCTTAAAAAACTTCCTTCACGTATGGCTGAATTTGAGGTACTTTTGCTTATTCACGATGAAAATTATATAAAAGAGATAAAAGAACTTTCAAAAAAAGGAGGAAGACTGTCTCTCGATACATGGATACCCAAAGGAGGATATGAAATTGCAGCTTTAGCTGTAGGATGTTGCATAGAAGCAGTAGAAAGTGTGTTAGAGGAAAGAATAAAAAAAGTATTTGTTATAGTAAGGCCGCCTGGACATCATGCTCAAAGAAATGAAGGCAAAGGTTTTTGTATATTTAATAACGTAGCGATTGCTGCCAAATATGCGATAGAGAAAGGAGGACTTCGAAAAGTTTTGATTGTGGATTGGGATGTTCACCATGGAAATGGTACTCAAGAAGCTTTTTATTTGGATCCTAAAGTGTTGTATTTCTCCATTCACCAGCATCCACTTTTCCCTGAAACAGGGTACTTTGATGAAATAGGGGAAGGGGAAGGGAAAGGTTATACTATTAACGTTCCTCTTCCTCTTGGGTGTAACGATAGTGATTATGGAAATATTTTTCGTCATATCCTTCTTCCGGTTATGGAGGAATTTCAGCCTCAACTCATATTAGTCTCAGCAGGCTTTGACCCTCATCATCTTGACCCTCTTGGGGAAATGCACCTTACGGAAAGGGGTTTTTGGAGATTAGGAGACCTTTTGATTAAAAAAGCCGAAGAGATTTGTGAAGGGAAAATTATCTTCGTTCTTGAAGGAGGACACCATCCAGAAGCAGTATTTCGATCTTCATTAGAAATCCTTAAAAGATGCGAAGAACCAAATGAGTCGCTTTCTTCTTATTGTGAACGACAAGAAGACGAAAATTTTTATAAAATTCGACCTTTTATAACAAGTGTAAGAGAAGTTTTACAGGGACATTGGAGGTTTTAAAGAACAATCTCATCTCCATAGTTAATTACACTTTTAAATTCCAAATGAAGATAATCCCCGGCTTCAATCCCAAGAGCACTGGCTTCTTCTTTAGGAATGTGAAGTTCATTCCAATATCCTTCTACCTCCCAATCAAAGGGCTTCTTTAACTTTACCTTCTCTTTTCCTCCTTTTTTGTAAATTCCTATTACACTTCCCTTCACCCTTGACCCTACTACAATTTCCGCACGGTTTCTTAAATGGGTCGGTATTTCGACGAAATAGGAGGTCCCGTCGTTTTTTACTTCTAAAATCACCTCATCTTTCTCTCGTTCTTTATAAAATCCTAAAGGACTTTTATAACTATATTGATCAATCTTTTTTTTTAAATCTTTTCGAACCACGGGACCTCCTTCGGATCAATACTTACTCTAACTTAGCCCCACACTTTCCGCAATATTCAAACTCTTGAGGAAGATATTTAGCACCGCATTTATCACAGTATTTAATAGGTGCTCCCCAAGGATAATAGGTGTGGCTCTTCCCTTCTTTCGATAGCTTTCTTAACCCAATATAATCCACCTTTCTCTTTTCCAAAAAGGCACTGAACCCCTCGATTGGTTCGCCCGTTGCATAATGAATCGTTAACCAATCACGAGCATGTTGAAAAGTGGTCCATGCTAAATCGCCCCAGAAATTGCATTGGACTTTTGTATAACGCATACAGTCGGGAAATTTATTGACCAATTTTTCAATCACCCTATCTACTGCTTCATCAAGCTTTTCATAAGGAACCACCTCATTAACTAAACCCCACTCAAGCGCTGTTTTCGCATCTATCTCATCTCCTACCATCACCATCCAACGAGTCCTTTTATCACCAATTGTCAAAGGTAACCATTGGGTAGCTCCTCCAGCAGAAACACTACCGGTTCTTGTACCTGGTTGAATAAAACGAGCATGTTCTGCAGCAATTGAAATGTCACAAGCCAGATTAATCTCATTTCCACCCCCAGCTACTACACCGTTTATCCGAGCAATTACCGGCTTCCCACATGTTCTTATTAAATACAACATCCTTTCGTAATAGGTCCACCAATTGTAAAATTCATGAGGCCTTTCAGGATAAATCACCGAATAAGTTCCTGCATCTCCTCCAGTACAAAAAGCTTTATCGCCCGCCCCAGTTATTACTATCACCGCAATCCCATCGTCCATCATCGCATCTTCAAGGGCCTGACATATCTCATAAAGTTCAGTACCCGTATAAGCATTATAACGATGAGGCCTGTTAAGAGTGATTCTGGCTGCCCATTTATCATAAAACTTTTCGTAAATAATTTCTTTAAAACCAAACTCCTCAGGGGAGCGACCCCTAAAAATTTTCATATGTCTTTCCCAATCATAACCATATTTTTCCAGTTTTTCTCTAAATTCCTTTTCATAATCTCGAGGCATTGCCTTACCTCCTTTTTAATTTCTTTCTTTTAAATTTTTAAAAATCAGGCACCAAAACAATCCTCCTCAAAGGAGGCTTAGCATGTACTTCTTCAAAGACCTCCCTTATCTGACTCATAGGCCTTAATTCCACAAAAGGATCTATCTGAATCTTACCCTTCAAAACCATGTCCAAAACCACCGGGTAATGCTCGGGTAAACAACCCCACGTACCTATCATCTCCGCATCAAAAGCCATAAGTCTTGAGATCTGATACTCATTTGTATGAGGGCTATAACCGACAACGATAAGCTTGCAAATGAAAGTGAGAAGTTCCAAGGCTATCTGCTGCCCGGCCTTAACGCCCGAAACTTCAAATATCTTCCAACCATAAGTCCTCAAACCATTTTCTCGACAGATCTTCCTCCATTCTTCCCTTATGTCACGCAGACTCTTATCCCTTGCGTTAATCACAAAATCGGCTCCGTATTTCAAAGCCCGGTTAAGTTTCTCTTCATCCACATCAATCCCAACGACAACCTCCGAATTGAACACGAACTTGGCAATCTGAGTCATATAAACACCCACTCCACCGCCACAACCAACAATAACCACCAGATCCCCTGGCCCAAGGTTCGCCCTCTTGGCCGCTTGAAACGGAGTGGTCACCGCATCGGCTATAACAGCCAACTTCTCCAACGGCATATCAGCGGGTCTGTTTCTGACCTCACACAGGTCTATAGAAGGAACCGGAATATGACTGGAAAAGCCTCCATAAATACCCAAGCTGTTCCCCGGCATCTTCTGATCCAAGCATCGATTACCTCGCCCTATCTTGCAGATGTAACACTTTCTGCAGGGCATAACCGCAGGAATTATCACCTCCTTACCTATCCACTGCTCATCTCCCGCTACAACTACTCCGCTTATCTCGTGTCCCAAGGTCAATGGCGGCTTATTAACAGTAGGAACCCCATCGAAAAAATACCCCAAATCGGTATGGCACACCCCACATCCTTTTACCTCTACTAACACCTCACCCGGCTTAAGCTCCGGTACCGGAATGGAAGTCCGTTCTATAATGCCAGGAACCGGATTGCCCTTCTCATCCTTACCCCATGGCCTTACCATCTGCCATGTTTCTATCTTTTCTGGTACCTTCATATGGCACCTCCTTTCATTATTTTCCTCTTTACGTCATCCCATATCCCCCATCCACCATTATCAGCTGTCCGGTTATGTAGGAAGAATCCTCGGAAGCTAAAAATACAAAGGGTTCAGCCACCTCTTCGGGAGTGGCAAATCTCCCTAATAGGATCCTTCTTTTATAAATCTCCACCAACTTAGGATCAGTCCTTATCTTCTCGCTCATCTCCGTCTCTACAATACCTAAGCATATGCAATTGACCCTTATACCATACTGAGCCAATTCCCTTGCGGCTGATTTGGTTAGGGCTATAACCCCTCCTTTAGCCGCACTGTAATTGATCTGACCCACTGTTCCTACCACACCTGCGACAGAAGTGACGTTAATTATCGAACCAGATTTTTGTTCGCTCATATAAGGGAATGCCGCTTTGATACATAACCACGGTGCCTTAAGATGAATGTCAATTACCGCTTGCCAATCTTCCTCGGTCATCTTGTGAAGCAAAGCTGGACGTATAAAACCCGCATTATTCACCAATATGTCAATCTTTCCGAAATTATCAATCGCGCCTTTTATAACCTTCTCCGCCCCTTCCCAAGTGGCCACATCAGCCCCTACTGCTACTGCCTTACGTCCCATCTTCCGAATCTCCTCCACCACTTCCTCGGCTGCGTCAGGTCTTGTAGCATAATTCACCACCACACTCGCGCCTTCCCGAGCAAAGGCCAAGCAAATAGCCCTACCCACCCCTCGGCTCCCTCCGGTAACAACTGCTACTTTTCCTTCCAGTTTCATCTTTAACTCCTATGTTTTATTCAATGATCATTATTACGGTATCAGAAGTAACCTGTTGTCCTTCTTTAGCTCTTATCTCCTTTACAGTACCTGATATGGGCGCCACTATGGGCATCTCCATCTTCATCGCTTCAATTATTGCAACTTGATCGTTTTCCTTTACCTGATCCCCTTCTTTAACAAGGATTTTCACGAGTTTTCCGACCATGGGTACTGTCACTTCCATCTTCCTCTCCTCCTTTTTATTTTTGTTCTTCAATAAAATGCCTAGCTATTATGATCTTTTGGATGTTGGAGGTACCTTCCACCGTCTGATAACTCTTTGCATCCCTATAATACCTTTCGATGGGATATTCTGCCGAGTACCCATAGGAACCATAAATCTTCATGGCCTCATTGGCAGCAAAGACCGCCGCTTCTGCACTGTAATACTTAGCCGTAGATACGTGAAGGGTAGCCCTTTCGCTTAGTTTTCCAAGCCTTATTTGCTCCATGATCCAAGCAGCCTTAAACACCAAAAGCTTCGCCGCTTCATGCTCGCACCACATCCTCGCCAGTTGATCCTGGATCATCTGGTGCTGAATGATGGGAACGCCGAACTGAATCCTCTCGTTAGCATACTTTTTAGCAAGCTCAAAACATTTCTCCGCCACCCCTGCAGCCCGAGCCGCGCAAGAAAGCCTAGTGCGGTCAAGCATAAACATAGCTATTTTGAAACCATCGCCGGGTTTACCTACGATCGCGTCCTTCGGGATTTTCACTTCTTCAAAAACTATCTCCCCAGTAGGAGCACAATGAAGCCCTAACTTGTCCTCAATAGCCCGTTGAGTTATGCCTGGGGTGTGCATGTCCACTATAAAAGCGGACATCCCTCGATGTTTCTTTTCTCTATCGGTCATCGCAAACACAATACCCACATCAGCCACCGGAACCCCCGAGATCCACATCTTAGTACCGTTTAAGATCCATCCATCAGAAACTTCTTTGGCCGTGGTTTTCATCGAAGCCACATCAGACCCCACATCGGGCTCGGTAAGGGCGAAACAACCCAAAAGATCCGCGTTAATCAGTGGGGGTATCCATTTCTTCCTCTGTTCTTCCGTACCAAACTCCAAAAGTACCGACTGAATGGAGTTCATCTGAAGGTTAAAGGGAAGACCATAGGAAGGACTCTCTTTGGCGATCTCCATGGTGATGATAGTAGCCGCCACATAGCCCATGTTGTTCCCGCCATACTCCTCAGGGGCGATACAACCAAAAAATCCGAGTTCCGCCATTTTCTTTACGATTTCCTTACGAAAAACATGCTCTTTCTCATCCTTCTCAACTATAGGCGCAATCTCATTCTGGGCAAAATCACGGGCCATTTCTTGAACCATCTTTTCCTCTTCAGTGAAAGCAAAATCCATAGCTCTCCTCCTTTTTTTTACTTTGTGCATTTTATAACAAGTTTCCGTCCCAGGTGTCAATACCTAACAATTTCAGTAGAAAGTTTCCGCTTGAAAAGAGTCCTTCCTGAGGTTATTTTGAAATACTCTACTGAATAAACCCAAGGAGGGAGAAATGCCTATATACGAATACCAATGCACTAACTGCGGTGAGAAGTTCGAACTTTTGCAAAGTTTTAACGATCCTCCGGTAACCATTTGCAAAAATTGTAAAGGCGAGGCCAAAAGGATCATTTCTTTGGCAAACTTTCATCTAAAAGGAAGCGGATGGTACGCTACCGACTATAAGACCAAGGATAGGGCAAAGAAAGAGGAAAAAGAAGGAAAAGAAGACAAAAAAGATAATTAAGTCCTTTCGTATTTCATAAACTCATCCCAAAGAGAGGCCTTTGAAATTGGTGTGGAGATTATCTCCCACGGAAAATATTCGGCGGTCATTTTTTTTCTCAAGACCCAAAAATCCGGATTTACCGAAGAAACCCTGAAGTGCCTTATCCAATCGCCCTCTTTCCAACCTCGGTAAAGTTCTAATCCTATCCTTCTGTCCCCTAAGGAGAAAAGCGCTTCAAAATAAGCCCATTTGGGAAGGTCATAATTTATTTGCACTTCTAAGGATTTCTTCAGGTATTTTATTTTCTTTTTCAGAGAAGAAATCTCCTCAAAGGGATACCATTGAAAAGGGGTCCAAGGTTTAGGAACGAAGGGGCTGATGCTTACGGTGACCTTCCCTTTTGAACCTCGGAGTATCCGTTTTTGCGTATGAGAGATCTCCTTCACCAGGTTAAGTAAAGCCTTAAGATCCTCTTCCTCCTCTTTGGGCAATCCTATCATGAAATATAGCTTCAGATTGGTTAATCCTTCTTGTGAGAGAATTTCAACGGCTTTGAATAAGTCACTGTTTGAGAGCTTTTTTCCTATTTTAAACCTCTTTTCCTCCCTTCCAACTTCGGGGGCGAAGGTCACCGTTCTTTGCTTGGAGGCAAAGAGTAACTTGGCTAAATCCCCGTTAACCTGATCAGCCCTTAAAGAAGAAACGGTGAATTGCCCTCCCAGTTGGATAACCTTTTGGCATAAATGCAAAAAATCAGGATGATTTCCCACCGCTGCTCCAAGAAAACTCACCCGTCCGCAAAGTTTTACCCCTTCAATTATCTCAGTTTCCAAAACGTCCGAGGGATAGGTTCTAAAAGGATAATAGAGGGACCTTACCACGCAAAATCGGCAATGATAAGGACATCCCCTTGCGACTTCTATAATAAGGGATTCGCCAAACTCCCCCTCTGGGCTTCTTATGGGTGAACTCACCAGAAGCGGCGCCCCTCTATAGACGCGTCTTTTTATCCTTCGGGGAACATCCTCCAAACGGGGCACTATATCCTTTAAAGTCCCATCCGGGTTTAGGACAAGTTCGTAGAACCGGGGGACATATATGCCCTCTACTTCGGAGAGGCTCTTGAGAATTTCCTCTCGAGTTTTTCCCCAGGATTTTTTCAAAGCATCTATAAACTCATCCACCAGCTCCTCCGCTTCTCCGATGAGGATGCAATCAAAAAAGGGAGCCATTACCTCGGGGTTTATACTAACCGCGCTTCCACCGGCGATCACTAAGGGATCTTGGACCCTGCGTTCTTCTGCTAATAAGGGTATTTGTGAAAGTTCAAGCATCCTGAGCACGTTTGGGTAATCGTTCTCGTAAGAAAGCGAAAAGGCTAATATGTGAAAATCTCTCAAAGGCCTAAGGCTCTCCAGTGATAAAAGGGGTGTAGCGGTTCTTTCATGCTCTTCTAAGATCCGGGGTTCGGGGAGAAAAGCCCTCTCACAGACCACATCCTTTCGTGCGTTAAAAAGCGCGTAAACATATTGAAAACCCAAATTGGAAATGCCAACGTGATAATAATTGGGAAAAATTAAGCAAATCCTGATTTTCCCCCCCCAGTCCTTAAAAATCGTTCCTTTTTCCTTTGAAAGGAAACCCTCCCAGTATCGTCTGACCAAAGATGACATATTCAATCAACGCCTTCCCTCAAAAAGGTGGGGAGGTCATTTCGGTCACGAAATTGATCTCTTTTAGACCTAAACCTGAAGCCCGAAAATTCTTCGAGCCCTTTCCCCTTACGCATAAAGGCTGGTACGTCTATATTGCTCAGATCATCCTCGGGGAGCAAAATTTGGGGTCGAAATTCCTTTTGCTGCTGAGGTTCTTCTAAACCAGTGGCTATCACCGTAACCCTCACCTCATCCTCGAGGCCCTCTTCTATCACCGCTCCAAATATGATATTAGCCTCCTCCGATGCTTCTTCCTGAATTAAGGTTGCGGCTTCGCTAACCTCATAAAGGGTAAGGTCGGGACCTCCGGTAATGTTTATGAGCACACCTTTGGCTCCCTTTATGGAGACGTCCTCAAGCAGAGGACTACATATGGCCTGTTGCGCGGCTTCCAGAGCCCGTCCCTCACCTGAGGCCCTCCCCATCCCCATTATGGCCATTCCCATTTCCGACATTATTGTCTTTACGTCGTTAAAATCTAAGTTTACCAAACCGGGCATTATGATCAGGTCCGCTATTCCCCTTGCAGCTTGATAAAGAACTTCGTCGGCCTTTTTAAAGGCATGAAGTAAAGGGGTATTTTTATCACTTATGGTTAAAAGCCTATCATTGGGAATGGTTATAATAGTATCAACGACCTTCTTCAATTCTCGCCAACCTTCTTCGGCTTGAAGTCTTCGTTTCTTCCCCTCGAAACGGAAGGGTTTGGTAACAATAGCCACCGTCAAGGCCCCCAATTCCTTGGCTACTTGAGCTACAATAGGGGCTCCTCCTGTCCCAGTTCCTCCTCCAAGACCAGCAGCTATGAAAACCATGTGGGCCCCTTGGAGGGCATCCCTTATTAGATCTATGCTCTCCTTAGCCGCTTCTTTACCAATTTGCGGATTCCCCCCGGCACCCATACCCCCTGTTAATCTTTCTCCTAATTGTAATTTCACCGGGGCTGAACACCTCTGAAGGGCCTGTATGTCAGTGTTAGCTGCTATCAATTCCACCCCTTCAAGCCCATAATTTATCATGGTATCCAAAGCGTTACATCCAGCTCCCCCTATCCCTATTATCTTTATCACCGTCGTCTGAAATTCCCTATCGAGCTCAAAACGTTCTAATTCCCTCATCTTTTCCCTCCTTTATTAGCTTGAGAACATCTCTCTAAATAATTCCTTCAATCTACGTTTTAACCTTGGTCCTCCTTCTCGAACTTTAAGACCTTTCGGTTGTTCTTTGCGAGCTCCATAAATTACAAGACCCACAGCGGTGGCATATTGGGGATTTTGTACAATATCCACCAAGCCCCCTACGCCCCGAGGATACCCTCGCCTCGCCGGTAGATCAAACAGATCGGTGGCCATTTCCACAATCCCTTCCATCAAAGCCGTCCCACCGGTTAAGACTATCCCTGCGGGCATAAGTTTTAAGTATCCAGACTTATCGAGTTCTTCATTGACTAACCTAAATATCTCTTCCACTCGAGGCTCTATAATCTCCGCTAAAAGACGCCGAGAGACGACCCGTGACCTTTGCCCTTCACTTACCGGTGAGACTTCGAAGGTCTCCTCTGAGGAGAGCAATGAAGCTAAAGCACACCCATACTTCCGTTTTATTTTCTCAGCCTCCTCAAGAGGAGTTCGCAATCCAAAGGCTATATCGCTGGTTATGTGATCACCGGCCACTGGCAGAATAGCGGTATGCCTTAAACTTCCCCGGTGGAACAAGGCCAAATCGGTAGTTCCTCCCCCTATATCAACTAAAGCCACTCCCAACTCCATCTCCTCGGGGGTTAAAATGGCTTCGCTTGAGGCTAACTGTTGAAGAACCAGATCTTGAACCTCAAGTCCGGCCTTGTGGACACATTTTATGAGGTTTTTCGTGGCCGTAATGGAACCGATAACTATATGGGCTTTGACCTCCAGCCTTATACCACTCATCCCCCGGGGATCTTTTATTCCATCTTGTCCATCTAAGATGAACTCTTGCGGCAGTACGTGAAGCACTTGCTTGTCATTGGGGATAGCTAAAGCTCGGGCTGCGTCTATTACCCTTGCTATATCCTCGTCGCTCACCTCGCCTGCTTTAAGGGCTACGACACCACTTGAATTCAAACCTTGTATGTGAACGCCCGAAATCCCCACTATTGCCGATTTTATCTCACAGCCGGCCATAAGTTCTGCTTCAGCAACCGCCTTTTTTATCGATTCAACGGTTGATTCGATGTTGATAACCATTCCCCTACGAATGCCCCTGGAAGGAGCAGTACCTATTCCAATGATATCGACACCTTGGGAACTGGGGATCCCCACTAAAACACAAACCTTGGTAGTACCTATATCTAAACCGACTATAACGTTTTCCTTGCTCATTTTTTCCCTCCCTCACCAAATCCCACAATAACTTTATCGGGTTCAACATAAACTAGGTAATTCGGCTTCCTTTCCTCCAAAAGCTTCCGGACCGATTTAAGGACTTTAAGCCCTTCTTGTAGTTGCGATTCCTTTAACCTGAACCAAATCCCCTCTTGCGTTAAGAAGGTATAGAAATCCCCCTCTTTTTTAAAGGACAAAGGGGCCATTTCTTTGATCAACCTCTGGATTTCCTCATCGTGGAGACTTAATTCCGTAAGGTCTTTTTCCTCGATTCTTAACTTTAGCGTATAGGGGTACAGCTTCCAAATCTCACATCCTTCGATTTTGGGATTCTTAAGGAGAATCTCTCCTAAGTTTTTCAAATTTATCTCGAAAAGGTTCTTACCCGAAAGCACGGGAAGCAAAGTATTTTCGAGCTCATTAAGGGAAATCTCTCGGTTTCCTTGGACCTCTACCTTCTGTACAGGAGGCAAAAAATGCCATACCCAAAGGCCAGAAACTACGAAAACCAACAACGAAAGAATTAGCCACTTCATATCTTCACCTTAAGAGAAGCCCCTTTTAATATCTCCAAAACAAGTTCGTCGAAAGTAAGCCCCTCATACGAAGCAGCACGAGGAACAAGGCTTGTGGGAGTCATACCTGGAATGGTATTGACTTCTAAAACCCAAAGCCCTCCCTGGGGATCTAACCTGAAGTCAACCCTGACACAACCACTGCACTTAAGGGCCTTATAAGCCAAAACCGCAAGTTCTTTGGCCCTTCTTCTAAGCTCATCCCCTATCGGGGCAGGGATCAAATACTGGGTCTTTCCAGGGGTATACTTCCTTTCGAAATCGTAAAAGCCTCCCTCGGGCAATATCTCTATAACCTCAAGGGGCCTACCATTCAAAACGGCCACCGTGACTTCTTTCCCAGGAATAAAACGTTCTATAAAGACCTCGGGATCATACTCTAAAGCTTTTGACAGCGCGGGTTTAAGTTCTTCTTTATCTTTCACAATGCTTACACCGATAGTTGAACCTTCCGAAACCGGCTTAACGACCCAAGGCAGTGGAAAATTTGGGTTTATCCCCTCTTCCCAAACTACAAACTCGGGTGTGGGTATACCTGAAGCGAGGAAAACCTGTTTGGCTTTAACCTTGTTCATAGCCAAAGCACTTCCTAAAACCCCTGAACCCGTGTAGGGAATCCTTAGAAGCTCCAAAAGCCCTTGGATAGTGCCGTCCTCTCCCATTTTCCCGTGCAGGGCCAAAAAGGCGAGGTCTATTTTGGCATCAAGGATCTTCTGCACTATATCCCCGTCTAAGATCACCGGAAAAGCGTCAATCCCTTGCCTCCGAAGGGCCTCAAGAACCGCCATACCGCTTTTCAGAGATATCTCCCTTTCACTGGAGAGACCGCCCATAAGAACCCCCACCCTTTTGCCTTTCAACTCCAAATCTCGACCTCCAGCTCGAGTTCCACATTGAAAAGCTTGAAGACCTCTTCCCTTATCTCCTCGATTAATCCCATCACATCGCTGAAAGTGGCATCCCCTAAGTTCAAGATGAAATTGGCATGCAAAGGAGAAACTATCGCCCCTCCTCGTCTTTTGCCCTTAAACCCCGCCTTATCGATAAGATACCCTGCCGGAGGCCCATTGGGTGGGTTTTTGAATATACAACCGGCGCTTGCGAAGCCTAACGGCTGTGTCTTTATTCTTTCAAGCCTCAAGGCTTTGGTTTTCTCTCGGATCTCTTCGGGATCCCTTTCAAAAAGGCTAATTCCAACTTCCCATATCACTTCCCCTTCCCTTAGGGGCCCTCTGCGGTAAGAAAAATTCAAATTCTCCCTTTTCTCCCTTTTGCCCTGAGCACTGTAAATAATAAGGTACTCCACCCTGTCCCCAATCTGATACCCCCAGGCTCCGGCATTTCCCTTTATAGCTCCTCCTACCGAACCCGGTATCCCACAAAGTCCTTCCAAGCCCGAGAGCCCTTTCCTCTCACAAAAACTTAGGAGATGTTCGAGACTTGTACCAGAACCAACGGCCAAAACAGGGCCTTCGGGTCGGATAAAATTGGAAGCCTTTTTCAAATCTATTAAGACCTCGTTGATTCCGCGGTCATCCACCAAGAGGTTAGTTCCCCTCCCTATGATCCTAAAGGGCACACCCAAAAGATTTAGAATCTCAAGGACTTCCAAAAGCCCTTCTTCCGAATAAGGCCTTATAAGTAAGGGCACTGGTCCTCCGATCCTAAAAGAGGTAAGCCTCTTCATCAAAAGGCCTTCCTCAATTTCCACCATCCTCTTTTTCTTAATCTCCTCAATTAGAGCCCTCATCTCTGAAGAAGCCTCATCAAATCTTCTGAAACCTCACTTATGTTGCCCGCCCCTAAGGTGACCACCACGTCCCCCTCTTTCAAAATGGGTAAAATAAAATGGGGAATTTTCTCCCGCTCTTCCACATATAACACCCTATCGCCCATTTTCCCTTTTAGCGTTTCATAAAGCCTTAAACCCGATACCCCCTCTATGGGCTCCTCCCCTGCCGGATAGACTTCGGTAAGTATCAGTAAAGCCACCCCATCGAAACATTGGGTAAATTCCGTAAAAAGGTCTTTTAACCTTGTATAGCGATGAGGTTGAAAGACAACAATTATCCTTCTGCCTAGTTCGCTTAATGCTTTAAGGGAGGCCTTTATCTCCTCGGGATGATGAGCATAATCATCAACTATCATTATACCTTGGGCTTCGCCTTTAACCTCCAACCTTCTTTCCACTCCCTTAAAGTCCTCAAGCGCTTCTTGGATGGTGCCAAAAGGAATGCCCAATTCTAAACCGCAAGCAACCGCCGCCAAGGCATTTTGGACGTTATGTTCCCCAGGTATCTTTAACCTGATCTCTCCTAATTCTTTTCCTTCAACATAAACCCGAAAGGCAACTCCCCATTGTTTTTTTTCAATAACTACGCCTTTAACCTGAGCCCCATTGGACAACCCGTAGGTGATCTTTCTCTTTTTTACAAAAGGCATAATTTCCCTCACCACCGGATGATCCCCACACAAAATGGAAACGCCATAAAATGGCACCTTGTTTGCAAACTGAACAAAAGCCTCTTTTAACCTTTCAAAGGTCCCATAAAAGTTGATATGTTCGCGATCGATGTTAGTTATCACCACTATTGTAGGAATCAAACTTAAAAAACTACCGTCGCTTTCATCGGCTTCAGCCACCAGGAATTCGCCCGCTCCTAACCTCGCTCCTCCTCCTATTCCTTTAACCCTTCCCCCAATAACTGCCGTAGGATCAAAACCCCCATGGGCCAAAACTTGGGCGATCATGGAGGTGGTGGTAGTCTTACCGTGGCTTCCCGCTACAGCAATTCCGTATTTCATCCTCATCAACTCGGAGAGCATCTCTGCTCGCGGAATAACCGGAATCCCCCGCTTCAAGGCCTCCTGAACTTCCGCATTGGTAAAAGGAACTGCTGATGAAACCACTACCACATCTGCCCCTTCTACATACCGAGGGTCGTGACCGTAAAACACCTTACAACCCAATTCCTCAAGGCGCTTTGTGGCTTTATTGGGTTTTAAATCGGAACCTGTCACCCGATAACCTAAGTTATGTAAGACCTCCGCTATACCGCTCATCCCTGAACCGCCTATACCGACAAAATGGACCTGCCTTATCTTCCCACGGTACATCCCTCAAGCTCCATCGAAAGGTCGACTATTTTCTCAGTAGCATGAGGCTTACCCAAGCTGAGAGCCCTTTTTTCCATTTCAAGTCTTAATTCCTCTTTCGTCATCAATTCCTCCACGCTCTCTATCAGCTTCTTGGGTGTGAGCTCACTTTGAAGGATCATCTTAGAAGCCCCGTGTTTTACGAAAACTTGGGCGTTTTTCACTTGATGATTAGAAGTGGAGTGGGGATAGGGAACCAAAATGGAAGCCCGTCCCACACAGGAAATCTCAGCCAAGGTCAAAGCCCCTGCCCTCGATATGATCAAATGAGCCTTGCCATACCATCTACCTATGGATTCATCAAAAGGGAAGACCCATCCTTCTACGCCCATTTTACCGTATTCCTCTTTAAGCCACTCATAATCCATCCTCCCTGTTTGATGGATTATCCTTATTTTATCCTTTAGACTCCTTAGAGCCTCGGAAACCACTCGGTTTAATGCTGAACTCCCTTGACTACCCCCAAGTACAAATACCGTGAAAGGCATTTTTCTCTCCTCTTTTCGAGCATCCTCTATCACCTTTTGGCGAACGGGGTTTCCGGTGAGTTCCGTTTTAGATTTGGGAAAATAGGAAAGGGTTTCTTCAAAGGAAACGAAGACCCTCTGGGCAAAAGGCGCGCTTAAACGATTGGCCAAACCCGGTATCACATTCTGCTCGTGAATTGCTCGGGGGATCCTCAGTATAGCCGAAGCCAAAATCATAGGGCCTGAGACATAACTTCCGAAACCTAACACAAGGTCTGGTTTTATGGATCTCAATAAAGCGACTGCTTGGGGTAAAACAAAAACAAGCGCCAAAATCCCCATTATACCCCCTACTATCCCCTTCCCCGTTAAAGGCTTGGCTTGAAGGGCCCTATATTGACCGACTGATAAAAGAGGTCTCTCCATGTCTCTTCCAGTGCCGACAAACCAAACCTTCCATCCCCTTTTTTGGAACTCTTGGGAACAAGCAAGGGCAGGGAACACATGTCCCCCTGTACCACCTGTGGCTATCAGAACCCTTGGCGCCAAATCTTTTTTTCTCCTACATCTTGTGATGTTCGCAAAAGAATACCCATCGCGACCAATGAGACCAAAAGGGAAGACCCTCCATAACTTATAAAGGGAAGTGGCAAACCCGTTATTGGGAAAATTCCAAGCACAACCCCCATGTTCAAAAAGGCCTGTAAAGCCAACATTAAACCTAAACCTATGGCCAAATTGCCCGAAAAAGGATCGGGATGTTTTAGGGCAATCTTAAGGCCTCGCCAGAAGATGATGAAAAAGGCCATACCTATGCCAGTGATACCCAAAAACCCGAATTCTTCACCTATATTGGCCAAAACGAAATCCACATGAGGAAGGGGCAAAAAGAAAAACTTTTGCTTACCAAGCCCTATCCCAACCCCTAAAAGCCCACCTTTTGCAAGGGCCAAGAAGCCCTGTTTTAACTGATACGGCGCTTGAGTGGGGTCTTCCAAGTAAGCTAAAAAGTCCATAAACCTTTTAAAAATGTAACTTTTGGAAATCCCCACCAAGATCAAAGGGGGTATCAAAGCCAAAGTAGCAAAAACTAAATGCGTTAATCTCCATCCGTAAAGGAACATTAATAAGGTCCCCAAGATGTAAAGAAAACCTGCCGTACCGAAATCAGGTTCAAGTAAAACAAGCCCCACAACTGTAAACAGTACCGCTAGGGGTCGTAGAAAATCCTGTAACTCCGTTTTAGGATACTCAACACTTGTTTTGGCCAAAAACAGAACAAGCCCCAGTTTCGCCAACTCTGAAGGTTGGAAGACAAAAATTGGTGTTTTAATCCATCTCCTTGCCTCACCTGCCTTAATTCCTATCCCTGGCACCAACACCAGTATTAAAAGCAAAATCACCACTCCCAAAAGAGGAAGGGTCCATTTTTTTAAAAATTTGGGATTTAACTTGAGGGAAAATACGAAAATCGGTAAAGCAAAAACAAAGGATATTAATTGGCGTTTAAAATAATAAAAAGGATCGTCAAACCGCAAGGAAGCCCTCGGGGCACTTGCACTTAGAATCGATAAAAAACCCATCAACAAAAGTCCTATGAAACATCCGACTAACCAGGGGTCATAACCCCTTCTCACTGGCTAACCTCCTTACTGCTTCCTGGAAGACCTCGCCTCTATGCTTGTAATCCAAAAACAAATCGAAACTCGCGCAACTTGGAGAGAGTAAAACGCATTCTCCTGATTTGGCAGCGGAAAAGGCAAGCTTTACTGCTTTTTCCATATCCTCCGCTTCAAATACGGGAATCAGATCTCGAAAGATCTCTTTAAGTTTAGGCCTCGCCTTTCCTATTGCTACCAATGCCTTTAGCTTTCCAACTTTACTCCTCAAAACCCCCAAATCAATCCCTTTATCCAATCCCCCGGCGATGAGAATAACAGGATTTTCGAAGGCCTCAAGGGCCCTTAAGGTCGCATGGGGATTTGTGGCCTTTGAGTCATCATAAAAGAGAACACCCTCTACTTCTGCCACGAATTGAAGTCGGTGGGGAAGGGGCTGAAAGGTGTAAAGCCCTTCCCTGATCCTTTCTTCATCAAGCCCCAATAATAAGGAAGCTCCAATTGAAGCCATCACGTTTTCCAGGTTGTGAGGACCTTTTAAGGGAATGCCCTTAAGTTCAATGGCTCCCTCTTTCCCCTCAAAATCCCAACGGATTCTCTGACCTTCCAAAAAGATCCCTTTAATGGGTCCTTTTGAGATCGGAATAACCTTTGATTTTATTTTTTTCTCAAACTCCTTAACCACCGGATCGTCAAAGTTCAAAATGGCAAAATCCTCTTCCGTTTGGTTTTTGAATATATTGGCCTTGGCCTTGAGGTAATCGTTAAAGTCCCTATGACGGTCATAATGGTCATCACTTATGTTAAGGAAAACCGAAATAAAAGGTTTAAAACTCTCAATGGTTTCCAGCTGAAAGCTTGAAACTTCGAGGACCAATACCTCCGCCTTTTCCCTCCTTAAAACGTACTCGCTTAGGGGTGTTCCCAAATTCCCCCCTACAAAGGCCTTAATGCCACCCTTTTGAAGGATATGGCCTATAAGTGAAGTGGTGGTACTTTTACCGTTTGTTCCGGTAATTGCTACAATGGGTTCCTTCACTCTTTGAAAGGCAAACTCGAGTTCGCCTATAACCTTTACCCCCTTTTCCTTTAAACGCTCAAAAAGCTCGGCCTTGGGATCAACACCAGGGGAAACTATCACCAATGAAACTCCTTTAAAGCTTCTTTCATCGTAAGGACCAAGCTCGACCTTTATCCCCTTCTCCTCAAGCTCCCTTTTCACCTCTTGAAGGTCCTCATTAAGATCGAACCCCAATACTTCGAAACCTTCCTCCTTCAGAAGCAAAGAAGCCGCCCTCCCGCTTTTCCCAAGTCCTATTACTGCAGCCCTTTCGCCCATCTGCCAATCACCTCAGTTTGAGGGTGCTTAACCCTAAAAGCCCCAGGACTATGGATACAATCCAAAACCTCACGATTATTTTAGGCTCGGGCCATCCCTTCAGCTCAAAATGGTGATGTAAGGGGGCCATCTTAAATATCCTCCTTCTCCTCAACTTGAAGGATAAAACCTGTAGGATAACCGAAACGGTCTCGGCCAAAAACACCCCGCCCACCAGGGCTAAAAGCAGTTCTTGCCTTAACAATATGGCCATACTCCCCAAAGCGCCTCCTAAAGCCAGAGCCCCCACATCTCCCATGAAGATCTGGGCTGGATAAGCGTTAAACCACAAAAACCCCAATCCCCCACCTAAGATGGCACCACACAAAACCGCCAATTCGCCTGCCTCTCTGATGTAAGGGATTAAGAGATAACGCGAAAATTCCCAATGTCCACTGCAATAAGCAAAAACCGCAAAGGTACCGGCACTAACCATAACTGGTCCTATGGCCAAACCGTCAAGACCATCGGTAAGATTCACCGCGTTTGAAGTCCCGCACAATACAAAGATCGAGAAGGGGATCCACCAAGAACCTAAATCCGGTTCAAGCCCCTTGAAGAACGGAACGGTTAAGGTGCTTTTAAAGCCCGGAGCTTTTAATATAATGTAGGTTAAGATCCCGGAAAATATCAACTGAAGCAAAAACTTGACCTTTCCTGACATTCCCCTTTTTCTAATTAACTTTAAGTAATCGTCCAAAAAGCCTATGAATCCAAACCCGATGAGAGCAAAGATGACGATCCAGAGGTAAAAGTTGGAGAGTTTTCCCCAAAGAAGGGTTGAACCTATTATAGAAAAGAGCAATAAGGTACCTCCCATGGTGGGAGTACCCTCTTTTTGTCTATGTCTCACGGGGACTTCTTCCCTTATCCTTTGGCCTATCTGTTTTTCCCTGAGCTTTTCTATTAAATAAGGACCAAGAATAAGGGATATAAGTAAGGCCGTAAGGATCGCCCCTATAGTTCTGAATGTTATGTATTTAAAGACGTTAAACCCAATAAAAACATTACTCAATGGATAAAGAAGTTCGTAAAGCATCACTCCTCCTCAAGAAAGCCTTTTACCTTTTCCATCTCCATAATCCTCGATCCCTTTAAGAGGACGAAATCTCCTTCTCTGAGGTACTCCTTGAGGGCTTTTCCTATTTCAGCATGATCTTTCCCTATGAATAAAAACCCCTTAAACCCTTCCTCTATGGCACCCGAGGCGATGCTTTCTGCCCACTTTCCGAGAAGGAAAAGCGCGTCGATCCCCAATTGAGCGCACCACCTTCCCACTTCCTTATGATAAACTTCCGCCGAAGATCCGAGTTCGGCCATATCTCCCAACACCGCAATCTTTCTTCCCGAAGCCAAGGAAAGCACATTTAAAGCAGATCTTAATGACATGGGATTCGAATTGTAACAATCATCCATGATCCAAAAGTCCCTAAGTCTTACCATACGCCCTCTCATGGGAAGGGGTTCGAAAGAAGAAAGGCCTTCTCCTATCTTCTCTAAGGGGATACCCATCACTATAGCCACCGAAGAAGCGGCAAGGGTACAATAAACCCCTCCTTCCCCGAGAACCCTGGTTGAAACCCTTATATTTTCGCTTGGAACCCTCAAGGTGAAGCTAACTCCTTTTTCAGTTACCCTGATGTCCTCGACCCTTATCGTGCTTTTGGAGGATTTACCAAAGGAAACTTTTTTCCCCTCGAAATTCTGGGCTATCTCCCTAACTAAGGGGTCGTCTTCGTTATAGATCAAAATTGAATCGGAATTCATTCCGTGTAAAAGTTCTGATTTTGCCCTTTGAACCCCCTTCAGATCCGAAACCCCTTCAAGATGAGCCGGTCCTATATTGGTTATAACGCCCAATTTGGGACGAGCTATCCGACTCAAATAAGAAATCTCCCCAAAAGAGGACATCCCCATCTCAAGAACGATCGCCTCGTCCTCCGGAGAAGCCCAAAGAAGAGAAAGGGGAAGTCCAATTTGATTATTATAACTCTTAGGGCTTTGCGAAACCTTAAATCCTCCAAGGTTAAGAAGATGAGTTATCATCTCTTTTGTAGTTGTCTTGCCACAAGAACCAGTTATGCCTATCACAACCCCCTTGAGACGATCCCTCCAAAAAGAGGCTAATCTTCCAAGGGCATGAAGGGTATTCTCCACTTTTATAAGTGAAAATCCTATCCTACCGACCTCCCTTTGAATGACCGCTCCACTTGCCCCCTTTTGTTTCACTTCTTCAAGAAAATCGTGACCATCATACCTTTTGCCTTTCAAAGCGAAGAACAACTGACCTGCCTCAAGGGTTCTTGAATCCGTTGAGATTCCCACCACCTTTTTTTCCGGATCACCCTCCAAAAGTCTTCCTTCCAGGGCTTCTAACACTTCTCTTATTCTCAGCTCCAATTTTTCTCCTCCAAAGCTCTTTTGGCCTCGATACGATCGTCAAAGGGGATCCTTTTGTTTCCTATTATCTGGTAAGTCTCATGCCCCTTTCCAGCGATCAATATGGTATCCTCCTTTTGAGCCATCCTTATGGCCTCTTTTATGGCTTCTCTTCTATCGGGGATTACGAGATAGGGTACTCCATCGAGAAGCCCCTCTTTTATCTCCTCTATTATCCTCAACGGATCTTCTCCCCTTGGGTTATCGGAGGTCAAAACCACCAAGGAAGCCAGACTTGAAGCAATTCTTCCCATTAATGGCCTTTTGGTCCTATCCCTTTCGCCTCCACATCCAAATACCACTATCAATCTTCCTGAGGTGAGTTTCTTAAGCTCTTTAAGGACCTTCTCCAAAGCATCAGGGGTGTGAGCGTAATCCACAATTACCAGGGGATTTTCCCCTATCTTCTCCATCCTACCCGGTACCCCTTTAAAACCCGCTATACCTTCCTTAATGGCTTCCTTATCTATCCCCAAGGCCAGACCCGCTCCTACTGCTGCCATAAGGTTGTAAAGGTTAAAAATCCCCACCAAAGGAAAGACCAATTGAAGCTCACCCCACGGGGTTCTGAGAAGCGTGTGGATACCGCTTTTATCCTCTTCGAAATATAAAGGGCGAATATCACCTTCTTTGCCGAAACTCAGCCTTTTTGACCAAACCACCCTTTCTCCCACCTCTTTGACTTTAGGATCATCGGCATTATAAATAGCCCAAGTCTCTTTTTCGCTCTCCTTGAGCACCTCTTCAAACAAAAGGGATTTGGCCCTAAGGTATTCCTCCATCGTTTTATGATAATCCAGGTGTTCCGGTGAGATGTTGGTAAAAAGACCTACGTCGAAGTAACAACCCTTAACCCTTTTCTGTACCAGGGCATGAGAAGATACCTCCATAACCACGTACTTTACTCCGGCCTTTCTCATCTCATCTAGAAGTTGCTGTAAATATAAGGCGGAAGGAGTAGTATTGAGAGCCTCTTTCTCGATTCCGTTCCAGCGATAATTGATAGTCCCTATAACGCCCACCTCAAATCCGGCTTTTTGGATTATGGACTCAAGAAGGTACGTGGTGGTCGTCTTTCCATTTGTACCGGTAATTCCTATAAGTCTCATCTCCTTACTCGGATGGCCATAAAAATTTGAGGCCACCTGCCCTAAAGCAGCCCTAGTATCCTCCACCATAACATAAGGAACATTAACCCCCTCGATCCTTCTTTCCACTAAAAGGGCTGAAGCCCCTCTGTTTAGAGCTTCTTTTATGAATAGATGACCGTCATTTCTCTCGCCCTTTATGGCCACAAAAAGATAGTTGGGTCTTACGGTCCTTGAATCGCAACTTATGCCTTCGATATTGAGGGTAAGGTCTCCGCAGGTTTCAACGATTTTAATACCCTTTATAACTTCTTCAAACCTCATCCACCCTTCCCCATCTCAGACATGGCTAAGGTATTCCGTGGGGGTATCTTCCAATATTGAATTAGCTCTTGAACGATCTTTCTGAATACCGGAGCCGCCACTTCTCCTCCGTAAATAGAAGTCCTAGGTTCATCAAACATCACCAGTATTACTGCCTTCGGACGATCAGCCGGAAAAATCCCTACAAAAGAGGCCACAAAATGCTCCCGGCTGTAACCTCCTCGATGGGGGTCATACTTTTGGGCTGTTCCAGTCTTCCCTGCTATTGCATAACCCTCTAAAAAAGCCCTCGTTCCCGTACCTTCGAGAACAACCCTTTCTAACATCCCCATTATTAGTCTCGAAACCTCGGATGAAAGAACTCTTCTCTCCACTTGAGGTTCCATCACCAAAACCTTACCATCCCCTACTTTTCTGAGTTCCTTAACGATGCGAGGCTTAACTTTTAAACCACCATTAGCTATTGCTGAATAAGCTACAGCGATCTGCAGTGGTGTACAAATCATACCTTGACCAAACCCTAGGGTCATAAGATCTACAGGTGTCCAAAGTTTTGGTGGTTTAAGTACCCCCTTTTCTTCTGGTAGTCCAATGCCCGTTTTCTCACCAAATCCGAGGCTTTTAAGAAATTCATAATAATCATCGGCTCCTATGGTTCTCGCTATTTTCGCGGCTCCGATATTACTTGAATATTTAATGACCTCTTGTACCGTAAGCCAATCATAAGACTTTACATCCCTTATGGTTAGGCCAAAAACGTTGTAACGCCCCCCTTCACAGAATACGATATCATTAGGCCTTAAAAAACCTTTCTCCAAAGCAGTGGCCACAAGGAAGGGCTTCAAAATACTACCTGGTTCAAAGAGCCCCACTGTGGCGAAGTTTTTCCTGTTTTCGGGAGGATAGAGCCAGAAAGAATTTGGGTTAAAGGAAGGTAAAGAGGCCATCCCCAATATATCTCCTCGGACTGGATCCATTATCAAACCTACAGCTCTTTTCGCTTGGCATTCCTCAAGTCCCTCCTGCAGGGCCCTTTCAAGGATGTATTGTACATTTACATCTAAGGTCAAATAAGCATCCCATGGGCCTTCTTCTCCCCTTTCAAGTGGCAAAAAGACCCTTCCGAGTCCATCCCTTTCGATGACCATCTCCATTAAAGGAGCCTTGAGGAATTTCTCATAAGCCCTTTCAACTCCTTCAAGCCCTTCATGATCGATATTGACAAATCCGAGCACCACCGAGGCCAATTCTTTATAAGGGTAAAACCTTTTGGGCTCTTCAATCACCCCTATACCCTTTATTTTCAATTCCTTAACCCTTTCCCACTCTCCTGGTGATACGTGACGTTTTATCCATACGAAATGTCTATCGGTAGAAAACTTTTTCAGGAGTCCGTGCGGATCTAAATTTAAAAGACAAGCTAATAATCTTGCCGCCTCCTCTTTGTTTTCTATAAGGGAAGGGACCCCATAAACGGAGGGAACCGTAATGCTCAAGGCCATTTCTTTTCCTTCCCTATCTAATATCCTTCCCCTTTTGCTGGGAAAAGAGAGCTTCGTGTAATGTTGTCGGTTTATTTTCTCGAAAAACTCATCCCTTGAAATAAATTGGAAGTAAAAAGCCCTTATCTCAAAGACTAAAAATATAAAAAACACCAATAAACTTACTAAAGCCAATCTAATTCCCTTGGGGTTCATTTTCTTCCCCCATGACGATCACTTCTTCCTTTTTGGGGAAACGCATCCCCAATTTTTCTCTCGCCAGACGTTCTATTTCTGAGGGAGAGGTTGATAAAGCGATCTCAAGCCTTAATTCCTTTTTCTTTCTCAAAAGTTCTTCCTTCTCTTTTTGAAGTCCAGAAATTTCATATTTAAGATAAATATTGGAGCTCCTTATAATCCCCAAAAAAAGCGCTCCCCCTAACACCATTAAAATTCCCAAAATGACTTCCTTATTACCTCCTCTTTTCATATCCTCTCAGCTACTCTCATTTGAGCGCTTCTTGATCTCGGATTGCGTTTGACTTCCTCTTCACTCGGTAGAATTGGATTTCGGACAATAACTTCTAAAACCTTTCTGTTACCTCCACACAAACATTGAGGATACCAGGAAGGACATATACAGTCCTTTGATAATCGCCCAAATACCTCTTTCACAATGCGATGTTCCAACGAATGAAAGGAAAGGACCACAATTCTACCCCCTTTCTTTAAGCAGAAGGGAAGTTTTTCTAAGACCTCTTTTAGGTTTTTAAGCTCTTGGTTCACGGCAATCCTTAAGGCAAGAAAGGTCTTGGTAGCGGGATGGATTTTCTCGGGATGAAATTTCTTAGGGATTACTTGATAGATTAATTCAGCTAGTTCACGAGCGCTTTTTATCCCACCTTTTAAACGCTTTTCTCCTATGGCCTTTACAATCTTTGAGGCCCATTTCTCATCTCCGTAAAACCTTATAATCCGCCTCAACTCCTCAAGAGGCCACCTGTTGATTATCTCGTCGGCAGTAAGGGAAATGCTTTTATCCATCCTCATGTCAAGAGGGACGTCTTCATTGAATGAAAATCCCCTTTTCGAACTCAAATGGAAAGACGAAATTCCTAAATCCAAAAGGACCCCATCTACTTCTCTAAGGTCAAGATCCTGAAGGATCGTATCCACGTTAACAAAGTTGTCTCGGACAAGCACAAAGCGGCCTTCAAACTTCTTAAGGCGCTTTTTAGCCCTTTCCAATATCTCCTCATCCCAATCAACGCCTATGAGGAATACCTGAGAAGAGGCCTTTAATATCTCCTCCGCGTGTCCTCCTTCACCTACAGTTAGATCAACAAAAACGCCCCCTTTGGCACAATTGAGGTATTGCACCACCTCCTTAGCCATAACCGGTATGTGAAAGACCTCTTGTTTCTCTTCTGTCATCTCACACTCTACCGCAAAAGCCATTCTAAAAACCCATCCGCTCCGCGATCATTTCGCTGATTTGGTCAAAACTCTCCTCACATTTCTTCATCTCTTCTTCCCATTTCTCCTTGTCCCATATCTCGAATCCCTTAAGCATACCCACTAACACCACTTCCTTTTTCAGATTGGCTTGTATCCTCAGTTGAAGGGGGATCAATAACCGACCGTGATCGTCAAGCTTACAATCCACAGCCCCTGAGAAGAAATACCGAAAGAACCTCTTAATCTCACCCCTTAAAAGTGGGAGCTCCTTTAACTTCTCCTCCCATTTCCTCCATTCCTCCATAGGAAAGGCAACAACACACGAATCATAAACGGTAAGCACCAACTCTTCGCTCCTGTAATGAACCTGAAGAACCTCCCTAAACTTGGAAGGAATGCTCACTCGCCCCTTACTATCAATCACATGCTCAAATCGCCCACGAAACACGGTGTCACCACTTTATCCCACCTTGTCCCACTTTAGTCTATTTTGAGGAAGTTGTCAACTTTTGGAATTGTGTTTCGAAAAATAAAAGGGGAGGGACAACCCTCCCCTTTTATTTTTGAGAGATATGGTTCTTTAAGACGTCAACTTTTGGCCTTTTCTCTTTCCTCGAGTCTAACTTTACGTCTCAAAATCTTTCCTGAAGGTGAGGTGGGAAGGCTTTCCCGGAACTCGATAAAGTGTGGTACCTCGTAAGGTGCGAGTTTTTTGCTACACCACTCAATTAGTTCTTGGGTTGATGGGGGGGCTGTTACTTCTTTTTTAAGCACAACCAGTGCTTTTATCTTCTCACCTACTTCGGGATCGGGAATTCCTATTACACAGGCTGCCATCACGGAAGGATGTTCGTTTAAGACCCTTTCGACTTTTGAAGGAACCACCCTATATCCTTTATGTTTGATTATATCACCTGACCTATCCAAGAAGAAAACCCACCCGTTTTCGTCTATTTTTACTATATCGCCGGTCTTATACCATAATCTATCCCCTATTTTTATAAAGCTTTTTGAGGTTTCTTCGGGTTTATTCCAATAACCTTTAATCATATGGTCAGAAGAGATGAGAAGTTCTCCCTGCCCCGGAATACTGACCTCTTCCATGGTATCCGGATCCACAAGTTTTGCCTTCCAATGAGGGAGAACTCGGCCTAAACTTCCTTCAGGAATTTCCTCGTCTCCTGGAGTCATGGTTATACCACCACAGGCCTCTGTGGCACCAAGGCCTTGATAGATATATTTCCCCGTTCGTTCTCGCCAACGCTCAATGAGAACTGGAGGCAGATAATCACCTCCACTGTAACACCATTGAAGAGAGCTTAAATCATATTGATCGATTTTCGGATGTTCCAAAATCATCCGATAGAAAGTAGGAGTACCAAACATGTTCGTAACCTTATAACGTTCAATATGAGCCAAAACATCTTCAATGTCCATCCTAGGAAGTATCACCAGGGTATCTCCGTAGAGAAGCCCTGAAAGCCCCTGAGCCTGTCCCAAGATGTGATAAAGAGGGGATCCTTGAAGGATTATAGCTTTTCCTTTTGGCACCACCTTAGCAACAGTTTCTCTTTCTATTTTGGTACAGGAAACAAAAACGTCATGGGTAAAGGGGACACCCTTGGGTAGACCGGTTGTACCACTGGTATAAAGGATCTCAGCTAAGTCATCGGGATCTACTTCTACTTTGGGAATCTCTTTCCCCTTTTTGAGAAGTTCGTCAAACATTATTACCCCTTCTGGGTTTCCAAATTTCCTTGCCTTTAAAACAACATCATTCACTACTTCTTTCCACATCGGTAAGTGTTCAGCAGTATTACTGAAAATTACGTTTTCAAAAAGTCCAGCGTTTTTTAAAGGTTCCACATTTGGAAAATTTGCTTCACAACAGAAAATCGTCTTAGCTTCGCTATCCTTAGCTATGTATTCCAAATCGTGAGAGCCGTAAAAATGGGTCACTGGAACCGCCACAGCTCCGATCCTTTGTAGGCTAAACCACGCTATCACCCACTGAGGGCAATGGGGTAAATAAATTATAACTCTTTCCCCTTTCTTAACCCCCATTGCGCTAAGGGAACTGGCAAGTCTTTCGCACAAATTACGAAGTTCAGAATAACTGTACTCAACTCCAAGGTAAACCAAGCTGGTTTTATGTGGCTTCGTCTCCACCGTTTCTTCGAAAACATCCCATACGCCTTTTTTCATGATCCCCTCCTTGCGAGTTTTTGCCTTAAGTTATGCCCTATTAGTCCCCCATTATATCCTTCATTGTAAGGTTTGTAAAACGAAAACAGATGAGCCCCCTACTTTAGAGTAGGAGGCTCATCTAACCTGTCTTAAACCTAAAAATTTATTAGTAAATGTGCCTCAAAGGATAAAGCCCAACTTTAACCTGCTTTCCGCCTCTAACCTGGTCCACCCTGCAAGCATCTATACCCTCAACTTTTTTAGGACCATAAGTAAGGGGCGTATTGGTCAATCCTCCGGTATCCAAGTTCTTTATCCTCCACAAACCTTTTTCAAGCACATCCACAGGCCTAAGCTTCTCAAAAGGCACCTGTTCCATCGCTAACCTTATAGCCTCAAGCTGAATCATAGCTTCCACAATACCCGCCATATACATCACGTGAGGAACCTTAGTGGGAGGCGTGTAAGTAGGCCTATATTTTTTGAAAAGTTCATGGATGAACTTCATACCCGGACAGTCCTCATCCCAGGCGGGGAATAAACCACCTACCACTACACCCTCTCCGAGCTCACCCATCGCAGGTAGAAAGACCTGAAGATGCATCGGAGTGGCAAAACCAAAAACGATCTTGTATGGAAGATGAGGCCCCATTCCAAGCCTTACGGCCTCCTTTATGGTGGGTTGCCCTCCCGGATTGACCATAAAGCCAAGGGTCAAATCAACCCTATTTTCCTTAAGCCACATGAGCTGTGTTGTGGGAGGAGTGGTAGGAACAAGGGGTACGTATTGGCGTCCTACAAATTCATAACCTATTTTTTCAAGATATTCCTGCATTTGGGGAATCTCTATGGACTTACCAGCTGGGTTATCTGCTGTAAGATAAGCTACCCTTGGTTTCCGAGATTCTTTCCAATTTTCCTTAAACCAATCCGCTATGGCGGCCAAACTATCGGTATAAATGGGATAATAACTTACAATTGTCCCTGGCTCAGGAAGCATTAGATAGGGGCCTGTCGCCATACTTGTGGCCATCATCCTATCTTGAGCAAGCTTATCTTTAAGGGCAAGGGCTTGAGGGGAACCGGAAACCCTAAATACTAACATTCGGCCTTTCAATTCCTCATATATGGAAAGCGCTTTGGCTGGCTTTAATTCGTCATCCCGCCATAGGACTTCTATTTCAATATCACCGGGCCACTTTTCCTTCCGCCAAGGGGCAAGGCTCTTGGTCTCATTTACATATTTGGCATAATCTTCAAACCCCATGAGAACCGCCGCCGCATCCTCAGCATAAGCCCCTGTAAGAGCAAAAGAGCCCCCAATGTAAACCTTCTTTTTGGGTTGCCCTTCACATATCCCTAAAAACCCTAAAACCATTAACAAAATCGTTAAAACCCACACTTTTCTTACCATCTTGCACCTCCCTTTTTAAAAATTTGTAAATTTAAATTTATTTTCCTCACCCCATAAAAAGTGGCCATCGCTTTATATAAGTCCACAATTTTTCCCACCCATGCCATAATCCCCTTGGTTCAAAGATGAGAAATATCACAATGATGAGCCCTCTCACTATTAAACTTAACGAAGCCGCAAACTGAGCAGCCACAGCAGGAAATAAACCAGAAAGGATCGGTCCAACAATAATCACCAGCTCATCTAATAACTTCAACACTACTGCTCCTATTACTGCACCCCATGTATTCCCCATTCCTCCTACTATTAACATTGCGAGATACCATACTGAATCCATAAAAGGAAACTGATCTACACTAGCAAAAGCATAGTAATGTACTAACAAAGCTCCTGCAATACCTGCATAAACACATCCTATAAAAAACGCTTGAAGCTTATAAAACCATAAATTTATTCCCATAGCTTCAGCTGCAATATCAAAATCCCTTATGGCCATAAAAGCCCTTCCAATTTTACTACGTGCTATATTGTGGGCAGCTATTGTAGAAATTAAAGCAATAATTGCTACTAGATAAAAATAGCTGAGTTTACTACTCAATACATATTTTCCTATTTTAGGTCTTGGAACTGCAAGCCCATCAGGACCACCAGTTATATGATAAAGTTGCAGTATAAACCACATAATTATAAAATAGGCCGCAATCGTGGACATGATCAAATAAAAACCTTTTATCCTAAGTGAGGGAAGCCCAAAAATCAAACCAACTAAACCTGCAGCAATACCACCCAAGGGAAGTGCAATCCAAAACGAAAGCCCGAGTTTGGCAGTAAGGACCCCGCAAACATATCCTCCAACTGCCATGAACCCCACATGTCCCAAGGAGACCTGCCCGCAATAACCGGTAAGCAAATTGAGTCCATGTGCACTTGTTATTGAAATCCCTATCATGGTTAAAATTGTAAGGACTCTATCCGAACAAAAATGAGGCACAAGAAACAACACCACCAAAAAGGCTAAAAAGGCAAACCATTCCGTCTTGCTTTTAAAGAGCGAAAGCTTTTGAGCATAAACCCTATGAGCCAAGGAATCACTCATCCCTAAACCCTCTCGATCTTCTTCAGCCCAAAAAATCCGTAGGGTCTTATGATTAATACTATTATCATGACCACAAAGGGAAAAACTCCTGCAAAACCGCCCCTTGGCAAAAGAGGATCCAAATAACCGGAGGCTAAATTTTCAAGTATTCCTAATATGATCCCCGCAATTACCGCTCCGCCCAAAGACTCTACCCCACCAAAAAGTGCCACAGTAAAAGCTTTAAGCCCAATCTCGGCAAGAGGCACCATCACTCCAGAGATAGCTCCTAATAATAAACCACCAATAGCTCCAACTATAAAAGAAACTACCCAAGCGACTTTATAAACGGTAGTAGCTCTGATTCCAAAACTCTGAGCAACCTTCAAATCTTCTGCAGTAGCTCTCATCCCCAAACCAAGCTTCGTATACCGATAAAAAATCATTAAAATACCCACACAAATCGCCGAAATGAAAAATCCTATCGTTGGTTCCGAAGGTATGGATACAAAACCGATTTTAAGCGAAAAAGTGGGAAGCAAATCATGATATGTTTTATATTGTCCCCCCCAGATTAAGGTGGCCATACCTTCTATAATAGTAGCTAAAGCGATAGTCATCATAATAATCGAAATAATGGGTTGCCCAATTAATGGACGGAGCAAAAGCCTCTCTATTATCAATCCCATTATCGCTGCTACTCCTATCATACACAAAATGCTCAACCACAAAGGAAAACCCGTAATTACTAAGAAGGTATAACCTAAATATCCTCCCAACATAACAAAATGGCCTTGTGCTATATTAAAGACATTGGAACTCTTAGTAATCATAACGAAACCTATCGCAATTAAAGCATATATCATACCTAATGCTATCCCTGTAACAACCAGTTGCAAAAAGAAATTCACATTTCCACCTCTTTCAAATAATCTTTTGTATTCAAAATTTCATTCATAATTTTTTGCCGTCTGAAATGTCCTGTCAAAGTTATATGACCTTCAAATATATCAAAAGGTTTTAACAAAATCTTAAACCTTTTGATCCTCAATCCTTCTAATAATTTTCGATTTACTTTAGACAACCCTTCTTTAATATATCCGAGCACCTCTTCTTTTTCTAACAGATCGCTTAAACTCAAATGTTCTATCCCCTTTGACCGAGCTAACTCTGTTACCCTATCTGGATCAGGTACTATAAGAGCACTTAACGTACCGTTTTCTTTAAATACAAAAGCATCTTTGATCTGATCCATCACTCGAAGTTGGCTTTCTAAGAGCTGAAACGAGATTACCTCCTTCCCTTCCAAAAACACCTCTCCTTTTCTGCCCCAAAGTTCGATTTTTCCATCTTCTTTTATTATCCCAACGTCATCCAGCTTGACCCTTTCATGAGCCTTAACTTCAAAACCATCAGGAGCCTGAAAAACCTCTACTCCAGCAAAAGGAAATCCCATCTCTTCCGGATTTTCCATTACTCCTTGGGTAATCGATATAAGTCCCACCTTCTTATTCCAATAAAGGTTTTTCAGATCAATATCCATTACTTTAAAAAATTTAATAACCTCATCACACATCAAAGGTCCTATGTTATAGCATAATTTTACTTTGTCTAATCCCAATTTTGTTTTTAAAGGCTTACAAAATAGCAAATTTGACAAGAATCTCTTCGCACTATTTTTCTTATCTCCTTCAACTTTAAATAAATCATCCCAAATTTTCCTCAAAAGACCTGCATTAGGTATTTTTATTTTTACATTTTTGTACAAATTTTCCCAGGTTCTTCCCGAAAAATACAAAACTGTAGGCTTTATCTCCTTTAAATCTTCCATATATGTTTCTTCCCTTTCGGCAAAAGCTAAAGTACATCCACTAAGCAAATGTATTCCAAACATAAAAATTTTATCCATAAACCTAACAGGTGGGAAAAATGGCATCACAACATCATTTTTTGTAAATTTTTCTTTATCTATTAATTTTTTAGCATTTTGCAAAATATATTCATGAGTATACAAATTAGTAGTGAATTCTGTAATCCCTTCAGAATAAACGCAGGTACAAATATTTTCCCGCGAGATATTTCTATTAATTTCTACCGGTTTTCCTAAATTCTCATGAATTATTTCTTTAAAACCCTTCAGGTTGGAAAAAGGAAAATCCGAGATACCTTTATAATCCCAAAAAATTATGGTTTTTGCTTTCCCTAAAACATCGCCAAAAGGCAAAAGTTTACTTATCTCCTCCTGCCCTCTTAAAACTAAAACCTTAACTTCATATTTACTTATAAGTTGATGTAATTGCTGAAAATCCCAAAAATCCCGAATTGTTAAGGATATTCCTCCGATCGCGTATACAGCCATCTCAGCCATACATATCTCTGGGGAGTTTGGACCGTAAATTAAAACCCAATCTCCGCTTTTAATTCCTAAATTATAAAAATGCAAGGCTAAAGCATTCACATACTCAAAGTAGTCTTTCCAACTGTATTTCCACCAAACACCCTTCTTTTTATAGCAAAAAGCAGGAGTCTTCTCTCCATAGTTTATTGCGTTATAATGAAGAAGGTCTATTAAAGAATTGATATTTACAACATCCATGCTTGATTTGCTCTTTTCAATTTTTTATAACTTATCCGATTACTTGCGCTTATACCGAGATAGAAATCTTTTATCATTTCAGAATCTTTAAGTACATCCGATTTTCCTTCCATTACTATTCTACCATTCTCCAATATATAACCATAGTGTGCAACTTCAAGCGCCATCTTCGCATTTTGTTCAACTAATAGCATTGACATTCCCATTTCTTTGTTAATCCGATAAATGATCTCGTAAATTTCTCTAACAACAAGAGGAGCCAAACCTAACGATGGCTCATCCAAAAGCATCAATTTAGGTCTTGCCATTAAAGCTCGCCCAATTACTAGCATCTGTTGTTCCCCACCAGAAAGATAACCGCTGACCCTTTTTCTCATATCCTTCAGTTTAGGAAACCATTGATAAACCATCTCTAAATCAGATTTAATGGAAGCCTTATCTTTTCTACTATAAGCTCCAACCAACAGATTCTCCTCGACTGTAAGATGTTCTAAAACCCTTCTTCCTTCCATAACTTGAGCAATTCCCATATTGGAGATTTCGTCAGGAGGGAGGTTATTAATAACAACTCCTTCAAATATAACATCCCCTTTTATGACCTCCCCTTCTTCTGTTTTTAGTAAACCCGAAATAGTTTTTAACACGGTGGTCTTACCAGCACCATTTGGCCCTAAAAGGGCTACAATATTTCCTCGAGGTACTTCAAGGGTGACGTTTCGCAAAACGTGGATCACTCTTTTATAGGCAACATCTATATTGTTTAGTTTTAATAATATCTCATTCTTCTCCAAGGTACGCCTTTATTACGCGAGGATTTTTCTTTACTTCTTCAGGAGTACCTTCGGCAATCTTTTCGCCGAAATCTAATACCACAATCCTATTAGCTAAATTCATAACAATACCCATATCATGTTCGACTAAAATCATACCCTCTACTCCCCTCTGTAAAACTTCTGAAGCACTATAAGCTCCTTTCTGTCCACGAAATACTTCCAAAATATATCGCGTAAACTCCTCTTTTTCCTCTTGATTCATCCCGGCCATGGGTTCATCCAGAAGTAAAATCTTAGGTTCCATCGCTAAAACCCTTCCAAGTTCGACTCTCTTCCTCAGTCCATAGGGCAGAAAAGCCACTCTTTCGTTTCTCCAAGGCTGAAGGTCCAAAAAATCTATGATCTCCTCGGCAACTTCCCTATGTAAAGCTTCTTCTTTCTTTGTCCATCCTACATATAAAGCTGCAGTAAGCATATTTTGCTTCTTCATAAAAATATGTCTTGCTGCCAAAATGTTCTCAAGCACAGTTAAGCCAGAAAATAAGCCTATATTTTGAAACGTCCTTCCTATTCCTAGTTTCGGAAGTTGGTAGGGAGATAAATTAGTAATTTCTTTACCGTAAAAATATATTTTCCCTCTTTGAGGTTTGTAAAAGCCTGTTATGCAATTCAATAAAGCTGTTTTACCTGCACCATTAGGGCCTATCAAACCCAATATTTCTCCCTTCTTCAATTCCAAACTCACATCCATTAAAGCTACTACACCTCCAAAACTTAACCATATGTTTCTTGTAACAAGTATCTCCATTTTTATATTGGCGGTTTATTAACTCCTTTTTACTTTACTTTTAAAAAAAAACTTTTGTCAATACCTCATTTGGGCCAAGCCGGTTTGGGATAGAGGGGTCGTGCCGTTCTTTTGGGGCTTCTATCTATTACCTCAAAAACATTATTTTGCCATTGTCCAACTTGACCCGGATGGCATTCCTTTGCAAGGATCTGTCTTTCGTCATACCAATAAAGACCTAAGGAAGTTTCAAATTTGCTTTTGGCTAAAATATCCCTCACCGCTTTTTGATCTAAAGTACCCGCCTTTTCTATAGACTTCTGGAAATGCTCTAAAGAAGACCAAAAGTAAAGGGGCCCCCAATAAGCGGGCTCGATTTTAAAGTATTGTATGTGCTTTTTGACTAACTCTGCAGCTCCAGGAGAGGTTTTGGCGTTCCAAGCGCCTCCACCCATTACACCCTCAACTTTTTTGGCTCCAAAGGTATCTCTATAAACCACTGGATCGTAAGGTCCCACGCTCATCCATATGGCATTAAAGTTAATATTATTAGCAATCGCTTGCTCAGTAATTGCAACACTTTCTTGTGGATAACAAGCTGCAACAAAGGCGTCCACTTTCAATGTCTTTGCTTCTTGTAAGAATGGAACAAAGTCTTTGGTTACATCGGGAGGGAATGATTTCACCATTCTAACTTCGATACCTTTTTCTTTAAAGTAAGGAATCAAAGTACTGCCATACTCTAAACCATGCAAATCTCCCCGGTAAATAACTGCTACGCTCTTTACGCCCACTTCTGCAAAAATTTCCGCAAGAGCTGGTCCTTGAGTCTCAGCAAAATTTAAAACTTGGAAGAAATAAGGTAAAGTTAGTTCTTTCAATTTTATGGCACCACCCGCCCCACCAATCAGGATGTAACCATATTTGTTACATATGTTCGCAGCAGCATATAACCAAGCTGTTCCCCAAGGAGGAAGCACAAAATCCACCTTATCCTCTAAGATGAGTTTCTCTAAAAGCTTTGTAGTCTTTCCGATATCGCTCTCATTGTCATAAATCTTCAATTCTATAGGTAACTTCTTCCCATATTGCTTGACGTAAATACCACCCGCTTTATTAACTTCCTTAACCCACATCTCATAAGTGGTACCGGCAGAAAGTTTTGCTGCAGGTGCTAATGGGCCCGAAAGAGGCCAAGCTTGTCCTATAACTATTTTATCCTTTGCCCATAAGGTCGTTGAAAATGCCCAAACCACTGCTGTTGGAATGATAAAACTTAACCTTTTCCAAAACTTCATCTTATACCTCCTTTAAGGTTTTTTAAGGGAACTAATACGCTCCCTGTAATTCGCAATATATCTTCTGGCCCTAAGATCTTTTCCCATTATCAAATCAGCTGCTAACACAGCAGGTCTAACCTGGGCCACATCGACTATTAAACAAGTGGCACCACATTCTATAGCCATAGCCACAAAAGTACGATTGAGAAGTTCTCGATCAGGAAGGCCAAAGGACATGTTACTTGCCCCTAAAGTAATGTTAACCCCAAATTTTTCCCTAACCTTCCTTATGGCTTCAAGCACGGCAATACCCGCCTTTTGATCAGCTCCTACCGAAGAAGCTAGACAATCGATAATGATGTTGCTTCTATCAATCCCCATGGATTCCGCTCTTTCTATGATTTTCCCCGCAATAGCAACTCTTCTTTCGGCATCTTTAGGTATCCCTTCGTCATCTTGAACAAGGCCGATGACCACCGCTCCATATTCTTTAACCAAAGGTAAAACCCTTCTAAGTGAATGCTCTTCTCCCGTAACAGAATTTATAAGAGCCTTACCCTTGTAAACCTTTAAAGAAGCTTCAAGTGCTTCAGGATTTGCCGTATCGATACAAAGGGGAACATCCACAATCTCCATAAGCATCTTTATAACCTCGGGCAAAAGCCTAACTTCATCCACCCCAAAGGTTCCAACACACACATCTAACGCATCTGCCCCTGCCTGTACTTGAGAAATGGCCTCTTCTTTTATCAATTCCAAATTGCCAGTTTTCAGAGCTTCTTGGAGACGTTTTTTACCAGCAGGGTTTATCCTTTCTCCGATTAAAACCGTAGGCCTATCAGGCGAAATAATCAATTCCTTAGTAGCACTACTGATCTTGGTCTCCATTTACATACCTCCTTCCCTCATCACTTATTTTATATTTGCCCAAAAAGGAAGCTTCCAATAATAAACGCTGGAAGTCTTTACTGGCAGCAAGCTCTATATAATGACAAGTCTTAGCGATTAAATCGGCCTCTTCCTGTTTGTTTTTTGACAAAAGCGCTATCTTAGCTCCAACTCCCGCTGCGTTTCCTACTTGGATAAACTTCTCTCGTGAGAGGGCAGGCAACATACCTATATAGATAGCATTACCAACATCTATATAGCTTCCAAAAGCACCCGCTATATATACCTTCTCAAGGGCGTCTTCATCTAAATCCATCTCTTTTAACAACTTCTGAATTCCCGCTCTAATGGAAGCCTTCGCTAATTGAAGCTCCCTCACATCCTTTTGAGTAATGGTAATAGCTTGATCGTTGTTCATCTCCTTTTCTTCAATAAGCACAAACTCCTTAACCCCTTCATTATCTCTCAAACGAGGGTGCCTTCCTTTGAACCTTCCACTTTCGTCTAATAGTCCAATCCGAAAAAGCTCTGCCACCGCGTCAATCAAACCCGAACCGCAAATGCCAATCGGAGGGACATCATCTATTGTTTTGATCCAAACCCCGTTGTCACTCAACTTAATCCGTTCTATGGCTCCAGATGCCGCCCGCATTCCATGTTTTATGTGACCGCCTTCAAAAGCAGGACCCGAAGGGGTAGAGACTGTGAAAATCTTACCTTCTCTTATTAACGAAATTTCGGTATTTGTCCCAATATCCAACAACAACACAGGTCCTTTCTCGGTCCATGCTCCTGTAGCCAGAAGCGCTGCCACATGATCACCACCTACAAAACCCGCTATGTTAGGAAAAAATCTTAGATAAGCTCCCTTGGAGAATCTTAAGCCAAGATCTCGAGCCTTAACCTCCAAAGCCTGAGAAATAACGGGGACAAACGGAGCGCTGGCAAGGTAAGTCACGGGAAGTCCCAAGAACAAATGATGCATGGCCGTATTCCCCACAAACACGCCTTCGACTAATTGGTCTTTCGAAAAGTTTAATTTTTTCAACAAGGTAATAATTGCTTCGTTTATGGAATCTATTATGCTCTTTTGAAGCATTTGAGCATTTTCTTCAGACTTAATGGCTTTTTGAATCCTGGTGATAATATCTTCTCCGTAAAGTATCTGAGGATTGGGTAACCCAACGGCTTGGATGGTTCGACCGCTTTCGAGATCTACCAAATACAAGGCTATCTTGGTGGTTCCCAAATCCACCGCAAGTCCAAGAACCGCCTCCTCTCTCGGTAAAATACCGATCAATTCACCCTCCCTTAAAAGCGCCTTTACCTTCCAAGAGGATTCCCTTAACTTTAAGGGCATATCCCTCAAAGCCTCTACATCAAAGCCCTTACATTTAAAACCTTTATTGCGTAAGCCTTCCTCGATCCTGTCGGTATCAGCTCGAGGGTCCTCCAAGGCAGGTGGAGAAAGTTCAATCTCAAAGGTTTTCACATTTGGGTTTAACTCGACTTCCCTTTCTAACCCTTCGATTTGCAACCGATAGTTATGAGCTAATGACTCCAAAGGTACATAAACTGTAAGGGATCCCTTTGGCTTTAGTTGACAGGCAAGCCTCCATCCTCTTTGTATTTCCGGAAGGGTAAACTGTTCGATCTCACTAGAAGTTAAATCCGAAGTAGGGCCTTTTAAAACTCTCACTTTGCAGCTACCGCATAACCCCATCCCCCCACATACGCTTAATATTTGAACACCTGCTCCGTGAGCACATTGAAGAAGAGTTTGACCCTCCTCACAAACGATCCTTTTACCTAAAGGTTCAAATTCTATAATGAAAGTCTTATTACTCATCTTTACGGTAAGGACACTGGTCATGTAGTTTACAAATTTTACACATCTCCCTCTTATTCGCCTTGATGAGGTTCTCTCCTATTCCAATTAAGGCAGTAAAGGACTTCCTTGGAACCAACATCCCTCCCTTTGTAATAGAAAGCCCAATTTTCCCAACTGGAAGCCTCGCAACTATTTCCTTCTGAGCCTCAATCGGTAAACCAGGCATACCCGGACTCACTGGTGTTCCCGCTTTAAAGCCCTCTTCTCGAACAATCGAATCTATAAACTCCCATACCTCATCAAGTAAAACCTCTACCGCTGCACTGCCTATCTCATCTAATAAAAGGGCCTTAAGCGGGGTACTCTCTCGAAAAAGTTCCTCCACGCGTTTTTCCAGGTAAGGACCAATAGTACCAGCCAGAAGGGCTACTTTCCTAACCCCCTCAAAAGAAAAGCAAGGCGATTGGGCCTCCCATTCCAAGGCCCAATCGCCCTCAAAAACTATCCTATCCTTCTTTACTCCCTTTATATTGTAAAACTCATAAACTACCTTTGGTCTTATAAGCCCCTTCGCTTCTTCCAAAAGCGTCTCGGTTAACCCCTTTACTTCGTCTCCCTTCCTAGCCCTTACTCTACTTTTTACCTCCTCCAGATCCGGCGTTATCTCTAATCTCAGCCAGGGCATTCAAAACACCAATTTCTGGTCTTATCGGTATACCCCATATTCCTTGGCAAATTCCACCATTGCCTTCACATTCTCTGGCTTTGCTTCATCGAAGAAAGCCCCATTTGTCAGGATAAACCCTCCACCATCCGCACAAGTATCTATGAGTTTTTTCACATATTCCTTAACCTGTTCAGGAGTCCCAACAGCTAATAGATCCGTGGGAACGTTACCCGCAATACAAGCTGAATCGCCCAGAATCTTCTTCGCTTGAGCCATGTCAGTCTGATCGAACATCCACACGACCTTACCCTTAGGCAAGTCCTTTATGACCTCAAGTCGTGAATTGAACCCTCCTTCAGCCACAAGGAAGGGTATGCAACCTTCCTCTATGAGGCCAAGGATCACCTTCTTTAAAGTCGGCCAATAGAATGTCTTAAACTGCTGATCCGACATAAAACCATCCGCTCCTTTATGAAGGGGCATAAATACCAATGGAACGCCGTTCTGTTTCGCAGCCTCGGCCCCCATTTTTATCATTATGGGAACCAAAGCTTCCACAGCTTTAAGTACCTTCTCGGGCTGTCGGTACATGTCAATGATTATCCCCTTGGTTCCCCTTAGGGTATCCCCAACTGTATCGAAAGGAGCCTTACACCCACCTCCCGCCAAAAGGGGAAAACCAGAGGCCATGATCTCCAGGTTCCATCCGACTACTCCCTGAATCCACTTAAGGACCTCGGCACCTGCTTCAGCCATAACCTTTAATGCCTCCTGCACCGGTGGAAGAGCAAAGGGTATAAAATGAACGGCCGAAAAGGTGGGATAGAATTCGAGCACATAAGTAGGTGGTGAAAGCAAGGACAAACCTTTGAGTGATCCGAAGGCCCGCGGAAAATATACGGTAAGAAAATAATAGGTAGGATCAGTAATCAGAGCATCGTATTCGTCAGCTTTCATGTACTCATCTTCCACCGCCTGATAACATTGATTAGGACCAACCCCATGGCCAGGCCACCTGTAAACCTTGTAATCCACAATATCATAAAACTTTCCGGGACCAGGTCCCATGCATCCCATTGTAGCATCGGGTTGGAAATCCAATACAAACTTCTTAAAGGCAGCGAAACATTTCTCGTAATCGTACATCGCCTCCTGGACGGTTATACCATAATAGTAAACGGGAAACATGTTAGGTAAGGGCAAAACCGGCACCCGATCGGGAACCCTTTTCAACTGTATTGCGTCCACCAGCCGCTGAACACGAGCCTTATATTCCGCCTCGGCTTCGGGGGTTTTAAACTTCAAATCCTCCCCTTGAGGATCTTTTGGCGAAAGCCACCTTTGTATCAAAACTTCCTGCCTCTCCTCAGGGGTCATTTCTTCCCATTTTTTTTCCATTTTCCTTACCTCCTTTCAAAATTTTAGGAAGCCCCCACCCAAGCCTTCGCCAAACTCACAGCGGCCATGGCGTCTTTCCCATAAGCATCGGCTCCTGTATACTTTCTCACTTCATCGGTAACCTGTCCTCCACCTATCATAACCTTCACTTTATCCCTTAAACCTGCCTCTTTCAAAGCCTCTATGGTTCTTTTCATCGAATCGAAAGCCAAAGTCAGAAATCCGCTTAAACCCAAAATTGGCGCTTGTGTCTCTTTCACTTTCTCCACAAACCTCTCTGGTGGTACATCTACACCCAAATCATAAACCTCAAAACCGTTCACCTCCAACATAAACACCACAATGTTTTTGCCTATATCATGAATATCACCAGCCACAGTACCTATAACGACTTTTCCCAATTTTTTAGCCTGGGTCGTTTGACTTATAAGCGGCTTAACTATCTCAGTTATCTGTTTCATTATCTCACCCGAGTAAATAAGATCAGGGATAAAGTACTCACCACTTGCAAAGCGATTACCAACAATTTCAAGCCCTTTTCTTGCTTCTTCGAGAATCTTTACCGGATCCTCTCCCGCGCTAAGTCTATCTTTTACGATCTTCAAGGCTTCCTCTTCTCTTAGATCTGCAATTGCCTCTACCAAATCCATCATCCTCTCACCTCCTTATTCCCATTTGAATTTAACTAAAGGCAATCTCTCGTCCATTGACCATTCTTGAGCAGAACCATCATATAACTTTACGTTTTGATACCCTAAAACCTCACTCAGAATATACCAGAGGGTGCTCCCATACCCCCCTACCCCACAGTAAACTATGATCTCTTTTCCTTGAGATGGTTCACCTATAAGTTCTTTCACCATCTCCTTAATCAATTCCATATCCTTATACATTCCGTAGTCCTTCGTCAGATTCCACAACCACGGAGTCGGAAGGTTTTTAGCCGTAGGGATATGCCCAGGTCTCGGAGCCCAAGGTTCAGCCTTCACTCCAAAATAAACATCAGGATCCCTACCATCAATGATAATGGCTTTTCCAATCTTTTCCTTCACTTCATCCTTTGTAATAAACATGTCCTTTCTCAATGACCCTTCATACTTCACAGGCTTAGGCACGGCCTTCGCCTTGGAAACCGCCTTTCCTTCCCATTTCCACCGGTCAAATCCACCATCAAGAATGGCCACATTCTTAACTCCAGCATAAATCAACGTGATAGCCACCCTAGTGGCGTTCGCCATAGCATAAGGAGCCATCGGATCAGTAGTACGCCCAACTATTACGACCTTTGAATCTTTTGTAATCCCTGCCTTTCCCAGCGTATTAAAAAGTTCTTCGGCAGGCGGCAATTCCAATAAAAGCCCATCCTTCATAACAATCCACGCAGAAACCGGTACCTCAAAAGGAACATTTATAGCTCCAGGAATGTGCCCTTTTGCATATTCTTCTGCACTTCTTATGTCAAGAATTACCAGATTAGGATCAACAATATTAACGCCAAGCCAATCCGCACTAACAATGGGATCTATTCCGCGTTGAGCTTGAGCTGAAGAGGCAAAAATGCTGGTCATCATTACCACCAAAAATACTCCCACTGCCATTAATTTTGCAAATTCTCCTTTCATCTTTACACCTCCTTTATGAAATTTTTCCAAATGAATTAAAATCATCATTTACATACCTAGATACGCCTTTTTAATTAATTCTGACTCAAGAAGCTCTTCTCTTGTCCCTTCCATTACAATTCTTCCGTTCTCAAGGACATATCCCCTATCTGCGATTTCAAGGGCCAAATTCACATTCTGTTCGACCAATAAAACTGAAATCCCTTTTTCGGGTAAACTTTTAATGACCTTCATCATCTCCAGTACCACCAATGGTGCCAACCCATAGGAGGGTTCATCGAACATGCACAACTTCGGTTTCGACATAAGCCCCCGTCCTATGGCCACCATTTGACGTTCCCCTCCGCTTAGGGTTCTGGCAAGCTGTCTTTCTCGTTCCTTAAGCCTTGGGAAAAGGGAATAAACCTTTGGGAATTCTTTATGCTTTTCCCTCCAAGCCCTTAGAGGAAAAGCTCCCATGTCGAGGTTTTCCTTAACGTTCATATCCAGAAACAACTTCCCGCCTTCGGGCACTTGAGCTATTCCTAACTCCACAATCTTATGGGGCTGAAGTCCATCTATTCTCTGTCCCATAAACTCGATGGTGCCCGAAGCAGGCTTTATAAGACCTGAAATGGTGTTCAAAAGCGTAGTCTTACCGGCTCCATTAGCCCCTATAAGGGCAACAATCTCTCCTTCCCTTACTGTAAGCGAAACATCCCACAATACTTGAATCTTTCCATAAAAGACGTTTATGGCATTTACGCGAAGCATACTTTCTCTCCCAAGTAAACTTCTATAACCCGTGGATTAGAACAAACCTCTTGCGGAGAACCCTCCGCAATCTTCTCCCCATAATGAAGCACCATAACCCGGTCACATATGTTCATAATGGCCTTCAAAACATGCTCTATCAGGAAAACCGTAATACCCCTTTCCCTTATGGCCTTAACCAACTCCATAGCTTCCGAGGTCTCCGTGGGATTAAGCCCCGCCATAAGCTCATCAAGTAATATCAATTTGGGCCTCGTAGCTAAAGCCCTCGCTACTTCTAAACGTTTCTGAAAAAAAAGGGGCAAATCTTTCGCCAAAACGCCCTCCATCCCTTTGAGCCCACAGAATTCAATGGCTTCTTCAGTAAGCGCTCGCCTTTTGGAACCGTCCTTTCCCCCAAATACTGCCGCCAAATACACGTTTTCAAAAACCGTCATATTCCCAAAAACCTTTACATCCTGAAAAGTCCTAGCAATCCCCATACGACAAATCTGATGGGGTTTAAGACCACTTATCTTAACCCCCTCAAGCAAAATCACCCCTTTATCAAGTTTAATAGCACCTGAGATTAGATTGAAAAGAGTAGTCTTACCTGCACCATTCGGACCTATGAGCCCAAAAATCTCACCCTTCTCGACTTTAAAATCTACATTATTTACAGCCACTAACCCACCAAACGATTTCATCACTCCTTTTCCTTCTAAAATACTCATTTTTCAACTCCTATTCCTTTTGATCAAATTAATCCTTAACAGACCTATTAACCCTTCTGGCATATAGGCAATTATAAAAATCATTAACAAACCAAATAAAAGCATATAATAGTATGGAATTTTTGTAGTAAGTACTTCTTGCAAATAACTAAAAATAAATGCACCAATAATAGGACCATATATTTCTCTCATCCCACCAAAGATTGCCATGAAAATTGGAATAAAAGAATATAACGGATTAAAAGCAATTTTGGGATCAATATACGTTAATCGTGTCGCCATTATTGATCCACAAGCACCAACAAAAGCAGCACTCAATGCATAAACCAGTATTTTAATACGTGTAACATTAACTCCACTGTGTTCTGAAGCTATTTCATTATCTCCTATACTTTTCAGGGCCATTCCGTATTTAGATTTATTGAGAATATACATGACTAATAATAAAATAATGCTTAAAATATACATTATGTAATAAACCGTAACATTCTCCAATGTAAATACAATTCTACCCGTCGTACCTTTAATATTTGTTTCATACCACAACACAAAATAAAGTAATAACTCAACAAAACCAAAAGTAAACATTGCAAAATATATACCTTTCAATCTCAAAGTTATTACTCCTATTAACAAAGCTAAAAGAAAACCAACCGTTGCACCCATTAAAACTATCATTATTACTGGAAGCTTAAAACTTAAAACTGCAGCCGTGTAAATACCAGCACCAAAAAAAGCAGCCGAAGCCAAAGAAATGTAGCCAGTTGGTCCCGAAAACATGACCCAACTTAAGGTAAGTACCACATACATGAAGATATTGCTAAAAAGAACCACCATATAAGGAGTACCGAAATAAGGTAAAAGACCAAAAAGAGCCAAAAGAAGTAAAATTATCGCCACCTTTTTGAAGCTCATCACCACTATCTCCCCATAAGTCCCGTTGGTTTAATTAACAAAAGTAGCATGAATAGCAAATAATAGGCTACAAGAGTCAATCCTGGTTCAACATAAGACATAATACTTCCTATAATTCCCAAAATAAAGCCTCCTATAAGGCTACCTGTTATACTACCTAAACCACCAAGTACTATCACTATTAAAGCTATAACCGTGTATTCCAAACCCATTGCCGTATGGATACTATACATCATACTAACGAGGCAACCTGCAATACCCGCAAGCATAGCACCTAAGGCAAAACACAAACTAAGAACAAAATCTATATTTACCCCCACAATAGCAGCAGCAGTAGCATTTTGGGAAGCAGCTCTTATGGCTTTTCCGGTTCGGGTTTTGGTCAAAAATAGATAAAAGAGAAGACTTATACCTAAAGCGTAAAACAAGGTTATCAAACGATTTGTACCGAATACCGCGCCTCCTATATTAACAGGAACTGCCAAGTAACTATATCCCTTAAGTCCACCTCCCCATAACAACATGGCAAGGTTTTGTATTACAAATTGAAGCCCAAAACAAGCCATTAAGGAATTACCCTCGTAAACCGAAATGGAGGGAGAGATTCTCCTTAAGCGAGAAAATAAACTCCAATCTATTAAATACCCCAAAATAAAAAGTACTCCTCCTACTAAAAAGAAGGTAATAAGAGGACTTATTTTGAAAAAAGTATAAAAACTCCACGTAATGAAAGCACCAATCATTAAAAATTCACCATGGGCGATATTAAGTACTCTCCCTACCCCATATTGCATGCTTAATCCGACAGCCACTATGGCATAAATACCACCCATTAAAAACCCCCCGATTATCACATTCAGCAACGTCACCATCTTCCTTACTCTCCGTTCTCGAGTCGAATTATCTTTGGTGGGGACGGGTCTTAAAAAACCCGCCCCCCCTTTTTTAAACGTTACTTTTTCTTAGGCCAGGCTGGTTTTGGGTAAAGCGGTTTGGCTGTTCTCTTTGGACTTTTGTCTATGACCTCAAATACGCCTTTTTGCCACTGACCTATCTCCCCCGGGTGGCATTCCTTAGCTAGCATTTGATTTTGGTCATACCAATAAGGACCAAGGGCCGTGTCGAATTTGGTCGTAGCCATGATATCCCTTATGACTTTTTGGTCGAGCGTTCCGGCCTTCTCTATGCATTTTTGAAAATGTTGTAAAGAAGACCAATAGTAAAGAGCACCCCAATAATCTGGTTCCGCCCCGTAATACTGCTTGTGTAATTTGACTAACTCAGCAGCTCCAGGTGAAGTTTTGGCGTTCCAAGCACCTCCACCCATCACACCTTCCACCACATTTGCTCCAAAATTATCCCGATAAATCACAGGATCATAAGGACCGACACTCATCCATATGGCGTTAAAGTTTATATCTGAAGCTATAGCCTGTTCCGTTATAGCGATAACTTCAGGAGGATAACAAGCTGCCAAAAAGGCATCAACACCGAGTCCCTTCGCCTCCTTAAGGAAAGGAGTAAAATCCTTTGTCACATCGGGTGGGAAGGACTTCATCATCTTTATCTGAATTCCGGCTTCTTTAAAATAAGGAGCTAATATACTCCCGTATTCTACTCCATGAAGATCGCCCCTGTATATCATAGCAACGCTTTTAACTCCGACTTCCTTGAAGATCTCGGCCAAAGCAGGGCCTTGGGTTTCCGAGAAGTTAAGGACTTGGAAGAAGTAAGGGAGCTTTAACTCTTTTAGTTTGGCAGCACCACCTGGTCCACCGATGAGGATGTAACCGTATTTGTTACATATGTTCGCAGCGGCATACAGCCAAGCTGTTCCCCAAGGAGGAAGCACAAAATCCACCTTATCCTCCAGAATCAGTTTCTCCAAAAGCTTCGTAGTCTTTCCGATGTCAGTTTCGTTGTCATAGACCTTCCATTCTATAGGTAACTTTTTACCGTATTGTTTTACATAAATGCCACCTGCTTTATTAACTTCCTTAACCCACATCTCATAAATAGTTCCACCGGAAATCTTCGCCGCAGCTGCTCCCGGTCCGGATAAAGGCCATGCTTGACCAATGACAATTTTATCCTTAGCACATACCTTTCCCGGCAAAACCGAGAACATCAGGATCAACGAAAGCATTAAAATACCGTATTTTACAAACACTCTAATACTCATCTCGCACCTCCTTTCATTTTTTTCATTATTAATTATCCGCCTATTAATGGATTAATAAATATTAAACTTTCACCTTCAGAAAGTTTATGATCCGCTTCTTCCTCATATTGCAATACCCGATTTTTAAAAATTATGACGACCTTTTTGCTTTTTAAAAGTTCCTCAATATCAATTCCAACCTTTTCCGAAAGTTTTTGTACTACATATTTCACCGTACTATTATCTGGTAAAGAAATTTCCACTGTTCTTTCTGCATGTGGCAAAACCTTTCGGAACTGAAGGGCTGAAAGCACCGCTTTTACGGTCACCTTATCAAATCCTCTATGCCTATTTGTGAGAGCTTATCTTGAGTAGGATATCCATCCTCACTTATTCCGCGAATAGAATAGTAAATCTTCAAAGTTTTTTGGAGATCAGGTACAAAGCCTCCCGTTCCGCCTCTCTTCAATGGTCTAAGTATAACCTGAGGCAATTTTTCGCGCTCTTTACTCATACCGAGCTTAAGGTTTAACATCCGTTTAAGCATAAAGCTTTTCTCACCAAGGGCCACTATATCCTGTGGTTTAATCTCCTTACCCGTTATAGCCGAGTAAAAAGCACAAAGATCATTTATGTCAAAAATACCAAGCATACATATCACACCAGAATTCCAAACTTCTTTAGCATTCTGATGATTTACCATCATCCTCACCTTCTCTTCGCTTTCTTCAAACCTATCAGTAGGTACAACACCTATTTCAGGTATAGGAGCAGCAGCTATATCAACCGTGAAGTAATCGGAACGCATATGACAGGCTCCTCTTACCCCTGTGGCGTAGCATAGAGCTTGCATGCTAAAAGCCCGAGGGTCGTGCATCGGTATCTCAAGCCCTTTCACACAAGCTGCCTCTTCGGGATCAATCCCAAGCCTTTGAGCCATCCTTAAAGTTCCTTCGGCAATAAGATCACCAAGACCCTCCCTAAAAGCTACACTTCTCAAAACCTCAATCGCTCTTTTCCCATCTCCCCATTGGACACCATCTTTAATGACTCCCTTTTCGCTTAAATACATGGCAAAACCAAGGCTAACCCCTGCCGAGATAGAATCCATACCCATTTCGTTGCAGATGTGGGTGAGATCGAGAATGTAATCGAGATCATAAATGCCTAGGGTTGAACCGAGCGAACCAACAGATTCATATTCCATCTTGACTCCTCTTATCCGGTGGCCACATATAACTGGGCAAAGGGCACATCCTTCGTTTTCTACCTCATAATTTTCTATCAAGGCTTCACCGGAGATCTTGAAGGCAGGAAACACACCTTCCTGAAAATACTTTGCCGGAGTGTCACCAAGCTCATATCCTTGAGTGGTATACATAAGGGTACCATAAGTGTGCCACAGTTCTTTACCAGGGTTTGCGTTTATTTTCTCGAGACACTGCGAATAAAGCTCCTTCACTCTGTTTGGATCAGCAACCTCAGGTAACCCCTTCTGGCCAATAACCGCTATAGCCTTTAAGTTCTTCGATCCCATCACCGCACCCATACCGGTACGCCCAGCTGCTCGATGGTTCTCGTCCATTATGCTTGCAAACCTGACCAACCTTTCTCCAGCAGGACCTATACACATAACCCTAGCTTTCTTGTCGGTCTCTTCCTTTACCTTTTCGGCGGTCTCGGAGACGGATTTGCCCCAAAGATGATCTGCGTCCCTAAATTCGACTTTACCTTCCCTTAAAACAAGGTAAGTAGGCTTTGAGGCTTTGCCCGTTATGATCAAAGCATCAACGCCAAACCTTTTCAGCTCTACCCCAAAAAAACCGCCGACTGTGGATTCTCCCCAAAGCCCAGTAAGAGGTGATTTTCCACAAACAGCATGCCTCCCAGAAAAAGGGGAAAACCCCGTAAAGGCCCCGGTTACAAAAGCCAAAGGTGCCTCAGGGGAATAAGGGTCAAGATCAGCATTAAGCCTTTTATAAAGAAGAGCTGCTCCTAAACCGCAACCTCCTACAAAGGCCTCAAGCAACCTCTCCGAGATCTCTACCTCTTTGAAATTCTTTGTAGTAAGGTCAACCTCTAAAACCTTTCCATGATATCCCCTCATGTTAGACCCTCCCATAATACATGTCTTCAACAAGCTGTTTCACTTCCTCATAGGAAGGCTGTCTCGGTGCCATAGGACCAGTTGGATCTTTAAGGATGTACCGGACCAAAAGATCCAACTTTTCCCCGAAATCCTTCTCCCCTATCCCAAGCTCTTTAATGGTCAAAGGCGCTTCCACTTTTTTATAAAAATCAAAGAATAAAGCGATTAAATTGCTCAACACCTCTTTTGGTTCCCCTTTTATACCGAGCTCTTCGGCCAAGGAAAGGTATTTATCGTCAACTTCTGCGTAAAACTTAATCACATAAGGAATAGTAACCCCACAAGCCATACCATGATGAATTCCGAATAACGTACCTATATTGTGAGCTACCCCATGAGTTGTTCCCACTCCTCCGTTGGAAAAGGCAGCACCTGCTAAGGTAGCAGCAATTTGGGTCCTCAACCTTAACTGGGGATTGTTAGGCCTCTCTAAAACCTGAGGTAAGTATTTAAAGATCATCTTTATGGCCTTTATCGCCAAGGCATCTGAAATTGGATTGCTGGATCGACATAAATAGCAGTCTACCGCGTGAGAGAGGGCATCAAGAGCTGTACCAAGGGTTAGAGTCTTAGGCATCCTTATAACAAACCTGGGATCTAAAACGGCAAAATCCGGATATAACTCAGGATGAAGGACACCCTCCTTTCGCGGAGGACTGTAAGTTTCATCATGAACCACAGCCACATTTGTGGCTTCAGAACCAGTACCCGCAGTAGTAGGTATACAGGCCAAAAGGGCCTTCTTTCTTAGCCCTAACGGCTTCATAGCATCAATGGCAGCAAGGTTTGCATCAGGAATCTCATACAAAATCCAACTCACTTTCGCCGTATCCATCACGCTTCCGCCCCCTACCGCTACAATAAGATCAGGCCCGAATTCCTCCATCTTCTTAGCTATATCTTTTGGCACATGAAGCGGAACCTCAGGTTCGGTTTCATCAGTAGTTTGAACGACAATCCCTACTCCATTTAACGCCTTTTCTACCATATTGGCCAAAGACCTCACGCCTTTGTCGGTTACAATAAAAGCCCTTTTCCTCCCCAGCTGCGCCATTGAACCAACAAAAAACTGGAGCCCCGCAAGGCCATAAAAGATCTTCGGTAAATAAAAAGCATTCAGTAAAAGCTTTGACTCAGGAGCATTGAAGGTAGTAACCACTGTTCGCAAAACAGGAATATCCATCGGCCATGTAATGGCTTCTTTTTCTCCCATTTTACCCTCCCCGATCGTACTGGTAGGTTTTTTTATCATAAAGCGTTTTTTTTGTCAAGTTTTACTATGAAAATCTACTATAAAAATCTATTAATCTATTTTTTGAATAATCCTTAGAAGAAGATCTTGCTTGTCTTTTACTCTTTGCCTTCGTTCTTCAGAGTTTAATTGCAACTCTTTTAACTTTGGGAACTACTGCATGTGATACCCTTTTTGTATTCTTGTGGAAAGAACACTCTCATAAGTTCTTGGATCTGATGCTTGGTTTCGCTGTAGGTGGTTATGCTTGCGAACCAATGGCTGCACTTTTAGGGATAATATTAATAATAATTAATAATGCATCCACTTTCCCCTTACGCTCTTGGATTTGCAGCGGGAGCTATGATCTTTGTAGTGATGTGAGAGATAATACCTGAATTGCGGAACGAAAGGCATGCGAAGGAAGCCACATTTGGAGCAATAATAGGCTTTGCCCTAATAATGACACTTGACTTATATTTTAAAAGATGAACCTGGGGCAGAAGGTAGAAGAGGGGATTTTCCGGGTGAGGATCCCTATTGAAGGGTCTCCTTTAAAGGAAGTTAACGCCTATTTAATCGTTTCGAGCAAAAAGGTTTTAATCGTTGATCCTGGACCAAATCATCCCCTTTGCCTTGAAATCCTGCGTTTGGTCTTAAAAGAGAGTGAAGTCGATAATAAAGAAAAAGAGGTATTTGTCACGCATTTTCATTTGGATCATATTGGACTTTGTGCCAAGTTGGACGGGATGGTTCTAAGGTTTTTTCTCAACGAAATTGAAGCTCAAATCATCGAAGAAAAACTCGATGAAAGGCAAAAAGAGGCTTTAAAACTTATGAAACAACACGGCTTCCCCGAGAACGAACTTGAGGCCTTAAAAATTTATCACCCAGCCAAGGCTTTACCCCCCTTCCTTCCAAGCTTTCACCCGGTTAAAGAGGGCTATAAGTTACTTTCCGGCGAAACGGAACTTATAGTTATCGAAACACCCGGACATTCGCCAGGCCATTGTTGTCTTTACGAACCAAATAAAAGGATACTTTTTTCGGGGGATCATCTTTTAAAGGAAATAACGCCAAATGTAAGCCTATGGTCAGAAGAAGTGGATGTACTGAACTTATATTTAACAAACTTAAAAAGACTCACAGAATTAGAGGTAAAAATAGTACTGCCCGGACATGGGGACCCCTTTTCGGAATTCGAGAAAAGGATAGGCGAACTCGAAAGACACCATGCCGAAAGGTGTAACGAAATCTTAAATCTTGTAAAAAACCGTCCTCTTACAGCCTATGAAATTGCTTCCTTGATGCGATGGGATGTTAAAGAAAAATGGGATGATTTGCCAACATTTCAAAAGTGGCTTGGCGTATCGGAAGTGTTAGCCCATCTGATCTACCTTGAAAGGCAGAAAAAAATTAAAAGGATGAGAAGGAAGGACTATTACCTTTGGACCGCTTAATCTAATAAGGCTTCAATCCAAGGCAAAACTTGAGGATACCGAAAGTGACTTAAGCTCATCGCTCCTGAGGGGCAATTGGCTGCACAAGCCCCGCATCCCTTACAGGCGGCCTCAATTACTTTCATCCTTTTTGATCTCTCGTCATAAAGAATAGCGTTGAAATTACAAGTCTGCTCACATAGTCTACATTTGGCACACACTTCTTGATCGATCTTTGCAACAAGGGGCTCTTTTATCACCTTTTGGGCATGAAAAATCCTTGTGGCCCTTGAAGCTGCCCCATGGGCTTGGGCTATGGTATCCACCAAGTCCTTTGGCCCTTGACAGCACCCTGCCAAAAATATTCCCTCAGAAAACGTATCCAAAGGACCAAGTTTGGGATGAGCCTCAAGGTAAAAACGATCGCTCGAAGTGGAAAGGAAAAGCTTTCTTCCAAGTTCATCAGCACCTTTCGGGGGATCCATTCCTACGGCCAAAATTATCATATCAACTTGTAGCTCTTCAGCTTTTTGTAAAAGGGTGTCTTCATACTTTATACAGAGCTTGTCATTTTTCGGATAAATTTCCCCCGGATTGGCCCTAACATAAAGTATACCCTTTCTCTGTGCCTCCTCATAAAGCTCTTCGTATCCTTTCCCAAAGGTCCTAACGTCCATGTAAAACACATAGACCTTAGCATCAGGAAACTTTTCCTTTAAAAGTAAGGCCTGTTTCGCCACTACTGTACAGCAGACCCTTGAACAATAGGTCCGTCCAAGCGTCTGGTCCCTTGAACCCACACATTGAATGAAAGCGACCGCTTTTGGAGCTTCGCCTCCTAAAAGTCCTTCGTCATATAATTGTTCAAAGTCAACAGTTGTCAAAACTTGGGGATATTTTCGGTAACCAAACTCAGGCTTAAGTCCCGCATCGAAGGGCGAAAATCCAGTGGCCACAATGATGCTGCCAACCCTTTCTTCCACAACCTCTTGGGAGTTCAGCCTGATCTTGACTTGAAAATCGCCTTGAAACCCCGAGATTTCCTCCACTTCGCTTTGAAGGTATATTTTCACATTGGGCCTTGAGGCCAATTCCTTAATTCTATCCTCCACATACTCCCTTACTGAAATCAATTTGGGGAACCCCAGGCTAATCCTTCTTCCCCATCCCCCAAGTTGATCCTCTCTTTCCACCAAAATAACCCGAAATCCGGCCTCGGAAATATCAAGAGCAGCAGTTATACCCGCTACTCCACCCCCTATTATCAAGCAGGAAGGTACAACGGGATATTCCAATTGGAAAAGGGGCTCAAGGAACCTCACCCTCCACACCGCTGCTTTTATCAGCTTAAAGGCCTTCTCGGTAGCTTGCTCTTTATCCTCCGTAACCCAAGAACAGTTCTCTCTTATGTTTACTTGCTGATAAAGAAACGGATTTAAACCCGCTTCGCTTACACACCGCCTGAAGGTTCTCTCATGCATTGTGGGAGTACAAGAAGCTACAATGACTCTATCCACGAGGCCTTCCTGCAGGTCTCTTTTTATCATCTCTTGACCTTGTTCCGAACACATGTATTTTTCATGTCTAACTATAGAAACCCAATTCAATTCCCTAAGCTTTTTTGCCAATTCTTCCACATCGAGATATCCCGCGATGTTCCTACCACAATGGCAGATGTAAACTCCTATCCTTTTACCTCTCTTCATTTCTTCTCCCCACAAATAAAAGCCAAAGCCTTAGCCGCTGCTCCAGAAGCATGGGCGACAGTATCACTTATGTCCTTTGGAGCTTGACAGCATCCAGCGAGAAATATCCCTTCTCGAGTGGAGAGCACCGGATCCAACGGCGTCATTTCTTGGAAAAACCCATTCTCATCAAGTCTGAGGCCAAGAACCGAAGCCAATTCTCGAACACCACAGGAAGGTTCAAGGCCTGTAGCTAATATGACCACATCTGTCTCAAGCTCATAGGGTTCACCCAAAAGGGTGTCCTCACCTCTCACGATTAAAACACCATCACGTTCATATATTTCTGAGGGAATACCTCGGCGATAAAGAATTCCCTTTTTCTGAACCCTTTCATAAAGTCCTTCATAGCCCTTTCCATAGGCCCTGACGTCCATATAACAAATGTTCACTTGAGCCTCAGGAATCCTTTCTTTTACCTCGTAAGCCTGTTTGGCCGTATACATACAACAAACCCTTGAACAATACGGATGATTAACAGTTCGATCCCTTGATCCAATACATTGAATAAACACGAACCTCTTGGGCACTTCTCCTCCTATTCTTATCTCCCCTCCGGTTGGACCAGAAGACGACATAAGCCTCTCAAGCTCAAGGCCTGTCAGCACGCGAGGTGAACGTCCATAAAGAAACTCCGGCTTCTTTCTAGGATCGAAAAGATCAAAACCAACAGCTACAATGATTGCTCCTACTTCAATCTCCAAAAGTTCCTCTTTCATATTGTGATCGATAGCCTTCTGTTCACAAGCTTTAAGACACATTAAGCATTCGCAACATATCCCACAATTAAGGCACCTCTTAGCTTCCTCTACCGCTTCCTCTTCTGATAGAGAAAATGCCACTTCATTGAAATCCCTTACCCTCTCAATGGGATCACGCTTTTTGGGCCTATGTCTAGGTATGGCGAGGAACTTCCTTTCGGGTAAAGAAGCCCATTGTGCTTTGACCTTTTTACGGTCGACCTCTAAGTTCTCGCCTCTTAAGAACCTGTCGATAGATATGGCGGCCTCATGCCCTTGTGCTATGGCATCAACCACAAAGCGAGGTCCAGTGACCACATCGCCTCCAGCAAAAACATCTGGCAAGGACGTCCTCAAGGTTATCGGGTCTACCTCCAATAAGCCTTCCTTGGTGAATTTTAACCCCTCTTTTTCAGCCCATTTAACGTCTGAAGTCTGACCTATAGCCAGAATTATTGTATTTGCTTCGAGCTCGAACTCTGAACCCGGAATAGGGATCGGTTTTTTCCGACCAGTTTCATCAACCTCGCCGAGTTTAATGCGCTGAAGTTTAACTCTCCTGACCTTACCCCTTTCTCCTATAAATTCTATTGGGTTAACCAAAAAAACAAACTTCACCCCTTCTTCTTCCGCTTCCCATATTTCTTCAGGCGAAGCGGGCATTTCCTCACGAGATCTTCGATAGAGGATATAAACATCCTTCACCCCAAGCCTCAGCGCACTTCTAGCTGCATCAATAGCCGTATTTCCACCTCCAATTATCGCAACGGGTCCTTCAATGGGAGGTTTTTTGCCAAGGTTTACCCCTTTAAGAAAATCCAAAGCCATATAAACCCCATCGAGATCACTTCCCTTCACCTCGAGTTTCCTACCCAAAGGAAGACCCACTGATAGAAATATGGCCCTATATCCTTCTTTGCGAAGCTGATCCAACGTGATCTCCTCTCCTACCTTAACGCCCGTCTTAAGTTCTACTCCTAGATCCAGAATCCTCGCTATGTCATATTCCACTATTTCCCGAGGCAATCTATAACTGGGGATCGCTTGAGTTAGCATGCCACCCGGGAGAGTGTGGGCCTCAAAAATCGTTACTGGATAACCCCTAAGAGCCAAATCCCTTGCGCAGGTCAATCCCGAAGGGCCAGATCCCACCACTGCGACCTTTGGTTTGGAGGGATCCACTGTATTCCTGGGCAAATTGGCTCCTCCCCTCTCCCTCACCCAATCGCTTACAAATCTCTTTAGGTCATTTATTCCTACTGAGTCGTCAATTTTTAAACGATTGCAAGCACCTTCACAGGGATGATAACAGACCCTTCCGCAGACGCCTGGCAAGGGGTTCTTTTCCCAAATAAGCTCATAGGCTTCTTTGAACTTGCCTTGGGAAATAAGGGCTACATATCCTTGAACGTTAACCCCTGCGGGACAGGTTAATCCACAAGGCGGTCTTTCAAGTTTGCTTATAGCCATGGCATTGGGAATGGCCTGGGGGTATGCTTTATAAATGGCCTTTCTCAAGGAAAGACCTTGGTCAAACTCATTGGGTATTGAGACTGGACATACGTTGAGGCATTCGCCACAGGCATTGCACTTGGTAGGATCCACAAAGCGAGGCTTTCTTCTTATGGTGACCTTGAACTCGCCGGCTCCCCCTTCTACTTTTATTACCTCCGAATTTGTCAAAAGGGTGATGTTAGGATGCTGGCCTACCTCACTGAGCTTCGGAGAAATGGTACACATGGCACAATCATTGGTGGGAAAGGTCTTGTCAAGTTGAGCCATATGTCCACCGATCCAGGGGCTGCGTTCAACCAAGTAAACGCGATAACCGGCATCCCCTACATCAAGAGCTGCTTGCATGCCAGCTATCCCACCCCCTATAACCAATACAGCTGGAACCGCCATGTTACTTCTTCCTCTCCTTCAACTTGTTCAAAAGATTAGGGATAACTTGAAGGACATCCCCCACAATCCCGTAATGGGCCACATTGAAAATAGGTGCCTTGGGATCTTTATTTACCGCTATTATCATCTGAGCTCCCTTCATACCTGCCACATGTTGAAAGGCACCGCTTATCCCAAGGGCTATGTAGACTTTGGGTTTCACGGTTTTACCAGAAGTACCCACTTGTCGATCCTTAGGAAGCCATCCTTTATCCACGACAGGTCTGGAACAGGCTAAAACTCCTCCTAAAGCTTTGGCCAATTCCTCAGCTAAGGGGATATTCTCTGGTCCCCCAATCCCCCTTCCTACGGAGACTATGATATCAGCTTGGGTTATATCCACTTCAGCTTTAGGAGCTTCTAAAAAGCCAAGGAACTTCTTATAGGGAAATGGAACAAGAGGAAAAGTTACTTCCTCTTCCTCACCCTTAAAAGCGAGTAGGCCTTGAGGATCGAAGGAACCCGACCGAACCGTAAGGATCACCGTCTCTGATGAAGCCTTTACTTTTGCCGAAAGCTTCCCTCCATAAACTTGTCTTGTGGCCCAAACCTCACCGTTTTGAAACCCGAAATCTACTACATCCGTTATGACCCCACAACCAAGGGCTACCCCAAGTGAAGGAGCCAGGTCCATTCCCTGAGCCGAATGCCCCATAAGAAGGATTTTTGGCTTACGTTGAGTGAGAAGCTGAGAGAGTATCTGCTGATAGGGTTCAGAGTTGAACTCGCTCAGGCCCTCAACTTTAACCGTAAGGAGCTTCGAACAATAAGGGCGCACCTTCTCCTTTAATTCGGAAAGGTTCTCGCCTATCAAAACGGCCTCAACTTCTTCGTCCAATTGTTGGGCCTTCTTTAACATCTCATAGGTTATCTCCCTGATCTCTCCTCTTCGGTGTTCTACTAAAACCATCACCTTTCCCATTAGATCACACCTCCTTTCTCAAAGATCTCAAGAAGCTTCTCGGAAATCTCATCAAGGCTCCCTTTAAGGATCTCAGCTCCTTCCCCCACTGGAGGTGGGAAAAGCTCTTCCACTTTGATTTTTGGCAAAACTTCTCCAGGATCAAGCTTAAGGGCACCCAGATCAAAAACCCTTATCTCCTTCTTGGCCACCCTTTTTATCCCCAAAATGGAAACATACCTCGGCTCGTTTATCCCACTCTGAATCGTAAATAAAGCGGGAAGCTCTACTTCCAGTTCCTCTTCCAATCCCCCTTCAAGCTCTCTTTTGACCCTTGCCTTCTTTTCGTAAAGCTCTAAACGAGTGACTAGAGTCACATGGGGAATGGACAAGAGTTCAGCCAAAATCGGCCCCACTTGGGCATAACCGTCATCTTGAGCCTGAACACCTGTGAGGATAAGGTCGAAGGGAATCTCGTTTTCCTTTATGGTTCTAGAAAGAAGGAGAGCGATCACATAGGGATCCATTTCGCTTACAGAAGGATCCCATACCCTAAACGCTTCGTCGGCACCAAGGGCAAGGGCCCTTCGCAAAACCTCCTCGTCAACCTCTTTTCCCACCGTTAAAGCGTAAACCTTCCCTCCTGTTTTTTCCTTGATCCTTATGGCTTCTTCCAAAGCGTAGTTGTCCCAATCGTTCAATACGTAAGGCAATCCCTCCGTCTTTATGCTTTTACCCGAAGCATCCACCTGAAGGTCTATCTCTGCCACATCTGGAACCCTTTTTAAACATACTATGACGTTCATCTCTCCACCTCCAATCCCAGGGCCTCTGTAAGAAGCTCCGCTATATCCTTTACTTGAAGCTTCTCATCAAGGCCCATTGTTTTTAAAGCATCTTCAAGTGTCAAAAGACAGAAAGGACAGGCCGTAGCGATGATATCCACCCCAAGGGCTTCCGCGTCTTTTACCCTTATTTCGCTGTTCCTTGTACCTCTTCCAGTCCCTTCGACCCACATCCTTCCGCCTCCGCCTTCACAACAAAGACTTATCTCCCTCGATCTCGAAAACTCAAGAAGTTTAAGCTCGGGAATCCCTCTAAGAAGATCCCGAGGAGGATCGTAAATATTGTTTTGCTTACCCAAAAAACAGGGATCATGGTAAACGACCTTTTGAGCCAGAGGATTTTTAAAGGGAAATCTTCCCTGCTTGAGAAGTTCAAGGAAGAATTCCGTGTAATGGTAAACCCTTATGCCCTCAAGCCCGTATTCGTTTTTTAAAGCATTCAAACAATGCGGAGAAGTAGTAACTACCCATTTTACGCCACTAGAAAGGATCTTTTCCTTATTCTGCTCCCTCAACTCCTCAAAGAGCCCCTCTTCCCCAAGCCTTTTTATCTCATTACCGCAACAGCTTTCCGAAGTCCCAAGAATCCCGAAATCCACTCCTGCGAGTTTCATGATCAAAGCAATAGATCTTGAAACCCTCTGAAGCCTTGGATCATAGGAAGGAGCACAACCCACAAAGTATAACCCTTCGCTTTCCTCACCTTTTGTCAAATCCTTCACTTTAATCCCATCTGCCCAATCCGTCCTTTTCTGACGAGCCCTTCCCCAGGGGTTTCCATGTATATAAGTGGCCTCTAAAGCATCTATTACCGTTTTAGGCACACGCCCCCGTTCCACCAGAATAGCCCTTAGGGCCACAATGACCTCAGAAGGTTCAAGCCCTCTAGGACACCTTAGAGTACAGGTCTTGCAGGTAGTACAATCCCAGATGGCTTCCTTTTTTAATACCTCCTCCTCTCCAAATATTAGCTCCCTCATTATCCTCCTGATGTTAAGGTCAGTTCTTAAGGATACCGGACACCCCCCGGTGCATTTACCACATTGAAGACACGCATAAAGTTCAAAACGTTGAACAAGTTGCATTAAAACCTCCCCAATATCCTTCTTGCTATTAGTAATTTCTCTATCTCCTTTGTTCCTTCATAAATCTCAAGCACTTTAGCATCCCTCCAATAATGGGCCACATCGTATTCCTCAAGGATTCCATAACCACCATGAAGTTGAATGGCCTCATCAGCTACCTTAACCGCCACTTCGGAAGCAAACCACTTGGCCATAGATGTAAGGGCCGGGTCCACCTCCCCTCGATCCACTTTTGACGCTACCCGGTAAAGAAGGCTTCGGGCTGCTTCGGTCATTGTGGCCATTTCAGCGATTTTATGTTGGACCGTATCAAATGCTGCAAGTGGCTTTCCGAATTGATGCCTCTGCCTCACGTGACTTATGGCCTTTTCCAACGCCCCTTGGGCCGTCCCTACAGCCTGAGCTGCAACAAGGAGCCTGGTGCGGTTGAAGAACTCCATCAAATAATAAAAACCCTTTCCCTCTTCTCCTATAAGGTTCTCCCTTGGAACCCTCACCCCCTTAAAGGCCACCTCTCCGGTATCCGAACATCGAAGAGACAGCTTCCTTTTGAGTTTCGTTGACTCGTAACCCGACCTGGAGGTCTCCACGATTATTAAACTCAACCTCTCATGCCTTTTGGGTGCATCGGGGTTAGTAACGCAAGCCACAATCAGGAAATCAGCAACATTGGCATTGGTTATAAACATTTTATTCCCGTTTATTACGTACTCATCGCCATCCTTTTCGGCCCTAGTGGAGATAGAAGCCACATCGCTTCCCGCATCGGGTTCCGTCACCGCGACCCCCATACGCATCTGCCCACTACACAGAGCGGGAAGGTACTTTCTTTTCTGTTCCTCAGACCCAAAAAGCAATATGATCTGTGAGCCAAAAAATGTGGACTCTATAGACTGAGCCACCGCCGTATCCACCCTTGCGAATTCCTCTATAATGAGACACTGCTCCAAATGACCATAACCAGCTCCACCGTATTCCTCAGGGACAAAAACAGCTAAAAAACCCAATTCCGCGGCCTTTTTCCAAAGTTTGGGATCAAACTCCTCTTTTTCGTCCAGTTCTCGAGCAATGGGCCTTATCTCCCCTTCAGCAAACTCTCGAGCAGCTCTTTTTATATCCTTTTGCTCTTCGGTAAGTTCAAAGCCTGTCATCTCCTCTCCTCCCAGATTTATTTAACCTAAAGAAGGTTTAACCATATGCCTTTTAAACCAGTTTTTGGCATCTTTAATGCCGAAGGAAAACCCCATTAGCTCTGTAAAGTAGTAAATGGGCATATTTTGATTCTCTTGATATAAGTCCAAGTTGGCTTGGCAAAGGGGACAAGCCACCACTATCCCCTGAGCCCCAGATTCTTTGGCCTTTTGAACGAGTCTTTTAGAAAGTTTTTTCACCAAATGAGGATTAAGAAGCGAATGGCTCCCACCACAGCAATCTACCTTCCAGGCCCAATTGATGACTTGAATTCCAAGTGCTTCCATTATTCTTTCCATTAATTGGGGATTTTCGGGATCGTCTACTTCCGTAATTTCCGGAGGTCTAACCAAATAACATCCGTAATAACATACGAGCTTCAGTTCAGAAAGTTTTACCTTGATAAGTCCGCTTAATCGCTCTATCAATTCTGAATTCGAAAACACCCAGAGAGGATGAAAGACTTGGGTTTTTCCCTGGAAGTTCTTGCCAAATAAGGATGAGAGTTTCGTTTTGAGCTTTTCATCTTCGAGAAGCGCCTTTTTAGCACGTTTTAAGTTCAAAAAGCAAGCTGCACAAGGTGCCAGAATGGGAAGCCCCATCTCTTCTGCTTTTAAAAGATCCAACGCCGGAAGGGCTATTTTTAAGAAGGAATCCACCTGATGAGCCGAGGAGGCTCCACAACAGTTCCATTGGGGAATCTCCACAAGTTGAATTCCTAAAGCCTCACATACAGCTCTGAGAGACTCGTCGTATTCCCGCGAGGAGCCTTCAAGTGAACAACCGGGATAATAGGCGAACTTCAAAAGGAAACCTCCTCAAAAATCCTCTTAAAACTCTCAGATGAAACCCTTTTCGTGGGCCTCATCCTTAACTTTCCCTTCAAAAACATCCTTAAGCCAATCCTTAGTTCCTCCATTGAGACCTTAAATCCCACTAACCTTTTTAACCCCAAAATCAACGAAATTTCGTGAATCCTTCCCCTCTTCTTTATCTCCTTCAGGAAAACAAGGGGTAAGGCAGATGCCTTTCCTTTATAAATTCTCTCCTTTATGCCCTTTTGCCTTATTTGATCCATCAACTCCGAAAGCGGAACCCCATTGGGACACCTTACTTGACAGCTCTCGCAAGAAGCGCATATCCAAGGAGTGAGACTATTTAGAACCTCCTTATCTTTACCCAAGATCAACATGTTCACCAATTTGTGGGGCTTAAGGTCCATTTCTTCGGCCAAAGGACATCCTAAGGTACAGCTCAAACATTGATAACATTTAAATAGCTCTGGAAATACTTCCTTAAAGGTCATGAAGGCGGCTCTCCACTTCTTTTAGTTCTTCTTCCCTGAAAGTAGTAAGAGGAAGCGCCTCTTTTGGGTCTCGTCCTGGCTCATACTGAAAGATTCCCTGAACTTTTTTGGCCACAGCCTTAAAAAGCTCAAATACCCTTATTCCTTGGGGACATCCTTCCTCACACATTCCGCATCCGACGCAAGAAAGCGCCATATGAGCCATTCGGGTCAGATGGAAAAGAAGAATCTCCGTTGGTAACCTCAAAACGCCTTTTAACTCAAGCAAGTTCAAAAACCTATCGGCCTCAAACTCGAAACTCGGCGAATTGAAAAAACACTCCTTACAATAACAGATGGGACAAACGGTCATACAATTATGGCACTTTATACAAACTGAAAACTCTCTTAAAAGGGCTTCGTAACCTTTAAGCTCTTCCTGCTGGTGGTGCAAAAGCTCATTTTCATTAAGAGTCCTCTTTTCGAGAAGTTCCGATAAAACCCTCTCCCTTTTTTCGAACTTTTTCTCTTCAAATTCAAAACCCGACTCCTTAAGAAGCCTTTCCCCTTCTTCAGTTAAAGCTTCAAGGAAAATCCCCTCGTCAATTCCCAAATAAAAAACCCTCACATCACTCCAAGGAACAACTGGATACGTACAAACCTTACAAGCATCCCTTATAAGGCTTTGATCCACTTGGACCTCCTCGATTTTTCCTTCTTGTAGTTTCTCTTGATAGACTCTAAGCGAATAAGTCCCCAGACAATCTATGGCCAAAAACACGAGGTTTTTCTCCGCTACCTGTTTCAGCTTCCTCAACTCAATCGCTGCTCGTATCTCACAAGGTCTTGCCACAACCCCTATAGGCTCAGAAGGGGGTTCGAGCTTGGTAAGCATCTGAAGAATCCTTGCCGTATTTATAGGAATATAGGGGGCAAAAGCCCTTGTTCTTTCGATACCATCGGGAGTCCCAATCAAACCCGGAGAGATGAAACCTTCGCTCTCAATGGGCACAAGGAGAGCCTTTAGGGACTTCTGCAAAAATCTTTTCCAAACATCCCTTAGGACTTCTTGAACCTCTTTACCATTTAAAGGTAGAAAAACGCCTCTTCCCATTTTTCCCTCTCACGTAGTACTTGATCCACTAAAGGGATTAGGTCCCTTTTCCTTTACAAACTGGTCAATCCGATGGGCCCATTGGGCGAACTGGGGTCCTTCACTTGCTCCAATCCAAGTTAGAAAAACCCTTTCCGGTTCAAGGCCAAGCACCTCCAATATCCCCTTTATTACCGCAATCCTTCTACGTGCTTTTAAGTTGCCACTAACATAGTGGCATTCTCCCGGGTTTCACCCCCCTACCCAAACGGCATCAGCCCCCTTCAAAAGGGCATCGAGAATGTAAACCGGGTCTACTGATCCCGTACACATCACGCGAATGGGCCTTATTGAGGCGGGATAGGTTTTCCTCAAAGTACCCGCCAGATCTGCCGCTGTTGAAGCACACCAGTGACAGAAAAACCCGATTATCTTGCCGTTCATCTTCACCTCCTCATCTTAAAAGGAGCTCTACACCCCCGATGACCTGTCGTTCTTCAAAATCCTCAAGTTTTGTGGCTCCATTCGGACAAATGGAAGCACAAACTCCACAACCCTGACACAAGGGAGCCTTTACCCGAGCGACCTTCTCCTCATCGTCCAGAAAACGCACCCCATAGGGACAAGCCTCCACGCAAAGCCCACATCCAGAACACCGTCTCTCTTGAACGAAGGAAATTGGTCTCGGTAAGGAAGATTCTTTGGATAAAAAGCCAAGAATCGCCTGAACCGCTCCCAAAGCTTGAATTTGAGCCTCCTCAAAGGTCCTTGGGCTATGGCAACCACCCGCGAGAAATATCCCCTCCTTTAAAGTCTCCAATGGGCGGAATTTGGGCTCCGCCTCCTTAAAAAAACCCTCTCCAGTCAATTGAAGCCCTAAAATCCTTGAAAGCTCATAATTATCCTCTCTCGGAACCTCACCTACCGAAAGCACTAAAAGATCAAGTTCAAAACTCTCCCCCTCAAAAGGAATCCTTATGCGGTCGGAAAGTTCGGGCATGGGCAATTGATCGCACCTCAAAAAGATGACTCCCTTTTCCCTCGCCTTAAGGTAAAGCAATTCCTTTAAACCATAAGCGTTTATATCTCGGTGAAAAACGAAGATCTCTCCTTCGGGATTTTTATCTTTAAATAAAATGGCATTTTTTAAAGCCTCCTCACAACAGAAACGACTACACCAAGGATGAACCTCGTTCCTTGAGCCCACACACTGTATTACCCCTACTCTTCTTATGCCTTTGTCCCGTAGATCCTCTGAAAGAAGCAACTCCTCAAACTCCCTTTGAAGTAAAACCTTAGGGTTACTACCGTACCCATACTCTTTGGGCTCATAGGTTTTTCCTCCTATGGCCAAAAGAATAGCCCCCACTTCAATGACCTTCTCTTCACTTTGATAGGCTACTTTTACTTTGAAATCCCCTGGCGTTCCATCTACAGATAAGACCCTTGAATTCAAATAAACCCGAATGCTTTCCCCCTCCTCAATCTCCTTGAGTTTTTCTTCCAAAAGACCCCTCCGAGAGGGATAGTGCCACAAAATTCCCCCTAACCTCCCCTCTTTTTCGACAAGATGAACCTGAATACCCTCTCTACTCAGGTTAATGGCCGCTTCCATCCCACATAAGCCACCTCCTATAATCAAAACAGACGGCTTAACGTAAAGGTATCCAATGGTTCCCGCACTTTTCCTTCTCAACCTCTCCCTTTCGGTTAAAAGTAATCCCCTTACTCTCTCTATCCCTTGTATCTCCCCACCTAATATCCCTTTAACGTTTACCCATCTAACCCCTTGAACTTCTTCAAACCTGTTCAAAACCTTCCTTTTAAACCAGTAAGGATTACAAGCTCCGATTACCCAAAACCTATCGGAAGGGAAAATCTCCTTTTCGACACACAAGTATTTTTTTTCACAAATGGGCGAAAAAAATTCCTCCATACCTTTAGAGATCTCTTCACTGGGGATCTCCCCTCCGCATTTACATAAGATGAGGCCCACTTCCTTCGGTATTTCCTCTTCTTGAAAGATCTCTCCCTTCATCTCCTTTTGGGGAAATTCAAATTTTCGGGTCGCTAAAAATGAAGCCGCCTGTGCTTCTATTATGGTGTCTGGGATATCCTTCGGTCCTGAAGCAGTTCCACACACGTATATCCCTTTTCTTGAAGTTATAAGGCCTTCGGAGTTAACAAACCCCCAATTATCGGTTTGGATTCCAAGGATTTTCGCGAGGTTTTCAAGGCCTACCGGAGGCCTTTGCCCCACAACCAAAACGACAAGATCAAAAAGCTCCTCTTTTATTCGTTCCTGTTCTAAGAACCTTACTAAAAGACCTTTTGTTAAAGGATCTTCCCATATTTTAGGAACCCTTCCCCTTACGAAACGAATCCCTCGATGTTTCGCTTCCTCTAAGTATAGGTAATAATTTTTCCCAAAGGTCCTTAAATCCATAAAAAACAAAACCACTTCGCTTTCAGGTAGAATCTCCTTTAAGATACGGGCTTGTTTTATCCCTATCATGCAACAAGCCGAAGAACAGGGAATCCATTCCTTATCCCTGGACCCTACACACATTAAAAAAGCAACCTTTCTCGGGATAGAACCGTCTGAAGGCCTAATTGGTCCATTTCCAAGAGGGCTAAGGGCTCTCTCGAATTCAAAACTCGTAAGGACATTGGCAAAACGCCCATATCCATATTGAGTCAAACCGCTCGGATCAAAGGGCAAAAATCCCGAGGCTAGGATAAGCGAAGAGACCTCAAGTACTTTTACTTCCTCCTTCTTTTTAAGATCTATAGCTCCTGTTGGACACACGGCCTCGCATCGTGAGCAAAGGTCACAAAGCGTCCAATCTATAGCTGGAATAGGCGGGAAGGGAGCAGGTCCATTGAGGTAGATGGCCTTACGATAAGAGAAAGGATCAAATTCATCCCTTATAGACTTTGGACATACTTCAATGCATCTTCCACAACTGATACATAGATCCTCATTCACTCCTCGAGATTTGGTGATTATGCTTACCTTAAAGGCCCCCTCTTCTCCTTCTACTTTCAGTAACTCCGAACAGGTTAAAACATTGATCTTTGGATGATAAAAAGACCTTCTTAAACAATACTCTTCCTCTTGAACCCTTGAACTTGAAAGCATTTGACACATACAGCAACGGTCCGTTGGGAATTGCCGGTCAAGAAAACTTATCTCTCCCCCTATAAAAGGCGAACGCTCAATTAAAAAGACTTTTTCAGCCCTCTTGGCCGCTTCAAGCGAAGCCCTTATACCCCCCACACCCGAACCTATTATCAAAACCCTTGACAAACCTTATCCTCCTTTTAAAACCCCTCTAAGAAATACCTCGCTTATAATCTCACCGAGTTCGGTAGGATTAACTATACCTTGGGGGTTATACCAACGAGAAGTCCAAAGTACCATCCCGAAAAACAAAAATGCCAAAACCGTTTGATCGATCTCCTTAAGCAAACCCTCATCATGAAGCTCTCGAAGCAAACTTCTCACGATATCCAAGTACTGACGTTGCTTCCTCTTAAATATCTGTTTGTGTTCAGGGGAAAGGGATTTTCCTTCGTTGGAAAGGATGGTAAGCTCATCTTGATGGCCTGCAAAATATTCTGAGAAGAACTTACAGACCTCCTTGAGCCTTTCAATCGATGGCTTCTCACTTTCGCATATCCTCTTTAGCCCCCTCAACCCTTCATCCAAAAAGGCCATCATTATGTCAAAAAGGATCTCCTCTTTGGTAGAAAAATAATGAAACATACCGGCTACACTTAAACCCGCCTCCTCCGCAATCTTCCTCACTGAAGCACCATCAAAACCCTTAGCCGCAAAAAGCTTAGTAGCAACGCCTAAAACCATCTCCCTTTTCGAAGACATCCCTTTCATTCCTACCGATCGATCGATTAATAACACGAATTCTTAAATTTGTCAATAGGTTTATTCAATTTCGCTGGTGCATGGGTATAAACATAGGTACCACTTTGGAGAAGGAGGAACAGAGAAAGTAGAGGCTGCCCATCTCATCCTTGAGGTCTTTCGCAGGGCTGAGGTGCCCTGGGATCGTGAAATCAAACCCCTCAGGGGATGGGAGGGCAAGGAAGACTTCTTCTGAAGGGGCAAGGTTTTTGGTGAGAAAGGTCCTTGAGCAGAAGGAGGCAGTGTGTTAAA
>Ga0071330_1056410_pt1 | contig 116356 bp, 108 predicted proteins | sample GBScel77sediment_FD_63802 | JGI IMG/M metagenome (GOLD analysis project Ga0071330, IMG submission 63802) | Hot spring sediment microbial communities from Great Boiling Spring, Nevada - Cellulolytic enrichment Sediment 77C v2 (version 2) | ecosystem: Environmental > Aquatic > Thermal springs >... | reverse complement strand
CTCGAAAAATTTAATTTTAATTTGTCAAGAAGGCGAAATTGAAAAAAAAGATCCTTTATTTTCTTTTCTTATTAAAAATTCCAAGTGGCAAGAATTTCAGAAACTAGAAGGAGAAAAAATAAAAAATTGGGCAAGAAAAGAGGTTTTAAAATATAATCTGGATATTGAACCAAAAGCTTTAAAAAGGCTTTTGGAATTTGTTGGAGATGATACTTGGAGGTTAGCTCAAGAAATTAAGAAATTAGTGAATTTTAAAAAAGAAGGTAAAATCGAAATAAAAGATGTTGAAGCGCTAGTTGAGCCTAATATAGAAATTCAAATTTTTAAAACAATTGATGCTTTAATTGAAAAAAAGAAAGATTTAGCTTTAAACCTTATTAATCTTCATTTAAAAAAAGGCAATCATCCTCTTTATTTGTTAGGAGCATTAATTGCTCATTTTCGTCTTCTTCTTTCGGTTAAAGATTTAGTTGATAAAGGAAATTCCTGGTTTTTAGCTTTTAAGGAGTTAAATATTTCTCCTTTTTTAAGAAAAAAAATTTGGATTCAAGCTCAAAAGTTCGATACCCAAAAATTAAAAAAAATTTACCAAAAATTACTCAAAATCGATCTTGGGATAAAAACTGGTCAATTGGAACCTCAAACAGGATTAGAACTCCTAGTAGCTGAAATTTGAAAAATTAATTTTGCAATTTTAGATTTTTTTCTTGCTGCAGTGTTTTTCTTTATTACACCAACTTTAGCTGCTTTATCTATCAATTTATAAACCTGAGGCAAAATCTTTTTTGCTTCTTCAACTGTTTTTGATTTCAAATCAGGAACTTTTATTAATGGAGATTCTTTAGAGATTACTAGACTTACTATTGAGTTTTTTTTAATCAAACTTTTAGGTAACGGTTGTTGAAAAACTACATAGCCAGAAGGTAAATTATCTATTTCCTCTTCTCCTATAATATCGTATTTTAAACTATATCTATTTAGAAGTTCTATAGCATCAGAAATTGGCATTTTTTTAACATCAGGTGTTCTTGTATATAAATATTTTTTTTCTATCTCTGGAAAAACATAAAAATATGAAAAATACGAAACTAAAAATGAAACAATTAATGAAATAAATAGAACTATCAAAACACTTAATCCCCTTGAAAGTTGTGAATTATTATTTTTCATACTTAACCGCCTCCATTTAGTGAAATTTTATTCTACTAAAATAATCTCTATTCTTCTGTTCTGTGCTCTACCCAATTTTGTTCTATTTGACGCAATGGGTTTTTCTTCTCCAAAACCCTTCTGCTACTCACTCTGGTTCCGCCTGAAGCTATTTCGAGCGAGCCGAAGATTAGGTCGAATGACTCACTTAACTTCGGGTCACTTTTCTTCTGAGCTATATAGAAGGGTTTGCTCTGCGTAGGCCAGTCTATAATGAAGTAGTACGAGGGGTTCACTTCAGCAAGCTTAGCGAGAGCTGCTGAACTAAGATCCTCCCCCCATTCAACTTTATGCCCGTGTTCAGCCAAGATCTCTAAGACCTCATTGTAAGTAAACTTCTTGAATGTAGCTGGGAGCTGAGGTTCATATTGTAGCATAGCGAGCTCCTTTGCACACCTACTCTTAATCACCCCAACAACTTCTCTTATCATAGCCTCAAGCCTATCCATCGCATCCCTATAGTCTACATACGCCTCTTCAACATCAACCGAAATGAATTCGCTGAGATGTTCAAGGGTTCTGGACTGCTCAGCTCTAAATGCTGGTCCTATCTCAAAGACCTTTTCAAATGCCATCACCAGCTGCTCCTTGTAGAGCTGGGGGCTTTGGGTTAGGAAAGCTTCCTTATCATAAAAGAGAAGGGGGAATAATGCTGCCCCGCCTTCTGTTGCTGAAGATATTATCTTGGGTGTGTGAATCTCATGATAACCGTTTTTAAGAAGATGCTCTCTGATTGCTTTCAACGCTTCTTGTCTGATTCTAAAGACCGCTTGCGCAGTGGGGCGCCTTAGATCTACAGCGCGTATCTCGAGCCTCTTATCCAGACCCGGTAGTTTACGACCGTAAAGGGGGATGGGCGGGTTTACGGACGCGAAGCCAAGCACTTTAATCTCTTTAGGTCTTACCTCAACACCGTTAGGTGCTTTAGGTATAGCCTTCAAAACACCCTTTACACCTATGGATGTATGTGTTGTGAGTGTCTGAACCTTTTTGTAAAGATCTTTGCCAACTTCATCTTTCTTCGCGGTTATCTGTATCAAACCATCTTTATCCACGATTACGATAAAGGTTATGTTTCCTTGATGCCTTATGGAGGCGATCCAACCAAAGACAGTGCAATCTTGCCCATCTAACTCGGGTGTTAGGTTGCTGGAGTAGTGGGTCCTCCTCCAATCTCCTAAGTCATCTAGTTTAATCTCTACGCTCTTCTTCTGCTTTGCTACGGCTCGGTTGCTTTCTGTTCTCAAATCACTCAACCTAAGCCTAATCTACTCATTTACCCACACACCCATATCACTTTAAGCCTTTCCCCCTTGCACTCGATATTAGGATGAACCTTATATTACACCAGACTCCTACTGTATCTATATAGGTGCGGAAAAATGCGAACAGGTCTCTGCACACTATGCAAGGTTTCGCAGAGATGCCCAGTTACAGCACCACGCATACTTGTCTTCAAAATCTACTGTAATGACTGCCGCAGCCAAGGGGTCTGCTGCCTACCTCCTGAAAAGTGCTACCCTTACCCCAAGCCGTTCTGCTTAAGATGTGGTAGCGAAAACGTTTTAGTGCTTCAATTCCAAGAAGACGAAAGATAAAAGGTATGCTGGGTGGTGACAAGATCTGTTTAGCGGATTACGCAGCATTTATTTCTAAGCAAACATAGCCTTTTCCTCAGAGCGATTTGGGAGTTGTTGAACACACCCTGCTGAGTGACTATGATATCTACCTATTTAAGCAAGGTAGGCACTATAGGCTCTACGAGAAGCTAGGCTCACATACAGTTAGTTTAGGTGGTGAAAGAGGCGTTTACTTTGCGGTCTACGCACCCAATGCGAGCGAAGTCTATGTAATAGGTGGCTTCAACTCTTGGCAACCTGAGCATAGGCTCTACAAGCGGCAAGATAATTCGGGCATCTGGGAGGGCTTCATACCAAAGATAGGTGTAGGCGAATTATACAAGTATCGGATAGTGTCGAGAAGTGGATATTGTGTAGATAAAGCAGACCCCTATGCATTCCTCTTTGAGACCCCTCCGAAGACAGCATCCATAGTCTGGGATCTGGATTACAAGTGGGGTGATGAAGAATGGATGAAGACCAGAGGGGAGCGCAATTCCCTCTCCTCACCCATATCCATATACGAGGTTCATCTAGGTTCGTGGAGGAGAGGAGAGTGGGGTAGATGGCTAACCTACCGTGAGGTAGCTGAGCAGCTGAGCGCATACGTAAAGGAGATGGGCTTCACACACGTAGAGCTACTGCCTATAATGGAACACCCTTTTTACGGAAGCTGGGGCTATCAGATAACAGGCTACTTTGCTCCTACCAGCAGATATGGGCAGCCGCAGGACTTCATGTATTTGGTGAATAGGCTTCACAAAGAAGGTGTAGGTGTAATATTAGATTGGGTCCCCTCGCACTTCCCAACCGACCAGCACGGGCTAGTCTACTTTGATGGCACACACCTATATGAGTATGAAGATTGGAGGAAACGCTACCACCCAGATTGGAACAGCTACATCTTCGATTATGGGAAGAATGAGGTCAGATCTTTCCTCATAAGTAGCGCACTCTTCTGGCTCGACAAATACCACGCAGATGGGTTGAGGATTGACGCGGTAGCCTCTATGCTCTACCTAGACTACTCACGAAAAGAAGGCGAGTGGGTACCGAATATCTATGGGGGTAAGGAGAATCTTGAGGCGATCTCCTTCCTAAAGGAGCTTAACGAGGCCGTTTACAGATTCTACCCCGACACGCAGACGATAGCCGAAGAGTCGACCGCTTGGCCTATGGTGACCAGACCAACCTATGTTGGTGGGTTGGGGTTTGGGTTAAAGTGGAATATGGGTTGGATGCACGACACACTCTCCTACTTCTCTAAAGACCCCATATACCGCAAATATCACCACAACCAGATAACCTTCAGCATCTGGTACGCCTTCTCAGAAAACTACATCCTACCTCTATCGCACGACGAAGTGGTCTACGGTAAGGGCTCTCTCCTCGCCAAGATGCCCGGAGACAACTGGCAGAAGTTCGCAAACCTAAGGCTCCTCTACGCCTACATGTACGCTCATCCGGGGAAGAAGCTCCTGTTTATGGGTGGCGAATTTGGTCAGTGGGCTGAGTGGAACCACGATCGAAGCTTAGATTGGCACCTTCTGAACCACTTCGAACACCAAGGGGTTCAGAGGCTGGTGAAGGATCTTAACAGAATATATCGAAGCGAACCAGCTTTACATAGAACGGACTTCGACCCACAGGGGTTCGAATGGATAGATTTCGGCGACTGGGAGCAGAGCGTAATAAGCTTCATCAGAAAAGACCCAGCATCCAAAACCATAATACTAGTTGTGTGTAATTTCACACCAGTTCCTAGAGAACGTTATAAGATAGGTGCACCTAAGGGAGGCTTCTGGAAAGAAATACTCAATACTGATGCTAGAGAGTATGGTGGAAGCGGCTGGGGGAACTTGGGCGGCGTAGAAGCGAAAGAAGAAGCCTACCACGGTCGAAGATATTCTCTCACATTAACACTTCCACCGCTTGCTTGCCTATACTTCAAAAACACATTATGATTGTCCCAATTTTTTGATCTCCCACTTTGCAAAGCTTAAATCTTAAATCCCACCTAAAAGACAGCATAAGATGGGTGGGAATATTAGTATCCTAGAGGTAGATGATAAAGGTAGGTTAACGCTCCCAAAAAGATCCGGGAAACCCTTAACGTCAGAGGGAAAGTCTTACTCATAAATGCGGGAGATCATCTTAAAATAATCCCGCTACCGTCTGATCCCTTTCAAACACTGCATGGTGCATTTAACGTTAAGAAATCGTTTAAAGAGCTGAGGAGACAAGCGGAGCGAATCGCTGAAAACGAGGTGAAGAGGGAGAGAGGTTGATGGACGCGTGCCGCTGTTAGAAAACGACGTAGTCTTCGCATATTTGAACGAGTACGACCCTAACCATACTGTTGCTGAAAGAATTTTGAGAAGATCAGAAAGGGTGAGTTAGTCGTGGAGATCTCAAGTATCAGCTTGATCGAAATGGAGCTAATCTATAGAAGCGAGAAGAGGGGAGAGCATCTACTGAAAGACTTGGCAGCCTTAGCAGCACTACCAAACGTAAGATATGTTGCGTTAACACCAGACGTAGCTGTTGCTAGTGTGTATTTAAGGCAGACTCTCAACTTAAACTTCTTCGACTCACATTACGCTGCAACCGCGCTTACTCTCGATAGAAAAATTATCTCATTTGACCAATCTTACGGAAGAGTACCCGGCTTGATATGCATCAAACCCGAAACTATCTAAACAATATAATATCACTTCTTGTGCTAGAAGTAGCGCCGGGGGTGGGATTTGAACCCACGAGGCCCGCAGGGGCCATCGGCTATCTAGCCCATTTTTCTGCTGTGTTGATCTCGAGGCCGACGCATCTGTGGCTTAGTTTCCGCTCTGCCACCCCGGCGTAAATGTGTCACGCAAAATGGATATAAAAATGGTTTTAGGTTTATGCGTTGGGACTACAGATATGGCATTTCTCGACATCCAAGTCGGGTTCAAGTTTTTGGTGTAAGCCACACATGAGGCGTTTAGCTTTTATGGTTGCTACAGCATCGTTGAACTTCTTCATTAGGGTTAGTTGGTCTACTCCTTGTAGTATCGCTTTGACTATTTCATCAACAAGCTTCTGCACTTCTTCTGAGCCCTCAAGCGAGGCGCTTACCCCCCTTACCTCTCTAATGTAGTTACTTACCGCAGCCTGCGTTATGCCAAGCAGCTCAGCCACCTTCTGTTGGGGTAGATGATAAGTGTTAACCAGCTTCTTGGCTATTAGAGAGCGTAGGGTGGGTATGATCGTCTTCGCTTCTACTTCTGAGGGCAGCAACAAATTACATCTATCTTTTAATGCTTCGAGCTCATATTTAGATGTGACGGAAGATTCTGTTGCATAAATTGAGTTTACTCCTCAACTATCTTCTTCAGCTGAGACCTATACAGCTCCACTATCTCTTGAACGGTCGTAGCGTCTTCAGCATCCTTATCGTCCCTCAACCTACCAGTAAACTTGGGGAATCTGAGCGCTAACCCAGCGCCCTTCTTAATCACATTCATGGCGCAGGTGTGGACTGGGCTTAAGGTGACCTCTGAAGCTATGACCTCTATAACCACCTTTGGTACAAACCAAGCATCAGCGTCTATCTTTGATTCAACCCTAGCGTGCCTATTCGGTATCTTGTATGGTTGGAGGATTTCAGGAAACTTCGCCAGATCTTCGTCTGTGAAACCAGTACCCACCTTGCATACCGTCTTAAATACGTCTTCATCTTTATCGTAGGCTGCTAGGAGGAAGGCTCCGTATCTGCCAGCCCTCCTACCCCTTCCGTAGAAGGCTCCTACGATGACTAGGTCTATTGTGTCCGTCAGCTCGCTCTTGTACTCTCTCTTCAGCTTTATCCAAGCGAACTCTCTTGCCCCGGCTCTGTAGCTGCTCTTCAGATCTTTGGCTACGATCCCCTCGCATCCTTCGAGGATGGCTTGTTGCATAAACTCTTCGATCTTCTGAGGATCCGCTGTTATGATCGCTGGTACTATGGTTATTCTCTCAGTCTTCTCGGTGACCTCTTCGAGGATCTTCCTCCTCTCAAGGTAGGGTTTTTGTGTGAGATCCTCTCCTTCGAGGTAGAGTATATCGAATAAGTTTAGTGAAATCGGGTACTCTCTCATCGCCTCCTCTATACCATACTTCCTCCTCCTATGCATAATTTCTTGGAACGGTAGGTATTCGCCCGTATCCTCGTTTATAGCAACGGCTTCACCATCTAGGATCGCTTCCCTAGCTTTGACGTGTTTCACAACAAGATCTATGGCATCTGGGTAGTGTGCTGTTATATTTTCAAGCCTCCGAGAGAAGAGGCTGACCTCAGAATCTCTTTTGTGTATCTGAAGCCTCTCCCCGTCCAACTTATACTCAACAGCACACTCGCCACCCATCTTCTCAATAATCGCCTCAGCAGACTCGAGCCTCTCAGCCAACATAGGTCTGACAGGCTTACCGATCTGAATCTTAAACTTCAGCACCCCCTCTAATCCTTCTTGAGCGACCGCTTTGGCGACGCTACCTAAGTCGCTAGAGAGGTTATATGCCCTCTCAAGATATACTCGATTCGCCTTATCCCCTGTGAACGCTACCGCTAACGCATCCAATACCGTGTAGTCTGCGATGCCGAGCCTAAGCTTACCCGTTACTGTGCGTAGAAGATACTTCGCCTCGATAGGTGTTGCATCGTTAAGTAGGCTCTGAAGATAACCCAACCTTAAATCGAGGCTCCCCGGGCCGCTTGCTTTAGCTATCTTCTCTAAAGTTGCATAAACTCTTTCTACTGTTAGGGGCTCGGAGAAGAGTGTCTGCTGCTTCTTGTTTGCCAATAGGTCTTGGGCTACGGCACCTATGTCGCCTTTCTGCTTATAGTACTCCTCAACCTTCTCTAGTGGTAAGCCGGTTATGTTAGCGATAGCTCTTAACGCGAGTTTATCCGCCACCCCTATCTCCACACCCATGTAGTCTGGGTAAAGCTTGCCTTGCGTCAAGTAGATGACTTTATCTAGGATCTCAATAGGGGTAGCCTTGAATAACTCGACCAAGTAAGCTGTTAAGTCAAGCCTCTTTGTCGTCTCCTCCATCTTCTCGTATGCTTGAGCGATTAAGCTGTACTCCATTCCACACTACATATAGTGCTGAAGGCTATTAAAGAGCTACTAGATTAAAGTGAGGCTAACAAACTTGTCAACTGCTATCACGGTTACGATCTTCCCTTATTAGGGCTGCTGAAAACCCTTTTGGGAACTTGTATAGGTGTCTTTTTAAGCTCTTCGACAACCTTCTCGATGTTCTTATAGGCTTCCAACATTCGTGCCCCTCTTCACCCTTCTAAGCTCATCAGCACCTCTAATGCGGATCGCACACCCTAATTTACCGTTTTAAGTTTATTTAATGGAGAGAGACCGTCTTCTAGGTGGATGGTTGGGAGGAGGCGCTTCATTAAGGGTATATTGCTGTTAGCTTCCTCTATTATAGCAGCACTCTCCGCACCACTCATACTTACCCCTCAAAAGAAAGAGTGGTTGAATGGTGAGGTTATAGAGCTACCCAAGCCTCCTAAGATCTCTATGCCCGTGGAAGAGGCTATTCAGAGGAGACGGTCTATTCGGGAGTATAAGCATCCAATAGATCTGGTTAGGTTCAGCCAGCTACTCTTCCACTCATTCAGCAGAGCAGGAAGTGGATATGATGCTCTCCAAGCAGCGCTTAACGAAATCGATGTGTATGTGGCTGTAGGTGAGGGGAGGGTTGAAGGCGTTCAAGGAGGCATCTACCTTTATCTCAGAGATGAGCATGCTCTCAAGATGCTTCAAGAAGGGAGTTTCCTTAAGGAACTCGCTTCAGCGGCGGTAAACCAAGTGTGGGTTGAGGAAGCCTGTTTTGACATCGTCCTCTTCTCGGATCTTAAAGGTGGTGTGCTGCAAGAAGGTGTTGTTGAGCTACCCCATCTGTGTGCTGGTATCTTAGGTGAAAAAGTGTACCTGGCTGCCGTAGGACTAGGGCTTGGATGTGTAGTCATAGGCGCCTTCTATGACGATAGAGTAAAGGAGATCTTCAACACAACAAAGACACCCCTCTACATCATACCAGTCGGTGACCGTGTTTGAGCATACCCCTCTCTAACTTACCATCGGGCAATCTGAGCCTCACCGAAGCTCTGGAGAAAGTTAATTCTATCCGCACATCAAAGCGTAAAAAGCTCAGCATAGGTGAGTTAGGTAGAGTTCTATGGGCTGCCCAAGGCGTAACAAAGAGAGATTCAGGGTGGATCTATCCGCTGAGATCAGCACCATCAGCAGGCGGTCTATATCCACTTGAGGTATACGTGGTCGTTGATGCTGAGGGTGTTGATGGGTTGAGCCAAGGTGTCTATCACTATAATCCGGTGGAGGAAACGTTAACCTTAACCAAGAGGGGGGACTATTTTGCTGATGTTGCGAAGCTGTTGGGTCTTGAGCAAGGGGAATCCTCTCTCTACCTTCTTATATGCGCAATCTACTCTCGGACTACCGTGAAGTATGGTGAAAGGGGTATTATGTACGTGCATAATGAGGTAGGTCACGTGGCTCTTAACGCTATGGTTCAGTGCGCATCACTCAACCTCGTCTGCGAACCCGTCTTGATCAGATCTGTGTCTGCCTTGAAGGTGATGCTAGATTTAAGTGAAGAACCTCTTCTACTACTTAGGGTAAGTGAAGCGGCGTAGAGGCACAAAAATGTTGGGCGGGTCTGAGGTTTATACCTCAGAAGTTTAGAGTCCGAGTATCCCTATGAAGAGCGGTATGAAGAGTATCGAGAGCGTATTCAACAGTTTAATTAGCACGTGTAGTGATGGGCCTGCTGTGTCTTTCATCGGGTCGCCTACTGTGTCTCCAACTACTGCTGCTGCGTGTGCTGGTGAGCCTTTGCCCCCTAGGTTCCCGGCTTCAATAAACTTCTTGGCGTTGTCCCAAGCTGCGCCTCCTGTGTTCATGAGTATGGCTAGCGGTATACCTGCTAACGTTGCGCCTATGACTAAAGCGCCTACAGCGCTCCAACCTAGAAGCACACCTACCACTATCGGAGCCACCACAACTAGTAGCCCTGGTGGAACCATCTCCTTCAGCGCCGCTCTTGTGCAGATATCTACCGCCCTATCGTACTCTGGTTTTGCTTTACCCTCCATCAGACCGGGTATTTCTCTGAACTGCCTTCTCACTTCGTTAACTATCTCTTTTGCAGCAGCACCAACGGCTTTTATAGCGAAGGCTGAGAAGATGAAGGGCAGCATCGCACCTATGAGTGTTGAGACCAGCACAACCGGGTTGCTGAGATCAAGCTTGATCCCCGGTAGGTTTAGGCTCTTTAGATACTCGTTCCCGGCTTCGATGTAGGCTTGGAAGAGTAGCTGCGCAGCTAGTAGAGCGCTTCCCATAGCGAAGCCCTTGGTTAGAGCTTTTGTTGTGTTCCCAACCGCGTCGAGAGCCTCCATGCTTTCCCCTATCCCAGTCTGCCCAGACATCTCAGCTATACCTCCTGCGTTGTCCGCTATTGGTCCGAAGCCGTCTAAAGCTAGAACCATACCCATCACAGCAAGCATGCCCATCGTAGCTAAAGTTGTGCCGTAGATGCCACCCATGAGGGTTGCGTTTGCACCCAACTCAGGGTTCGCAGCACCAAAGAGCGTACCAAAGTAGTATGCAATAAGCAAACAAGCTCCGAGCGAGGCTATAGGTAAGGCGGTTGTTTCAAGCGCGACTGAGAAGCCTGTTATTATGTTGGTTCCTGCGCCAGTCTGGGATGCATCTGCTATCCGCCTTACCGGCCCCCTCTCTCTGCCCGTATAGTAGTCGGTTATAACTTGAACGACGATGCTTGCAGCTAGACCAGCAAGCATAGAGAAGTATAGGTAGATGCCTCCTGGCTGTGAGCCGAAGAGAAGCTGTATGGCGACATAAAAGAGTACCGCACACATTATAGTTGTGACGATGAGCCCTTTATGTAGGGCTCTCATAGGCTTATGCTCTTCCCCTTTGCCTAGCCTAACGAATGGCATACCGATAAGGGTAGCGAATATGCCGAGCGCTCTGGCTATTATGGGGAAGACTAGGAAGGCCCAGTTCTGGGTCCAGTACGCTATCACGCCTCCTATGATCATGCCACCTATGTTTTCGGCTGTTGCCGATTCAAATAGGTCTGCGCCACGGCCTGCGGAGTCGCCCACGTTATCGCCTACGTTATCCGCTATTACAGCAGCGTTTCTTGGATCATCTTCAGGTATGCCGACCTCAACCTTCCCTACTAGATCAGCACCCACATCCGCTGCTTTCGTGTATATCCCGCCACCTAGCTGTGCGAAGAGTGCAACGAGGCTTGCACCGAACCCCATCCCTATGATCTTAGTTGGTGTGGTTTCGTCTGCGCCATATAGTACGAAGAGCGCTGTGACACCGAGCAGACTTAAGCCAGTTACAAGAAGCCCCATTATTGCACCACCGTAGAAAGCCGTCTTGAGAGCGGGCTCTATACCCTTCTTCGCCATAATGACGGTTCTAACATTGGAGCGTGTAGCCATATCCATAGCTATGAAACCGGCTAGTAGTGATGCGAAGGCTCCTATGAGGAACGCTACAGCTGCTCCTGGTCCGAAGTGAACGGCTATTGCTTCAGCTTCCTTTGGTGCGATGTAGCCTGCTGCTAATAGGATCACTGCTATGATGATGGTTATGATCGTTATCGTTGAGTATTGCCTCTTCATGAAAGCGTAAGCTCCCACTCGTATTGCTGAGGCTACTTCAGCCGCCTTTGGGTCGTCTACCTTGATTGAGAGTATTTTCCATATTAGGAGTAGTGCTGTGAGTATTGCGGCTATGCCTCCTATCGGTGCTATCCAGAAGTATGGTTCAGCCAGAATATTAACCATACTGATCTCCAGATATCGGGCAGACGACCCACGTATATTAAATCTTTCGTATACTTTTAATTTTTCTGGGTGTAAGGCTTATGTTAACCTTCCAAGGAGAGGTTCTGGGATGCATCTGTTTGTCATCTTGACTTCATTCTGCAACCTAAAATGCTGGTATTGTTATGGTAAGTGTTGCAAGGATATTGGGAGCAGCTTCGACTTCGAAGTTGACTACTCTATTCCCGACGAAATATCCTACAGCATAGATCTCTTGAAATCGTTCTGCTCTAAGGCTAAGGTAGGCAACCTAATCTTTTATGGTGGTGAACCTCTACTTAGATTGGATAAGATGTTTGAGATAATGGATAATGTTGATGCTGAGAGGTTTATGGTCCAGACGAACGGTCTTCTACTGGATGGAATAGAGCCAAGATATCTGAGGCGGCTGCACACCATATTGGTCTCGATAGATGGCGACGAGACGCTCACAGACTTCTATAGAGGAAAGGGAGTCTACAAAAGGGTAATAGATAATGTTAAGAAGATAAGAGAAAAAGGTTTCAAAGGCGAAGTCATAGCACGAATGACCGTCAGCCAACAAACCGACATAGAATCCAGCGTAAAGCACCTGCTATTAGAATGTGGCAACATATTCGATTCGGTCCATTGGCAGCTAGATGCACAGTTCTGGCGGAGCGACTATGACCCCGAAGCCTATAGTAGATGGATAGAGGAAAGCTATGAGCCCGGTCTTCTAAGGCTCATACATCTCTGGGCTGATCAAATCGCCGCTGGGCGTGTTCTACGCATCTACCCCTTCTTAGGGGTTATGGAGACCCTACTCCAAGGTGGTGAAGCTGGTTTAAGATGCGGCTCAGGCTGGGCTCAGTACACCATACAGACCGACGGCACAATAGTGCCATGCCCGAGCATGGTGGGTTTTAAAGCATACTACTTAGGTAATATTAGAGATACGGATCCATCCGCTTTACCGACCACTGTTAAGTTAAATCCGCCTTGTAGCACCTGTGATATACTCTCCATTTGCGGCGGAAGATGTCTCTACGCTAACATAACGAAGCTCTGGGGTGAAGAGGGCTTTAAACTCGTCTGCAGCACAGTAAAATTGCTAATAGATGGTTTAAAGTGTGTTAAACCTTTAGTCGAGAAGGCGCTGGCAGATGGTGTAATAGGCTTAGAGGATCTAGCATACACCAAGTTCAACAGCTGCGAAATCATACCGTAAATTAAGCCGTTCAAAAAATACTCTAAAATACCCCATTATTTGCATCCTAACAAAAATGTCTATCTTCATAGGCATAGTGGCCTCACTAGGTGCAGCCCTCTGCTGGACAACCACCGCAGCATTACTAAAGATAGGGTCTTCTAAAATCCAGCCGCCTCTAGCTAACGCTATTAGAGTAGCAGCTGCAACCGTAGGATCACTACTACTTGTCTTCTTTGCTGGTGAAGTAGACGGGCTTCTAACCCCAAATTTAGGGGCCTTTTTCGCCGCTTTCACAGCTGGATTGCTGGGTATCGTGCTTGGAGACACCCTCTACATCTACTCTCTGAAGATGGTGGGTGTAGCGAGGGCTATGCCTGTTGCAAACACTTACCCTCTCTTCTCAACCCTAGGTGCCTTCCTATTTCTAGGTGAGAACATAACACTCTCAGTAATAATTGGTGCCTTAGTCATCATCTTCGGGCTCTGGCTCATAAGCCCAAGCGGAGAGGGGGAGGGTAGCTTTACGGTGAAGAGCTTCTTCCTAACCCTTCTATGCGCTCCTATCTGGGGTGCTGGCATCCTTCTGTTAGGCTACGCTTTAAACTATTATAGTGTTGTGGCTCTGAATGCTGTTAGGCTGCCCTTCTTAGCCTTAATACTCATAGGGTTTGCTTACGCTAGAGGCTACAACCCCACTAAGTTAGATAGGCGCACCCTTCTCATACTCGCTTCGGCTGGTATTCTCGGTCTGAGTATTGGGAATCTTCTATTACTAGTAGGGATGGATAATATAGGAGTAGCTAAAGCTGTTCCGCTCTCCTCAACCTCACCTCTATTCTCCACGATCGTAGGCAGAGTCTTCTTACGTGAGCGTGTGGGCTTAAGAGTTTATTTGAGTGCAGCCCTTATAGTGCTTGGGATAATACAGATCACAACCGGTTAAGACAAATATATTTGAGCGCAGCAACTCTAAAAGGGATCAATATGGAATTTAGAGTCAAAGGAACAGTTGTAAAGATAGTTCAAGGAGATATAACGGAGCAAGAGACTGAGGCGATAGTTAACGCAGCCAACCCAACCCTCATGGGAGGAGGAGGTGTTGACGGAGCCATACATCGAAAAGGCGGACCAAGCATCTTAGAGGAATGTAAGAGAATCAGAGCAACCCAATATCCGGATGGACTACCAACAGGTAAAGCGGTTATAACTAACGCAGGTAGACTAAAGGCGAAATATGTGATACACACCGTAGGCCCAATCTGGCGAGGCGGAAGCGAGGGTGAAGCCAACCTACTAGCAGAGGCTTATCAAAGCTGCTTAGAGCTTGCATCTTCAAAAGGCATAAAGAGCATAGCCTTCCCCTCCATCAGTACGGGTGCATACGGCTACCCCATTACTGAAGCGAGCAGAGTCGCGTTAAAGGCGATTAAGGAGTTTCTAGAAGAGAAGCCTGTGTTTGATGAGGTTGTTCTGGTGCTCTTCAGCAAAGACGCGTTAAAAGTGTATGAGGAAGCAGCCGCAGAAATCTTCGGATACAGCGGTTCATAAAAATAATTCAGTTGAAAGTAAGGTATTTAGGGTTATCAGAACGTCAGCTGCTAACTCTACATCTTTAATTCTTACACGCTCATACTTTGTGTGGCAGAGATGCAGTTCGCCGGGTCCAAAGATAACAGGGTCGCAATTAGCTTGCTTATAGAGGTTAACTGCATCGGTCCAAGACGGCATATCAGAGAATTCGATTGGACAGCCGAGTTTCTTCATCGCCTTCTCCAAGAGTTTAGATGTTCTACTAGTGATGAAGCCGTCATAAGCCTCTTTAACTGTGACCTCGAATTCGGTTTGAGGAAATGACTCTTTAACTCTAGCCAGCATCGACTCTGCTTTTACGTCTGGTTTAAAGAATAGTTCGACCCGCATTTCACACTCATCTGGTACGACGTAATCCTCAGAGTCGCCTCCTTTGATATATTGAACTGAGATAATAGCATCCTTAATGTTGGTTAGTAGGTTATGCGCGGCTGTAATGCACTTCTCAATGGCGTTATCACCCATCTTCGGCACAGCGCCGTGTGCGGAAACCCCTTTGGCCTTAACCTTCAGTTCTAGACCACCGTACTGTACATTTGCTATCTTCATATTGGTCGGCTCCATAATGATAGCCATCTTAGGCTTGTATACTCTGCAAAAAATCTCTGAACCACTACCATCACCTTCTTCATCGCAAAAGAAAGCTATACCGAAATTCAGCCTTTTCAAATCGATTCTCTCTAACGCTAGGAGAATTGCTGCTATACTAGCCTTAGCATCACAGACGCCTGTTCCATAAGCGTATTCACCATCAAATGAAAATGGGGATAGAACCTTAAAGGTGTCCATGTGAGTTGCGATAATAAACTCTTTCTCAGGTGAGAGGAGGACGTTTGAGTATTCTGTAAAAGAGTTGTACCCTAAATTTTTTAAGTAATTTGTAACGAAGGAAGCAAGTTTATCTTCTCTTTTAGATGATGACTCAATCTTACTTAATTTTTCCAGAAGATGCACGAGATCCATTCGATTCATCTATCAAGAATTTTTAAAACAGCTGCTGTAAAAAGGTTATTGTGAACATCAGAAAAGTGATGCCTAGCGACATCGGATCTTTTGTCAAGTTGTATACCCTATCTTATAGAGGGCTTGAAGAATACGCATACACACAAAAGAAGAATATAGAGTTGTATTTTAGATGGTTGTTGAAAAGGGATCATGAAGGCTTCTTAATAGTTGAATCAGACGAACCTATAGCCTTTATTGCTTGTGATACAAATTGGTTTAGCGTCGTGGAGGGTGAAGTTGTAGGCGAGATACACGAGCTCTTTGTCCATCCGGATTATAGGGGGAGAGGTATCGGAAGAACGCTTGTGGAAAAGGCTGTAGATTATGCTGAAGAAAGGAATAGAAGAATGATGGGGCTATGGGTCGGTGTGAAGAATTTTTCGGCAAAGGAATTCTATAGGAAAATGGGCTTCATCGAGAGGGTATCTTTAGGCAAATGGACAAGAATGATAAAGATATTGGAAGATTGAAGAATCTACGCCGGCTTAAATCTTAAGGTAAACTCGTTTCAAACCGAGCAAACCCAACTATAGATAAATACCTTTGTTATCACTGTTTGCTGGTCGAGGCTGGGTGGGTTGGTTGCTATTAGATGCTAACATCGTTGTTAGAGAAGCTTCTTTGGCTGATGTTGAGGATTTGCTGAGGATTGAAGAAGAATGCTTTGAATACCCGTATGATAGAGCGGTCTTTGAGTCGATGCTTAGAAACAGGGGCTGCACGATTCTTCTCGCTGAAACGTTTGGTAACCCTATCGGGTATGTAGCCTTTGAAAAGAAAGACTACGTTGGCACTATACTTTCTATCGGTGTTGTTAAGCGGTTTAGGCGCAGAGGAGTCGGCACATACTTGATGTCACAAGCTCTACGGATGCTAAAGGAGGATGGTGCGCGGAGGATAGTCCTCCAAGTCTCTATCAAAAATTCAGCTGCTAGACGCTTATATGAAAAGTTTGGGTTTAAAGCAGAGAGGGTGCTTAGAGGGTATTATAGGGGGAAAGAAGACGCTATCTTTTATAGTCTAGAATATGACATTGTTAGCCGCTAAGATGCATAGTGGTGCAAGGGGATGGCGGAGGTCTTCAAGTGCACGAACCTTACTAAGATCTATGGAGGTAGTGAAAAGAGGGCGCTGCATGATGTATCGTTCAAGATGCCTTCATCAGGTATCCTAACCCTTCTTGGCAGAAACGGCGCAGGTAAGACCACATTACTTAGAATCGCTACAACACAGCTCCTACCAACAAGCGGAAGCGTAAGTGTTTTGGGTCTGGATGTAGTTAGCGAGGCTAAGAAGGTTCGTGAGCGAATAAGTGTATTGCCGCAAGAGAGCAGAACCTTCCCACCTCTAACACCTTGGGATCACATCTACTACACCCTTTTGGCGCGTGGCCTTAATAGAGTTGAGGCGAGGGCTAGAGCTAAGAAGGTGCTCGAAGACCTTGAGTTAGTGGAGTATGCTACTGTACCAGCAGATAAGTTGTCTGGTGGTTTGAGGCAGAGGACCCTTTTAGCTATGGCTCTCTCAGCGTACGCTGAGCTGGTCTTTTTGGATGAGCCTACACTCGGATTAGATGCGGTTAATCAAAGGAAGATCTGGTCGCTTATTAGAGAGTATTGTAAGAAATATGGTTCTGTTGTGCTCACAACAAACTCTTTAAATGAGGCTGAGGTGCTTTCGGATTACGTCGTTGTGTTAAATCAAGGGCGTGTCGCCGCACAGGGCACGGTCGATGAATTGAAGGCTATGGTACCATATAGGTTCAGAGTGGATGTTTCAGAAGGCTTCTCTAGAGAAGAACTCTCCTCTTACGGTAAGGTTGTTGAGGTTGGCGGAAAGATGCGGGTGCTTTTAGATGAGGCTGGTGCGAAAGATTTAGCGTGGGATGCTGTTAAGAGGCGTGTCTCAGCCTCGGTCTCTCCCACTACGCTGGAGGATGTCTTCATAGATTTGGTTCAGCAGGGGGCTCAAGATGAGTAGGCTGCAGAACCTTAAAGCGGTCTTCGTATTAGCCTATATGTTCAGCATACTCTGGATCATAAGGAATCTGCTAAGCCTCATCTACCTATTCTTCGCACCTTTTACCGTCCTCTTTTTACTGTATGCTCTGGTTGGTTCTGAAGTTCTACCATACGCTCTGGTCGGCGCTTATGTTATGACCCTCGTTCAAGCTGGTACTGGTATAATCGGGGACGCTGCTTGGCATAGGCTTGAGCTCAAATTTCAAGATATTATGGTGGCTTCACCAGTATCTGCAACGGCATATATGCTTGCTGAAGCACTCTCAGAACTCCTCTATGCTTCACCAGCCCTCCTCATACTGTCAACCCTCATATTGCAGCTTAAACTAGATGTTTTTACCTTCACAACCTTACTTGCTATTACACTGCTTGTCTGGCTCTCGACGTCGGCGCTCGGCTTCTTCATATCAACCTATATGCCCAACATAAGGAATGCGTGGCAGATCTCTCTGCTCGTAGGGCTCATCTTAGCCGTGCTCCCACCAGTCTTCTACCCGATCGAGCGTGTACCAGAGCCCCTACTCTGGCTAGCATACATACCACCAACTACACACGCCGCCATAATATTGAGAGATTCTATCGGCCTCACATCTAGCATGAACGTAACCTACAGCTGGCTTATCCTCCTAGCATACACAATAGCCTTCTTACTTTTAGCGACCTACAGGGCTCGGTGGCGTGAAAAGTAGTCTAGGCTCTTAAACCCTCTTCCTTCAGCGATTAAGCCTCATTTAATGCGCTTCTAAGAACCACTTGATGAGTCCTCATCTTAGGGAATCAATAAAGGGCTTCAGCAAGGATTTCAACTTTTTATTCAATACAGCAGCTAACGGATTTCTTCTTGAAGGGTGAGGTAACACAACAATCTTTGCTTTGTGACCACATCCGTGTATTTTTCTTTCAAGGATCTGTGTTTCCCCCTTAATAGCCCATTCAAGCTCTTCCAGAAGCAAATCAAGCCATTTGTATTTCGCATTTAATAAGCCTGTTTGCTTCAGAATCCACGTACTTGCAAGGCTGCCCATACAAACGATGAGTTCTGGGCGAAGAACTTCGATCTCTCTTAGCAAGAACGTATCAGCACAAACGTATAGTGCAAGTCCGCTACGATCGTATTCTGCATCCCTAAGGTTTCCAGAACACTTTATAAGGACTTATGCATCATCGAGGTCTTCAAGGAATTTTCCATTTCTAACTCTTTTTAGACTTGTTCATCTGCTCTGTGATTATCATGACCTTGGGCTGCTGCTTACACGGTAAAACTACGGGCTTTGGGTGTTTTAGACACATCTTACCCCAACAGTTCTCCTTTCCGGCGCAACGCCTTATCTCATCAAATAATGTGGATGCGTTTCTCAACACCTTTATTCGCCACCACTCATATACATACTCACACGCTTTTTGAACTTTAAGAATACGTCAGCTTAGAAAGGTTAAAACCTAAGGTGTGTGTATGTTTTGTGGAGATGAGCTTTACAGAGGAAGAGATAAGGCGTGCAGCTGATATGAAGATGTGGATAGAGGCTAGAATAGCCGAGCACGAAGCGGATATCGAGCGGTTAAAGCAGATGCTCCTAATAATCGATAGCATACTTAGGCAGAGTAGCTTTAAGACCGCTGCTGAAATCGCAAAACCCTCTGTTGCAGAAGCACTCACTGTGGAGAGCTTTAGTGAGGTTCGCCCGCTGAAGAGAGTAAAGGATGGGTTGCTACTTGGCAATGCATACATCTCACCAGATACCGTAGTTATAATACCCGCTTCTGACGTTAGGTTGATGGTCGATACCCCGCCTTTCAAGAGCTTCTTTATTAACAGAATACTTGAGGGGATGAAGGCCAAAGATAACGAGGCTGTTAAAGAGGGGAAGATGGCTCCGAATCAAGTCCTTTCCTACACCATAGAGGATGATAACGGTAGGCTGACGAAGATAACCATAAGAAACTACGGAAACCAGACTAGGTTAAACGAGATAATAAGCACAGTAACTTGGTCATTCACAAGGATGCTTGAAAAGAGCGGATAAAAGCCTTGCAGAAGGATATAGACAAAGTCCTAGTCCTAGACTTCGGCGCACAGTACGCCCACCTCATAGCAAGGCGCATAAGAGAATGTAGAGTGTACTCTGAGCTCATAGCTTATAACACTAAGGCTGAAGATATAGCGCAGCTCAAACCAAAGGGGCTTGTCTTATCTGGTGGGCCGGCAAACGTATACCAGAAGGATGCCCCGCTACCAGACCCAGCGATCTACGATCTAAAGATACCTATACTAGGAATATGCTACGGTCTACAAGTCATAGTACATCAGCTCGGAGGAGAGGTTGCCAGAGTAGATAAGCGCGAGTATGGCAAGGCTGTGCTCCACATAACCGACACAACCGACCTATTCAAGGGCCTCAAACCCACCACAATCTGCTGGATGAGCCACGGAGACTCAGCAAAAACCATACCACTAGGCTTCGAACCCATAGCATACACCGAAAACTCACCCTACGCAGCCATCCGCGACAGTAAGCGCAAAATCTACGCCCTACAATTCCACCCAGAGGTCTCCCATACGCCGCGTGGCAAAAAGATCCTAAGAAACTTTCTGTTCGAGATCTGTAAATGCAGAGCGAACTGGACTATGCCATCCTTTATCGAGAGATCGATCGAAGAGATCAGATCTAAAGTCAAAGATGAGAGAGTTTTGTGCGCGTTGAGTGGGGGTGTAGATTCGTCAACGACGGCTGCGCTTATCCATAAAGCGGTCGGAGACCAGCTGACCTGTATCTTCGTAGATCACGGGCTGCTCAGAAAAAACGAGGCTGAGGAGGTTATACGAACCTTCAGAGATACACTAGGCGTTAAATTGATCGTAATAGATGCGGCAAAGAGGTTCCTAGAGAGGCTTAAAGGCGTTGTGGACCCTGAAGAGAAGAGGAGGATAATTGGTGAAGAATTCGCTAATGTCTTCACAGAAGCCAGCATAAAATACGGCCCATTCCAGTGGCTAGCTCAAGGCACCTTATACCCAGATGTGATAGAGTCTGCTGCAAGCCAAGGACCAGCCTCGAGGATAAAGACCCACCATAATGTTGGAGGTCTGCCTCAGAATCTTGAATTCAAGCTGCTCGAGCCCCTCCGAGAACTCTATAAGGATGAAGTTAGGAAGATAGCCTCCCTACTTAAACTGCCAGATAGTATAGTGAAGAGGCACCCCTTCCCTGGACCTGGTTTGGCTGTTAGGATCATAGGCGAGGTTACAGAGGAGAAGCTGCGCATATGTAGGGAGGCGAGCAGCATTGTGGAGGAGGAGCTTCAAAGGCACAATCTCTACGATAAAGTGTGGCAAGCCTTCGCTATAGTCGGTGATGATAAAGCTGTTGGTGTACTAGGCGACGCTAGAAGTTACGGTTACATAGTTTCTGTCCGCGTTGTCCAGTCTACCGATGCCATGACCGCGGACTGGGTAAGGTTACCATACAAGGTGCTTGAGAGGATCAGTAATAGGATAACCAACGAAGTCCCAGGCGTGACTTGGGTCACATATGTGATCTCGAGCAAACCACCAGCAACCATAGAGCCCCAGTAGCCTAAGCTTTTGTACGCATCCGCATAAACAGTAATATTGTTGAAAATGCCATTGTAAAGAAGCAGAAAGCGAATGCCCAAAAATAGGATTCAACACCATAAATTCGCTCACCTGAGATTATCGTCTTTGGTGTTGCCAGATCCATTATCAGCCCTATAGCTGCTGGGTAAGCGAAAGCGCCGAGGAACACAAAGGTGTTAACCAAGCTTAGGAGTAGGGCAAAGTTCTTTTCACCCTTCTCTTTTCTGATGATCGTGGGCCAGATCATAAAGCCGCTTAAACTTAATACAGAGCACGAAAAGAGCAACATAGAGAGTAACGCATTACCCAATGTAAGGGTGTAGAGTAGGGCTGCTAAGATAACGGTGGTTAAAAGATGACTATATTTATACACAGAATTACTTGATTTGGTCTTATCGGCTAAAAGACCCATAAGAGGGCTTCCTATGGCCATCATAGCAACAGGCACTGCTGCTACAATACCAGAAACGTCTCTAGGTAGTGTGAAAACGTCGTAGAGATACTTTGGTATCCAGCTGACGAGACCTACGTAAGACCCGTATGCTATTGCGGTACTTAGGTAGATGAGAAGGAGGTCTGATGAAAAAAGTGTTCTCAGTATAACCTTATTTTGTTTAGATGAAGGTTCGGTAACGTTTTCGTCACTGTGTCTCACAGTAAAAAGTGCGAAGAATAGATAGAAGATAAGACTAGCTAGAGCTACTGCGATAAACGTTTGGCGCCAACCTAAACCTTGCCCAAGCATTATGCTTGGAATCATCATACCTAGTAGACTTGAGGTATACCCCCAGCCTGCGTAGATCCCGACTACCTTACCGTATGTGGTAGTCTTAAACTTGGGAGCGGTCGCTTTTAAACCAGCAATGTAAACACAAGCTATCGCTGCTGCCACCCCTATTCTGGATATGATGAGTGACTCAAATGTTGGGGATGTAGCGAAGAGATAGCAAGCTACAACATAGATTGGCATGGTGAATAGAACCACTCTGTTTGAACCGAATCTATCTATCGCAGCACCATAGAGCGGTTGAAGCAGAGCGTATACGATGAAGTAGGAAGATGTTAACAAACCCACACCCGCAGCAGATACGCTGAATTCACGCATAAATTCACCTGCAAGGGGGCCTATAGCGGTTCGGTGAAATTGGGAGAAGAAGTATAGCCCCATATAAAACACTAAGATAACCACCGGTTGAATGTTACTGGGCTTCTGCGACGAAGCCTTACTCAAAATTTTTCTTCCTAATATCAGCGGTCGGCCTCGACCGCCCAGTAGTTTAAGCTCCAGTGTATTACCGGAACATCGGCTACTCTATGCCCGGGGAGCAGCTTCTTAACCCCAGCCAAGAGGTTTCTGAAGGATGGTGCGCTGATCTTAACCCTATATGGCTTCTCCTTTCCGTCGCTGATGATGTAGTATGAGAGGCTTCCACGCGCCGCTTCTGTTCGAGCGTAGGCTTCGCCTTCCTTCCCTCTTAATCTACCTCTAACATGGTATCTGACAGGCCCGGGCTTCATCAGCTTGACCGCTTGTCTAATTATCTTTAGGCTCTGATACATTTCTAAGTAGGAGACCATGCATCGAGCGTAGGAGTCACCTTCTTTCATGACAGGCACATCAAAGTCGATAGTATCATAGAGTGAATACGGTTCATCCTTTCGTGTGTCTGAGTGGACGCCAGACGCCCTAAGTGCAGGGCCCACTATGCCTAGATCTATAGCGTCTTGCCTACGTAGCACACCAACGCCTACTGTTCGAGCTAGGAAGAGTGGATTTTCAAAGTACATTTCCCTATAGTGGTTGATGCGCTCCTCAAATTTATCACAGACCTTCAGCACGTAATCAGCCCAACCATCTGGCGCATCGTTTCTAACACCGCCCGGCACAAAGTAGGTATATGTGACTCTAGCACCAGCAAGTCTTTGAGCAGCATCGATTATGAGTTCACGGTCACCCATAGGCCACATGAACATGGTTGAGTGCCCTGTGAAGATACCCATTATCGCGAGCCAATAGGTGTGGTTGAGTATGCGGTTAAACTCAGCCATTATTATGCGCAGATACTTAGCCCGCTCAGGCACCTTATCCGAGATATCAAGCAGATCCTCAACCGCAAGCACGTAGGGGAAGAGCATACCAGAAGAGTCGTGCACAGTCGGCCGCTCCAACAGAGGTATATTCTGGAAGTAGTTCTTGTACTCGCACATCTTCTCCTTCCCTCTGTGCACATAACCTATGTCTGGCTCGACCTCGGTTATGATGTCTCCATCCACACCCAAGACTAGGCGCATATGCCCGCTTCCGGGGTGCTGTATGCCGAAGGAGATCGCTATCGTCTGCTCATCCTTCCGAACCCATTGAAAGAGCTGCCTACCCAACGTATCATACTCCGGCACATCAAGAGCCTGCTGAAAACGCTCTAAGAAGGGTGGTGTTTTAACCTTCACAAAGTCGCTTTCTGTGGGTATGCATTCTGGCGGAGGGTTATGTAGGACCGCTCGCTCTATCCTGAGCCCCGAATCCACACGCTCTATCGTCCCCCACTTCTTCAAATGGTAATCCTTTCTTAAAGGGGGGATATCGTCCCAATCGTCTGGTAGCAGGAGCTTTGCTAGCCTCGGGTGTCCCTCAAAGCGGATACCCAGCATCTCATACTCTTCTCTCTCATGGAAGTACGCTCCAGGCCATATGTTGGTAAGGGTTGGGAAGACGGGGTTATCTCTAGGGATTCTGCTGCCTAAGATTACTACCTTAGATTTCAGAGCTTCTTCTACTGAGCCGACGATGTAGAGGACTTCCATTGTATTAGTAGTAGGGTAGTCTGTGCCGCAGACCGACTCTATGTGGTTGAAACCACACTCCTTCACAACCTCGGCCACTTTTACAACGCTCTTCACAGGTGTTGTGATCTTGATCCTATTGCCTTTAACGGTGCACTGGGCTTCTGGTGCTACATTCTGAACCTTTTCAAAGAGATCGTTCAAGTCTTAACCCCCTTCTTCTTGCCAACGAGATATGATGGCTTACCCACAGAGGGTGGTATGCTTAACTCAAGCGGAGAGTAGTATAGTTTATTTCGATCGTAGTCTGCCAACCTAATTTCAGGTGTCATATGGAGGGCCTCGAAGGGGCAAGAATCTACACATAACCCGCAGAAGACGCATCTACCGTAATCTATAGAAGGGAAGAGGCTCTTCTTGTTCTGCTCAAACTTAACCTCCGGCACCTCTACCATCACTATCGCATTACTTATCTCATCACACATAAATGAGCAGAGCTGGCAGCCGGTACACTTATCTAACTCAAGGTAGTGGCGCCCTTTCCAGCCAGCGGTTGCGACACCCTTCTTTGGGTCAAAGGAGTAGTATGTTTCAGGTAGACCGCTTTCAACTTCAGGGTACCTTCTTGTTACACGGCTGTAAAATAGGTGGCGTAACCCGCTTTTAACCGCATTAAGTATCGCTACCGGTTTTACCATGTCTTTACCTCAACCTCCACTTAGGTGAGAGGCGAAGGTAGGATTCGGAAACAACCCTACCTTTAAGATCCATACAGCGTATCTTCTCTTGTAGCTTCACTATACCGTCGATAACTGCTTGGGCTGGGGGAGGGCATCCTGGTATATACACATCAACTGGTATAATCTTGTTAACACCTTGAATCACGTTGTAAGACTGTTCATAAAGCCCCCCAGATATCGCGCAAGCACCCATCGCTATGCAAAACTTCGGATCAGGCATCTGATCCCAAACCAGCTTCAATCTAGGTGCAAGCTTCCTAGTCACCGTACCCATAACTATCATAAGGTCACACTGCCTAAGGCTTCCGAAGGCCTCCAATACGCCAAAACGCTCCATATCCCACCTAGGGCCGGCTGAGGCGCCTATCTCAACGCTGCAGCAAGCTGTTTCGATGTGAGTTGGCCAAAGCGAGTAGAGCCTACCCCAGTTAACTAGATAGGTCAGCGGCTCGCCTATAAGGTAGTCAATAACTCTTCTTATTACTCCTTTAGGCTTGACTACTTCGTTAACTTTGCCTACCAGCACACCTGTTGGCTGAGGCCCTTCCGCTCTGCTTTGCATTATCGCTTTAACTGCTCTTGGATCTACCTCACTCTGCATAACAGTAAGCTCCCTCTCACTATCTGGTATATATGTTTGTGCATGCTAAAACATAAGTAGTCGACTTACCCGCTACCATGAGGTTTGGTTAGGTGAGGTAATAATAATGGTCGAGATTAGAAAGGACTATTTTAGGGATTCACTTTGTATAGTAAGCGACGAAGGTTTTGAACGTGTTTATCCAGAAGTAAGCGAAAGGGAAGAAGTTTGCCCATATTGTGCGGGCAATGAACATCTCACTCAACCAGCCGAGTTGGTTTTGGTGCAGTCTCAAGGCACTCTTGTTAAAAAAAGTGATACTGAGGAGGAGAGGATCAAGAATTGGTCGATTAGAGTTATCCCAAGTAAGAAACCGTTTGTAAGCGCTTCTCCGGAGTCAAGGTTTACTGATCTTCCTCTTTATAGTGAGCCTGCTTTTGGCTATCATTATGAGGTGATTGCGACACCAGACCACAAACAAACTTTATCAACAATAAGCGTAGACCAATGGTCTAATCTTCTTAGAGTGATTCAAGATCGAATGAGGTGGCTATACGGTAAGAAGGGGGTGACATATGTTTCTGCATACGCAGAGAAGACAGACCACGCGAGATTCAATTTGATCACACTCCCTAAGATCCCGCCCGTAGTAGAACAAGAAGCTACCGCTTTCCACCTTGCTTATCGAGAAACGGCGATATGCCCGATGTGCAACGTCATAGCGATTGAAACAGGCGGCCCAAGACAGGTATACCAAAGTGAACATTACATCGTCTTCGCCCCTTGGGCTCCATCATCTTTATACGAATTCTGGATCTTCCCCAAAAAGCATCAGACCAGTTTTCTAAAAGTTGGACAGAAGGAGATTGATAACCTTGCTCTCACTATCCGAGCTGCGTTAGGCGCGTTTGACAAAGCTTTTAACAACACACCCTATACAATTGTGCTGCACTCCTCCTCCGAAAAGAAGACATCTAAGCAGCTACACTGGCACTTTGAGGTGCACGCGAACCTACCGCTAGGGAACGTGCTTCACGTTGGGACGGGTATATACTTCAACCCTATCCCGCCAGAGAAAGTTGCCAGTAGGCTCAGCTCCGCATTTAAGAGAGAGTTCGCTGCGCTCGTAGGTGTCTCCTAAACTCCGCTTAACCTCTTCTTCAGCAGCGCTATATTGGGTGTTGGTGCTGGTGGAACCCCTCTAAGTACAGCGAGGTAGAGTGTTGCGTACTCCAGCAGATAAACGAGCTTAACGATGCCTTCGAAGAGCGTAGCCTCTTTAACGTAGATGCTCCTATACTCTACACCAGACCGCTCAACCAACTCCATAAGCGTGTCAAACCGCTTCCTCAACCTTCCATCAGATCCGTTTATCGCAAAGAGGACTCTGAGGCTCAAAGCATCACGCTGCCAGGCCTCGATATCATTATGGCAGGCTTCTGGCAATATTTCAACTAACGCGTGAACCTTAGCGTTCTCGTTCAGCGAGTTCTTGAATCTTGTAAGCACACCCCTAAACTCCTGCGGCCCATATACGATTGGGTGTGCGTTATAGAGGTGGTGCGCGATCTGCTTCGCCTCATTATCCTTTAGTTCACTCGCTACACCTATCGTTTCCCTAAGCTTACGCATCAAAGCTATTGTGTTAGAGAGTTCACTAGCTGAGACGAGCTCGTAGCCCAACCTTTCTAGAGCAGATAGGGTTGAGTAGAGGATGTAGGGTAAGGCTGATCTAGGGGTTAAAGCTCTCCCAAGCTTCACGTGTGGTACCCTGTTTTCTACACAAATCTTCTCGAGCTCCCCACCAGAGGAGAAGCCGACCACTTTACACCCTTTTTCAAGCGCCTCCTTCAGAGCCGATATCGTCTCCTCTGTGTCACCGGAGTAGCTGACCGTTAGGACTAGTGTTGCTTCATCGGCGAACGAGGGTAGATGATAACCCTTAACCACGTAGAGCGGAGGGAATCCAAGTCTGCTGAAAGAAAGGTCTTGCAGGATATCTCCGGCGCAACCCGAGCCACCCATGCCACAATACACTATTTTATCCACATCCACCTCTTTAAGATCTATTGATAGTTTGAGGGCTGACTCAGCTTGCTCAGGCCAGGCTTCGTAGTCTTTGTATAATCCTTCTCGATCTACTCGCTCAACATCCTCTCTACTCAGCTTCACACTAACCACCTCTCTCAACTATACACGTTTCAAAAAGAGCCTTGATCATCTTCTCATATGCCTCGGTTGGGCTTTTACCTCTTCTACTCATCATTCTTCTATGCACCTTCAGCACCTCCTCTAAGGGCATAGGCTCAGCACCCCTATCAACACCCTTTGGGCAGAATGTAAAGGGCGGTATATCTCGGTCTACGAAGCCTCCTATATGGCTGAACACGCCAATCTTTCTACCTGTGCTTATCTGAGTACCTATCGAGGATTTGACACCATCGCCTATGAAGCACCCAATTTTCACACGCTTCGTATCAACAGCCACACCACCCACATTTACCTTCACACTACCATATGTGTTTTTGAGATCAGAGTTGCAGGTGCCTGCGCCTAAGTTAACCCACTCTCCAACAACAGAGTGGCCTATGTAGCCTAGGTGTGCTTTGTTAGTATAGCTTAGGATTATGGAGTTAGAGACCTCACCCCCTATTTTGCAGCCCTCACCAATTATGCTGCCTTCGATTATAGAGGAGGGTTTGATGAGGCTTCTCTTCCCTATGTATGTGGGCCCGGAGATTCTAGTAAAAGACTCTAGAGTACAACCATCATCTAAGATTATGGGCCCCGCGCTGGTATCGAATGTAACGAAGCTTTCAACCGTAACCCCTTCTCCAAATCTCAGCCCCTCCCTACTACCCTTAACATAGATGTTAGAGGGTAGCGCTTCTCTTGTTTCGCCCATTTCCTCTGCTTGTTCTTTTAACACAACGTCGATTAGGTCAAGAAGGTACCAAGGGTATTTCACATTAACTATATTTGTTGCATTAAAAGAAGGTGTGGCATTCGGCAAAGCGCTGAAGTAAGGTTTGCGTTCCTTGATGGCTTGCATAATCTTATTTAGGTGAAACTCATCTAGCCTTGCTGCAGCCAATAGATCTTCGTCGAAGATTACAAACCTCTTATTCTCTGAAGCCACCTTCTTAAGGAAGTCTTTGAAACTTGGGTTGAAAAAACCATTTACAAGTACTGCATCTTCATTTACAGTCGCTGGGTTTATGGTTAGGGTTGGGTGTCTTTCTTCAACTACCTCCTTTAGATAGTTCGGCACTAAGAGAGCCGCTTCGTCTGGCTTTAGGGCGTTAAGCAGCCTATCGAGAACGGTCTCTGAACCAAGGGTCAGCTCGAATGCCGCTCTTGTATAGGTTACCGGCTTAAAGTTATTTGATATTACTGGGTCATCAAAGATTATCAGATCCAACTAGGGAGGCACCGGCTCGCTAGAGAATCTTACCGAGCCTCTCAAGATACCTTCGGTAGGCTGAGGCATATGACTTCTTATCACCTATGTCGATGAAACCATCTTCTATTATGTATCCGTATATTCGCTCACCGCGCTCTATCATGTTTCTGAAGACCAGATCCATGCTGTAGACGATGCCTTCAGGTATGTAGTTTAAGACCTTGGGCTCCATAACGTAGCAGCCGATGTTGATTAAACCCTGGAGTTCGGGTTTTTCCCTCCAGTTCTGCACGAACCCCTCGGCATCAACGTCTATGAAGCCGTATTTGAGCACCACCTTATATCTGCTCAGTGCTATAGTAGCATCAGCCCTCTTCTCCCTATGCTTATCGACAAAGCGTTGTAGATCGAAGTCAAAGATGGTGTCGCCATAAAGGCATAAGAAGGTATCAGATATGTAGGGTGCAGCGCTCTTCAGCTGCCCACCGGTGCCCATTGGTCTGCTTGTGCGCACATATGTGATTTTAACCCCGAATTCAGAGCCATCCTTAAAGTATTCTTCGATAGTTCTGCGCAGGTAGCCTACACAGATGTATATGTCGTTAAACCCATACTTCTTAAGCCAATCCAACACATACTCTAAAACAGGTCTTTCACCTAAGGGAAGCATCGGCTTAGGTAAGAAGAGCGTGTACGGCCGAAGCCTAGTGCCCAGACCAGCCGCAAGTATAACAACCTTCAACAGGCTCACACAGCAAGTAAGCGAGACGCTGTTAGTTAAAGTTTACACCAATATGCTGGAGCGGTAATCCGCTAAGACCGTCTTCACACTCTCAACAGTAGAACCGAGCGTAAGAGAGTTGAATATCGCACCTCTGCAACCAGTTCTGACCAAGATCGGCAAAAAGCGCGGCGCAACGATCTTCTGAAGCAGATTTAAAACTGGCTTTTCAGACAACTCGACCAGAAGCCTCAGCGTACCGAGATCAAGAGCGGTCATATCTTGAGCAACCGCTTGTGATGGTGTGATCGCTGCGACTAAGGCGTCAATATTTGGGTCTTTGGATAGAGCCCTAACTTGCTCAATAACATACCCAGCCCCTATTGCGGCGAACTTGGATACTCTCTCATCCGACAGGAGTAAGATGGGCATCTGGTGTGCAAACATGATCAGAAAATCTATGTTTGCGTCTACTACCCTCTCCCACTCCTCTGGGTCTAAGTGGAGAGCGTCGCCTAAGTAGAGGCCTACGGGGATGCTTACTGTTGAGGTGACTGCTCTTATACCCTCCTCTTCTAATTCAAAGTTCCCAAACCTACTCACTCCGAAGTCAGATGGACCTGTGCTTACAACAAGCGCATCAGCACCTCCTTCTTCAGCAGCAGCCGCTAGATCCGCTCTGTTGGCTGGTAGCGCGGCTAGAAAGAGGAAGCTCTTTTCAGAGAGTAGTGTTACAACTTTGGGCAAGAGTTAGGACCTCTACGCATCCCTATTCTACAAGAATCGTATCTGTTTGGATTTAAATCATTCGTTCGTTAGATGATTAGGTGACGATCTTGTCGAGCATCATAGCTAGGAAGATTAGAGCAAGATAGGGGCTTGAGAGCTTAAACCCGACCCAAGCCCGTTCTTTACTCGGCTTAACGACGAGCCAAAAGTTCACTGCTAGCGCCACTGCCCCTAAGATCGCTGCTGCTGTCAAGTATATTGCTCCAAAGGCGCCTACAAAATAGATGCCTAGGCTGAAAGCCACCATAAGTATGGAGGTTGAGGCGATGCACCTTACAGCCACACGCTCATCAACAACGACCGGGAGCATAGGCACCCTCGCTCTCGCATAATCGTCCCTTGCATATAGTGCGAGTGCCCATATGTGGCCCGGGATCCATAAGACGACTAATGCAGCCATCAGTAATGAGGTTAGGTCGATGGTGTTCTTGACTGCAGCATACCCTATGAGGGCTGGTGCGCCTCCTGAGAAGCCCCCTAGGATTATGCTTACGGGGTTCCTCCTCTTTAACACTTTACTGTAGATCACGATATTATCTACAAGTCCGAAGACCATAAGTAACGTGGCTATAGGGTTGATAAGTATAGCGAGGGCAACTGATAATATTGTGAGGGTCAAGCCGTAGTAAAGCGCTTTCTCGGCTGGGTATATTCTTCTACTGGGTATTGGTCGAAGCCTCGTTCTATTCATCACCGTATCTATATCCCTATCTATGTAGCAGGTGATTGTATTAGCCCCAGCAGAGCCTAATGTTACAGCGACAATCGTGAGCATAAACAGATATGGATCTATGCTCCTTCCAGCAGCAACTATATAGCCTCCGAGCGCTGTGAATACGAGTAGATACCATACCCGTGGTTTTGTAACTTCATAATACGCTTTGACCCGCTCGAGCAAACACGTTATCCTAAATCAACCAAGCAACATAACTATAAATATAGTTTGCTAAAGATCTTCTGTGGAATGCCCGTAGAATACACCGATCCTGATGAAGTCCTTGAGATGCTGCTCGGTGCACAAAGTGTCCAACCTGAAGTTGTTGAAGTTGGTGTGGCAGATGCTTTCAACCGTGTTTTAGCAGAGGAGGTTAAGTCGCCCATAGATGTGCCAGCATATAATAGTTCACACCTCGATGGGTATGCTCTTAGATCTGTTGATACTCTGAATGCAACATCTCAACATCCGGTGGTGCTGACTATCAGAGACTCTATTGAGTTAGGTGTCGAACCCCCTAAGGTGACCCAAGCCGGAGAAGCCTATCGTGTTAGGACTGGAAGCTATTTGCCCGAAGAATGTGATGCCGTGGTTGGAAAGGAAGAGGTATATGTAGAAGGAGATAAGGTCTATGTCACCAAACCCGTTAAAGCGGGTTCAGAGGTGGTTAAGAAGGGTTCGGATGTAGCGAAAGGAATGGTCGTTCTTAAAGCTGGGCATAAACTCAGAGCGCAGGATCTGGGTATGCTGAGGCTCCTACGCTACACAAAAGTTAAGGTCTACGCCGAACCTGTAGTTGCTATAGCATCGATAGGTAGTGAACTTACTGAAAGCGTAGAGGAGGCTGAGCAAGGTAAGACCTTAAATACGCACGCATACACCATCACGGCCCTAATTAAGAGTGCAGGCGGTAGGCCTCTCTACTTAGGTATTGTGCCAGACGATCCTCAAGCGATAAAGGACACGATACTCTCTGGGCTGGCTAAAAGTAGCTTACTTCTCACAATAGGAGGCTCATCTGTAGGCGAAGCAGACTTGGTTTCAAAAACGCTTCAAACCCTAACCCCGACCATGCATAAACATGGATTAAGGTTGGTTCCGGGAAGGGTTGCTGGATGTTGTGTTGTGAATGGAAAAGCTGTAATAATGCTGCCGGGTTTAATTCAATCTACAGTAAACGCCTTCGTCTATTTAGCCTTACCACTCATAAAGAAGCTCTCAGGACAGGAGGCTACTAGATATGATGCCACGGTGCGGGCTAGACTTGCTGACAACTTGATCTTTCACAAATTCCCAGATTTCAAGAAGATGACGTGGGTCTCACTTAGGAGGGAGGATAATGAGCTGGTTGCCTACCCCATCCGAGGAGACTCCCCCATGCTTAATGTGCTTGTAAGGGCTGATGGATATATCTTAACTGAACCTAACCGAATGATCGTCGAAAAGGGTACATATGTAGATGTGGCTCTTGTGCGAGGGCTATCCTCCTTACCTTAGCCAGCAACCTTTTTACCTTTTATCATAACTCTTAAGTGAAAACAGAAATCTTAGGGAAGATGGATCAGAATGCGGGCTTAAGGCTATAGCGAATAGGCATAAGGTAGATTTACCTATGTGAAAGCGAACATATCGAATTTGCTCCTTGGGATCGATAGAAAAAGCCAAATTAAGTAGAAGAAAACTAAACCAATGCTCTACCGCACTTGGGGCAGAATTTTCTATCAGCCTTCACCTCTGCTCCGCAGAATCTACATTTAATCACGCCACCTGAAAGCACTTTAGTTATGGCTGGCGGCTCATTCTCCGCACGTTTCTTCTCATAACGCTTAGCCACAAGTATAGCTACTTCTATGAGAATAACTATGGGTAGAAAGAGTGCAGCATCGGCTATTGGTCCGCCGTCTGGTGTAATCAGCGCCGTCAGCACAAAAACCCCTGCGTAAACATACTTCCTATTCTTGGTCAAGATCTCTGTGCCGACAATATTGAACTTTACAAGCAGGACGAAAATTACTGGGAAGGTGAATACTAGCCCGCAGAGTATCACCAATACAAACACGAGCGTGTAGAAGTCCCTCACATATACCAAAGCTTCAACCTGAAGCGCTTCGAAGAAAGGCATTAGAGCCCAGATCATAAAGGGTGAGAGGATCTTGTAGCCGAAGATCGCCCCAGCCACGAAGAGAGAGATGAATGCAGTTACAGAAGGGTAGATCATTCTCCTTTCTTCAGGGTAGAGGGCTGGGTCGATGAACCTATAGATCTCGTAAAACAAAACGGGGAGGGTTACGGCGAAACCTAAAGCAAATGAAGCTAAAATATATAATTCGAGAGGTGTGGTTATTTCACCAGCTATAAGCTTGACTGAAGCTGGTAGGATGTCCTCCCTTATGTAGTTCAGCAGAACCGAAACAAGAGGCTTAAACACAGGAGGATTATGTAGGAAGGATAGGTCTGCTGGTAGTGCCATAAAGATGATCGTTGAGGCTACAAGTGTATAGATGACAGTCTTCAGTCTGCTGGCGAGCTCAGCCAGATGTTCTTGGAAGGTAAGCTCCTTATCTTTTGACATGTTGCCACCTAATAGTGTATCTTCTACACCCTTTTCTCCAACATTACACTTCCTTTAATTATTTGTTGCTTTGGCATCGAGTAGTGTTGAAACCTAGGGGAATGTCGAGTCGCATAGAACCTACTGCTGCTGACCACTCTGGGGCTGTGCAGCGCGAGCGCGCTCTAATATCTCCTTTGAAATCTGTTCCCTAGTCTTACCTGCGGTCTCTATGCCTAGGCTCTTAGCTGTCTGGATAAGGTAGTCGTCGCTTGCTGTCTTAGACTCAGCCGTAGGAGCTTGTTCAGGTTCTGGTGTGGGGTTTGTGAACTCTTTCTGTGCTTTCTCGAACTCCTTTCTAGCTTGACCTAAGGCGCGAGCAAGCTTAGGTATCTTATCTGGACCCCAGATCATTATTACTGCTAATATGGCGAGAATTACTATCCACTCCCAGCCAACTATAGCCACACTATCCACCATCCACTGTACTATAGAGGGGCAAATATAAGGCTTCTCTAAATCCCTCCGTCCTCTATAGGGCGGCGAAAAGATTAAATGCGTTCGGATGTTTGACCTTTCATCAAGATGATGTGAAATGGTCAAAGAGCTGGCTTTAATTTTTTTAGAGCGGTCTTGTACATCTTTTTTAAACTCTAGCGAACACAGTACCATTTACCCGAGTTATCTGAAGTGTTCGCGGCTTAGAGTTGTTTTTGCCCAACACAGTCTACTCTTCAAGGAGGGTTAGGTTTTGCGCAAGCTCCCGCTTGCCCTACCTATCTTTCTCTTCATAGTATCTTTACTTACCATAGTGTTGGAACTTGACTTTAAACAGACCGCTTCTTTAGTCGCCTTTCTCGGTTTCATCTTCGGCACGCTCCTCTTCTGGAGGTTCAGATTAGCCTTCGCCCTCATAGGTGTAGTAACACTCCTTAGTTTAGGTCTAGTTGATGTACCAACTATGATAGACTTTGCTGGGTTAGATATAATCCTCTTTCTGATGGGTATGATGATCGTCATAGGCTTCCTTGAAGAGAGGAGGTTCTTCGAATACATCATAGACAAACTTTCAGCCCTAGCTGGTGCTTCTGGTGTCAAGCTTGTAGCGGTTATGATGATCTTAGCAGCCCTTTCCGCAGCCTTAGTGGATGAGGTTACCTCAATACTCTTTATGTCCGCATCTATGATACACCTATGTCTACGTGTTAAAATGAACCCCATACCCTTCATCATAATGCTTGTCTTCGCTACAAACATCGGGAGCGCCGCAACCGTTGTGGGTAACCCCGTTGGTGTGCTTGTCGCTTTACGTGGCGGCTTCACTTTTATAGACTTTCTACGCTGGGCGACTCCGATTTCAATAGTTGCGCTAGCTATTGCGATACCTCTATCCGGCTTCTACTTTAGAAAGGAGATAAAACTCTTGGATGAACGCCTAAAGCTCACAGTAGTTGAGACTACAAAGAAAGGCGAGGATGCAAACCAAACCACCAGAGACCTTTTAGTCTCAGCTTTGCTCTTTATCGGGACAATCTCAGCCCTTATACTGCATAGCCAGATTGAGGCGCTCCTCCATTTAAAGAAGAACACGATGCTGATAGGCACAGCGCTAGCGGCAGCAGCGATAGCAATCCTCATAGACAGAGAGAGAGCAAGGCAGTTAGTTGAAAGAAGGGTTGATTGGTGGACCCTATCCTTCTTTCTTCTACTATTCGCTTCGGTGGGTACACTTAACTACGTTGGCGTTGATCATAAGATCGCAGCCAAATTGACCGCTCTCCCACTTGGTGAAATTCCCCTCCTAGTAGTCTTTACAACACTGGCCGGCTTGATGAGCGCCTTTATGGATAACGTTCTAGCTGTCGCAACTTTACTTCCTATAGTAGATGAACTAGGCGCGCTAGGGATAAACAACCAACCCTTCTGGTGGGGTGCGTTATTCGCAGGAACCTTCTTCGGGAACCTAACCCTTATAGGAAGCACAGCTAACATAGTGGCTATAGGCATCCTAGAGCGGCGAGAACTCGGTCACATCACTTTAAAAGAGTGGATCAAACCAGGGGCACTGGTATCTATACCTACTCTTGCAGTCGCTTTGCTGCTTCTCATCTTGCAGATGCCGTTGATGTAGGTGCTTATTCGGAGGGGGGTTTGCAGCACATGTAGAGGTGCTTATTCTCTTTACCCAACCACGTCTCGAAATGGTTATCGAGCACCAATTCTACGACCTGGCTCCACGGGAATCTGTGTTTATCTAAGATTAGGATGCGGTAGCCGCCGTATTGTAGTGTCACTTCTCCAGTGTCACCTATAATCTCTTTTAGCTTCGTTTCAACGTCGCGGTACGGTGCTTGCATCTCAGATATCTTTCGCTTCGCAACTTCAAGCTCCTCCCTGTACTTTGATAAGGTGGCTTCAAGCTGAGCTATCTTCTGTTTAAGTAGCTGAGTTTCCTTCTTAGACTCAGCTTCAGCTAGCTTCGCCTCCAGCTCCTTTATACGCTCTTCGAGGTGCTGCACCCTGTTCTTATCTACCGAACTTTCGCTCAACCAGTTCACCTTACATCTAAAGAACTACTTTATATTCTTTGCGAAGGTGTTGTGTCCGACTACCTCTTTGGAAAAGTTCACCTTCATGAAAAAGAAAGGAAAGAAGGGAGGTTAAGTAGTCTCTTGACTAACCTCTCAGCTCCTTCAGGTGGCTTTCCACAGCAGCTATCTCCTTTTTAAGATCCTCCAAGTATTCTTCAAGCTCTTTTATATGCTCCTCTTTGGTTATGAAGCGTCTGCCGAAGCCCCTATGGCGCCAGTGGTGGCATTCACAACCGCAACAGCAACACATATTCTCTCTTCACCTCAAGATGTATTAATCCATTGTTTGCATATAAAAGCTCTTTCTTTGCCTGCAAACTTAAATATGTTGTTACTGCAGCTTATTTCAAATGGATGGGCTCCCGTGGCTAACCCGCTTCCTCACCCTCTGGATATTTTTAGCCATGATTATAGGTATAGGTTTAGGGTACTGGGTACCACACGTTTCTGATGTTATCGGCTCTTTGAGTATCGGGACCACCTCTATTCCTATAGCGATAGGCCTAATCTGGATGATGTACCCACCACTTGCTAAGGTTAGGTATGAGGATCTTCGCAAGATAGTTACAGCAAGCGGCTCAAAAACGATGCTAACACTTTCACTGGTTCAGAACTGGCTTATAGGGCCGCTTCTCATGTTCATCTTGGCTTGGATATTTTTGGCCGACTATCCTTCTTTCAGAAATGGTGTCATCATCGTTGGTTTGGCCAGATGCATAGCTATGGTTATAGTGTGGAACAGCCTTGCAGAAGGTGATAATGAGTGGGCGGCAATTCTTGTTGCGTTGAACTCTGTCTTCCAAATAGCGATGTATTCAATCCTCGCATACTTCTACATAACCATCCTCTCCTCTCTGATCTCAGGCGAAGGGCTAGTGGTCCAGGTATCACTAATAGAGGTGGCGCAGTCTGTAGCCATCTATCTAGGTATACCCTTCTTCGGAGGGATGTTAACAAGATTTTACCTCTTGAGGAAGAAGGGGAGAGAATGGTATGATAACGTATTCATGCCAAAACTCAGCCCAACATCGCTGTTTGCGCTACTCTTCACCATCATAATCATGTTCTCTCTTAAAGGCGAATACATAGTAACTCTGCCGCTCGATGTAGCTAGGGTTGCTGCGCCACTCCTAGCTTACTTCACCATCATGTTCTTCGTATCATTCGCATTAGGCTACCTTTCTAAACTCGACTACCCACGCACCACATCACTCGCCTTCACAGCAGCAAGCAACAACTTCGAGCTGGCAATAGCGGTTGCAGTTTCAGTCTTCGGCTTAGCATCACAAGAAGCGTTCGCAACCGTAATAGGCCCCCTTATCGAGGTGCCAGTCATGATAACTCTCGTGAACGTATCGCTATGGTTTAGAAGAAGGCTCTATGTGGCTGAGAGAGTAGAGGTTAAAGCGGTTAGTTAGGTAAGCCTAGAGGTAACCGATCTTCGGAAACTTCTTAACAACTACTCCAGCCTCTATAACATACGGCACTGCCTCGCTTAAATCGAGCGCGCGGAGGATAGGTGAAAGCATCTGGTCAGCTGGGACCTCGTTGATATCTGAACCGTAGGCTAGTGGTGAGACCGAAGGCAGCACAAAGTATCTACTGCTGCTGGTCTGAAGATCGATGAACACTTTGAACTTATGCTTGGCACCCACATCGTCTTTAAGTGTTATTGCTGGGTGCTCGTGCCCCAAGATCACATCTCTACCTCCTCTTTCTTCTGCAGGTAATGTTTTATGGCCGTGTGTTAGGATTATGCCGCCCAACTCTAGGTAGGGGTCGTGGAGCGGTACCTCAAGTTCTTTGAGGACTTTGATTATGTAGTTGTCGTGGTTCCCTCTTACGACTTCGACCTTTAGATTCTGCTCTCTTAGTTTAGAGATTAGTTTCTTAACGCCAAACCACTCTGGTGCTGTTACTTCCGCGAATTCATGTTTTACGTCGCCCAGCAATATTACTCCTTTGCACCCTAAGTCTTTGGCTGGTGTGATTATGTGTTTTATTATCGTAGGTAAGATTGGTGCTGGGATGTGTATGCCCTTCTCCTCGCTTTCATCCTCAAGCCCTATATGTAGGTCTGCCGCTACGAGCAAACCTTCCTTTTCAAGTAGGACCGCTGGGTATGGTGAGGCTATCGAAATTCTTCGCGTGATCCTAATACGCTCAGCTACGTTTTCTGCCTTCAAGGCGCCTCTCCTTTATCCTCCTCATCACGCTATCATAGAGAGCCTCAAGTAGCGCCTTCTTGTCCTCCATAAGCACTATGTCGCTGTAGCCCAGCAGTATAAGGTCGTGGGTGAAAGGTGAAGGTAGGTCTGAAGTAGGTGCTATAATAAACCTTCTCTTACCCGCTGCAACGTCTCCCAAGACCTCTTCCGCGGTCTTAACGTCCATCACATCCTCAAGTACCTCTCTGTAAGCCTCTTCAACGACGGGGAAGCCTTCGATCTCCTCACAAAGCTTAAAGAGTATCTGTGAGTTAGTCTGCTGCCTAGCAACAGTTATCTCATGCCCCTTGTAGTTACGCAGCACCATAAGAGCCCTAGTCGCACAGTGCCTAAACCTCCTCCTAACGAGCTCGGTGTTTCTGATCGAGGAGATCAGCAGCCTCCTCAGATTCTCTTTAGTCACTTGGTTGACGAGCCACTTTGGGTCTACACGCCTGCCTCTGGGTAAGGTTAGCATGAAGCCAGAGTCGCTGACCGTAACCATAATATTCGCTTTGAGGGTAAACGCGATTACGTGCGCATATGCCCTTGAGAGGGCGTCATTCACCCTTCTGCCGAAGACGGTGTTGAATATTATGTTCTGTCTACTCTCGTTGTCCACATAGTCTTCGACCAAGAGGTTGGTGTCGCTCGGCATTTCCTCCAACCCGAGTGTAGTTAGGAAGTCGTATTCAGCCTTCATGTAACCTAAGATCGCTTTAGCCGCGTTAAAGGTGCATTTGTAGTCACGCATAATCCAATCTATAATCTCTTTTTTCGGAACACCCTCCTTCAGCATCTCAAAGACTTTGCTTCTAAACCGACCTATGGCCTCACCTAGATCGAAGCTTAGCGGCAGCATCTCGCTGAACCACGTGGGTACAGTGGGTTTACCCTCCTTAATCGGCTTAACGTACGCCTTCACGCCTCTAGAGTATTGGTATTCGTAGAGCCTCCCTCCGAGTATGAAGATGTCACCTTTAGTAAGCCTCTCCAGAAACTCCTCTTCGATCGAACCCACCCATCTACCATCGATTGTATATACTTTGATAGCTACTTCATCCGGTATGGTTCCTACGTTAGTCGCGTAGATCACTCTTAGAAGTGCTCCCCTTCTGCCGAAGACCCCCTCTTCTTCATCATACCATATCTTTCCGTACACCTTAAAGCTCTCCAAGCTCTTGTAGCCGCCGCTGAGATACTTGAGTAGGCGCTTAAACTGATCCACCGTTAAATCTCTGTAGCAGTAGCTTCGGGTCACGACCCTATACGCTTCATCAACACGCCACTTCCTCTCTATCGCCATCCCCACGATATGCTGAGCCAACACATCAAGAGGCCCCTTAGGTATGTACACCCTATCCAACCTCCCCTTTGAAGCCTCAGAAGCCAACACAGCATCCTCAACCAGATCATCACGCTCAAGCGGGATAAGCACCCCCTCAGAAACCCTGTTCAAAGCATGGCCTGATCTGCCTACTCGCTGGAGGCATCGTGAAATAGACTTTGGCGAGCCTATCTGCACAACCAGATCTATGCTTCCTATGTCTATCCCGAGCTCTAGGCTCGTGCTTGTGACCACAGCTCTCATCCTACCGTCCTTTAACTTATCCTCAACCTCTTTCCTTATCTCTCTAGATAAGCTACTGTGGTGTGCAGCCAGCTCATCAGCATCTACAACGTTGAGTTTAGATAGGTGGTAGACTACCCTCTCTGTACCAGATCTTGTGTTAGTGAAGATGAGTGTGGTTTTATGCCTCCTAACGAGATCTCTTATCATCTTATACATCTTCGACGTAACATACTCTGCTGACGTGTGGACCAAGTCGCTTACCGGTAGGTCTACCGTCAGCTTAGTCGGCTTCACAAACCTCGTGTCTGCTATCACACAATCTCTAAGCACACCATCCTTATACCCAACCAAGAACTTCGCCACCTCCTCAAGGGGGTGGATGGTCGCTGACAACCCTATACGGGTGAAGCCCCTACCACACAGCTCCTGCAGCCTCTCGAGCGAAAGAGTTAGGTGCACCCCCCTCTTTGAGCTACATAGCTCGTGAATCTCATCCACAATAACCCACTTAACAGACCTAAGCTTCTCGCGAAACCTAGGCGCGCATAAGACTATCGCTAAGCTCTCAGGAGTTGTTATAAGTATATGTGGTGGCTTCCTTAACATCTTAGCCCTTTCGGATGAAGGTGTGTCACCAGTCCTAACAGCTACTCTAATTTCAGGCAGCACCTTATCTGTCCCCATAACTCTCGCAGCCTTCTGAATACCCCTTAACGTCGTGTTGAGGTTCTTCTCAATGTCATTGTTCAAAGATCTTAGGGGCGAGACATATATCGCATAGACCTCATCGCCTAAGAGCCCCCTCTTCCCTAGGCTCAGCAGCTCGTTTATAATCGATAAAAAGACCGCAAGAGTCTTACCAGAGCCTGTTGGTGCGGCTATGAGTGTGTTCTCGTGGTTCTGAATAGACCTTATCGCATACATCTGCGGAGGGGTTAGCGAGCCAAAGGTCGTAAAGAACCAGTTCGATACTTCTGGCTCAAGGAGCTGCGCTACTTCAGCCTCTGATATCGCCTTGGCAACCGTTAGAGCCAAAGGAGAGTCGTCTAAAAGATTATCCCAAAAGGCGTCTTAAAAGTATGTAGCCAGCACGCTACTCGTCAGCGTAGGCTCCTAGTGTTTCCTGCATCGACGTTAAAGGTTTCGCATCGAACCCTTCTCTGCGAAGATGCTCCGCGAACTCAGCAGCAAACCCGTGAAAGGTGTAGACCACCTCTGGGCAACACCTCTTCACAACCTCTTTAAGTTCGTTGAAGTCGCAGTGGTCGCTCAGCGGGATGGCGTAATCAACCCCCATAGCGTACTTAAAGCTCGGCTCAACAGCCCAACCCGAAAAGGCTATTGTGACCGCCCCATACTTTTTCTTCAGATTTGAGATGAAGGTGCTTCGCCCGCTATACATCGGGGTGATGAGCACCCAAGGCTTTTTCTCAAGCAGCCCCCTTTCTTGAGCCTCTTGGTAGGTTAGATGATCCCCACCTAAATCTAACCCGAGGCTAGAGCATGTAGAGTTTATCTTCGCTACAGCACCGTGCTGGAAAAATGGTTTCCACACTGAGAAGATGCTAGTCAAGATCTGCGCCTTACCCAGAGGGTAGCCCATCAGTATAACTGGTCTACCGCTTGAAAACTGCTCTGAGATGATCTTATGCGTCCTATCAACCACCTCTTCAATAGGAGGGAAGGTGAAATCTTCTCTACCATAAGTGGTTTCAATTATGAGTACTTTGCAGCGTGGTGTTTCACCCCCCTTTAGGAAAGCTCTGCTTCTAAGCGAAAAATCTCCAGTATAGTAGATTTCGTCATTTATGAGTAGGCTTCGTGAGCCGAATATATGCCCTGAGTTCATCATCTTAAACCCATCTACCTCTGAGACCAGATTTCGGATAACTCTACCTCGAGCAGCAGCCAAAGCTGCAGTCTCTCTCGATGTTAAAACTCTCTGCCCGCCTGATTCGAGTAAGTGATCTTGGTGTGCATGGGATACGAATACCAACCCATCTCCACTAGATCTTATCGGGTCTAGAAGAAGCTTCGTATCCCCATACTCAACCAGTATGCCGTCAGCAGCCTTAACAGATACCTTCCTCACAATCGATGCTAGGGCTTAGCCCATATTTAGGGATATGCTAAGCTATATTTAAAAGCCTCTAACGAACAATAAGATAGCTGGGTCAGTATGAGGTTAAGACTTGGGCTTATAGGTAAGACGAATACAGGTAAGACGACCTTCTTCAACGCAGCAACCCTCTTATCTGGAGAAGTCTCAACATACCCCTTCACAACCAAGACACCTTACGCAGGAACAGCATCAGCAGTAACACTTTGTGTCCATAAAGAGTTCAGAGTAAAGGACGAACCCGTTAACTCAAAATGTATAGAAGGCTGGAGGCTAATACCCATTGAACTCATAGACTTACCGGGTCTGATCAAGGGGGCCTCAGCAGGCAAAGGCTTAGGCTTCCAATTCCTCAGCCACGCCGCGCAATCAGACGCCTTACTCCACATAGTCGACGCATCTGGGAGTGTCGATGCTGATGGACGCATCACAGAGCCTGGGACAGGAGACCCTGTCGCAGATATAGGTGACATAGAGGAGGAACTCGTCCTGTGGTACCTTCGCCTTCTGCAGAACAACGCCGATAAGATTTCTCGAAGCGTAAAAGGAGGAACATCGCTAGAAGCAGCGATCAGAGAAGTCTTTAGCGGCATCGGCGTAAAAGAGCATCACGTGAAGACCGCTTTACAGCAAGCAAAGCTCGAAGGTAAGGACTTTGAAAACTGGTCTGATGAGGAATGTAAAGAGTTCTGCTGGATACTGAGGGACATATCGAAACCCACTTTGATCGTAGCGAATAAGATGGACCTCAAAACAGCGCCAGAGAACTTTAGGCGCATACAAGAAGCCTACCCAGATATGATCGTCGTACCCGCCAGCGCCGAGGCAGAACTGATATTGAGGAGGGCTAGTGAAAAAGGTCTGATAGAGTATATACCCGGTGAAGAACGCTTCAAAGTGGTTAATCCGAATCTTCTGAACGAGAGGCAGAAGTGGGCGCTCAACTTCATACGAAGAGCGGTCTTAGGCCAATTCATGAGGACGGGTGTCCAGTTCGCTATTAACGTGGCGGTCTTCAAGCTTCTAAGGATGAACACCGTCTACCCCGTCTATGACCCAACTAAGCTATCGGATAAGCACGGGCGTGTATTACCGGATGTACTCCTTATGCCCTCGGGCTCGACTGTTAGAGATCTGGCTAGAGAGATACATACTGAGTTAGAGAAGGGGCTGCTCTACGCTATCGATGCCAGAACAGGTCTAAGGCTCCCTGTAGACTATGAGCTCAAGGACAGAGATGTTTTATCTATCGTCTCAGCGACAAGATCAAGAAGCTAGCGGCTTAACCCTCTTCCATCTTACTCCCTGCGGGGTGTCCTCGAGTAGCACACCACGCCTTCTTAACTCTTCTCTGATTTTATCAGCGGTTGCCCAATCCTTTCTACGCCTAGCCTCCTCTCTTTCTTTAATTAAGGCTTGGAGCTCAGGCTCAAGCTTCTCTTCATAAGGTGGTATGACGTTAAATATTGAGTTAAATGAGTTTACGAATGCTCTGCAAGCATCTAAATCCTTTTGGGAAGCCCTACCTTCGTCTAATGCCTTGTTCACCTCTCTAATGAATTCGAAGAATACCGCAAGCGCAGCTGGTGCATTCAGATCGTTATCCATAGCCTCCTCAAACCTTCTTCGGTATTCTTTAACAGATTCTACCAATCTATCTTCGCTCGACGTGGGGTTTGCTGTAGATAACCTTAGGTTGAAGTCTTGAAGTCTTTTAACGGTGTTCTCAGCGTGCATCAGCCCGTCAAAGGTGAAGTTCAACCTATCCCTATAATGCGCTGAAAGCAAAAGGAATCTTATAGCAGCTGGGGTATAGCCTTTTGCCAAGAGGTCTCTTAAAGTAAAGTAGTTACCGAGGGACTTCGCCATCTTCTGCCCGTTAACCAATAGATGCTCACAGTGTACCCAGTATCTGGCTAAGGGTTTACCTGTTACTGCTTCTGACTGAGCGATCTCGTTTTCGTGATGGGGGAATATGAGGTCAACCCCGCCTGAATGGATATCGAATGTTTCACCCAGATACTTCATAGCCATAGCAGAGCACTCTATGTGCCAGCCCGGTCTACCCTTCCCTAACTCAGTTATCCAGAAGACGCCTCCGTCCTCCTCATCCCATGCTTTCCAGAGCGCGAAGTCCCTTACCTCCTCTTTAGAATATTCGTCAGACTTTACTCTCTCAGCTCTAAGATCGGTGCTTCTAATACCAGAAAGCTTACCATAATCTTTGAAGGCTGAAACCCTGTAGTAGACGGAGCCCTCGGAGAAGTACGCTATTCCTTTTTCAAGAAGCTTCTTGATTAACGAAACCATCTCAGGTATATGCTCAGTCGCTCTTGGATAGACTTCAGCCCTCTCTATACCTAAAGTATCGATATCTTCAAAGTAGGCCTTGATGTATCGATCAGTATACTCTCTAAGAGAGATGCCTTGCGCCCTCGACGCCCTTATGGTTTTATCGTCAACATCGGTTAGATTCTGAACCTGAAAGACCGAGTACCCCTTGTACTTCAAGTACCTTCTAAGTAGGTCTTGAAAGACAAATGTTCGAAAGTTCCCTATATGTGCGTAATCATAGACCGTTGGTCCGCAGGTATAGATCTTAACCACTCCCTCTTGTAGCGGGATAAATTCTTCTAGCCTTCTGCCGAGAGTGTTGAAGAGCCTTAGTACCATCCGTTTTTCAGCCTTATACTGTTTTGTGCAGCGTCTACCCTATTCTATCACCATCATAGTTAACGTTGAGCGAACTCCGCTTAACCCACGTATCTTCCTTGAGATAACCTCTTTTAGCTTATCCATAGTCGGTAGATCGACTTTAACCACAATATCGTATACTCCGTAGACCTCGTTCGCCTCAACAACCCCCTCGATACTACGCAGTTCCTTTATCAATGCTTTTTCAGAGCCCAGCTCGGCATTAATCATAACAAACGCTATCGGCATACTATAAAATCTGTCAGCACAGATATATATTTCTTACCAAAGCCCAGCGCCAACGCTATCCTAAACGCAAGATGGATCAACCGATCTACGAGCCCACTAAATTAACCACTCTACGATGTTTGCGACTAACGATACAGCCTATTCGTCAAATGTGTTCCTATTCTACCACACCTCAAGGGAGGGTTTGGATGATTTTAACCAAGCGACCTAACTATCAGTTGTACTAAATCGTAGTAACCTATACTTTCCTTTCTACTAGCTATAGCTTTTTCGAAGTTTATAGCACAGTGAGGGCAGCATGAAACTATCGCCTCTGCTGCTACACTTTTAGCTTCCTCAATCCTCTCTTGAGCCGTCCATAAGGCTAAATCTGGAGAGGCTTCCATGAAGCCTCCGCCACAACACCAAGCATATTCCCTTATCCTTTCCATCTCGACAAGCTGTAGTCCCGGTATAGCCTTCAAAATTTCTCTTGGGGGAGCATATACACCATTAGATCCAAAGAGCCAAGTCTTTGAAGGTTCATGTAGTCCAAACATTTTTACCTTTCCCTCCCAAGGTACGTAGTATTCTCCCAGTCTTCCAAGTAGGCACGGGTCGTGGTATGTTACTCTCATGTCAATGCTCTTTGTAAGTTTTATTCTACCTTCCTCTATGAAGCTCTTTACTAATTCACTTACGTGAAGTACTTTAAAATCTAATGCACCGGTGACTTTTGGATATTCTCTCTTAAAGGTTCCGTAACAATGGGCGCAGCTGAGTAGCAAGATGTTAGCCCCAGACTTCCTTATGGCTTCTACATTATGCTCCATCAGTCTTTTTGCAGCATCTCTTTGACCAATTCTCCAAAGTATACCTCCACAACAATACTCGTCAGGTCCAAGTAGTGTGTAGTCCACTCCTGCTGCCTTTAATATCTTCAGCGTTGCTTGAGCTATTTCTGGTTTTAAATAAGAGGTTGTACACCCCACAAAATAGGCTATACTCGCCTTTTTAGACGGAGTAAATTCTTCGGACAGCCACTCAAACCTTCTGTTATGAGGGTTACCGTAAATGTTGTTATGTTTTTCAACATTTTCTACAAGTCGCTTATGTGAAGCTGGAGCTATCCCGCTGCTGGCAAGCTGTGCACGAAGTTCTAGAATTATGTCAAGCACTTCTGCGTTTGCGTGAACCCATTTACACGCATAATCACAGTAACCACAAGTAGTGCAGGAATATACAATGTCCATAAGCTTCTTACTGTCCAATTTTCCTTCTGTCAGCACCGCATATGCTATATCTAATATCCCCTGCGCCGAATATGCGTCGAATCCATATCTCTTATGTATTGGACAGGCGGCGTTAAACCTCCAACTTTTCTGCATCGGTCCAGATATCAGTTTACAAAAGCCGCATCGCGTGCAACACTCCATGTCACGTTTATATCTTTCAAGACTCACTTTTTCCCACCTCCTAGAAAACGAATAATGCACCAGGATTAAGTATATGATTAGGGTCGAAGATGTCCTTCACTTTTTTCAAAAGTATTACCCCCTCACCATATCTGCTATACACCATTTGTGCCCAAGGCCCATAGGGTCTGCTAAAGAATCCTCCCATTCTCATAAGAAGGTCACTGGCATCCATAAAGACTTTCCGAGTGATTTCAACTTCCTTCGGATCTGACGGATTATAAGGAAGATCGAATTCCACGTGATAGGCGTGGCCTTGTACAATACTTTGAATGTAGCAGCCGATATCACTTGTTGGGTATCCATATTTTACTGCGACTTCATATATCGGCGAAATGAGGCAAGCTACTTTACTTGGCGGTGCCAAAAAGAATATTTCACAGCAAGAACCTTTATACCTAAGTTTCCAGTAAGGTTCTTTACCCCACGGCTTAGATAGAAGTTCAAGCATCATCTTCTCCTTTCCGGGAGCGCCTGGCATGGATTGTGTCGGTTCTAAGGCTAGTTCTTGCGCTATCTCCATCAAGCAGTTCTCTTGAACTTTGACTCTTTCTTCTGCTCGCCGATAACCTGCGATGCAAAATATGAGCATCCAAGGTGGAAGGCTCTTTCTTAACGTCTCGAATTCTTCAGGCCATTTTTCTGCAAGAATTACTGCCAAGTTGAAATTATTCAAAGCGAGTATTTCGTCAGCCACGCTGCCCATAACACCGTATCTTAAAAGCCTATTCTTGGTTTCTATCATTTTTTCGATGTTCTCAAAGGGTACAAAATAGATCTTTCTAATTCTTGGCTTTACTTCAGCCTTCACCATAGCCCACGTGACTATTCCTAACGTTCCTTGTGCGCCACTTAGAAGTTTAAAGTATTTGATGTCTCCTGGACCAAACGGATTAACCATGTCACATTGCATCTCTTCTATTGAGCCGGGGCCAGAAGCTGTTCCGGTCCTAAACTCGTCACCAGTTCCAAATACGACCTCCATAGTAAGAAGAGGATCTACATAATCAAACTGGTACTTAGGTATAATAGGCGGCTCTCTTTCTAAATAACTCGTTACCACAGACTTTGAGGCACGAGGTAGAAATGGCATGTTTAGCCTTAAGCCACTTTTCTCAAGATGTGGAACAAGCTCACCAAAGGTCACACCTGGTTCGACCATTACCGTCCTGTTCCGTGTGTCTATTCTTAGAATTCGCTTCATCTTACTAAGGTTTATGATTATTCCACCTTCTCTTGGAATGGTATCCCCTCTAAAGTGTGGCGGTCCAGAACTAATGGGTGTAAGTGGGACTTTGTATTCGTTAGCGAGTCGAATTATTTGCTTAACCTCTTCTTTATTTTGAGGAAAAACGACACAAAAAGGCTTTATGGGCTTCACAAAACTATGATCCTTTGAAGATTCTTCAAGAATTTCAGGATTGGTTACCACATCTTCCGGACCAACGACTTCAGCCAGTTTTTTGATCAAAACCTCGAGTTCGAGCATAGCGGTCAAACCATACACCTCATTCTTCTGGTATGATATACCTTTTTGGATTGGCTACGAGGTTGGGGTCTAATGCTTTCTTTACTTTCATTTGCCATATATGAAAGTTGCTATAAAGTGGTCCGATTCTTTTGACGTGTTCGTCACCATAAAAGTGGAAGCGGAACATTATATCTGGGAATCTTTCCCTCAAATTTCTTTCATTCATTTTATCCATATAAGCGAGGACAGCCGCTCTGGATTCAGGAACCGTTAGATCCCCTATTATTAAGTTCTCGGTAACAGCCATATGCCCATATTCTGTGGGGACGATCCAATAGCTGTCAAAAGCGTCCAAAATTAAGCCCTTTTCCACAAATTCTTTTCTTACTTCTGGAACGCCCATTCCCCACTTAACAACAGTGTCAATTGAGTCAACCCCGCAAGCGCTTGTCCCAAAGCCTGACGCTTTTTGGACACGGCAACTTGATATGCCCAGCAGTATGCTTGTTGTAGCTAGGTCGAGTTGGAGACATTTGCCGATTAACCATCCCTCATCATAAAATTCTCTTGGCGCCTCTTTACCCCCGTGTTCTGCTATAATCTCTCTAACAACTCCTTCTTGGTACTCTAAATCTTCTTTATTGCAAGCTTCGATAAAAACCGTTATTATGCGTGATGTTTCTTTTTGGAAGAAACCAGTCACATACTTCTCCCAAAACTCCTCCATCGTACTGCACCCCTCGATAATTATAGGAAAATTGAAGAGCTTAAATACAGCTGTGCCGACCTCAGCTTTACTTATTTCATAGAGCGCTTCACCGAGTTTCTTTAGACTCTCTTCCCAACCTAGCTCGTCTACACTCGGCATCTGGAAAAGTAGAAGCTTAAACTTGTCTTCTGGAAGTTTTGTTCTATATGCTATTGCGCCAGTTTTGGGGTTTGTTAGGGTTTCTACTGTTAGTTCCCTAGGTCCCCACCAAGGATATAATTTAATCGCAATTTTAGTAACTATTCCTATACCTGCACGCGAAATTAAGCCGTCTAATCCCGGACCAGGACCTGTTGGGCAGAACCAGCCTGCGCCAGCCCCAAGAGACCCTATTCTTACAATATCGCCTGTTGGTAAGACCCACTCAGCAGCTAAGCCGTGTCGACGGCCGTCTGAAAAGCGATTTGCCATGTAGCCATGCCCCTCAATACCCTTCGCTATAGCCCCCACTAATGCTGAGCCTACAACACTCGCTACTGGATACTGTAACCCTCTCTTAAAGCATTCGATTGCAAGCGCAGTTCGTGTGACACCTGGTTCAACTACAGCGTACATATCCTTCTCATTTATCTCAATTATCTTATTCATCCTTTTTAAGTCGAAGAGAAGCATCCCCGGTTCAGGACACCTTGTTTCCATTGTAACAAAGCAAGTGTATCTTATCTTATGCCTATTGCATATCTTTACTATGGATGCCACTTCTTCTGTGCTTTCGGGCATGACAACCGCAGCAGGAAGTTCGCCTGCGCCCTCCATCCACCTTTTATATGCGACCAAAATGGCAGGGTCGTCACTTATCCATTCCTCTCCAACTACATCCTCAATCATCTTATAAACAGCTTTTGGTAAGGCCAATTCCTCTAACCTCCACTAGATTTCTAGCACCTTTCTTTACCTCTCGTTCTCCAAGTTTTTAAGAAGAATACAGCTGTTTTACCCATAGCGTCAGCCAAGCCGCTTAAACCCGTATACAACCACTTTCACCTTTAAACTCCTTCTATTATTCATGTTAAAAAGTTTTTGGCTTGTTTATTGCTGTTATAAGAGGTGTTGTGTTATGGAAGTAGTTGGTTTTCTTCTTGTATAGGAGGTTTCATAAGGTGAGTTGTGGAATATTCAACAATTCTACAATGCGTAATGTTATTTTTTATGAAGGAGTATAGAAAGTTAGATGACAAAGTGTTTGATCGCTACCTTTTTCTATGACTTGTGTGTAGTAAAGTTCTATATATCTTGAGCTGTTCAGAGTCTACGGGTGAGGTATTTATTAAGGAGGTTAGGCTCAAAGATGGTTCTCTTGTGAAGATTAGGTATATTGATGTCGATGATTCTCTTAGGCTGCTTGAGATGTATAATTCACTTTCTCAGGATACGATCTATAACCGCTTCTTCGTATTCAGAGATAAGTTGACGCTTGAGGAAGCGGAGAAGATGGCGGCAATCAGTAAGAAAGATGAGATAGCTTTGGTAGGCGTAGTTAATAGAGGAGGCGACTCAGCGATAATCGCAGACGCACGTATATACATAGAGGGGGATATAGGTGAGATAGGCATTGTAGTCCACGACAACTGGCAGAACAAGGGGTTAGGAACAGCGTTAGTCAGTGAACTGATACGTGAAGGCATAAAGAGGGGGTTAAAGAGGCTCAAGATCTACTGCCTACCCGAGAACAGAATCATGATACACGTTGGGGAGAAGCTAGGCTTCAAGTATGGCGTGTCTGAATTGGGTGTCGTTAGGATGGTTCTTGATCTCCCTAGTGGTAAACACTCGGAATAAGGTATACTAATTAGCCGCTGTTTTAATTTCCCTCTGATAGGCAAAGTAAGAGTAGACTATTGTGTAGAGGGCTACTCCTAAAACTGGTAGGAGAATGAATAAAAACGCATATTCTGGTAAGAGGGTGCCTATGATAGAGATCACACCAGACAAGATGAATAGCCGCCCACCGATTTTGTGAGTTTTATCCCAGACCACATCGCTACTTAAAGTCCAAGGTGTTCGGATGCCGATGAACCAATTCCTCTTCGCCTTACCGATCAGCACACCGATATAGATGAACAGCACACCGACGCTTAATGGGAGGATGGTGTTGGGGCTGATAGCAAACCCTAAGCTCCAAAATATGATTTGAATATGAACGATAAGCAGAAAGAGCAACATCAACACAACAAACCCGTAATAGTATCTTATGAACTGCATAATATTCTCCTTTAGAGGGTCGATTTTCGGTATGGCTAGGAAGAGAAGATAGAGCCCAACGGTAAGGAGAGGTATAAGAAAAGCGCCCCAAAACTTAGGTAAGTAGCCGTCAACCTCACCCTTCGCATTCCAATGTGAAGCCACCTTCTCAGGCAAGCAGGGGTAAGCTAGAATAGAAAGTAGGAAAGACGCCGCAATTATACCCGCAGTTAAAGCCGTAAGGCCTTTCAACCACCCTTACTAAATTGTTGCCACGTATCTTATAATTTTAGCCCCTTAACTTCTGAAGCCTCTTTAGTAGCTCTTTATCACCTTCGTGATCTCCAGCACATGTAGCTATGATTCCATCTACAATACCTTGCAGTCTAGCTGCAAAATCTTCGACACGATCGATGGTTGTGGTGGCAGGCCATCCAATCATCTTCATAGTCTCAACGTTTCTATGCGTCTCTACCAAGAAGTACGTGTAGATCGGCTTATTGAGACGTTTGCACTCTTTAGCCACCTCTTCTAACATTGGGAGGGTTTTTTCTTCAAGCCTCATGAAGAAGATGAAGTCCCATGCATCTCTCACCCTAGCGACGGTCTCTTCAACAGATTTGCGTGCTGTGAGCAAGCATCCCAATTTTAGATTTTTCACGCGAACAGTTGTGCGTAGGAAATCTCGAGCTTCTTCAGAACTTTTCAAAGCCTTGATGGGTTCACCATACTTAGGGATGTCTCCCATAGTCAACACAAGGCCGTCAAGGCCTACCGCATCTGCCGCTAAGGCCAAACCCCCCACTTCGACTGGACCTTTGTAGTGCAGTATGAATATAGGTATCACTATCTTATCTGGATATATAGTTTTGAGCACGCAACCGACAGCTGTACCGCTTGGTGCTGGTAGACCTGCTGCGCTATCGGTGATGTTCCACCCGTCAACCAAATCTTTAACTTCCTCAGCGAGTTTCAAGAACTTGCGAGTCGGAACAAACTCATGTAGTATTTTCATCAATACCCCACAAACCCCTGTTTTGTAATTTGATTTAAATTTTTCCCCCCCCCCACTTGGAAGAAAGCTTTAGAGAAAAGCATATCTGATTACAACATGCACAGAGTTCTGCATCAGAAGGTCCTTCCTTATCTATCGAGTTTTAAATAAGGTGGTGCTCCGGGCGGGATTTGAACCCGCGTTTGCGGCTCGAGAGGCCGCGATCCTTGACCGGGCTAGACGACCGGAGCTCTAATCAGCTATTTACCCCTGTATTTTTAATATTAGCGGTTACGTGTTAGTTGTGTTTTTATTATCGAGTCTGACTGCGTGTTTGGTGATCTCTAGTGAGCAAGCGTGGTGTTTGGTGCAGAATTCTTCGCATCTTTCGGCCCAAGTCTTTTCTCGGTATAGTAGGTGGCATTCCTCACATTCATAAAGCATCTGACCATCTTTTACGATCTTCCGCACCATCATCTACTATTTACTGAGCCCACTATATTAGAATTTATAATATCGTTAGTTGCTTGAGAAACTCTTTAACCTCATCAGCATCTCTAAGATAGTATTTTGCGCTCGTTTGAATTGGGGTGTTTGTCACTAAGATGGTCACACCTCTGCTGAGCTGGAGAAACGCATCTTCATCTGTGCTGTCGTCTCCAGCATATATCGGTAGGCTCTCAGGTGCTATCCTCTCGATAAGAAGCTGCGCAGCTCTGCCTTTGTTCCAATCTAGTTTAGGCTTTACCTCGAGCACCTTCTTTCCGTAGGTTAGTTGTAAGTGCTGCCAACGGCTAACTACACCAAGCACCTTCTGCTTAACCAACTCTATTTTTTCGGCTGGAGTGGTTCTGTAGTGTACGCTTACCGTTAAGGTCTTGTTCTCAACAATAACCCCCTCAACCCCACCTAACTCAATCTTTAGCTCCTCAAAGACTTTTGAGATGCTTCCAGCCAGCTCTTTAGCCTCTGGGTGCACAAACTCTATATCTGGCCCGCTTAACTCTAAACCGTGGTTTCCTGCGTAGTACACTTCTTCTAAGCCAACCCGCTTCTTGACATCTTCTAAAACCCTACCTGAGATTACACCGACTTTGTACCCTCGTTTATCAGCCAACGTCTTTAGAAGATTCCTTGTTTCAGACGATATGTGTGCGTCTTCTGGCCTCTCTACTATAGGTGTGAGTGTGCCGTCGTAGTCCAGTAGTATAAATACGGAAGCGCTCGCCTTTATGGTGTTTATGACTTTACCCCACTCCTCCCAAAGATGCTTAGGCCTCAAGGTGGTTCAGCATCAGTCGTCAAGGTGTTTGCCGAGCTTTACTTTTGAGCCTCTGCTGAATCTCAAATATTCTCCTGTTTATCTCAGAGGCAGCTATCTCTTTCTTCTCTGCTGTATTAACCATAAGTCTAAGCTCTAAATGTATCTCTTTCTCATCGCGCCTTTTAGTCGTTAGGAGAGGGGGGAAGTTTTCATCCCAATACATCTTCAGCTTGTTGCACGCTTTGAGCACGTTTTCTTCGAATTCTGCTAAGTCGATAGTGGTTGGCACTATGATCGGTATTATTAACTCCTTCCACGCTGCTTGTGTTGAGTTGATGATTGGCTCCTTCATAAATATCTGGTTCGGGATGCTGATTATATTCTCTTCTTTGGTTAGTAAGATGGTGCAAGTAGGGTTGACCCCAATCACTTTACCAGTATAGTTAAGCACCGTGATTTCATCACCCAGCTTAAATGGGACGTAAAGTTCGCTGAAGTATCTGGCTGCGATGTTCTGCATAACGTCTCTGAATGCTATGATGGCGGCGAAGCCTACCAGTGCAAATAGTAGAAGGATAAGATCTATTCTTACACCTACCGTTTGAACAGCGATCAGCACACCTATAACCCAGATCGCTACGATCACTACCTTCTCTACGTGAACGGCTATGATGGGGATGCCAGACCTAAAGATCCCTCGGATAAAGAGAGTTACGATCCTGGTTGCAATGTATGTCAGCGCAAGGGTTACGGCTACGTAAATTATTGGGTAGATGCTTTCAAACTGTAGCATATCTAACACCACCCAAGTACTTTGATAGGATTTCTGCTTCCTTCTTTATACCCTCGTCTATGTGGCAGAGTGTGGATGTCTTGAAGCCCTCTTTACCCAACTTCTCAGCAAGATCTTCATCGCTCAAAACTCGGATGATTTTAAAGGCTAGCTGATTGGTGTTCTTAGGGTCAAAGAGGAGTCCGTTTACACCATCCTCTATCAAATCCGCAACACCTGCGTAAGAGCTGACTATAACTGGCTTCTTATATAGCCAAGCCTCAACAACCACAAGCCCAAAGCCCTCTCTAATCGATGGCAGTATAAAGGCGTCACACATCGCATACGCTGTCCCTAAATCCTTCTCCGGAAGATAACCAGCAAAGATAACATTTTTCTTTACTCCCTTGCTTTCTGCAACCTCTCTAAGGTGCTGTAGCCATCTCTCACCCTTAGATAACCCTAGTTTTGAGCTGGAGAAGCTACCATCACCTACCAAAACAAGCTTTGTGTTGGGGATTTTAGTAACGACTCTCTTAAGGGCTGAAATTACTTTATCCTGCGCCTTCATAGGATCTAATCTGGCTACTGTCAGCAACACCTTATCCCCTTCACTTATGCCTAGGTGCTCACGTAGATCTTGAATCTCTCTTGGGGTTGGCTGCCTGTACTGTGAGGGGTCTATATAGGGGTATATGTGGAAGGCATCACCCTCATACCCCAATCTTCTTAACTCGTGAAGGTAGGTTCGGCTGCTTACGATTACAACATCGTAGTAACTCAAGTACTTTAAGAGGGCTTGTTGCCAGCTCCTAGGTAGATCGTGTGTTCTGAATGGTATATGCCACCTGAATATCTTCGGCTCAGCTTTAGGAAGCATAGACCCCATGGGTAAGAGTTGAAAGTCGTGTATGTAGAAGCCGTCAAAATCTAGTTGACGATGGAGAGCATATGCCAACTCGCTGAATCTTCGATTTAAGAACATGTAATCGATATATTCGTCACACCAAAATTCAGGGATTTCTGGTTTCCACAAACCGTGGAAGAGACGCCAGATCCCTTCCTTCACAGCACCATAACCCTTAAGCTTCTCTGAGGGGAGAGAGACGTGATTAAGATAAAGACCTTCAAATGATACTCTAGATGGGGCATTCGGGTTCAAAGAGATCCATTCAACCCCATCCACTATACCATTCTGTATCATCCGCTTCAATAAGGGGTAGAGCATCCTACTGACGCCGCCTGGGCTGAATCTATAGTCAACTCCTTCAGTAAGAGTGGAGAAGTCAGTAACCCCTACGTTTCCAACCACGTTAGGGTTGATGAGCTGTAGTAGCGGTGTCTGGGACGCTACGCAGAGAATACCCATCACAATCACCTAAAAATCTAGACAAGTATGTTATATACCTATCGAGCACAAGATAGTCCCACTTATAAAGGGAGGTCGCAGTGGTTAGCTAGAATGAGGATCGTGATTAGTTATTTGGGTGGAAACGTGTTTAGTTTGTGGCTGAAGGGGTATTTTTAGCTTGACTTGCTTGCTCTGATATGTGTTTTATTACGAGATCTTGCACTCTTATGCAAGGTATGTTGAATTTTGCACAGTACTGCGCCAGCTCGCTGTCTAGTGTTATTAGGCAGACCTCTCCTTTAGCTTTCAAGAGGTATTCTACTATGTCTGGGTCTGGTATTCTTACGCTCGAGTCTTCGTTGCCTTGTATGAGCTTGGATGCTGTTTCACATTCGATTCCCAGTTCACGCAACTCCTTGGCTAAACCATAGAGCATAGCGTCAACCATATACTTCATCTCTTTATCACCTCTTTACATTTTTGTGTGGTAATTTAGTTTTCTTTTCTTCACTCGTTAAGTATATGAGTGTTAATGATGTTGACGTGCACCTATAAGCACCTACCACTTAAAGCACAGTGACCTAAAGAACCCCCTATCAAGATATAGTATTTCTAAAAGGCTTTCACGCCATCTATTCTAAACCCTTACTGAACAACTCTCTATCCTTCTTGGTGACTTCCCTATCGAATTTGGTTGGTGAACCGAATGTAACACACCCTCAATATCTTTGGTTCAAACGATGTAAAGTGTCTGAAAGAAGACCGGCACAACTTTTTACCTCGATAATCACTGAATTCGACCCGCTATGATCTCTGTTGGGTAGGTAAACTCTGCTGCTTTCCACCCATTTTTGGATTATATCAAAAGTAGGTTGCACTTTAGAATTGGTGGCCCTGATGGACGGTTCAAATAAATCAACATTCATTCTGTGTTTGCGTGGTTTGCATAAAACACTTATTTAGCTAAGTGTAGGGGTCCTTGTCTGGTGCGACTTGCCAACCTTCAAACTGGTGGTGTCAGACCCTAAGACAGGTAGAGCTATCAGCAAGGAGCTTAAAGACCAGCTGGCTCAACCGCTGATAGGACTTAAGATAGGCGACATATTTGATGCAGAGGTCATCGGGATCCCCGGTAAGATAAAGATAACCGGAGGTAGCGACAGAGCTGGGTTCCCTATGCGTGCAGACGTCTTAGGCGGGGTTAAGAAGTACGTTCTATTAACAAAAGGAACTGGGTTACGTAAGGCTGAGAAAGGAGAAAGAAGGCGAAAGCTAGTCAGAGGCAACATGATCACCGAGGAAATCTATCAAGTCAACGCGGTTTTAGTTGAGGGGAAGCTGTTTAAAGAAGAGGAATCTACCCAACCACAGAAATAAACCGCTACAAATACCATTTGCTACATGCCAAGAGGTGGCGGCTCCACCAGAATTCACACCGCACCCGAACCCCTTCTCCAACCAGATGAAGTCGACCACGTAGATGCGGCAGCGTAGCCAGCCCCACCTTAGAGCTGCTCCCTCCCGGACCTGACTCGGTTCGGTGGTTGAGAGTCACACCCTCCCCTTCGAGAGGGGTGCTCCTTGCTGCTACCCACCGCAGCGCGGCTTCATCCCCACCCAGTTGGCGGGTTTTTCAGATGCGGTGTTTTACCTGGTAGTTACTGGCCCCTGCATGTAGCCGTTTTCAGGTTTTGGGAGACGGCTAGCCTCCCAGCCCTCCCCGCCACCCGGTAGAAGATTTAGGGTTGAGTGGTATTTGGATGTTTTGCTTTTTCTGCTTCGCTTCTGAGCTTTGCGAGTATGGTACAGACGCTGCATATTTGGTTGGAGGATGGGTATCCGCAGAGGCTACAGACCAGAGTCTTTCTTTCAAGCTGTAGGTTGGATGTGATCTTCAGGTAGGATCTGAGTAGATTGAACTTTATGCCGGGATGCTTGAGCTCCATCTCGTTGAGTATAGATCTTACCTCAGATCTTATGGATTCATTCATGTAGGGGCAGCTCGCACGCTGGAAGGGTATATGCTTAAGATAAGCGAAGAGCGCAATCTCTGCTTCAGGTATCTCCATCAGGGGTTTGATACGCTTCACTGGGAAGAGCTCTGAGGGTTCCTCCAAAACTCTACTTCTAACAATCCGCTGTACATCGCCTGAGAACAGATTCATGAGGAAGGTTTGGAGGATATCATCCAAGTTGTGGGCTGTGGCTATAACATCTACGCCAGATTCTTTCGCTAACTGATCTATAGCCCTCCTTCTGAGCGCACCACAGATGGTGCAGGCAGCTAAACTATTATCCGTCCTTAGTTTAATGGCTTCATCTAATGTTAGAGAGTATGCGTCTTTGAAGCTCAGTATGCGATACTTTATTCTCAGCTCGTTGCAGGTTTGTATAGCGTGGTCAACCGCTTCTTCTCTATACCCTTCTATTCCCTCATCTACGATAAGCGCCACTATCTCAGAAGCATGCCCCCTTGTTACGTTGGATAATATGTGAAGTAGGGTTAGGCTATCCTTTCCTCCTGAGACGGCTACGCCTATCTTGTCGCCGTGGCTAAGCATCTTATATTTCGAGATCGTCCGTCTGGTCTTCCCGACAATCGAATTTAGGAAGCATCTTCCACACAGCCGCTCCCCCGAATAGGGTCTGTAGTACACTGCCGCATCGCCACATCTACTGCACGCTAGAGGCGTAGCCATCGTTGTGTAGTGCTGCTCACTAGATTATATATCTGAACTTCCAAGCCTATAATAGAAAGACGGTTGTCAGAAGAAAAAAAGGGAAAGAAGTTTGGTGCGCTGGAGTTCCAACCACCATTCCTAATAGTGAAGACCAAACGGGGGCTGAGATTACTTGACAAACTCGGCAACAATGCCCTAACACCTCGGTTAGGCTGGTTCTTTACACTCCTTATGCCCATCATAGCAGTATTCGGACTTTACATCGTGATTCGCTCTGTCAGCGTAATCGTATCTAATGCTTTGGCGAGAGAGTATATCCGATCTGTGACACCTCTTGCGAACCTACTTATACCCGGCCTCAACCCTTACCTCCCTCTAGTATACGGTTGGGTCGCGCTCATCGTGGGTATAGTCGTTCACGAAGCAGCACACGGCGTCTTAGCTAGAAGTCTGAACTTTCAAGTGAAGTCCACGGGCTTACTCTTATTCTTATTCATCCCAATAGGTGCGTTTGTTGAGATTGATGAGAAAGAGATACGCGCAGCTAGAGCGAAAGACTCTGGACGAGTCCTCGCAGCAGGGCCGGGGTCAAATATGGTGGTCGCCTTGGTAAGCCTACTAATTCTACTTATGCTGCTCGGCTCAGCCGCACCTATAGTTGATGGGGTTGGTGTAACAGGGGTTGCTGAAGGGTATCCAGCACATATGGCTGGTATTCAGCCCGGTGATGTACTCGCCTCCATAAACGGCGTCGGCATTACAAGTACTGCCGATGCTTACAACATCCTTTCTACCCTCAAGCCAGGAGATAGGGTTGTGTTGGGGTTTGTTAGGTTGTCTGAAGGGGCGGTAGTAGGCTCTTATAGCGTTGAGGTTTCAGCCGCTGCAAACCCTTATGATTCTTCTAGAGGCTATCTTGGGTTGACTGGTGTTGGGCTCAGAGAGGTGCTCGTTAACTACAGAGATGCTTGGAGGTTTAACCCCTTCCTGTATCTGGTTTGGCCTACTTTTTCAACCGCTAATCAGCAGCTCATACCTTTCTCGCAGCTTATGTCTTGGTTCTACTCATCCCCTCTAGGCTCTCTTTACCCAATCTTGGCTAACCTATTCTTTTGGATCTGGTTCGTAAACTTTAACATCTCTATATTCAACGCTCTCCCCATCTACCCGCTTGACGGGGGGCAGACGCTCCGAGCGTTGCTGCAAGGCTCTCTTAAAAACATCGCTAGTGAGGTGACTATAAAGCGGCTAACACTTGGTGTGAGTGCTTTGGTTCTCAGCCTTGTCCTCTCTATGTTCGTCTTTCCCTACCTCCTACCTCAGTAACTGATAAAAGATGTCCATTTGATAAATAGAGAAGGTGATCACCGGGTTTGGATAAAGCGTGCCTCGTTATAACAACTTACGAGTCTGAAGAAAGGGCTGCAAGTGCCGCCAAGAACATGGTTGAGAAGGGGCTTGCTGCCTGCGCCACATTCTTTAAAGTTAGATCTATCTACAAGTGGAAGGGTAAGATCGATGACGCTACCGAATACTTGGTTATTTACAAAACATTATCCACAAAAGTGGAGCAGCTGAAGAGCGAGGTGCTGAAGACACATAGCTACGAGGTACCTGAGCTACTTGAAATAAATGTAGATGGTGTAGGCGAAGGATACTTGGAGTGGCTGTCTGATACTCTTAACCCATCAAAAACAGGTGTAAATACGCTGAGTTAAACCGTAAGTATTTTTGCTCGTTTTGCAAAGTCTGATGAAAATGAAAAATAAACACCTATAATTTTTCACATTCGCAATGTATAAATACATTCTTTATTATGAAGCTAGTTGAAGTTGTATGAAGAACATTAAGAAGTTTAAGGAATCTCAGAAGTTAATCAAGCAAATCGCAAAAATCAAAAGGAAGTTGCAGTGTCTTGGTTATAATAAATCTTTCAAGATTTTACCCGACTTCGTTGAATGTTACGCGAGAGATAGATTTGACCTTGAATTAAAGAATGCGAAAGGATACGATGGTATCGGTAAAAGTGATGGTAAGAGGTATCAGATAAAATATACGATCAAAAGAAGTAGTAACGGAAAAGAAGTATTCACCCATGCATTTGACAACATTAGGCGCGATACATTTGATTTTCTTGTCGCCGTGATTTTAGACGAAAATTTTAAGATAATTGAAGTATTCAAGATTCCGCATGAAGTAGTTTGTCAAAATGGTTGGTTAGTAGGCCAAAGTTTTAGAATTCAAAAGGTCTACAACAAATTGAAACCATTCGAAGTTCCTGTAATCGCGTAAGGCGTCTTAACAAGCTGGTTTTAGTTCAAGGCTATAGTTTCAGGTAATTTTGCTTGTTGGATTATCCTACGCTTGTTCCGACACTCAAAGAGGCGTACAAACATAAGAGGCTACTGTAATGCTAAGATCAGAAGGTAAGTGAAGCATCAACTGAAATCTTTAAGATGATCTAGCTTGACACCTCAAAACGAAGTAGGGCTACTATACCACCTAGTGCGAAGATCTGTAGACCGACTTCTGTCGAAGAATCTAGAAGGTAGATCTGCCCTCTAGCGGCTTCGACCTTATTTAAGATCTGAACAATCCTCTCTTCCTTGGCTTCTTCAGCAAAGGCTTGGTCTGAGACGAGAAGGTATTCTACAGCACCAGCTTCAGCAGCCCTAGTAACTTCCTCTAACCCAATAGCGACCCTACCCTCGTTCTTAGCTATTCTTTGAAGAACCTCTTTTACAAGCAGAGATGCTTTGACTATCTTATGGTCTTTTAAGATCTGCTGGAGGCTCTGCGACTTTAGAGCCATCCGCACCCCATCCTCCCCTGCGACATCCACCCCTTCCACTACAACAACCCGCTTCCCTATATTGTTCATACCCTTCAGCAAGTTAGCTAGAGCGTTTTTAGTAGGACCGGGGCCTACGATGTAGATCCTTTCATCTCCTCTAATGCTTGCTTTAAGTGCCTCGATGATCTTTCCATAGTATGCTTGTGTTACGCTTCCTTCTGAATACGCCTTACCGCCAGCAAGGGACTCTATGGTGGTTATGAGCTTAAGATGAGCACCTTTAACTCTGCCTATCGCTGCCTCCCTCCTATCCGCTGCTAAGATGATGAAGCTTGGGTTAGAGCTATAAGCCTTCTTTAGGATGGTGAGGTGTAGGTCGCTGAATTCAGCCTTTTGAAGCTCGATCTTCTTTTCAGGCGTTATAAGAATGGAGTGGTGAGCACCCTTCTTAACTGATTCGTTGGAAGCATCAACGATCCTTCCGAATACCCTAAGACGGTTTAGGGTGCTGTCTATACTTGTCTTTTCCACCTCCAGCGTTATACGCACAGGTATTCGCTCGCCCTTATCCGGTCTTACAAATTCACCTTGAGGCTTTATAGAACGTGTGGTCAGAGTAGTCAGTAGATCTCGTGGTTCGATCACTCTTCTTAGCGCCCAGAGGTCGTCTTCATCTTCAGGTGTTAGGGCTATGAAGCCTTTCTTTAGATTGATCTTATGGATTATCAAAGATGTACTACTCTATACCCAAGTCTTTGAATGTGTGAACCCTAAGCCCGTCCGGTATATTCTGAAGCTCACCCAATCTATGCCCAATGAGTGTCTTGACGCCAGCCTTTGATGCGGCATCCACAAGCCTCTGCGTTATGATGCCATCGAAGACTATGTGTGCATACCCGCTTGCCTTCTCTAAACTCGGATACAGCTCATTAACAGGCATCCTCGCAATCTCATTAAGAGCTTCATCAAGCACAACCGCCTCCAACGTGCCGTTAAGTGAAGTATAGAGGGACGTTACCTTCTCGGTGAACGCGTCTTGCATAACCTGCGTCTTCTTGGTTGGGGTAGGCTCCTCTTTGAGCAGCTCTATGATCTCAAGTGGTGTCAGTTCCTCTACCTCCTTACCTCTTGGCGCCCTGACAACGCGCACAATATTTGCCCCAATCTGCTCTAATTCACGTAATATCAGATCCCCAGCCCTATCGCCGTCTAAGAACGGTATAATCTTCTTTTCACGTAAAAATCTGATAAGAGATTCAGGTATCTTAGCGCCTTCAAGAGCGATAACATTCTCAAAGCCAGCTCTAAGGAGATTTATAACGTCAGCCCTACCCTCAACCACAATTATCTGGTCCGCAGTATACACACCCGGTCCGGCTGGCAGCCCCTCCTTACCAAAGGCGATTACGCGAGCCCTCTTTGTCGACTCGATAACATCTCGGATTATCTCCTCGCTTTCACTCATAGCCTTTGACGCCCACTCCCTAAGAATCTGCTTAGCCCGCTCAACGATCAGCTTCTTCTTCGCAGCCCTAACATCCTCTATACCCACTAAAGTAAATCGTGCTGCACACGGACCTACTTTATCCACGCTTTCTACGGCTGCCGCCACGAGCGCTGCTGTAGAAATATCTGTAGACATGGGTATGAGGACTTCACCAGTCGTCCTGTCGTTCTTAGAGGTTAAGTTTATTTCTATCCTACCTACCTTCCAGGATTTCTGAAGCTCGTTTAGGTTCATCTCTGGTCCGAAGAGTCCTTCGGTCTGACCGAAGATCGCACCTATTACATCGGCTTTCTCAACCACACCTTCCACATCGAACTTTAACTTTACTAGGTACTTTACTATACCCGGTTCTGGCAAACTTATATCTACCTACTCTGTTAAGCGCTACCAAGCTTAACAACCTTTAGGCGGTTGGGTGGCAGATATAAACCTAACCCAAACCAATTTCTACACTAACTTAACCGACTGTTAGTCTCTATAAGGCTCTTGAGGCTTCTGCATCTATTCCTAATCGTTACTTCAGTAACACCAGCAGCCTTAGCCAAGTCTTTCTGCTTTCTATGTTCACCCTCCAGTGTCCCTGCGATGTAGAGAGCTGCAGCCGCAGTTCCCATCGGGTCCTTACCCACAAGGTTCCCCGATTTCTGAGCTAATTTGACTAATTCAAACGCCCTCCTCTTTACCTTTTCACCAAACCCGACATTTGCCGCTACCCTAGATACACATCTCATTAGATCGATAGTAGGTAGCTTGAGGTCAACTATTGAAAGCATTTTTCTATAACACCTAGCCAAGTCCTTCTTAGGTACATTCGTTATAGCAGCGAAATCTTTTAGAGTTCTGGGTGCCTCTAAATCTCTACAAGCAGCATATAAGGCTGCTGCAGCCGTTGCTTGAAGAGGTCTACCCCTTGTAAACCCCTCCTTCAAAACCTTTCTGTATATCCACGCCGCTTGCTCTAGTATCGTCTTGCTTACACCAAGTTTATCCGCTATCTTCTCTAACTCTTTTAACCCTTTATGTAGAGAGCGGTTTGCCGAGTTCTGCATACTTGCGCGTCTATCCAGAAAACGAAGTCTACTCATTGCCTCAAAACCATCTGCCGGTATCGCCTTACCGTTTGCATCCTTTAGAGATGTAGAGATGGTCGTCGATAACCCTTTGTCATGTGACAGAAGCGTATAGGGTGACCCCGCTCTTGGATTCCCATCATCTGTCTTTCTCCACTCAGGGGCTAAGGTAGGCACACTCTCAGTAAGCACCGCACCGCACACCTTACAAAGTACTTCACCAGCTACACTATCAATTATGAATGAAGTCGATGAGCACACTGGGCAAACGCTTATCGAACCTAGAACCAGCGAAGACTTGACTTCTGACACCAAGCCAGCTATGGCTGTATCTAAGCGCTTCTATATACCTTGTCTAAATTTTTTCACTATTTTATATACCATATCTTCTTGGAAAACCTCTTATTGGATTCTTCACACAAAGTGCAGAGAGAAAAAGATCAATTTGATTAATTTAGGTTGCTACTATCACTACCGGTGACTATATAACATCATCATTCTTCACATAAGCAATAATAAATGATATATAGTGGTAATTGTAATATATTCTTCCAGAATGGAGATAGAGATTAGAAAGGTTCAGCAAGTCGGCTATTCGACGCTAGTCGTCTCCCTACCTAGAGATTGGGTTAAAGAAGTAGGATTAAAGCAAGGCGACGTAGTCTCTATAATGAAAGACGCGGATGGAACGCTAAGACTCTTCCCAGGCGTCAGTAAGGAGTCTAAGAATCCTGTAAAAGTAATTGTAGAAGCGGATAAGATATCCGAGGAGGGGCTACTTACACGACTTATAACAGGAATGTACATAATTGGACACGACACTATCCAGATTACTTCAAGAAAAGGGTTAAACAAGATGCATCTGGATGAGATTAGGAAGACTGTGCAGCGGCTTACCGGAATAAGTATAGTGGAGCAGACATTAACTTACACAACCCTACAGAACTTCGTTGACCCTACAAAGTTTCCTGTGAACGGTCTTATGAGGAGACTCTACATAATCACGTCTTCGATGTTGAACGCAGCAAACCGTAGTCTGAAGGAGAAGCGTAAGGACCTAGCTAACGAAGTGCTGCATATGGAGAACGAGGTGGATAGAATATACTGGTTGGTGGTTAGGCAGCTCCTCTTAGCTATAAAAGATAGAATGATAGGAAAGAAGCTTGGAATAGAGCATCCTCCACATATTATAGGGAGTAGAACAATAGCCAAGTTTCTTGAGGAAATCGGCGATTGCGTAGAAGATATCGCTACGGAGATCCTTCGGCTGATAGAGATAGGCTATGACCCCAATGAGGAGGTGTTGAGCTCGGTTTACGGATTATTTGAGCTTGTAGAAGATATCTACAGCAAGGCGATGAAAGCCTTCTTCCAACTAGATCTGAAGCTTGCTAACGAAGCAGCCCAAAAGGTAGATGAAGCCAACCTTCTAGCCAACAGCCTTACGGAGAAGATATTTACGACAATCCAACGATGCAGCCAAAATCCGGTAACCTGCAACGTCCCTAACTTAAACTACTATCTATCTCTTAGAACGATAATAGGTACACTTGAGCGGATAGCGGACCATTGTAGCACCGTCTGTGAGCTTACGATCAACCGATATCTTGAAGTGCCTAGTGAAGTCTGTAGATTCGAAAACGCTTAGCCTCTTAGCGTATCCTTGACAGGTAAGCATTTTAAGAACCTCTACTAACATACTTTAGGTATGGGTAGCGGGAGGAAGAGCGATCTAAGGCTTAAGTCGATGCCAAGTTTGGCGCCGGTGGCAGCCGTAGAAGCGAAGCTACTTGAGTTGGGATTCAATTTAACTTCTGAAGCAACAGTAATCTCAGATAACAGATTCTGGCATAGAAGGCTTTACACCAACGGATATGAAGTGGTAACCCTTTCAGATGAGATCGGAAGATTCTATCATCTCAAAGATCCGGTTGTTACGATCTGTGGCAAAGAAAAGACAATCGAAGCCATACGTGACATCCTTTCCCTCATCGGCGATAGGGTTAGTTAAGCATGCCAACCTACGATTGTAACGAACACCAATTTGTGGAGAATCTGAGGAGAATATTAGACTCCAAGTTGCGGGTAATTGTTAATAGGATGATGTTGCTAAAAGACGACGGTAAATACGGTTTATCTCAACTCCCAGATCAAGAATTTAAGAAGTATGAGGCAGTTGCATATAGGAAACATCAGCGAGCTACCGTGTATGCTAAAGTCCCTTTTTACGACGAGCTTCATAAACGCCTTTATATGCAAGATGATATCCTACATGCTCCTAGAAACCCTAACCGATATCACCTATCTATCCCCTACATAAATGTAGAATATCGTTTCACACTCTGGGGTGAAACTTATAGACACGAGTTTGATGTTTTATACGAACCCCAGATAAGGCTTGATCGGAAAGAGATAGTAATTGGTAAGTCGGGGAAAACGACTACTCTCCTACACGTGTTAAATTTCATACCTCCGCCTCAACAAATGTTAGAAATACATCTACCGCCTTCTACCATCGTATTTGATGTGCGTAGGCTGAGTAGGGCTTAGCGTCTTAAGAATTTCGATCGCATCGCTTAGATTATTGATGCGTTTAACCCAACCTCCCTCTTTAATCTCTTTGTTCCAAGGTTGGTTGTAGAGTAAGACCATCTTTCTTTTGCGTGCTGCTAACCGTGCGAGATCTGGGGAATCATCTATATAAAAATCGTAGGGAAGATAGATCTTTTGTTGCCAGCTGGAGACTGCCAAAAAACGGTCATAGGATATTTGATGTTTTTCCAACCAGTTCTTGACGTATTTTAGCGTATCCTTTGTTCTTCCAGTGACGACGTCGAGCGAGCAGAACTGGTGTAGCATCTTCATACTCTCTGCTACATTCTCTTCCATAGGTTTTATCTCCTCCCATCTCGACCAAGCTTTAGAGAAGATCTTGAAGAATTCACGTGTAGATATGCCTAGGTCGCTCCAGAAAGTCCACTTATTTATGCTCTTGTAGTCTAGGTTCTTACTATACTCTTCGTTATACACTTTCACCCACATCGGCATAACATCAGCTAGCGTCCCGTCTACGTCTACCGCTACACGCTTCTTTTGGTTATTTAGCAACACCTTTTTAATCGCAGACTAACCTTTATTAGTTTATGCTCATACACGTATACAATCATGCGTCTTACAGTGAGCCTTATTCAGCCCTTTGATCTCGATTATACACTAAATTCTGGGCAGACATTCAGATGGCGTAAAGTCGGCGATTCTTGGTACGGCTGGATAGGTTCGACCGCCGTTAAAGTGACTCAGATTAAGAATATGCTTCAAATCGAGTCCAACGAGGAGTTAAATGAAGAAGGGGTTGTAAGATACTTTGGGTTAGAAGACGATCTCCTCAAAATTTACGAATCCATAAACAAGGATAGGTATATAGCTGCGGCGCTAAAGAAGTATGAGGGGCTTAGAATAGTTAGACAAGAACCTTGGGAGACCATCTTATCATTCCTCACAGCAACGAATACAAGCATAAAAAGAGTTGAAACGACGATAAACAAGCTGTGCGCAATACTTGGTGCAGCAAAGAAGATCAACGGTGTAGTTCTCTATACCTTTCCCACACCACAAGCTATCCTACAGTTTAAAGAAGAAGGCTTAAGGAAGGTTGGCTTTGGTTACCGTGCGCCTTGGCTACTAGAGGCAGCTAAGATTATTACAAACAGAGAGGATTTGATCCCTAACTTGATCGAGCAGAGCTACGAGTCAGCGAGAACTCTTCTCCTGCAAAGCAAAATAAAGGGTGTAGGGGAAAAGGCTGTTGACTGTATTCTACTCTTTGGTTTTCACAAGCTTGAATCCTTTCCGATAGACCGATGGATTAGACAAAGCATACTAAACAACTACGCTCATCTCTTTGATGCAAATCTGATTATTAAAATTAAGGCGAAGAGGGCACTAGATAAGGTAAACTACAATAGAATTAGAAAAAGAATGATAGAGTATTTTGGATACTATGCTGGGTACGCCCAGCAATATCTGTTTATGAACGAGCGTTCTGCAACCCGATTTAATCCTTGTAGTTTAAGTAAGGCTTTAATCAAGGCTCTTTAGGTTAATGATAAGCAATGGATGCTACAACACTCATCGTCTCAACAATCTTCATCTCGGTATCTGGGGCTTTTTCACCAGGACCTCTTACCGTTTCAGCGATATCCATTGGCGCTAGGAAATTCGCTAAAGGAGGATTTCTGGTAGCGCTTGGTCACACGATGTTCGAGGTTCCCTACATACTCGCTATAACTCTACTTACTCTTACCGCCGGCTCCTTCCTAAAGATTCCGGTTGTAAGTTACGTCTTAGCATCGGTTATGTTCGGCTTCGTCTCCTTCTTCTCATACGTAAACATAAAGGATGGGGTCGATTTGCTTAGGGGTGGTGAGATTCAGATCAGAGGTGGGAGAATATTTGGACTTAACCCTGTCTGGGTGGGTTTTCTCCTAACCTCTGCAAACCCATACTTCCTTTTATGGTGGCTGAGCATAGGCTTGCCTCTTCTGCGATTATCTTCAAGCATGGGCGCCGTATATCTACTCTTAATGTACGTTGCACACGTGTGGCTTGATTTTCTCTGGTTAACTCTAATGGGGTTTGCTGGTGAAAGAAGCACAAAACTGCTTAACTCGAAGGGTTACGGAGTGTTGCTGATAGCATTGGGTCTACTATTAGCTGTTTTTGCGATAGACATATCCCTAAAAGTGTTCTTCGGCACAACCTTACTACCTTTTTAGCTCAGCCACGACTCTACAGAAGTTATTGTATCTGTCATCGATCTATGAGCCTTCAAGCAGCCGCTTTCAAGCCTAAATATTGTTGTAAAGCCTCGATGTTCCAGGAGTGGACTGTAGACCTCCGTTTATCAACCTTAAGCTTTAACTTGCGAGCTTGTTCTACCGTTAACCCGACTGCCTTTAATTCGCCTAGAGAGAAGCCTTTGCCTTCTCTTCGTTTAACTAGAATATGGTGTTTCCTAACCACAACCGCATCAGGCGCTTCGCCTTGAGGTTTGTATTGAACCTTAGGTTTCCTCTCCTTCTTCTTCGCTTTCGTAGCAACCATTTTAGTCTTGGTCGATTTCCCAGCCTTTTTTGTTATCTTACGTTTTGTTTTCGTTTCTCCGCTCATACCTTTTTCAGGGTTGTCAGATGGAAATCTTAAGCTTTTTGAGACACATCTTCGTTTCCAGCTCCTATGTACCTTTTCCTAAGCTTTGTAGATAGGCAGCATCTTAACCGCTTGGTTGAGTCTAGCCGACCTAAGGAGACTTGTGGTTTCCTTCTTGGCAGAGCAGAGAATGAAGGGTTTGTTGTTCTAAAGATCATCCCAGCTACTAATACTTTAAACTCTGCTACAGCATTCGAGATCTCTCCGTCAGATGTGCTTAAAGCGTTTGAGGAGGCGGATAAGGTAGGTTTAGATGTTATAGGTATTTACCATTCGCATCCAGCGCCACCAGAGCCGTCTGCTATCGACCTACACTACATGAAAATCAACCCAATGGTCTGGTTGATCATCTCTATGGTAGATGGCTCAATGGCAGCATATTACTCGAGTGGTAAATATTTTGAGAAGCTTAAGATACTCCCATAAAGAGGGGCGCGTAACATACTTTATATGTGATATCGGAGAACCGAAACGTATGCAGCCAAGTGCATTTAATGAATACTATCTACGCCAGATAACGATGCCAGAGCTAGGCATAGAAGGGCAGCGAAAGCTCAGCAAAGGGAGGGTTGCAGTAATAGGTGTAGGGGGGTTAGGTAGCGTTTCTTCACTCTACCTCACCTTAGCTGGGGTAGGCTACCTTAGGCTAGTGGACCAAGACACCGTTGAGCTACATAACCTCCATAGACAAGCATTATACAGCAGAAGAGATCTCAGATACCCGAAGGTTGAAGTAGCGGCTAAAAAGCTCAGCGAGATAAACCCGGATGTGAAGATAGATACAATCCCTGAGAACGTCAGACGCTCAAATATTGATAGCATCATCGAGGGTGTAGACTGCGTAGTAGACGGTTTAGATAATATGAGCACAAGATATATCGTAAACGAAGCTTGCACAAAGCGGGGAATACCCTACGTCTTCGGAGGCGCCTTAGGCTTAGAAGGAAACGTTACCGTTTTTCACCCACCAGAAACGCCTTGCCTAGAATGCGTCTTACCTGGATTGAATGATGAGATACTACCAACCTGTTCCACAAGAGGTGTAATAGGCGCCACACCCGGCGTTATCGGCGCTATACAAGCTTTGGAAACAATCAAGCTCTTAGCTGGAATAAAGGGCGGCTTAAAGAATAGGTTACTCATCTGCGACTTCAGGCGAATGGATTTCTTAACGATCGAGCTAGCTAAGGCTGAGGGTTGTAGGGTCTGTCAGCAGAAGGTTGAAAGAGCAACAGAGCAGAAAGAGCGGTTGGTGTGGATGTGTGGTAGAGATACTGTGAATATTAACCCGCCTAAACCTATGAATATAAACTTGGATGAGGCGCGTAAGAGGATCAGCAGCTATAAGGTGCTTGCCAGCTCACCAATCATCCTAGTTTTCGAATACAAGGGGGTTGAGGTAAGCCTGTTTAGGCAAGGAAGGTTGCTCCTAAAGAATGTAAAGAGCGAAGAAGAGGCATTAACCATCTACAACGAGTTGCTCAGATTACTGGAACTAGGCTAACAGCATTCGACACCACTTAATATCTGCTCAGCGAGCTCAGAAACCTCTTCACCAGAAGGTATCTTAGATATGCCTACACCCCGAACTGCAAGAGTAGCCGCAGAAACACCAAGACAAACGGCCCGCAAAAGATCTCTATTCTGGGGGAAAGATGCTGCGAAAGCACCAGCCAAGATGTCGCCAGCGCCGGTTGTATCGCCTACCACATTTATAGCTGGAATAGGTATCCTGTAGACCTCCCTTCCTGTAGAGAGTGTAACACACCTTGCAGGGGATGTTAATATAACCGCCTTTGGTCCTAGTTTGTGGAGTTCGTTCAAGGCTCGTTTCTGGTCGTCTGAACCCGTTAGGCTCTGCATCTCCTCCTCATCCACCTTCAGCACGTCAACATCTTTCAGAAGCGATTTATCCATATCAGAGAGGGTACAGAAACCTTGTGAATCGAACCTTCTAAGGAAACCCTGCGGGTCAAGAAAGATGTATCTTGCCGCGTTTCTTGCGGCAGCAACCACTCCCTTAGAAACCTCTCCTGCCACAGCGTTTAAAACGCATATATCGTAATCTTTGGCTTCTATCTGGTCCTCTCCGATATCTTCACACCTGCTTATTAACTTCAATCTTCTGCCACTACCGTATTGCTGAATCTGGAATCTTGTAGTAGGCTTTTTCTGGGAAAACGCTGGCTTAACTAAACTAATGTATCTAGTTAAGAATAGTGCATAATGCTCTGGGAAGTCTAACCCAACTTTTGTAGCGGCGTCTACCTTGGCTCCTAATCTTCTTGCCATAAGACCAGCATAGCTTGGAGGGCCGCCTAATGATATCAAATCGAGGGTAGGTGAAATTATATGATCTATCGTAACGTGACCAACTACAAGAAGCTTAACCAACCCACTATTTTTCAACCGAGCAACCTCTTAAACTTTTTAGCAAACAACACGGTAGGTAGCAGACAATAATCTCCAAAAAGTAGCTTCTAAAGCGTTTTTGGCTAAAAATCTTCAGATAGAAAACTAATCTGTCAAATGTTAAGAATTATTCAAAGTCGCTAAGATATGGTAATCAGAAGTCTCAAGGTAGCTCAGCCATTGCTTTCTTAGAATAGATAAAAGGCTCCTTACACTCTATATATTTTAGGGTTTGGTTTAATGTTCCTCTAATAGAATGTTTAGTAATGTTTATTAACAAGTAAATACTACTTTCTAACTGGGATAAAAAGTCTTCTGGTGAGCAATATGAGTGAAAACGAAGATACTGCGAGGCTATATAGGCTACGGCAATCTGTAGACCGCTGCCCTAGATGTGGAAAGGGTCCGATGGTAATGGATACAGCTGGAGGCGAACTCTTCTGCAGCAACTGTGGTTATGTGGTTAAAGAGAAGATAGAGGAACTTGGACCAGAGTGGAGAGCCTTCTCAAAAGAGGAGAAGGAGAACCGAAGCAGAGCTGGTGTCCCATCCTCCCTAGCTATGCACGATATGGGGCTTGCTACTATGATCGGGGTTGAGGACCGCGATGCGTCGGGCAAAGCCTTACCCGCTTCGATGAAGGCTACGATAGAGAGGCTGAGAACTTGGGACGGTAGGAGCCAAGTTCACGAACCCATAGACCGTAACCTTAGGCAAGCCTTCAGCGAGCTTGATAGGTTAGCGGATAAGCTTAGTGTGAGTGATGCGGTCATAGAGAAGGCAGCTTACATCTACCGAAAGGCTTTAGAGAAAGGTTTGGTCAGAGGAAGGTCTATCTCAGCTTTAATCGCAGCCGCTTTATACGCAGCGTGTAGAGACACCGAGACACCCAGAACCCTTAAAGATGTCGCTCAAGTGAGTAATGTAAAGAAGAAGGATATAGCGAGATGCTACCGGCTCCTGTTAAGAGAGCTAGATCTCAAGATGCCGGTCGTAGACCCAGTAAAGTGTGTTTCAAGGATAGCGAGTAAGGCGGGATTATCAGAGAAGACGAAGAGGAGAGCTATTGAGATCCTACGGAAAGCTGCGGAGACAAGAACCTCAGCTGGTAAAGACCCGATGGGTTTGGCTGCAGCAGCCCTCTATGTGGCTTGCGTATTAGAAGGCGAAAACAAAACACAGAAGGATGTCGCTGAAGCCGCAGGTGTAACAGAAGTTACCATAAGAAACAGATACAAAGGTCTTAAAGCCGCTCTTAACCTCTAGTTCGCTTAAGCTCCGCTATGAGCTCTTGCCTCCTTTGTAGTAGAGAGAATAGGTCTTCAACGATTTCCTCTGCTTCTCTTAAACCCTCTTCTTTAACTGTGGATTTCTGGGGGATCAACTCATATAGGCTGTTTATGAATTGCGCTATTTCCTCATCGATTTTAAGAAGCTCTTTGAGCATAGAAACGTTAACTTGACCTTTAGGTAAGCAAGCAAGGCGGTAACCTTCTCCACTACCCTTCACAATTTCTTGTATAGATATTAGCTTAACGTATAGCAGACCGACTCTATTTCCAACCTCAGTCTTAGCGTTAATGTTTAGAAGCTTATCGAGCTTCTTGAGCACCGCAGCTATTCTCCTCTCAAGGTTAGATTTAACAACTTCATCGACTTGCTTCATAACTCTTATTGAAGCTAATCCGGTGTTAATGGTTTTCTGAAGTTCAGATGCAAGCCGAGATATTATAACCGTATGTTGTTTCCCACTTATTGGGCCACTTCGCTCTGATCTAACCACTCTATTCCCCCCTAAATTTCTGACATTACACGATTCTTTGCCTTCTTTTCTAAGAATCCGGGCGGGTAGAGGTTTGGAAACTTCTTATTTATTAAGTCGAGATAGACCGCCACCTCTTCGTCATTCATATATTGGAATAGGTAGTCGCCCATGTAGGGTGATGGTTCTCCTTCCCTTGTCATAAACTCTATGTGCATAAGTGGATCTCCTCTCTTAATCGTTATGGGTGTTCTGTTATTATTTAGATTTACTAATTCAAGCGCCAATCGGCCTATAAACCCGCTGTGAACCTTCGCAGCATTAAGGAAGGATAACCCCATCCTACCATATCTGCTCTTCGCTGTTAGGTGCGCTACTATATTTGGTGGTGTAAAAACGATTTCATACGATATTAGGTTCTTATGCTCCAAGTAGTTTAAGGTGGTCTCTTCTTTGACGGTCAAGACGTATCCATCGCCATCTAAGAGAGCTCTGTCGAAAGGGTAGATGCACTTATTCTCCTCTATTAGGGCTAACAGTCTATCTTTACCTAAGATACACAATCTGACACACACCTAGCTTTCCTTCCATCCCAATTTAATCCTTCCTATCCTTAGTGAGAGAAGCTAATCTTAGGGCGAGCCAAACCAGCACTACCACACCAAACAAGTAAACAGTCATTGATACAACATCGGCAACAAGGGTTAAGCCCGTAAGCTCGACGAAGTAATCAAAGGTGCCGGAAAAGTAGTTAAAGAGAAGATGCAGAAGGACCGCAGCATGAAAACCCCATTTAATATAGAGCCAACCCAAACATAACCCAGCAACAGAAGCAGGTAGAACCTTCCCAAGCTCCCAACCACCGCCGTAAAATACGTGTGCTAAACCGAAGATAAGCGATGAAAAGATTAGCGTGGAATTTAGGAGCAGCCTAACTCGCGGATCCTTGGCGTCTAGGAAAGCAGAGGGGCACCATAGTGCATATAGAGCAGACCTAACCTTACCGCAGTAAAGAAGAAAGCAAGAAGATGCTAATCCGATTATCGTTAATCTGAAACCGAACTCTTCGGCAAGAGGTGCGTATGTGAGTAGAGCGAAGTCGACCAATGGCTCGGTTCTAGGAAGCGTTCCAGTCGCTACACCTAAGAGGCTTTGTAAGTATTCTAACCCAACATTCACTAACACAAGCGGAGCGAAGACTGTACTTACGGTGATAAGTGTGTTGCTCTGCACATAAGCCAACCCTCTTGAGTAGATTACTTTCAGCGTCTGGTAAAGATTTGCTAAAGGCCCCTTAGCAGCCAGATAGACAAATAGCAAGTAGAGTACTAAGAGCAGAGTAAGTAGGGTTAAGGCGTTAATACTTGCCTCAATCGGCGCAACTAAGCCGAAGACGAAAAGATATAACATCTTTACAATTTGAGGCGTGTCACTATCATACAAAGCGAGAGATGCATAGGCCCCTAACGGAAAGGAGGCTGTGAAAAAGATCAAGAAGGTGACAAGAAGAACCAGAAATACTATTTTAGCCGCCTTTTGCATAAATGTAAATGGTACCATGGGTTACTCAAGACGTTCCTCCTTAACCACCTCAAACGCAACAGCACCAGAGTAGCCACATGCTTCACAATAATAGTAGTCCGGAGTTAGCCACCCACTAAGCTGAGATAGCGGTTTAAGCGGCTTAAGGCATTTAGGGCAGAGTTTAGGTTGTATGCTACCAATGTCTCTTCTGACCAGCCGCTCAACCTTCTCTTCTCTACTCAACTTATCCACTACTGTACTTCTATTGACGATTTATTGAAACCCATGTTTATTAGTTCTTCTTTGACAGACTCTCTGTGATCGCCTTGTAGAAGCACATATCCATCCTTTGCTGTGCCGCCACAGGCTAGCTTCGTTTTAAGACTCTGTGCGAGCTTCTCTAATTCAGACTGCTTCATATTAAGCCCCTCTATCATCGTTGTAGGTTTCTTGAAGCGCCGCATCTCTAATCTAATGATTATCCTACTCTCTTGTTTGTTAAGTTCCTCGCAGACGCAGAGATCACGTGGAAGTCCACATTTACTGCAGGTCTCGGCCATCACACCACCGGTGGATACGTTATCAGAGTAGCGGTAACGGAGTTATCTTCCGACCCTGTCATCTTCCTACTGCAGATGATTAGGATAAAAGGGTATAAAAATTTTTAAAGAAGAGGTGGTGGATGAAGTCCAGTTAGCTGAGCTGCTTGTCTATGTTGTTAGGCAAAGAAGGCTTTAATAACCCGCAATGGGTTAGATTAAGAGGAGCCTAGGGCGTTGTCTACCCTACTTGTGGCTGAGGGTGTGTTAGCTTTGATTGGCGCGTTTATAGGGTTATCTATAGGTTATATTTCGTTAACTGGATATAGGGAGATAGGTAGCCCAGCTCTATTAAGGCTTGCCGCAGCATTTATCCTCCTCTTCCTAGGCTTTACCTTTGAGGCACTTGCCATATTTGGATATGTTGGTGTACTCCCCATTCTCGCTCTTGCGACTGCATCCTTTATCATCGCCTCAAGTTTCTTAGAGACCTTAGGTTTCTTCTTCTTAGCCTTCTCATATATACTTAATGTAAGGGCTACTCAGAGGGCTTTAGCGGTGCCTCTTATACTTCCACTAAGCCTAACCGTTGTCCAAATTTCAGCTGCTTTGAAGTCTATTTCTTTTTACCTACTAATATATGCGTCAGTAGAAACCGCTATAGCATATATGAAGACGAGGAGGGCTGAGACATTAGTGTTGTCTCTTGGCCTTATATTCCTAGCTCTGAGCGAGCTACTAAGGTGGATAAGCTATGTTGAGCTATCTTGGCCGTTTTGGTACTCTACATCGCTTATTCTAAAGTTGATAGGAATCTCAACCCTCGTAGCACCGATAGTTAAGTTTGCCTCATTAAAGGGGGGTGTGTTAAGGAATGGTGTATAGAAACTCTTTACGGATCGTCGTCGATATACTCACAATCGCTAGGGATTCTGATTCGGAAAAGGGTGTTGGTATAACAACCTTACTTCGGAAGGGTAACATATCATATTCCCGTTTAAGCCGCTTATTAAAGGACTTGGTCAAATGTGGGCTCATTGAAGAGATTAACGCAGAGAGGGGTACGAGATACAGAATTAGTGATCAAGGGCGCCAGTTCCTTATCGCCTACTCCCGCTTCGAAGAATTTGCTCAATCTTTTGGACTGCGCCTTTAGTTGCTCTTTTCAGCCAATCTGTATATGTTTTGGTAGGCTTTACTGTATGTTGGGTCTGAAGACATTTTCTTCTCTAGCTTCTTCACAACCTTCTCTAACTCTGCTTCCTTCTTTACATATTGGTTAAGTGTTTTCACCGCTCCAAGATACCGTTTAACCACTTCCTTTGAATAGGGGTTCTTTACCAATAGCGGGAAGATAAGGTGTTTGCTGCTCTGAATAGTCGCCTCTAGTAGGTCAAGCTGAACAGTTAGTGTCGTGCCAGCATATTGCCGTAGCTTCGCCACCTCAAGTTTTGATAAAGAAAGACCAAAAGCGAGATTCACAAAGTAAGGTAGGGTTAGAGAATAGGCCATCATCTCATCGTGCTCTTTTACATCACACATTACAAAACTTGCCTCTGGAAAGAGCTGTTTAGCTAACTCAGCTTCACGATTCACATCATTCACCTTAACCACGATTATACGTCCAAACTTCAAATCGGTCAGACCCGGGCCGAATAAAGGGTGCAATGAGAGAGGTGTGATCTGTTTAGGCAGTCTTCTTAGGGCTGAAATTACAGGGCTCTTTATAGATGAGATTTCCACGAGCAGAACGCTGCTTTTCACCATTCTTCCTATCTTCGCAAGCATCTGAGGCGTAACCTCTATAGGTATTGAGAGGAAGATGACGTCAGAGTTGTGGATGCACTGCTTTAGGGTTAGGGCGTGCTCTGCGCTAACCTCCTTTGCCAACACTTCGGCATCCTTCCTTCTTTTATCATAGATGCTAACGTTGTGCCCCTTTTTGATGAAGTAGTTGGTGAACCACTTACCCATGTTTCCAGCTGCGCCTATTATAGCTATGTTCACAGCATCTCACGCATCCTCGCCACGCCTTCACGTAACTCTTCTTCTGGTCCACAGAAAGACAGCCTAACGAATTGAGGGTAGTTCCCGAAGCCGGAGCCCGGTGTTAGGGCTACTTGATGCTTCTTAAGCATCTGCTCAACAAACTCTTCACCACGTAATCCGCCGTTGAGTTTGAAGAAGATGTAAAAGGCACCTTCAGGTTCCGTAAATTCGATGGGTAGGGGTTTTAGCAGCGATGTTGCGAGGTCACGCCTCCTCTTCATCTCAACCACATACTTGTTAACTTCATCAAAGCACTCTAACGCTGCTACGCCAGCCCACTGAATCGGCTCTGATACGCAGGTGTAGAGGTCTCCGGCTAGCTCTGCGATGGAGGTGCAGCGTTCGCTTGATGTGATTATGTATCCTAGTCTAAAGCCTGTCATGCCCCAAGCTTTAGAGAATGTTCCTATTACAATCTTTTTGCAGTCCTCTGGTAGTAGGCTGTAGCGGTCTTCGTATGAAAATTCAACATATGTTTCGTCGCTTAATATAGTTATGTTGTGTTTGGCAGCGACCTCTATTATCGCTTCAACGGTTTTTCTATCTAGAACTTTGCCTGTTGGGTTGCTGGGCGAATTTAGAATAATGATCTTGGTTGTCTCATCTATCAGCTCTTCTATTTCGTTTACATCAAGATCCCACTTATCCTCAAGATTCGTATGCACGACCCTAGCTCTACAACCAAGCGATTCGACGTTTTTCCTATAAGCTGGCCAAGCCGGTTCGATTATTATGGCTGAATCTCCTTGGGTTAAGGTGGCTAATAGCGCTAGATGTAGAGCCGCTCTCCCACCCGGTGTAACTAGGATTTCGTTTGGCTTGATAGAGGCGCCCCATCTTTCGCTCATCTTATCCGCTAGCGCTCTTCTTAACTCAGGTAGACCGTACCTTGAGGTGTAGTGTGTGCGCCCCTCTTTAAGCGCCTTGATCATAGCCTCTATTACTCTTTGAGGGGGGCCGAAGTCAGGTTCACCGACTTCTAGATGGATTACCTTTAAGCCTTGCTGCTCTAGGCGCTTGCTTTTCTCAAATATGGTTGTTGGGGTATGCAGGGATTTGTAGGCTGATTTTTGTAAGGCGATTGATTCTGAAATAAGTAGGTTGAGTAGCCTAAGCCCTTTAGCTGGGTCTAAGCCGTATTTGGTACATATTTCACGGATCTGCTTGGCTAAATTCCTCTCCACGTAATAATCATCGATGGGTAGGTTGAGCTTCGCTTTTAGAGAGGCTATCTTACTTGCTAAGAGAGTTCTTTGGCAGAACGCTTCAGCTATTATGCGTGTCTTCTCAGCTATCTGCTCTCTGATTCCTTCAAGCCGTTCACTATCATCCAAAGCGGTTCACTTTTCTAGTACCGCTGGTATGTACCCACCTCTTAGAGCCAGATCTGCTAAGACTATCGCTGTGACCGCCTCAACTATGGGGACAGCCCTCGGGACAACGCAGGGGTCGTGGCGCCCTTTGACCTTGATCTCTACTTCCCTCATAGTTTTGAGATTGACGGTCTTCTGCTTCTTCGCTATTGATGATGGTGGTTTGAAGGCTGCTCGGAATACGAGCGGCATGCCGGTTGATAATCCGCCAAGCACCCCGCCTGAGCGGTTGGTTAGGGTTACGATCTTACCGTCTCGGATGGTGTATTCGTCGTTGTCTTCTGAGCCTTTAACTCTTGCTGCCTGGAAGCCTAAGCCGAACTCCACACCTTTAACCGCGGGTATCGAGAATATTGCTTTGCTGAGCTCGCTGTCTAATGAGCTGAATATGGGCTCTCCGATCCCTGGTCTTAAGCCATCTACTATGCATTCTACGATGCCGCCTACGCTATCCTCTTCTTCTTTCGCCTCAAGTATCTTCTCCCTCATGAGTTTCGCTGCTTCTTCGTCTGGGCATCTGACTTCATTAAGGTACCTACGCCGCTCTATCTCATCTATGCTCATATCAGACGCTTTTATGCCCGCGATTTCTTTTGTGTATGCTATTATACGCACGCCTAAGCATCTGCTCAGGAGCTTCTTAGCTACAGCCCCAGCCATGACAAACCCAACGGTCACTCTTGCTGAGAAGCGCCCACCCCCTCTGTAGTCCTCAAACCCCAGATACTTTACATGCGCAGGGTAATCCGCATGCCCCGGTCTGGGTGTGTCCTTAATCTCCTCATAGGGTGTTGAATCAACATCGCGGTTCCAGACCACCATACAGATTGGTGCACCTGTTGTTCTGTTGTTAAAGAGGCCTGAGAGGATATCTACTCGGTCTGCTTCTGCTCTTGCTGTTGAAAGTGGGCTGCTCGGTCTTCTAAGGTCGACTTCGCGCTGAATCTCCTCTACCTCTATGGGTAACCCAGCTGGGCAGCCGTCTATGACCGCCCCTACACACCTGCCGTGGCTTTCGCCGAAGCTCATGACTGCGAAACGTTCACCTAATAGGTTGGCCGGCATCCTCCTCCACTTCCAGAGAAGCACCTAGCTTCCTCATATCTTCTATGAAGGTTGGGTATGAAACATCAACACTTTCAGCCCCTAATACTTCACATCCGCTTTGTGTTGCTAATCCGGCTAGGCAGAAGGCCATGAATAGGCGGTGGTCACCCCTTGAGTCGAGTGTGCACCTCTTAAGCGTGCCTCCCTTGAGCTTTAAGCCGTCTTCATAGAGCGTTACTTCAGCATTCATCTTACTCAATTCCTCAGCCAGCACGGTCAGCCTGTCTGTTTCTTTGAATCTGGCGTGCGCCACCCCTCTTATCTCCACACCTTCCCTACACTTTAACCCAAGCACAGCAACTACTGGGAGAAGGTCTGGGCTGTCTGATAGGTTGAATACTCCGCCTCTAAGCAGAGACTTTGGACCCCTAACCCTAACACCACCCTCCTTAACCTCTACTTCAGCACCGAGCTCTTGCAAGATCTCTAGGATGCGGCTATCCGCTTGTGGTTGTTGTAAGGAGAGGTTACCGACTTCGACTTCACCCCCTGTAAGAACTGCTGACGCTAGTATGAACGCTGCTGAGCTGAAGTCGCCCGGCACATTCACTTCTCTAGGACTGTATCTTTGACCGTGTGGTATGTGAAAGACTCCCTCCCTAGGGCTTGCTATCTTGCCGCCGAATTCACGGATAATGTAGAGAGTTGCTTCAACATAGGGTCTTGAAACCAGATTACCGACCACCTGAATGGTTGTGTCGCTGTCAGCGAGTGGTGCTGCTATGAGTAGGGAGGAGATGAACTGTGATGAGATATCTCCTCTTATCACAGCGACACCACCTCTTATACCCCCACCCTGCACCACGATAGGTGGTTTACCGTTGAGTCTGGTTGACCAGCACCTTACACCCAGTTGTGTTAAAGCGTCTAGAAGCGGCTGCATTGGCCTTTGCCTTAGGCTACTGTCTCCAGTTAGCACGGTATACCCGCTAGGGGTTAGGGCTGCTACTGAGGTCATTATTCTGATGGTCGTCCCTGAGTTCTCTGCATCTATTACATCCTCCGGTGTCTGGGGGCGATCCACACCCTTAACTGATAGAGAGAAGCCTTGCTTGGTTACTTCTGCGCCGATCGCTTTGACCGCTTCTATCGTTGCATTCGTATCTCTAGCCAGTAGGGGTCGGTTGATCTTTGAGATGCCTTCGCTGAGCGCTGCGAGTATAACCGCCCTATGTGTGTAGCTCTTGCTCGGCGGCGCATCGACAAAACCATTAACTACTGAAGGATGTACTCTAACCTTAACCACTTGCCAGCACCCTTGCACGCCTATTATTAACCTTGGTCAAGATAACCTTGCCGCCTAGGCTTCGTAACGCTGAAAACACCTCATTCACATTCTCACTTTTGCAGAGCGCAGACACCGCTGGTCCGGTTCCTGAGAGCCCTGCGGCTAGAGCGCCGTGTTTTATGGCTTCTGCAGCAGCCCTTACGTCGAAGCCTAGTGCTGCTGAGTAGATCAAACCGTTTATGGTTAGGGCTTCTAAGTATCTCCCTTCTGAGGCTAGCTTGAATGCTTGTAGAGCGAAGGGTTTGAAACGCTCTACGATCTCCTTGCTTATCTTCTGCTTGTCCAATCTTTCTTCAGGCACATAAATAACTACCTCTAGGTCTTCAGGCCCCTCTTCTCTTCTTAGAAGCTTGAGGTTTGTGTTGTCTGTGAGGCAGTAGCCGCCGAAGTAGCTTGCGCACGCATCGTCAAAAGCGCCTGTTATGGTTACTTTCGCTTTGATCGCAGCATTAACGCCTATTTTGACGAGCTCTAAATCATCAACCCTTTCACCAAGAGCTGCTTTGGCTGCGAGAGCGATGGCGTTTGCGGCTGCGCTTGAGCTCTTAAGACCTCTTGCCAAAGGTATCTCTGAGTGTGTGATGACCTCTGCGCCAACCCTTCTTTTTGCTAGAGCCTCTATTATCGCTTGCGCCATAATCTTAGAGGATTCTATATCTGCGAGTTGGTGTTCTACCCCCTCTAATCTAACCTCTACACCATTAGCCTCCTCGATTATCTTGACCTCAGCTTCAATCCTTAAGCCTACACCAAGCGAGCACCCTAAACCTGTGGCAACCGCATTCACAACAGAGATTGCGCCGTATGCTTCAGCCCTACCCCACATCTTCAACACCAAGCTCCAGCTTTAAAGCTTTGAGCATAGCATCCTTCGGAGGCTCAAGCCCAGTCCAGATTCTAAAGGATTCTGCTGCTTGCTCAAGCAACATCTTGTAGCCAGAAATAGTTGTTGCACCAGCCTCCTTCGCTTCTTTAATGAGCCTTGTTTCGACGGGTCTGTAAACTAAGTCGTAGACGATTAGATCTCTTCTTAGAAGATTCTTCGGTATGATTGATTCATCTACATTCGGGTACATGCCGACAGGGGTTGTGTTAACCACCAGTCTGGCTCTGCTAAGCGCCTCCTTCAGGCTCTCTTCGTTGAGAGGCCCCACATTCAGTTTGGTGTTGTTATGTTGTTTAAGTAGGTTGAGGGCTCGCTCTAAGCTTCTATTGAGCACGAAGACCTCTCTGCACCCAGCGTCGAGAAGCGCTTTTACACAAGCTTTTGCCGCGCCTCCAGCACCCAGTATTAGAGCCGTTATCTCATCTAGTTTAAGATCGAGCTCCAGAAGTGGGGTTAGGAAGCCGATCACGTCTGTGTTATAGCCTTTGAGTAAACTGTCATCTAACTTGACCGTGTTGACCGCACCAACTTTAGCAGCAGATGAGTCTAGGTGTGTTAGCAGCGGTATAATCCGCTCCTTATAGGGTATCGTGACGTTGAAGCCACACACCTTAAGCGCCTTCAAACCCTTTATAGCGTCCTCGAACACCATAGGATCTATGTCGAAGACAAGGTAGACCGCATTCAGACCAAGTGCTCTAAAGGCTGCGTTATGCATGGCTGGGGAGGCTGTATGCTCTAAAGGGTGCCCAACTAACCCATAGATCTTGGTTTTAGAGTTGATCTTCATAACCTAGCACACGATACAACCTAAGCGCTTCAGTTAACTCTATCTGCCCTGGGGCGGTAGCCTCCTTTAAGCAAGTATAAACAATCGGGGAACCAAGCATAGGAGCAAGCACCCTAGAGATGAGACCCGACTCACCCATACAGAACGCTATGAGACTACCCTTTGGTGCTTGCTTCAGCACCTCCATCACCCTAAGGTTGTCTTCGAAGCTCCTTGCTGTAGTTACGACCTTACCTATGCCTCCATAGCTCAGCACCTCGTTTACCCATCTGCTTAGGGTAGATTGGTTGGGTGTGTTGGTGAAGCTGTGCTTAGATACTATTAACGTGGTTTCTGCGTGAACCTCTGCTAGCTTCTTCTCCTTCTTAACGGTCTCCAATTCTATGTCGATGTAGGCTGGTTTAAGGTCTATTAGGTGGTAGAGTAGCTGTGTGCGCTTTGCTTCACCCCCTCTAAAGCGTCCACCCTCTTTACTCGATCTGAGGGTTAAGATGCACTTACCCTCGATACCCCTAATAACATCCTTCAGCTTCTCAGCACTAAAGGTGTTGAGATAATCGAGTCTAAGCTCGACCAGATCAGCACCAAGCCTTATAGCGGTTTCAGCCTTTTTTTTAAGCAGAGTATAGGTTTTTGCACCTACTGAAGCACATACCTTCATCCCTAAAATTCAACACCTACTTCTCTAAGATATATTCGTCAACAGCAGCTCCGAAGTGCCTACCCTTGGCTTCCACTACACTAGCAAGTATACGGTCACCACGCTTGAGCTCGATCACAGACTTTACCTTACCATCATCACAGACTAAGGCTATCGTCTCAGCGTTCTGAAGGAGAACGCTCCCAACCTCCTCGCCGAAGGCGGCTTTAACTAAGACTAGTGGTCTACGCTCTATCTTAACCCTACCTACTGTAGCTACTCTAGGTGGCTCCTTGGAGCTTACTACAAGCACTTGGTCTCCAGCTTCTAGCTCAGATAGATACTTTGTTCTACCGTCTGGCATGAGTATGTAGCTGCTGACGCTTCCAGCATTAACTCGGAACGGTCTCGGTGAGGTAAACTTTGAACCCAAAGATTCGTTATGGACTAGGAAGAGGAAGTTAGATCTACTACCTACGAGCAGCCCTTCGCCTAACTTGAGCATCGAGGATGTATCTACGCAAACCCTTTCACCCACACCAGCCTCCCTAACTTCAAGCACTTCAACAGGCACCAGACGCACAAAAGACACAGCCTTAAGATACTCAAGGGTCTGCTTAACCTCCTCAAGGCTAGAGGTTCTCAGCACAACACCATCCACACCACGCTCTAACACACCGAGCAGCGGCCTAACTTCGCTAGGCGAAGAAGCATAAGCATACAGCTTACAACCACTTGACTGAAGCTCGGCTATAAGATTTTCTAAGGGTATGATCTTCCAGTCAGCGGTCTCGACAAGCACGGCTTTAGCACCTCTCTTTGCATCCGCTACGATCTTCTCAAGATCCGCTCTATCCATAATCCTCTTTCTTAACACTAGCCCCTTAACATCTTGCGCAGACTCAGAGGGTTGAAGGAACTCAGCATCCACACCCTCAACTGGTTTGCAGACGAACTTCTTTACACCTAGGGCTCTCGCCTCATTTATGAAGTTTAGTAGCTCGCTTGCTTTGACCGCAGGTTCGATTATAACCTCTTTGCTCTCGAACATCTTACTCATTCACTGCCTTAAGCGCTTCATCAACATCCACACCGTCGAACACAAGCTTGCTAAGAGCCTTCGTTATACCACGTGGATTGGTGTGTTGGAAGACGTTCCTACCAAAGGTCACACCCATTGCTCCAGCGTCCAACGCACCTTTAGCCATAAGCAGCACCTCTCTATCACTATTCACCTTAGGGCCGCCAGCTATAACAACTGGTACGGGGCATCCACGCACTACTTTGCTGAAGGTCTCGGGGCTTCCTGTGTAGACGGTCTTTACGATGTCAGCACCAGCCTCTGCCCCGACCCTCGCCACGTGCGCAACCACGTCTGGATCATATGGGTTCTTTATGTTCTCGCCCCTCGGATACATCATAGCGATCAGAGGCATACCCCAGCCATCACATTCATCAGCAACAAGCCCCAAATCCTGCAGCATCTCAGGCTCATCCTTGCACCCTATGTTAATATGCACAGAAACCGCATCAGCACCCAACCTAATCGCTTCCTCAACACCCGCAACGATCATCTTACGGTTAGGCGACGGCCCAATATCGGTGCTTGCAGAGAGGTGCATAATTATACCAGTGCCGGGATGGGCTGGAAGACCTTTAAGAATGCCTTTGTGAACGAGAATCGCTGAGGCTCCTCCCTCAGCGACCTGCTGAATAGTATTGTAGATGGTGTCAAGACCCTTGACTGGACCTATGCTGATGCCGTGATCCATTGGTATACAGAGCATCCTACCTTTCCTAGTCAACCTAGCGATTCTAAGATGCTTACTCAACTTAACTCACCTCCTTCTTACTACTTACCATCAACGCATCCCGGAGAAGTGCAAGAGACTTATCTCTATCGGTCATCGAAACAAAGAGCCTTATCGACGAGCCTGCTGTAACTAAGCCGTAGACGTTTATCCCGTGTCTGGCAAGAGGTTGAGTCACACGCTGAACCATACCTGGGCTGGTCTCCATAGCGGGTGCTTTAACGCTTATCATAACAAGGTTCTCGTAGCTGCTGACCGCTTTCCCGAAGCCTGTTGAGACAACCCAGGAGTGTAGCTTCCCCAAAACTTTGTCTCCGTTTAATACATACAGCACAATAGACTTCGGCTCAGAGCCCATAGAGATCACTCTACCCCCAGCTGAGTAGACGGTATCCAGGAGTTCACCGATAGCTCTGTATGAGCCGTTTATGTTACCGACTACAGTTATCATAGTGACCGGATCTGGTAGGGCTTCGATTTCTACGTGCAGAAGCGACTCTCCGTCTATCACCGTCCCCTTATCTTCGGAGTCGAGGCTCGCAATGTAGATAGGTACCCCCTCAGCCTTATACCTTAGCGCCTTATAGTGTAAGAACTTCGCGCCGCCTAAACTAAGGGCTAACGCCTCCTCTGAGTCAAGAGTGCTTAAGGGTACTGCGTCCGAAACCTTATCAGGGTCGCTGGAAAAGACCTTACCCACATCCTTAACAAGCACTACTTCCTTTGCCCGCAGAACGCTTCCAAGAAGTACTGCTGTAGTATCACTACCACCCCTACCGAGTGTAGTAATCTTGCCATCAAGCGTCTTCCCTATAAAGCCGCAGACCACAGGAACCTTACCCTCATCGAGCAGAGGCTTAAACCGCTCCTCAACGAGCTGCTTCGTTTCTTCGTAGAGTGGGTTGGCATCAAGATGGTTCGAATCTGTTACGATAGGCCAATACGGTGAATCAGGGTCGACCACAACAGCATCCAACCCGAAGCCTCCTAGCGCCGCCGCAAAGAGCCTCGCGCTCGTACGCTCACCCATAGAAAGGACTTCATCAAGCATCTCTGGCGTGATATTAGGGTTGGCTTTACGCGCGGTCGAGATTAATGAGTCGGTTACACCACGCATAGCTGAGACAACCACAACAACACCCAGCCCTTTCGTATGTACATTCTTGATTCTCTGCGCCGCCTTCTTGATGTGCTCATCGCTGTCGAGCACCGAGCCTCCGAACTTGAAGACTACTACATCTTCTACCAATAGAAACACCTCCTTAGAGGTTTATTAATTCGGTTTAGAGGGGGTTTCGATGATCTGGGTAGCGTTTCACATTCAATGCCCGGTGAAAAGGTAATCACACTCACAGTAAAGTAAATCGCCTCGCACTTCCCCCCACCTTCAGTGCAGTATCTAATACGCCGTATTTAAGTTCTTCCATTCTAAAAAAAGACTGTGTTTGGATATGTTAGGAAAATATCAAGAAACCTTGCAGGGAAGCTGCGGTTATTGGTGTTTTCGGTGAATCTTTATTTCTCCAAGATTTATGTCTAATATTTCGATGGGGTAGTATCCGTCCCTTCTCAATTTTGATTACGTATGACTTGTCTATGCTCCAAGCCTTTGAACTAGGGGTCTCCGAAGATATCTGTGGTTATGGGATACTTTTTCTTCGCCCCCATAAAAGCCACAATCTTTGCCCTGACTTTAAAAGACAGTGTTATTAGTCACCGCCAAGTACTACTCACAAAGTTGTATTTACGTTTCTCTCCCAAGAGATGTACAGTGTCGAGGCGGAAGTTCTCTTTGACCTGCAGTAGGCTTTTGACATCTTCGGATACGGTTGTATGATGCCTTAAACCATTATAACGGTTTGTAATATACTTAAGATAGTTTTGACTTTAATCCTAACCTCCTACCTTCGCCTCCCAAAAAGGGCATAAGTTAAGACGACCTTCCTAGCCATTCCTAAGAAAAGGCAGCTTTCTCTACTTTTCTGAACCTCCTATAACCCTTCCCTTTATCCGCAGTCAGAGAGGCTGGAAAGCACAGCAGCCGCTAAATCTAAAACGCATAACCAAGATGAAACAAACTTTTGGGAGATGACTTCGCAAAAGCAAAGTTTAAATAACTTTTTCACTTCCTTCTTGGCTATGTCTACTAGTGATGTGTCGGCTAGGAGGGGTGTTAGTAGGAGAGGTTTTCTGACGGTTGCTGTTTCTGCTATCGTTGCTGGTGTTGTTGCTGGTGTAGGAGGGTACTACGCTGGCACACTAGCTGCACCAGCTGAGGTCATCAGGGAGGTTACGAAGACGGTTGAGCGGACAACAACGATAACAGCTCCAGCATCCACGGTAACGGTAACAAAAACAGTAACAGCAACACCGACTCCCACCGCGGAGAACGAGGTGAGAATCGGGAACCTAGTTTCTTTAACTGGGCAGCTAGCAGCCTACGGTCAACCAGCAGCCTACGCCATTAAGAAGTGTGTTGAGGATGTGAATAGGCTTGGCGGCTTGGAGGTAGGGGGGAAGAGGTTCTCTGTCAAGTTGATTCAGTACGATGACTCAAGCGATCCTTCAAAGGCCACAGCCCTAGCAGAACAACTCATATTCCAAGACAAAGTCCACATTATTCTTACTAATCCAGGCCCACCTATAATTCACATCCCAATCAGCTTTGTCGCGGACAAACACAAGATACCTGCTCTCGTAGACGGTGTCATGGAACCTTGGTGGAGCGCCGGACCATATAAGTACGCGTGGGCGGTAGGCCCAATACTTATAACCCCGATCCCCGAAGGCGACTTCAGAGCAGGCAAACCGGGGTATCAAGCCATACTCAATTATCTTCTTTTCACTAATATGTTCCGTGATGAGATCAGTGGGAATGTGGCGCTTTTCGCGCCGGATGATGCTGATGGTAGAGCGTGGTACGATTTGGTCACAGCGGTTCTGAAGGATGCAGGTTATAATGTGGTTGGTGTGGAGAAGAGGCTCGGTCAGTATGCTCCCGGAACGATGGACTTCACAGCCATAATCCGCGAGTGGATGAAGGGTGGGGCGGATGTCTTCTGGGGCTTGTCTATCGGGGCTGATTTCGCTACTATGTGGAGGCAGGCGTACTCTCTAGGCTGGAAGCCGAAGATGGTCCTAGACGGAAGATCACTCAAAAACTACGAGGACGTAGCCGCGATAGGAGACCCAAAGCTAGCAATCGGCTTAGCAGACCCATTCAACGTGTGGAACCCCTACATACCCTACAAAAGTCATTATGGGGGCAGAACCAACATGCAGCTTGCAGAAGAATGGACAAAAGAAACAGGAAAATCTTGGTCAGATGCCCTAAGTGCCTATTCGTGGTGTGAGTTAGTCTGCAGAATTATAGAAAGCGCAGGAAGCCTAGACCCTGAAGCGATAAATCAAGCTATAGCTCAAATCGATGTTGTGACAATGGCATTCGGGAGGATGAAATTTATTCCCGAGTTCCATTTCTGCGGCCAACCACTGTACATAGGTCAGTGGACGGTGGATGAGAAAGGAAAACTTAAAATGGAAATCACTTGGTCACCAACCCCCGACTTGGAACCCACACACGACTTGATATTCCCAATACCTTAACCCCTTCCCACTCTTTTTCTTTAACACATATTTTTCCTGAGAATTATATTGCAAAATCTTTCCACCTCCGAAAATAGCGGTAGGAACTCGCCTCTGAACTGCCGAAATAGAGCAGACAGCTAGCTTTTAGATGATTAATGAAAGATCGCTTGTTCTCAATTACATACGGAGACACATTTGGAAAGTTTACTTCATCCTAGAGCAGAGATTGCCTTTAATGGTTAGTAACTACTGAAGATGAGTTAGTTCACGCTGAGAACGATGACGTGAGATAGGGAGAACTAGATGCAAAATAAGAGGTCTTTTATAGGGTTGGTCTTGCGGCTGAATAAGTCCCGCCTAGAGACATAAGAGAGATGAGGTTTTAGTTAAAATTGCTGTCAAGTTTTGCATAAGAAGCTAAGTAAAAGACTGATTGGAAGTGGAGTGATTGGAAAAATGATCGGTCTAGGCATTAGTTCGTTTACATTAAGTATGGAGTAATGTTTTAAAGTTCTTAGGCAGATGAGGCGGATAGGTCTTTTGAGGGCGTCAAGAGCTCCCTCAAGTGTTCCTTTACGCTTTCTACTACATTAATACAGGGATGTATGCTCGAGCTTTACATAACATTAAAAATGCACCGTGAGAGGAAGAGGCTTAGGGAGAGTCTCAGCATCAGAATTAGTGGTAAAGTCCTCTTCGTAAGGTTTATAAACGAACCCTCTGAAGAGTAAGTGGTTAAGGAGGAGCCTAATATGTTATTTGGATTTAAAGCCGCTTCGTATTACAATTGTTGCAAAATTATAGGGGTGATAATAAAGAATAAGAAAACAGTTTGGCAAACAATCAAATCCGTAAAAAATTTTTGGTGAGAGAATGGATCAGCTACTTCACTGTAAAGAATTGACTAAAAAATTTGGTGGTTTAACCGCAGTTAACAATTTAACATTTAGTCTAACCAAAAATGAAGTGTTGGGGATAATTGGTCCTAACGGAGCTGGCAAGACAACCGTTATAAACCTTATATCAGGTATGTATGCTCCAACTTCGGGTGCCATATATTTTGGGGGAAGGAGGATTGATGGGCGCTCCCCTAATATTATAAGCAAACTTGGGATAGCTAGAACTTTTCAAATCCCTCGTCCCTTCAAGAATCTCACGGTTTTTCAAAACCTCTTGGTGGGTGCAATAAATGCTGGTGGCCTTAGTGGCTTATCCGCCAGAGAAGAAGTCGAGAAGGTATTAGATATCATAGGGCTTAGCGAGAAAAGGAATTTGCCTGCTGGAAGTTTGACACTAGCGGAACTCAGAAGACTCGAAATCGGTAGGACCTTAACTATAAAGCCAAAACTGCTGCTAGCTGATGAGACTGCCGCAGGGTCAAGGGAGAACGAGATTAAAGAACTTCTTTCCCTATTTGAAATGCTAAAAGAGAGAGGACTTTCCATAATTTTAGTTGAACATGTTATGGCTTTCCTGATGAAGGTAGCTGAACGGGTTGTAGTGATGAATTTAGGCGAAAAGATTGCTGAGGGAACGCCTGAAGAAATATCGAAGAATTCTAAGGTAATTGAAGTTTATTTGGGAAAAAGAGGGACATAATAGATGTCTGAAACCATATTAAAAATAAATAATTTAAGTGTTTACTACGGACGCCTCGAAGCTGTGCATGATGTATCCTTTGATGTTAAAAAAGGCGAAATTTTCGCTTTAATCGGCTCTAACGGAGCCGGTAAAACTAGCACCCTTAGCGCAATCGTTGGACTAGTACCCTATAGAGGCACTATAGAGTTATTTGGAGAAAAAATAGATCGTCTTAAGGCTTATCAGAGGATTACGCGAGGTTTATCGCTTGTGCCAGAGAGCAGCGCTGCCATATTCTCTCGTTTCACAGTACTGGAAAACCTCTTAATAGGCTCCTATATCAATCGGGATAGTAAGAAAGATATGCTGGAGAGAGTTTTTAGCTTATTCCCTATATTAAAGGAGCGGGCCAATCAGATGGCGGATAAATTGAGCGGTGGGGAGCGTAAGATGTTACTTATTGGGCGAGCGTTGATGTCTAACCCCAAACTTCTCTTATTAGATGAAGTTTCGCTAGGTCTATCGCCTGTGATTACAGAAAAAATTTATGAAGCTTGCGCTGAAATCAACAAGCAAGGTGTAACAATTCTTTTAGTAGAACAAAGTATATGGAAAGCTCTTGAAAAAGCAGAGAGGGCATGCATTATGGAATCTGGAAAAATCGTTAAGATAGGCACTACATCCGAATTACGTGACGAAGAACTTATAAGGAAAGCTTATCTTGGGCTATGAGGAGGTTCTGATAATATTGCTTACGGAGTTGGCTGAAGCGCTGTTATATGGTTGTCTCTTAGGAGGGGCGTATGCTGTTATTGGTATTGGCATGTCACTTATACTTGGCGTTATGGATGTTATGAATATTGCTCATGGAGAATTCATATTGTTAGGCAGTTATCTTGCCTATTCTCTGCTTACCACATTTGGAATAGATCCATTACTCAGCCTTGTTATTTTGGCACCTACATTTTTTGTCTTAGGGTTTTTACTCCAAAGGTTTGGCCTAAGCAAACCCTTAAAATATTCTGTAGATATATTCGTAATGGCCACGCTAGCAATATCGACGATCCTCGAGAACCTCTACCTTCTTATCTGGTCCCCTCTACAAAAAGCTCTCGTTACAAATTATATGTTGTGGTCATTAAAATTAGGAGAGTTTAGCGTGGCTTTCGTATTTGTATTAGACTTTTTCATCTCTATCGCCGTGTTAGTTTTCCTAAGGGAATTTTTAAGGAAAACTTATCTCGGAATGGCTATTAGAGCTTCGTCTGAAGACTGGAGGATGGCTCAACTAATGGGAATAAATACCGATAATGTTCGTGCGCTTACATTTGGTCTTGGGCTTTTAACTGCTGGGATTGCAGGGGTGCTTATTGGACTTACCTATCCATTTTCACCCTCCATCGGTAAAGCTTACTTGGTAATAGCTTTCGGTGTTGTTGTTCTTGGTGGGCTCGGCAGCATGCTAGGCACGTTCGTTGGTGGCGTTATACTCGGTTTAGTTCAAGTTCTTACCGCAGTCTTCTTTGATCCGGCGTGGCAACTGTTTGCCAGCTACTTAGTTATCTTTGTTCTCTTGGCATTGAGACCAAAAGGAGTGCTTGGGCGTTGAGAATAACAAAGCAGCCTCTCAAGGGAAAAAATCTAGTTATTTTATCACCACTAATTGTTGTGATTATAGTGTTGTTTCTTATTCCTTGGCTAGGACTAGGCGAATACTTGATAACCTTTCTAATACTTTACTTCATCTTCTTGACCATGACTGAGATGTGGAATTTTTTGGCTGGTTATTGCGGCTTCTTTTCACTAGGTCAAGGCGCTTTTGTAGGCTTGGCAGGCTATATGCTAGGTGTACTTACAGATTTCGGTTGGTCACCTTATATAGCTATTTTGATTAGTGGTGTCATTGCGACCATATTTGCTGCGGTTGTATCCAAGCCTCTCTTCAGAATAAAGGGTGTATATTTCGCTGTAGGAACGCTTGCCCTAACAGAAATGGTCAGAATATTTTTCACTTCATGGAGACCATCTTGGGCATCGCCAGTAACCTGGGGAGGAGCCGGCATCCCGATAAAAGCTACAGCCTATATTTCGAGAGTAGAAGTTTATTATCTTGCGCTTATTCTAGCTCTTCTGTCAATTTTTTCTCTAAAGATTGTTCTGAATTCAAAACTTGGATTGAATGTTATGGCCATTTGTGATGATGAATCTACAGCTTTAAGCTGCGGAATACCAACATACCGATATAAGCTGTATGCTTTCATACTTTATGCGTTCTTTGTAGGGTTAGCGGGCGCTACTTTCTATCTCTACCAAGGCTATATCGAACCCACGGGTGGATTTGGGGTTTCGTGGACACTAATTCCGCTAATGGCTACCATAATTGGGGGTTTACGAAGTATTGATGGACCAATCGCTGGAGCATTAATAGTGACCATATTATACTTGCAACTTGTTAGATACCTTGGGTTATCATTAATTTTACAAGGCATAATAGTACTAATATTTGTGTTCGTAGCTCCAAAAGGCTTAAAGTCCATCTTCGAAATCATAAGAAAGCACTTTTACCTACGCTCTTCTAGATTGTTAACGTAATCTCACCTTTGTCAACGAAAAATAATTGTAATTTAACTATACCGAAAAATTTGATGCAGCCATAGATAATTTTAAATATGAGTATTGTGGGGCAGTATGCAAGGGGATGTATTTGAGAGAAGAAGATTTTGAAGTTAAGAGGATTATCTGCCATAATGGGATGGGGGGATGCTTTGAACACTGTGGTCTTCTAGCATATGTCGATAAAAAAACAGGAAAACTAGTTAAAGTCGAGGGGAATCCTGATAATCCTTTAAGTAGGGGGTTTATGTGTCAAGGGCGACGAATAGCTGCTGAAACAAAAAATTGGCCGGCATCCCTATTGTATCACCCTAACCAACTTCTATACCCACTGAAGAGAGTGGGCGAGAGGGGCGAGGGTAAATGGCAACGTATATCCTATGAGCAAGCATTGGATGAGATTGCTGCTAAGCTCAAGGAATTAAAGGAGAAATATGGACCTGAATGCTTAGGTTTTGTAGAAGGCACATACCGTTCAGACGCATTTTTAGTGCGTGCGCGTTTTTCCAATGCTTGGGGGAACCCGGGAAATTATACATCACCCGGAACCGTTTGTCATCACAACAACTGGGCATTAGAGCAGATGATGATAGGAGCGTGTATAGAAACAACGCCATTAATTTCAGAGAAAACTCGGCTACTAGTGTCGCTCGGTTTTAATTTTCCTGAATCCTTACCTCGTAGTTGGCAAGTAATAAGAACGCAGTTCAGGAAAAATCTAAAGCTTGTAGCAGTAGACCCGAGGGTCACCGAAACAGTAAGAGAAGCTGACATCTATTTACAAATTAGACCGGGTACGGATGGGGCGTTAATACTCTCATGGATTAAAGTGCTCATCGACAACGATATGTACGATAAGGACTTTTTGAAAGAATGGACAAATGCGCCCTTCCTCGTTAGAACCGATGTAATGAAACTTCTGCGAGAAAGTGACATCGATCCTAAGGGTTCGTCTGAAAACTTTGTAGTATGGAATGAGAAGACTAATGAAGTCGCGATATGGAAGTCTAGAAGTTTTGAGTATGTGCCGAAAGAGGCGAGCCCAGCCCTTAAAGGAGCATATAAAGTAACGCTAGCAAGCGGAAAGGAGGTTGAATGTAAAACCGTATGGCAACTCTTGATTGAACGGGTAAGTAAATACACGCCAGAATATGTGGAAAATATTACTTGGATACCAGCAGAGAAAATCGTGGAAACGGGGAAGCTTCTGTGGACACATAGACCAGGTGGTATAGCGAAGGGCGTACCTCCTTGCCAAACTGGAAGCGATAATAGGTGGCATATGGCGCTTGTTACGCTAACACTCATGACGGGTAATCTTGATGTTGACGGAGGGCAGGTGCTGGGTAGACACAAACCCGGACCTGTAATAAATGGGAGACCTTTCCGCGAAAGCATATACGAGTTGCAGGAGCTGGTAAAACCGGAGGTTAAGAGAAAACAGCTCGGTTACGACGAGTTTCGGCTGTCTTCTTGGCGTGCTTTCGATCTGCATAATGAACACTATAAGAGGGTTTGGGGTGTTCCACAGGCGCAAGCAAGCCATTCTTTTGGATCCCCATGGTCAACGTTCGTGAAGGCTATATTGGAGGGAAAACCATATCCTCTGAAGGCTCTCATCATCTGGGGTGGAAACCCGATGATGTGGGCTCCAAACACCAAAAAAGTATACAAGACTCTGAAAAGCCCAAACTTGGAGTTGGTAGTAGTGTTAGAGCATTGGATGACACCAACAGCTGCTTTAGCCGATTATGTAATTCCGTCAGCCGCTAAATCACTGGAACATTCCTATGCATGCAACTTCGAAGATACTTTTGATCTCCTTTGGGTTGGTGAAAGGGCTGTTAAACCGCTTGGTGAGCGGCGAAGCGACTTTGACTTCTTTAAGGATCTTGCAGATAGGCTTGGAGTAGGTGAATATATTCCTTGGAAGGATATAGAGGAGTATGAAAGGCTCAAACTAAAAGAAATGCTTGGTATCACTCTCGAAGAAGGAGCAAAAATAGGTGCGGTGTTCTCAAACACCCCAGGATATCTCCAGACCGATTTCCGCAGCTACGCTTACGTAGATCCCAAGACTGGTAAACCTAGAGGGTTTGCTACACCGAGCGGAAAAGCTGAGATATGGAGTAGCATACTTGAAGAATTAGGCTATGATCCTTTACCTCAATATATTGAGCCACCCGAAAGCCCAGTGAGTACACCACTATTAGCTAAGGAATATCCTCTTATCCTTACCACAGGAGGAAGGTTTCAGCCGATGTTCCACTCAGAGAACAGACAGTGGGGCATTGGGTTCCGTGAGCAGCATCCTTGGCCCATTTGTGACATTCACTATAATACAGCCCGTGAATTAGGAATCGTGGATGGTGACTGGGTTTGGATAGAAACAAGAAGAGGACGAATACTACAAAAAGCCAGAGTAGGGCCTCATATCCACCCCAAAGTAGTTAACGTTCAAGCTTCATGGTGGTATCCGGAGCTACCGCCCGAGGAACCTTGGTTAGGCGGGGCTTTCATATCCAACGCAAATGTCCTCACTTTAGACGATCCCGAGACCCTATGTCCAATGTATGGAAACTGGTGGAATAGAGCGCTGCTCTGTAAAGTATATAAAGCGAAACCAGAAGACCTCCAAATGCTACCCTTCATCAAATAGAGAACATCTAACAACCCCACTCTAATTTTTATTAAACCTTATCACTTATCGACTAAACAATATAAAGCTGTCAGGTTACTAAAGTGGCTAACAATTTGGTTTTAACAGATTAAAGCCCTAACAGCGTTGTTGTCTCTTCATTAAATCATTCAAAAAGCCAGTCCTTCAAATTCGCCACAAGCCGCGTGGAACAGCATTTAGCACAAGAAATGATAGATAAAAAGGGTAGGAGACAAAGAACCCTCTCTTACGCCTTACCTCTTGAAAAGTTTAAATACCACTTCTGCATTTACATCTTGTAAAAAGTCATAGCAGGTAGATAAATAATGTTGGAGTTAGAAGAAGAATTAATCGATATAGTTGGTGCTGAAAATGTTCTTGCCGACCCGCTTGTCTTAGAACAATACAGCAAAGATATGAGCTTTGTTCCACCCATGCGACCACGTTGTGTAGTTAAGCCGAAAAACAGTGATGAAATACAAAAAATAATTAAGTTAGCCAATAAAACTTTAACACCGCTTGTAGTGGTAAGCTCAGGTCCTCCCCATTTTCGTGGGGATACTGTTCCCAGTGTAGGCGGAGCTGTAATTGTAGACTTAAGTAGGATGAACAAGATAATAAGAATTGATAGGAGAAATAGGGTTGTATTGGTTGAACCAGGAGTAACTTTCCCCACACTTATCCAAGCACTAGCTAAGGAAGATCTCGCTCCTCTATTACCCCTACTCCCACGCTCTACAAAATCTGTCCTAGCTAGCGCTTTAGAGACAGATCCAATAATTACTCCAAAGTACCATTGGGACGTGCAGGATCCATTGAGATGTGTTGAGGTGATCTTCGGGAATGGGGAACTCTTCCGCACCGGCGATGCTGTTGGACCTGGTGATTTGGAAGAGCAGTGGAAAGTTAGCAAAGCTCAATCGAGAGGGCTTGGTCCAGCTAATGTTGACTTTACTAAACTTATTCAACGTGTGCAAGGAACTCTCGGTATCGTTACGTGGGCCTCTATAGAATGTAGACCATTGCCGAAGGCGAAGGAGGCCTTTATTATACCCTCTGAAGATTTAGAATCTTTGATCGAATTTGCTTATAAAATCCTCTGGAGAAGATTAGGGGCAGTTTGTCTAATACTCAATAATTGCAATTTTGCCTGCATCTTAAGGGAAGATGGTCGGAGCATAGAAAGGTTACGCGAGAATTTGCCTCCTTGGCTCCTTATATTTACAATAGAAACAAGCGGTTTATATCCTGATAAAAAATTAGAATGCCAGCGAGCCGAACTTGTTGACCTTACTCGATTTTTCGGGCTGGAACCTTTATCAACGGTTTCCGGAGTAAGCGCTGAAGAGGTTATGAAGCTACTTCATGGAGAAGAACCCAGCGCTTACGAGTCCTATTGGAAGCTTAGGCTGAAGGGTGGGTGCCAAGAACTTTTCTTCACAACCACTTTGAACAGAGCCCAAAAGTTTGTAAAGAAAGCTTTCGAATTAGCTGGATTGCATAAATTCGCAGCAAAAGATATTGGGATATATATACAACCAATAGTGCAAGGAACTAGTTGCCATTGCGAGTTCGATTTATACTACAATCCGCAAAATCCGGAGGAAACTGAACAGGTCAAAAACTTTTTCCAAGAGATGAGCCGAGCTCTCATAAAGATGGGTGCATTTTTTGCTAGGCCTTACCCCATAGTCAGAGACATAACAGTTCCTTATATAGCGGCTCCATACATCATCACGTCAAGAAAAATTAAAGGCATCTTTGACCCGAGCAACATCATGAATCCTGGAAAGCTATATTTTGTTTAGTATGGAAGTGAGAGGTTTGCCGTTAGAGGATTATAAAGAGGATATGGAAAGATGTGTAAGATGTTCACATTGCAAGCACGTACCATATGTACCATTAGCCCGCGTGGATCGGAATTTCCGTGATGTCTGCCCAAGCGTAGCAAAGTTTAATTGGCATAGCTTTTCAGGCGGCGGTAAAATGATCACCGCATACGCGTTATTACTAAATAGGATAGACTATACACCAACTTTGGAGAAGGTAGTTTATCAATGCCAAATGTGCGGTGCGTGTGACGTAGCGTGCAAAGTTCAAATGGATATCGAACCATTCGAAACCATGCTCGAGCTGAGGGCGAGGCTCGTCGAAAACGGAGTATTTCCCGCTGAGTTAATGCCGATAGTGGATTGGCTGAAGAAAGAAGACAATATGATGCAGAAACCAAAAGCAGAAAGAGGGAAATGGGCCGCTGGTCTGCAACTTAAGGATCTTAGCAAAGAAAAAGCTGAAGTAGCATTCCACGTCGGCTGCAGATTTAGCTTTGACAGCGAATTGTGGCAAGTAGCAAGGACTGCAGCAACATTACTTACAAATGCAGGCGTGGACGTAGGCATCTTCGGGATGGATGAGACCTGCTGTGGGGGGAGAGCATACGAACTTGGATTCCAAGGAGAGTTCATCAAATACATGGACCACAACATAGAGGCGTGGAGAAATGCAGGTGTAAAAACCATTATAACCCCCTGCTCCGACTGCTATGCAACTTTTAAAGCTTGGTATTCAAGGTATGGTCATAGGGAGTTTCAGGTTTTACATGTATTAGAGTACTTGGAGCGATTAATAAAAGAAGGGAAGATTAAACTCAGAAAGAATATTCCAATGGTAGTGACTTATCACGATCCTTGCCACTTAGGAAGGCTATCAGAGCCCTATCTCTACTCTTCACCTGGCAAGCCCTATATCACGCCGAAAAAGAAGGTTTTAGGAACGATGCTTATCCACGAACCACCTAAGCCGTGGAGAAGGGGAGCGAATGGTATCTACGATCCACCTCGTAACATTCTAAAAAGCATCCCCGGCTTAAAACTCGTTGAAATGTATCGTATCAGAGAGTATGCGTGGTGTTGCGGTGCTGGCGGCGGTGTGAAAGATACCTACCCTGACTTCGCCATTTGGGCAGCAAAGCAGAGAATCAGGGAAGCCAAAGCGGTAGGAGCGGAAGCTTTAGTGACAGCTTGTGGTTGGTGTGAAAGAAACTTCAAAGATGCGCTTGAAGAAATGGATGAGAAAATAAGAATATATGATGTGGTTGAGTTAGTCAAGGAGGCGATTGAATAAGATGAAAGTAGAAGAGAGAAGACTACCAGCGGAAGTTTATAAGGCATTAGAAGATATAGTAGGACCTGAGTACATCACAGACGACCCCGTGATACTGGAAAGTTATAGCTTTGTGTGGGGAAACGAGCTGCTTTTCGGTAGCAGGCTCGCACCATTCAGACCGTTAGCGGTGATATTGCCTGGTAGCGCTGAAGAAGTTCAGGCGATAGTGAGGGTATGTAACAGGTTCAAAATAAAGTTCAAGGCACATTCAACAGGTTTCGAGACTACGTCAATATCTGGGACCGAACCTTTCTTGATGATTGAACTGAGAAGATTGAACCGGATTATCTCTATAGATGAAAAGAATATGATGGCTGTTGTTGAACCCTATGTCACACACGCCGAACTCTTGTATGAAGCTTTAAAAAGAGGCTTGTGTTTTAACGCTTTAGGCGCTGGTCCATCCGCATCCGTTGTAGCTAGTTCAGCCTGCCATTACGGAGCTGGATTTCACATGATACGCTCACATTGGGATGGGCAGAATCTATTAGGTGCAGAATGGGTTTTACCTGATGGAGAAATAGTACGTCTAGGTTCTATGGCAGCAGATGCAGGGTGGTTTACTGCTGATGGGCCGGGATTAAACCTTCGAGCAGTACTAAGAGGCATTACAGGGGCTAACGGGGGTCACGGAATAATTACGAAAGTAGCGGTGAAACTCACTCCTTGGTACGGACCTTCTAAGTTAAAACTTTGTGGCACACCTCCGTTATATGGCTTCGAGGTACCAGAAAACTTTAAGCTATATGTCGTTGCCTTCCGATCCGCCTCTTCTCTGGTAGACTTTCTCTATTCACTTCAAGAGGAGGAATTAGCTTTTGCCGCCTATAAGTTACCTTTAGGCGCCATGACCTATATTCAGGTCACCACAGAATCAAACGACCAAGCATGGGAGGTATTTAACGCAAAAAAGGACATTGTAGCACGTGCTAACTATTCAGTTATCCTCCTCTTAGACGCAATTTCGCCAAAGGAGATGGAAGTTAAGGAAATGTGCTTCAGAAAGCTCTTGGAAGCTACGGGAGGAGAGATCCTACCACTTGAAGAAAGAGAGGAGAAAGCCCTTTTCGTCCAATTATTAACAGGTGTGGGTACGTTTAGGGAAAGCTTCAGAGCTGCAGGCTCATTTGCGATTTCAGGAATTTATGATACTACAGCTGACACCCTTGCGAAAATGACAGAAGTTATAACTCGCGCTGTGATGTTAAAATACATGAAAGAAGGGAGGATTGTTTATAGCGAGGGGCAGTATTGGCTTTGCCCCGTCGGAAATCAACATTACCATATGGAGCAAGTCTTCTCATATGACTCAACCGATCCGGCGTCTATAAAAGCCGTGCATGAGATCATAGAGTCGTCTGTTCGCTTAATGATTGAACAAAAATTCGGTCCACACGGCGATGGTTTTCTTAGTTTCGACGATAACGTGCATAATATAGCTGGACCAGCTTGTCTTGATTACCACCTTAAGATACGTGCGATTAAAAAAGCCCTCGATCCCAACTTACTGTCTGAATCCTCGAGCTACGTCACGCCAAAATAAATCAACTTCGTTGCTGGGAATTAATCGAAGGGTGGCCGTTGATGAGAGATATTTTAGCGGTGATGGAAGTGGATGAAGAAACAAGCGGAATAGCGCCGGTATCATTAGAAGTCCTTGGGTGTGGAAGACTACTTTCGCAGGGAACTGGTGGAACGCTGTGCGCAGCACTTATTGGAAACTCTCTTCAGCAGCAAGCAGATGAAATAGCTAAGTATACCGATAAAGTTTACGTTATAGACCATATACTTCTCAAAGATTTTAATCCGGAGCTTTATGTTTATGCATTAGAGAAAGTTTGTGAAAGAGCTAACCCTTCATATATCATATTGGCGCATACTTGGAAAGGTGCTGATGTAGCTCCCAGGCTTTCCGCCAGATTAAGAGTTCCGCTTACAACGGACTGTATAGGGTTAGAGTTAGATCCTACTACTGGTCTACTGAGGAGAAGGAAACAGGTCTATGGCGGCGCTGTTGTAGCGACGTTCATCTATGAAGACTTTCCTCAACTTGTAACTCTGAGACCGAAAGTGTGGGAGAAGGTAAAGGAAGCTCGAAAGGATAAAGGAGAGATCATACATTTAGATCTTAAAATCGATGAATCTCTCTCCAAACTGAAGATAATTAAAAGAATTAAGGAGGAAAACGTCAAATTGGCTGACGCTGACGCTATCGTTGCTGGTGGAAGGGGAGTTGGAGGTGCTGAAGGCTTTAAAGAGCTTGAGAAATTGAAAGCTGTTCTTGAAAAGCTCTTCAGTAAAGTGGAAATAGGGGCTAGCAGACCACCAGTTGACAAAGGTTGGGTTTCTCCTTCGAGACAAGTTGGATTAACAGGAGAAAAGGTTTCTCCCACCCTTTACATCGCTGTAGGAATATCAGGTGCTACTCAACACGTTGTTGGTATGGATAAATCTAAAATTATAGTAGCTATAAACAATGATCCAAATGCTTACATATTCTCAATCGCAGATATCGGTGTAGTCGGAGATTATAAGGAAATTTTTCCACATTTCATCAAGGGGTTGGAGGAGTTCTTATGAAGAGCCTTAATATTATAGTTTGTGTAAAGCAGGTCCCAAGTCCCGAAGCACCTCCATCTGTTGTGGAAATAGATTCGAAGGAGTTGCAAGTTAGGGTTAGAGGGTTACCCCCAGAAATCAATCCACTCGATGGAACTGCTTTAGAAGCCGCCCTGCAGCTAAAGGAAGCACACGGAGGAAAAATTACCGTCTTAAGTGTTGGGGACCGTTTATCTGAAGGGGTTTTGCGTAAGGTCCTTGCCGCTGGTGCTGACGAACTTATAACAGTGCAGGGTGAGGAGTTGAATGATCTTGACAGCTACGCAACCGCTTTAGTACTCCAGAGAGCCGTAGAGAAAATAGGTAAATATGACTTGATCTTGACCGGAAAGCAAAGTGCTGATTGGAATTCAGAACAAACAGGCCTCATCCTCGCAGAGCTTCTAAAAGTTCCTGCAGTCAACTCTGTGAAAAAAATAGAGATATTAGATGAAGAGGCGCTACTAACGACTGTTAGGAGTGGAGGTTACGATGTTGTCAAAGCTCCGTTACCTCTACTCGTTACGGTAACGAGTGAGCTCGGCGAACTAAGGTACGTTCCATTAACAGCCTTAAAGAAAGCCCGTGAAAAGCCTATTAAAATCTGGAAAATAGAGGATCTTCAGCTAGATTTGTCGAAGTTAGGGAAGAGAAAGGTGGTGGATCTCCTAAAACCAAAGCTAGAAAGAGTCTGCACATTGATAGAAGGGAGAACTCCGGAGGAAAAAGGCAAAAATCTAGCAATAAAGCTACACGAGGCTCTACGCACCCTATCATCAAAATGATAGGGTAACCGAAACTTTTGAGGTGTTAATGACTGAACCCTATATATTTAATAATCTTGCTAACAGCAGTAGTCGTTTTCATCTACAGAGTAACCTTTTTGGTACGTTGTCTGCGCTTAGGTAAGAGCGATTATAGAGGTGGTTTTGGCTGGTTTAAAGGTATCGAGCATCGATTGGTTTCGCTCATAAAGTATGTTTTTGCTCAAATTAGAGTATATAGGGGTGACCTCTACGCAGGAATAAGCCATAGTTTAATCTTCTGGAGCTTCGTCATTCTACTTCCAGAGGTTTTTGAGTCGGTTATGATGGGTATCTTCCCTGACTTTTCACTCCTTGAGTATGCTGGCCCTTTGCTCTTTTACATCTATAAATTCTTACAAGATGTTGCGGGAGTCATGGCGATAGTAGGTGTTGCCATGGCTATTTACAGGAGATATGTAATACACCCAGCAAAGATCGAGAATACTAGAGAAGCGTTCATTATACTGCTGCTAATATCGCTAGTCATCTTAACTATGTTTAGTTTCTCTGGAATCTATCTATCTATACATTATTCTAATGCTTTAATCATGCCTGTGTCTCAAGTAATCGCAAATGCCCTTAGCGGTCTCTCACTAAACACGAAACAAATCCTCTACCAAGTTTTTATGTTTTCACATAACTTTGTTCTTCTTTTCTTCTTCTCTTACCTCGTTTTTACGAGGAAGCATCTTCATCTGCTAACAGCTCCTTTGAATGTTTTCTTAAGGTCCCTTAAGCCGGTTGGTGAGATCAGCTACCTGAACGTTGATTCCGAGGGGACTCTTGGAGCAGGGAAGATCGAAGACCTTAGTTGGAAGCACTTACTTGACCTACTCTGCTGCACAGAATGTGGCAGGTGTCAAGAACTCTGTCCTGCGCATTTAACCAATAAGCTACTCAATCCAAAGAAGTTGATATTAGATTTAAGGGAGAATTTGATCTTAAGTGGAAAAGCTGGCAAAAGCGGTGGACCACCCTTAATAGACGATGCTCCACCCTCGATTCCCGCAGAAGCTGTTTGGTCTTGCACAACGTGTGCTGCTTGTGTAAATCGATGTCCAGTATTTATCGAGCATTTCCCAAAGATTATAGAGATGAGAAGGTTTCTCGTCTTAACTGAGGGGAAAATCCCAAAAGATGTTATAAGAATCTTAAGAAATCTTGAACTATTTGAAAACCCATGGGGAGCGGTAGAAAAGCACTTTAATTGGTTAACCGAGGAAAAGCAAGGAGGCGATCTTCTCATCTTCTTAGGGTGTTCAAGCCTTTATAACCCTCGGGTTAGCCGCGTCTCTCTAACTCTATGCGAACTACTAAGTGAGGCGGGTATAAAGTTTGAAATTTATGAAGGAGTATGTTGTGGAGACCCAGCAAGAAGGTTAGGTAACGAATACCTCTATCAACTCTTCGCTAGAAAAAACATTGAAAAGTTTAATGAGTACAGAGGAAAGAAAATCGTAACAATATGTCCGCATTGCTATAACACTATTCGACACGAGTATCCGCAGCTAGGTGGTGAGTACGAGGTTATCCATCACACCGAGCTCATCCACCAGTTACTGAAAAGTGATAAATTAAAGCCCACAAAACATCTAAACTTGTCAGTCACCTATCATGACCCTTGTTATCTAGGGAGATACAATAGTATTTTTGAGGCGCCAAGGGGTATTCTTGCATCGATAAAGGGTTTGAGGTTAATTGAAATGGAAAGAAACCGTTTAAACAGCTTCTGCTGCGGTGGAGGCGGAGGTAGAGCTTGGTTAGAAGAAAAAGGGCAACGCATCTATGTTGAAAGAGTAAAAGAAGCAACTGCCTTAAAAATCGATAAGATCATAGTAGCGTGTCCTTTGTGTTTAATAATGCTTGGAGAGGGATTAAAAGAAATAGAAAAAGAAAAAGTGGAGATTTTAGACGTATGTGAAATTTTGAGAAAAGCAATATAGAAGATTTTGATAAGCCGTTATCGTATTATATATGAGCCAAAGCTACCTCTCATTTTATCACAAGAGTACGCGCCTTTATTGAGTAAGATTTTTATATGAGGTATACAAAGCCAGAAGAATGATAAAGCTTGGTTGTTACGCATTCTTCAAAAGAATCTTCTTCGACTGAAAGAAGTTGTGTTAAAAACCTTGGATTGATGGGCTTCAGCGCTGGAGGCGAGCTTTGCCGAGTTGATGTCAAAGATAACAAAATCGTTAGGATAAGGACCTTACGTTATGACTGGAAATATAATATTGAAGAAATTCCTGTGTGGAGATGGGAAGCCCATGGAAGGGTTTTTAAGCCCTTAATGAAGGAGTTAAATCCCCCTTTTAGGTTAGTGTACAAAAATGTCGTCTATTCTCCTACTAGAGTTAGGTATCCGCTTAAGAGGGTGGATTGGGATCCTAAAGGTGAAAGGAATCCGCAAAACAGAGGGAGGAGCGGCTATGTAAGGATTTCTTGGGAAGAAGCGATAGACATCATTGTAAGTGAAATTAAAAGGATTTTAGAGAAGCATGGACCGTACGCCATATGTGCCCATTCAGAGGGGCACGGTCAAACCAAATGGATCCATGGTGGGGCTCATGGTGTCATCTGCCACCTCCTGAAGCATCTGGGTGGTTTCACATATGTAACTAGGAATCCGGATAGCTGGGAGGGGTGGTGGTGGGGGGCAAAACATGTATGGGGAATGGAACCTCTTGGTCAACAAACGCCAGTTAACATTATACCAGACGTAGCTAGCAACACCGAAGTCCTTTTGTGCTGGGGTTGCGACTACGAAACAACTGCTTGGGGCTTTGCAGATCAAGGGTGGAGTAGAATAGGATTTTGGTTCTCAGAGCTTGGAATAAAGCAGATATTTATCTGCCCAGACCTAAACTACGCCGCAGCAGTCCACGCCGACAAATGGATACCAATAAGGCCTAATACCGATGCTGCACTACAGCTAGCAATAGCCTACATTTGGATAACGGAAGGAACATATGATAAGGAATACGTGGCCACCCATACCGTTGGCTTTGAAGAATTTAAAAAATACGTTTTAGGCGAGGAAGACGGCATACCAAAAACACCGAAATGGGCTGAAGAAATAACAGGCATACCAGCCAGAATGATCAAAGCATTAGCAAGATTATGGGCTTCCAAGCGAACCTCAATCATGCACATGTATGGAGGCCCATTCATAAGAGGCCCATATTCAACCGAACCGGCTAGATTAGAAGTTTTGTTGCTAGCGATGCAAGGAGTTGGAAAGCCGGGTGTTCACCAAATAAACATGTGGTCAGGATTGTTATCTCACATTCCAAAAATTATACCAGCTTTAAAAGAAACAAGGCGTGACTGGACCGCATATATTTGTTCACAAGGAGTTATTCTAGGAAGCTCTCAGGAGGCAGAAAAAATACTTGACAAAACTCTGAAGCAGGTGATAATAAAGACTAAACTACCTGAAGCTATTTTACATCCACCCATTCGTTGGTATAGCCACGGTCTCTTTTCGTGCAGCACCGAATGTCAGTTTAGAGAGTTCACCTACCCTGCACCTGGGTGTCCAGAGATACGTATGATCTGGAAAACTACCAACTGTACTCTAACTTGCTGGAATGGCGGCTTTGAATTTGCTGAAGCCTACAGAAGCCCGAAGATAGAATTTATCTTAGCTCAAAGCCCTTGGCTTGAGAATGACTGCGTATTTGCGGATATAATTCTGCCAGTCACAACACCGTTGGAAGAAGAAGATATATGTTTTACAGAAACAACCAATACTCAGTATATTTATGTTGCAAATTCCGAAAAATGCATAGAACCTATTGGAGAATCCAAAAGTGACTATGAAATATGTTGCATGATAGCTGAGAAACTTGGGCCAGCCATCGGCATCCCAAACCTCCTTGAAAAGTTCACGGAAGGAAAGGACATTGAAGGGTGGAAGAAAGCTATGCTTGAGGACAGTGGCGCGTCGCAGCTCATAAGCCTTGAGAAACTTAAGGAAAAGGGATACTATTTGATTCCACTTCACCCCAGATGGAACGACTTTAGAGCTTTCCCGCCTGGTCTGAGAGCTTTCTATAGGGATCCCGATCGAAACCCGTTGAGCACACCATCTGGTAAAATCGAGTTCTTCTCTAAACGATTAGCCGAACACTTCCCAGATGACAAAGAGAGGCCGCCTGTTCCCCACTATATTCCTTATGGAGAAAACTGGCAAGAAAGTCTTCAACATCCGAAAGCCAAAATGTATCCGTTTATTTTAGTATCAAATCACGGTCGGTGGAGGATGCATGCGCAGCTTGACTACGCGGTTTGGCTTAGAGAGATACCAACCTGCAAGGTGAGGGGTGAAGATGGCTACTTTTATGAGCCAGTCTGGATAAATCCAAGAGACGCGGAGAAGCTAGGGGTAAAGACTGGCGATATCGTTAAAGTATTCAATGAAAGAGGGACTGTGCTCTGTGGCGCATATGTAACCGAGAGGATAATGCCTGGTGTGGTCTATGTTGACCACGGCGCCCGCGCTGACATCATCTCAATAGAAGATAAGATAGATCGAGGAGGAGCTATAAACCTAATAGCGCCACACGAGGGTGGGAAGAACATCGCGCTGATGGTTGTGAGCGGATACCTTGTTAACGTGGAGAAGGCTGATATGGAGGATCTGAAGAAAAGATACCCTGAAGCATTCAAACGGAGATACCATCCACTAGTCGGCCCATATTACCACACATACGTAGTAAATTCGGAGGTTAGTGGTCAATGAAGATCTTCCTTATAGACCTCTCCATCTGCAACGGATGCTACAATTGCCAGATAGCTTGTAAAGACGAGCACGTTGGAAATGACTGGAGCCCATACGCTAAACCCCAACCACTCACCGGACACTTCTGGCTCAAAATGGTTGAGAAAGAAAGAGGGAGCTACCCTAAGGTGAGGGTATCATATATACCAACCCTCTGCAACCACTGTGATAACGCTCCCTGTATCCCGATATGCAAATCTAAAGCGATCTACAAGCGCACAGACGGACTAGTAATAATAGATCCAGAAAAATGCAACGGTTGCCAAGACTGCATATACGCTTGCCCATACAAAGCAATCTACTTCAATGAGTATCTGATGATCGCTCAGAAGTGCACAGGCTGCGCCCACCTACTCGATAGAGGCGAGAAGGAGCCAAGGTGCGTTGAGGCTTGTCCAACCGAAGCAATAAAATTCGGCGAAGAAGCTGAATTCAAAGACTTGCTGGAAAAGGCTGGGTTACTCGACCCTAACCTTGAGGGAACAAAACCGAGAGTCCGATACCTAAACCTAGAGCTACTCAAACCATTCATCACAGGCGCAGTATACGATCCAGAAGCAGATGAGTGTATCGAGGGAGCAAAAGTAACGCTGATAGAGAAAAACAAAGGTGAAATAAAGGAGACAACCACAGATATATTCGGAGACTTTCAATTCAAGGCCCTAGACCCAGACAAAACCTACACTATAAAGATTGAGAAAGATACATATTACCCCATCGAAATAAAAGACATACAGTTAAAAAAGGACATAAACCTCGGAGATATAAAGATGTATCAAAGACATTAAAGGCAACGCTGACATCGTCGTAGTATCTCATCTTGGGGTGCTGATGCAAGCTTCATATTAATAGTACACCAATAAGCCCTTCGTCAAGACGCGCGTCTCGACGCTGGGCCGACTTGGTTTTAGGTTACCATCCGCACATATTACAAGGCATTGAGACATACAAGGGAAAGATTATCTGCTATGGCCTTTCCAACTTTTATTTTTGATGGGGTTCCGTTGTTTCGTGCAATCGAAGATGTTTTTCCGTGACGGTTGGAGGGAAAGATAATAAGTGTTTTATCTCAAAGGATAAAGTAAAGAAAACCTTCTTCCACCCCATATTTATTAACAAAAAGGACAGTCTGAAAAACTTAACTAGGCGCCGAAGTTCGTAAATATCTTCATTAAGACCTATAGCCTCAGATCTACCTGAGCTTATCTGGACAATCTCTCGTAGTAAAAAGTATATGTTCGCTTCCCAAGTGTCCATTGATTTTATTCACTGAACATTTTAGGTTTTAATTTTACGATACACGCTGTTTAGCCACGTCTATAGCAAAGGTTTTCCCAGCTGACTCAACCTATAACCCATGAGTCATAGCGTAAGCCGAAGGCTGGCTTATGTTGTTTATTGAAGGCCTCAGGGTATTTGCGCTTCAGCTCATCCAGATCTGCCTTTTCAACTTCCACCAAGAACCCGCTTACAACCATTCCTGGGACATTTTTAGAAGTTGTTTTCGATGGACATATCAGGTTTATCGCGCCCCCTCTGTCGATTTTATCTTCTATTGATATTAGATCAACTCTCGCGCCATGGTCCATACTAACGACGCCTGGCATTATGCGTTCTGTTACGTAGGCGGCACCTAGGACGGTACCTCTCTCATTGTAGACTTTGACGATGTCTCCATGTTTTATTCCTCTTTTTGCAGCGTCAACTGGGTGGATCCAAACGGGCTCGTAGAGGTAGCCGTCCGGGCCTTTTATTTTGCAATTAGGTATCTCCCTAAGCCAATCTATGTCATCATTTTGAGCATGAACCCTCCATCTTGGGTGGTTACTAACCATTAAAAGCGGATACTTCTTTGCTCTGGGATGGAACAGACTCTCCTGATGGGATTCTCCATAAGGAATATAGTGAGGAACTGGAGGTCTCTCATTATCCTCTGGAAAGTTTTTAGCAAGACCTGTAGCATAAAACTCAAGTTTTCCTGTAGGTGTCTCTAAGGGTTTATTAGTTGGATCTTCGTAGAAGTCGCCTAAACCGGGCTTTACATTAAGCTTCTTCTTCATCTCCTCCCACTCCTCGAGCGAAGGTATAGGGAGGAAAAACAGTTTTTTTCTTCGGAATTCCTCCCAACTCATATATTTAGCACATATAGACGCTTCGTACAGTTTTTTGGCGAATTCTTCAAACTCCGGAAACTTTTCAAGGTATGACTTTAACCCAAGTCTTTGGGCTATCAAACGCATTATTTCGTAATCACTTTTTGATTCACCTATAGGTTCGATACATCTGTCAACCCACCAAACGAGTGTGTATTCAGGAGGATCGACTTTCACAGCCATATCTTCTGTCTCAAAGACAGTACATGCTGGGAGAATTATATCTGCAAATTTGCAGTCATTTTCAAACCAAGGATGGACCGCCACTATGAATTCTATTTTTGGGCTTCTAAGGGCCTTGCTCATCTTATAACCTTCGTTCCAGCACGTGAGCCAACAACCGTTTTCATTGAATATCATACGTATTTCAGAGTATCCCCAGAGTGGATAAGAATATCTAACAAACTGGTTTTCTCGCGATGCTAGAATTGCACCCGTTCCATACCAGCTTATCGGCGGATTAAGAATCGCATCTGGCAGCAATGTTTTAGGTATAAACGGTGGTTTGTAAGGGAGTAACCCCCACATGCTAATAGGATTTATGGGCAAACCTTTAGCAGCTATAGCTTCCATAGCTCCTGAGTAAATTTCTATGTTTGTAGGAACACCTGGTAAGGTGCGTCCAAATGTCCATGTAGGAAGGAGTCTCACAATATGAATTCCTGGTTTTCCTAATCCTTGCATACTTAGCAACATAGCTTCTAGTCTCGCGGGCTCTGTGGAGTAAGGTCCCCTTATTTTCGGTCCTCCAAAGACTATGCCTATGGATGTTCTTTTTGAGGCCCATTCTTTTGCTAGAGCCTTTATTGTTCTAGTTGGGATGCCCGTTATACTTGAGGCCCATTCTGGGGTTTTGGGAGTTCGATCTTCTTCACCGAGTACATATTTCTTAAATTCGTCAAAGCCATATGTATGCGTAGCTACATACTCTTTATCATAAGTTCCTTCCGTTATCCAAATGTAGGCTATTGCGAGATAAAGAGCTGCGTCCGTATTAGGTCTTATCGGTATCCATTTATCGGCCCACTTAACCGTCGTAGTGTTGGCATCAGGTGCGATGGCTATACATTTTATGCCAGCTTCTTTAATCCACTGCATAACTATTGATCCGCTTTGCCCACAAAATCCCCAAGAGGTGGTTTCTGGATCAGCCCCAGTCAATATTAGTAGTTCAGTGTTTTCTAAAATATCATCATAGATCACGTCTTGGAAGTGTAATCCACATTTAAGACCTTCCCCACCCCATACGTGTTTTGCGCCCCAGTAGTAGCCTTCCCAACTGTCGGGGTTTCTGATGATATGGGTGCAGCCGCCCAAATGCTGAAAGAGCTCGTGCGCGTAAAAATGCACAGTTTGAAAGCTGGACTGGCCATGACCGTCTGCTAACACGGCTATTGCGTGTGGGCCATAAGTATCCCTTATTCTTTTAATTTCATTAACCACAATTTCTAATGCTTCGTCCCAGCTTATTCTAAGGTATCCGCTTTTCCCTCTATTCTGAAGGTTTCTTTCACCATTAGGGTCAAAATCAACCCTCCTTAATGGATACTTAACCCTGTTAGCTGAGTAGACACGCTGTTTAAAGGCAAGTTCATAAGGAGCTGGTAGCGTCTTTGCTGGCTTAGTGAAGAGCTTACCACGTGCCTTAATCTTATATGCCAAACCATCAAAATTCCAAGGTTTTATTCTTATTATCTTGCCATTCCTAATATGAACCTCTGTTGGAACATATGCGTTACCGAAACCCATTAGATTCAGTGGTACATAGCTTTTCCTAACTTCGCTTACCATTAATTTTAAACCTCCGCTCTCTTGCGAATGCTATGATAAAACATCTTTAGTTGAGTCTCAATGCTTCCTTTTCTTCTGGTGTTAGGCTCGCTATGAATTCATTAAGCTTAGCTTTGCCTTTGTCGGTGACGTAGGCTTTTCCTTCCTGGGTTTTGATATAACCGACAACTTCAAGTTCTTCGATTAACGCTTGTAGGAGGACTGGAGACAAGGGGGGATAAATGTCTTCCCTTTCTTCTGGTGTGAATTCATCAAGTATTTTGCTGACTTCGATTCCAGGTTTCTGCGAAACCTTATACAATATTACCATTTCACGTCTGAAATACGGAATATCATGGCCAGCATCGGACAAGTCAAATGCCTCCAGCTTGAAAACCGCTGAAGTTCTAGTGTCTGGACATAATACTGTTAAGTCTTTTAGGACTATTCTTTCGCTCGCTGGGGGCCATTGGAAAGCATTAGGTGGTTGGAGACTTGCTACATGATATGGTGGCTCCACGATTTTTTCCTTTACAACTCTGAAGCCAAGCCCATCATACTTCTTCAAGGTAGGATCATAGGTGCTGAGAGAGGCATACCAAAATGGTGCATAATACATTGGATTTTTGTATCTCGGACCAGCGTAACGAAGAGCATGCATCACCGGGATAAGAATTGGTAATACATCTGGGCAGACCCTTCCAATTAATTTCTCTCCATCCCAAATTATTTCGTCGCCTATTTTATGAAGGAAATGGCAAGGATACCTTTTAGTATCGCCCAGAAAATTAATTAAAGTAGCCTTGACTTTAAAAGGCATTTTACTCACCTTCTTATGTTAAGGTAGCGGAAAGATTATGTCATGTGTCGGCTTTATGGATGGGTCGGCACACCATACGATTTCTGCTTCCCACACCCAGGGCTTATCCGTCTTCACCCACTGAATCACGTGGAACAGAGATGGGGTACTATGGTATTCAGGAATAATTTTCACTCTGCCAGATATTGACATAAAGTCAATGTTCGGAAACGCTTGATTTATCTTTTCAGGATCAAGACTTCCAGCAATTTCGATGGCTCTACACGCCGTCTCAGCCCAACTATATGTGGTTAACATTTCGGTCCACGCCTTTCCCGTTTCACGTGTCCACTCATCAGCAAGATCTGCACAAGTTCTACCACCATAAAAGCTCTTATATGGGAGTGAGGGATGCCAAGCTTGGAACGGATCTGCCAAACCAGTTGCAAGATCTCCGCCTATCGCTGCCACATCATCATAGTTTTTGAGAGCCCTCCCATCCATAGCCATCTTCGGTTTCCACCCTAGACTTGCTGCTTGCCTCCACATAGTCGCAAAATCGACGCCTATGGACATGCCCCAAAGGACATCTGCTTCACCTTTCTTCCATTCACGGATTATAGAGGTGAAATCCACCGTTCCAGGCGCATATAAGCCCAAGCTTTTTTCAACCCCAATTACAGTGTAGCCAGCATCTTGCGCAATCTTGGAGGCTAACTCGTAGAACGTTCTTCCATCAGCGTCATTTGTCGCAAAAAGCGCAATTTTCTTACTAAGCTGATCACGGAATAGGTCGGTAAAGTCTAGGAAATTAAATAGCGCGCTATATCCACGCTTACCAGCTCTAAAGTCATTTTCAGGAATCGGGGTAACAAACCAAGGTAAGCTACCAGTCCAACAATACTTATAAGGCCCTGCACCCCACCAAGATTCTAAAAAGCCGTCTGAGAGGCAAGGTACTTTGTAGCGTTCAGCAACCTGGTTAACAGGTATGCTAACTACTGGTGGGCCTGGAGGAACGATTAAAATATGGACTTTGTCTTGAAGTATCAGTTGTTCTGCTAGGGCTGTAGCCTTCGAAGGATCACTCGAATCATCATACTGAATCAACTTAACAGGGAGCCTTCTCCTTGCCTGCATATCTATCAAAAAAGAACAGTAATGACTTCATAACCCAAATTTTTAAATAATAGCTTTTATCCTAATGCTTTGGTGATAATAACGTTGCCTTTTAAAGTTAGGGCAAGACTTGTGGCTTTTCTGGGGGACGAAGAAAAATATCCGTGCCACTTTGCATATAAGCTGGGAGATGAAATAATTTGGGATGGAGAGAAATTTACTGGCAGAATATGCCCCTACCTGCTACCTGAGCTTTCAACGAAGGTTGTTTGGCTTTTTGCAGCTGGTCCAAGATACAAGGAAGTTGGCTACTATCTTCCATTCTGGTATGCTTCTCTCAGCTTAAAAGACCCGGCTCAGAAAAAGTATGATGGTATTGGATTTAAGCCTGTGCTTAAACCGCAGGAACCCTATCCCGGAGTACCCGCAGGGGCTTTTCAATGGCCTCCTGTTAGCGAAAGACTGTTTAAAGATGTTACCCTGGTTTGTCCGGACATTAGAACCTCGGCTTTGTTTAAGCTTGAGGCGTTCGACTTGGCCGATAAGGGGGATGTCACAACCTATTTTAGGCGCCAGATGTTGATACTTGATAGGGTTCTTAAAAAGCAAGGTGTCGAGGTTGATAAGATAATAGACGAATTTACTGATGAAGAAAAATATGGAATATACCCGCCCCTCTCACAGACGCTTATTAAAGTACTCGTTGAGGAACTCGAGCTACTAAATTATCTACAAATAAAGGACGGAAAAGCCTATGTAACAGATAAAGGAAAAGCCAAACTCGAAAGTTTTAAGGAATCTCTTTCTGAGGAGGAAAGGCAAGCCTTAAAGCTCACATAATAGGTTGTGAGGGTTATGAAGTTCGGCGTGTCACCCTCACCCTTTCACTGGTGGAAGAAAGTTGAAGATTTTGAAAAGTGGATTCAAGAGGTAGAAAGCTGCGGATACGATGCAATATTTATCCCAGACCATTATAATCTACCAGTGCCAGAATTTCCCTCTAATCAACTACTGGATGCTTGGTCGACACTTTCATATGTCGCAGCAAGGACTAAGCAGATAAAAATTGGAACTTGTGTCAGTCCTATACCTAGATGGATTCCTAGCCAATTAGCCAAAGTAATAGCCACAGTTGATCTGCTGTCCGAAGGCAGAGTCATAGCAGGATTAGGTGTAGGATTATTTCCAGACGAATTTATCAACTATTCTCCACAAGGATATTTAGGTGAACCAAAAGAAAGGGTTGAGCGATTTCTGGAAGGACTGCAAATAATAATTAAACTTTGGACAGAAGATAGAGTAACGTTTAACGGAAAATACTATAAATTGAAGGATGCTCTCCTTTTGCCCAAACCTAAGCAGAAGCCTAGACCGCCGCTTTGGTCCGGTGGCTTGGGTCCCCGTATGCTGAAAATAACAGCTAAATACTTCGACGCTTGGCTCCCTCATACGGGTGGTCCAGGCTATCCTACGCCTGAAAAGTACGAAGAGGCGGTTAGGACGGTTAAGAAACACTTGAAAGAGTATGGCCGAAGCTTGGACAGCTTTACGTTCGCTCTTTTAGGCTTCATGACTGAAAAAGTGGCCGACGACATCAGAAGACTCGAAAAATATGTGCAGGCGGGGTGTCAATACTATGTTGTTGAGATTCCACGGATCGCTTTATCGGATGAAGAAAAGTGCATAGAAGCTGTACGGAGATTCGCAAAGGAAGTAATACCCTCGTTCTAAAACAGTAGAGGCACCAAAGCATAAACTTGTAAAATTTGAAATCTAATCCAAAATTAAAGCTGTTAGCATAAATAATACTTTCTCCTCATAAAGGTATTTTAGGCTCATAAACTATCCGGTTTATACCTATCTTTTCTAAATTTTCAGGAACCTTTTCGTTTTTAAAAAATATTGTATTTCCTTTTCGTATGAGTAAAACAGGCATTATTCTATTTCTTAGATAAAACACATATTTTTGACACTCTTTTTTGCAGGTGAAAACTCCTATCTCATCTTCTTTCCCAGGTACATCACAATTGATTGAAAGGCAAGCCCGTGTAGTTGTAATGTAGGCGTAAGGTACATAAAGTGATGCTGAAAATCCGTAATTTGTTAAATTTAATTCTATGCCTTGAAGTAGATTATCTAATTCAACACGCTTTACTTTATTTTTAAGGAGGAAATCCCGGAAGACTTGAGTATCAAGGCTGAAACCTCTAAAATATTTGACGGTTGCCTCTGGTAAAATGTCGATGAAGTTCATTAATCTAGGGCCTCGCTTCATTTTTATAAGTAACCGCCCCATCACCGGTTTCAAATCACCCTCATACTTTTTCAAAAGGACTCTTAATACCCCGTAATCGTTAAAAACGACTTCACAACCTGGGTTTGCTTTTGACAAATATGCAAATAACTTTTCTAGAGTTCGGAGGCCTTGATTAGTTACGTAAGGAGTAACAAAAGTGAACTGCATCCCATTTTTTATTGTGAAAACGATCATTTTCTTCAAATCCTCGGGTGTAGGCAGAAGCCGTTCACAAAACTCATTACCAAAATAAACTCTGGAGAAGTCGGTGCTATGGTTCATTACCTCATTTATATCATCGATCTTTGTTATGTAAAGTGCTCTCTCCATCTAACATCACTTCTGGGTAGTAGCACATGGTGATTCTGCACGGGCGTTGATAGGTTAAAACATAAAACTTTCTAGCGGTCTTTCGAAACTCTTCCCTTGTAGGTTTTCTCGCCAGAAAGTTTAGCATACTGCGAACAAATTTCACGTCCGTAACCTTTTTTTGAAGAGGGTAACCACGCCCAACAATTTTAGCATAACTTAAACCTATCTCATTAAACTCGTAAAGTGCACAGACACCACAAGGTCTGTCATCTATGTGGAATCTCTGCCAAACTTGCTGTCTTGTTCCTGCTATTATCTTTTTTTCGTCATCTTCTGTAGATTCGACGTGGACTTCGTAGGGCAACATGCAAGCGTTGTTGTATGCAGGGTCCGATGAAGCGAAATGTAGAAATGTGCAAAAACCATCAATGTTTGCACATTTTGAGTTTAAGATAAAAACGCCCGTTTCGATGCCGGAGATTTCTTTGTGGATCTCCTTGATTTCTTGTATCGTAAGGTGCCTATCCAGCTGCACCCTTGAGGCTCCTAATTCCTGATAGAATTTCACTGTTTCTGAATTAAATGTTGTTCCTCCTGTGCTAATATGGAGTTTAACTCCTAGGCTCATGTCACGCAATGTTAGTAGGAGACCTATGTCTGAAATGATGAGGGAGTCCACACCAGCGTCCAACGCCTTTTCTATATAATCTAAGAGGATAGGATATTGTTCGTTAGTATAGTAATGCTCATTAACCGTCAACGCAACAGGCACATCGTAAGAGTGGGCAATTTCTACACACTCCTTTAACTCCTTAAACGACTTAAGGTTACAAGCTGGGTGAGGCCTTCTATTTAAAGCGGCTATAGTATACTTAAGTAGCCAGTCACGTGATAGAACGCCACAATAAAGTTCATCTGCACCAGACTTGATTACTTTCTCAACCTCTTCGACTTTGTCCACAGGAGCCAAAACCTTGATCAATTCCGCTCTGCCATAGCCAGTCAAAAAGAGCGGCTTAAGCCACCCTCTTGACGCATCGAGCTCTCAAAAGGAGAGACTAGGGTAGTGGGAATATTGGTTCGTGGGTAGGTTTTACATCAGGGTTTGGTGACCAAACGATTTCCATTTTTAAATCTCCTTTTTCGTCAAGAGACCATTGAGCAACATAGAAAAGTCCTGGTGTACAATGCCACTCAGGTATGAATTTCATCCTTCCGTAACCCATTGTCACAACATCGATCTGATAAAAAGCATTATTTATTTTTTCAGGTTCAAGGCTTCCAGCCAACTCTATAGCCCTGCATAAGAGTTCAACAAAAGAATATTGGCTGATAGCTTCTGTCCAAGGTTTACCTGTTTCCTTTGTCCATTCCTCAGCTAATTGTGTATTGGTCCTACCACCATAATAGCTACGGTATGGCACGTAAGGGCTCCATGGATTGAATGGGTCTGCTAAGCCGATTGCTAGCTTTGGGTCTCCTATCGCGGCTACGTCCTCGTAGTTTTTGAGGGATCTTCCGTCTAGGACCATCTTCGGCTGCCAGCCTACAGTGTACGC
>Ga0071330_1059281_pt1 | contig 116818 bp, 85 predicted proteins | sample GBScel77sediment_FD_63802 | JGI IMG/M metagenome (GOLD analysis project Ga0071330, IMG submission 63802) | Hot spring sediment microbial communities from Great Boiling Spring, Nevada - Cellulolytic enrichment Sediment 77C v2 (version 2) | ecosystem: Environmental > Aquatic > Thermal springs >... | reverse complement strand
CCAACTTTGTGGTGTACCGGGTTGGGTTGTGGTGGATAGGTTGGCACAGGCCTTGTGGGTGCCTGGGCAACCTAACGGACTTGTTGGGCATCTCGCCGCATACAGCGGACACGATCATGAAAATTGTTTTGGTATATTTGTTGGTTGGCAGTTACGGATTGCTGCTGTGGCAATGGAGGCGTGGGCAGCGACCAAATGAGTTGCTACAGGGCAGCGAGGCACGCACAAAAAACCATACTAGGCATGAGTAGGTGCTGGAGCGCTGCGAAGTGAGAGTAAGAATTATTGGATTTGTGGTTCGGATGACATATTTTTTGTTTAAAGAAAGGTTGCCGAATATGAAGAGCAAGGGCTATAGAATTGGGGGTTGGTATTCCACCTCAGGCTGGCAAGTGCGAAACAACGAGGGGCTATACGGGAGGGTGGGACAAAAACTATTGGCTGACACTTTTGGGGTTTATAGAGATACTTTTTGGTTGTTTGTTTGTAAGTGGCTGATGGATGGCTCCGGGAGTGCATGCGTGTTTGGCTTTAAGAGCTATGCGGGAGGCTTGATAAGGCTTTTTCTTGTCTTGGGTGGGTTTTGCACAGCTGTAATGTCGTCTCTTGGGCAAAACGAATCCATCACTTACACAAATCTGGCTTTGTATCTGACTAATCGGGCATGGATAAAAGAGGTGGAAATAGATTTTTCAAAGAATCGTTATCAGCCCGTGGACTTTCCACCGGAACATTTTCAGGGATTCACGAGATGGCAGGCATCGTTACAGCCGGGTGGATTCTTTTTCCAATGTAAGTCGAATCCTCCGTTTGATCCGATGCTTGCATATGGTGAATCCTCAAATTTCTACTGGCAAATATCAAGCCGTGGGATTTCCGTCGCGCCTAAGCGACCCGAGGAAGGAGGATCTGAGGAGAATGGGCGACAAATCATGTGTTTACATTTCAAGCGGGTACTTATCGACGCGTTGAATTTGGGCATCGAAGGCTTAGATAATGAGCGTATCACGTGGATTTCGGAGAACGAATTTACAAGCCCGTTACTGGATTGGGTAGGTAAACCAACCGCAGGACAGATTCACGTAATTGTGGAGTCTTATTCGAATGGGCTACCCACACGTTTGCGTTGTGAAACGAAGACCCCTAATGCAAACCGGGTAGCGAGGATTTTCTGCGAGTATGATCAGCCTTCGTTGCCACCTCATCGAGTTATTTGTGAGCTTGTGGATAATGATAACAAGGTGCTTCGTTTAACAAACATTATAAGGAGAATCACGTTTGGGGTGCGGGATGAGTCTGAGAGGGGTTTTTTACCTGAGGATTTACTGCCGCCGGGCTTTGTTCCAAAAGTTAAATTGGTAGCGAGTAACGGGGTTCGCTATCTAGTGTTGCCAGACGGAAGCCTGAAGCTTGTAGACGAGGATACGGCGCGCGATATAGTGCCTGTCGGAAGACGGCAGAAGGCAAAGCCGCTTATTTATGCCATTTTTGCCGTGAGTTTCCTGGGTGTACCGGCGGTAATGGCTCTGATTTGGGCTTTGAAAAAACGTTGGTAAAGTGTTTTAAACACATTGCAACAGGAGGAGGTTGGTATGAAAGAAGTGATCATGGTATTGCTAAATGGGAAGTTTGGGAAGTCCCTCACTGTGGCCATAACCTTTGGCCTATTCAGCACTTTCATAGTAGGAGCTATCACCTGTTATGAAAGTGTGGAAAAACCTTGTCCACAAAAGGTAAGAGAGTGTTGGTTGATAGACGACACAGACGTAAGATATGAGGCAAAGCTTGCGGATGAGGGCTATCTTACAGTCAACGTAAAACGCGGGAGCTATGATTGTTGGTATGCATGTCCCGGGTCAACTCGTCCTTATGGGTGCTATCCTACTTTAATGTTCTCCGGTACTTGCCCTCCATAACGGTGATGGTCACCGCAAGGGCTGTTTGTGGAATACCGTGGTCAATAAATTAGACCTTTCGAGGGGGGCTCTATAAGGCACTTATAACGAGGGGAATTGACAACTGTAAATCGGGAAACATACGTGCGAGCAAGCATAAATAGCGTTGGTCTCCACTGGACTGGAGTTTTGAGATCGGTTGTTTTTAAAAGGAACGTTATGGAATTGGTTGTGACTGGTTTGAGAAGGTAGGGTAGCCCTGGGACTCTCCATGTCTGCTAGATTTGTCAGACTGGATTGATGGCATTACGTTTCGGCGTTTGCCGATGGGGGTTGGTTTGCTTGAGTTGTTCATAGCGTTTTTCTGCTTGTTTACGGACAAGCGGCAGTTCAGCCTGGTGGCGGTAGCGTGGTTGGCTACCAACTTTGTGGTGTACCGGCTTGGGTTGTGGTGGATAGGCTGGCACAGGCCTTGTGGTTGCCTGGGCAACCTAACGGACTTGTTGGGCATCTCGCCGCATACAGCGGACACGATCATGAAGCTGGTGCTGGCTTACTTACTAATTGGCAGTTACGGATTGCTAATCTGGCAGTGGATACAAAACCGGCGGAGAAATAGGTTGGATTTGGCCGGTATGCCGGAGGCAAGATGAGCTGCATGTAATGCCAGTGGTCCGGGAGCAAAAAACAATCGGGATTGAGCGAAGAGCCAGCGCTTATCAATGGCATTGACCGTGATATTCAGGGCTGCGGCTGGAGTCGGTTTGGCAGGCTGTCGCCGACATTGTTCTTGTGCTGCGTCAAAATGTGGTATGGCACTTTCAGATTGGGTGTACGGGGTAGTAGGAGGTATTTTATTCTTGCTTTTGGTTCCGTGAATGTGACCAAAATAAACGCAGAGCTGGTTAAGGCGTTATTGTCTTTCCGAGAGTGCACGGGGCATGCTTATTCCAAATGCGTATAGTACACGAGGGACAATGAAGCTGTGGATGCGAAAGGTCTACGTGGCAGGGTTAACATGGGTTGACGTAGTGGTTTTGGCTATATGCGTTTGTTTACTGGGGGTTCTTGGGCTGAAATTACTAGGGATGGGCGAGACACGGCGGATTTGGGTGTGCAAACACAGGTTAGGTAATTTAGGAGCGGCTTTTGCTAAGTATGCGAACGACAGGAGCGACACCTTACCACCCGCGGTGGTTGACGTGGGCCGTGAAACTACAACATGGGACTGGTCATTAGCATCCTACTTGACTGAGTCTTCTTCAGGTGTGGATTCAGCGGGAAAGGAAAAATTGAAACAGGAGCTATGGCCAACGTTCTGTTGCCCCTCAGATACGGAGCCGCGTGGGGGTGAGGCACCGCGCAGTTATTCAATGCCGATGTACGATGTGAAAAAGGTTGGGTGGCCACCGACTGAAGACAGCCAAGGCGGCCTTGGGTTGTATCTAGATACTGATCGGTGGAAGTTGATACGCGAAGCGGAACCCACTTTACCTGCAGGGTCAACACCTGTAATTCGGCTTTCAATTGTTCCCAATCCGGGTTGGACAGCGTTATTGGTTGAGCAAATAACGATTCGCAACACGATGTTTTCCACAAATTTTGCTGCCACACCAGGACCCCGAGATCAGTGGAATGCAAAAACAATCTCTTTGGAGAATTTTCATCGTGGTAAGCTTAATTACTTGATGTTGGACGGTCATGTGGAACGTCTGACGATTCGGGAGAGTGGCGGGCATGCAGGTAACGGTGGTGTTTGGACAATTCGAGCATGGGATTAAAAGATGAAGCTTGATTCGGGTAGATTAAGCCAATGGTTGAGTTTAAATCATCGCCGAATTGGCGTTTGGATAATTGTGATTTTACTGGGTGGGTCTGGTGTAGAGTTTTTTGTGCGTTGGTTGAGTGTCCCGCATGGTGTGGAAAAACTAGCTGCGCAATTTGCTGCGGTTGGTGCGGTTCAACAAGATCCTGCCGTGGCGGTGAATCATGCTGGTAACCTGGTAGGGCTGATCCGGAGTACTGAAGACGGTGTAGGGGTATTCATCGTTGATATCAAGGCTAAAAAGGAACGACTTTTACAGCGGGTCCGTGATTTCGAATATTACAGAAAAGCACGTATGGCACGTGTATGGGGGTGGTCTGCAGATGACTCGTTTTTTGCACACACCTGGGGAGATGAATTTGGAAACCAAGCCCTGTTTATTTGGAACCAGACGGGTGAAGAGTTGGTGGCCCGGATTCCCTTGCCGCGTGGGCTTCGTACGATGAAGTGGGTGGGGTCAAATGATTGTGTGTATATTGATTGGTCAACAAACTTGGTCTATTTAAAAGCTAGGGGGGCGAGATGGGAAGAGGTGGCAGTTTGGCCATTGCCACCTGGTCCAGGGCGACCAGCACTGGAAGTATTGGATGGAAACACTGTTGGGGTAGCATGGCTAGGGGGTGCTGAGCTGTGGCAGGTTGAGCTTGGATCTGGGAAGATCCTGAAGCTTTATACGCCAACCGCAGGTAACACTATTGACGCGGTGCGGTATACTCCAGAAAACCGTGCATTTTTGATTTCTGAAAGTGTGCGACGTGCAACCACATCAACCTTAGTACAGGTTACTTATAGTGGTGATGGTTGGTCGCGCCGTGAGATAGGACGTTGGCCAACAATACGCGCAGTCGAATGGATAAATGGAGGTCGAGGTTTTGCGATCCATATTCGGCAGGGCGAGAACAACTATTTGTTGGTCAGACCAGACCCATTTGTGTCGGATGCAATCCATTTCAAAAATGGTGGTGTGTTAGGCATTTTCACCACTTCGACCACAGGGGTGGTATATGCGATTGCATCGCTATCAAATGAACCACCAGCCATCTGGAAGTGTAGCGGAGACGACAAGACCCAAGTGTATTCATTGCAGGGAAAGGATGGGGAATCATTGCGATATCAGCCTGTGTTGGTAGGCTGGGCGCCTTTTAATGGACACAATGCCCGGTTTGAGCTTTTACCGCCTGCAAACTTTTCTCGCAACAAGAAGTATCCGCTTGTAATCGGCTTAGCTAGTTATACGTGGTCACCGGTCCCACACGCGGTATGTGCACAGACGTTGGCAAATGCAGGTGCGTACGTGGCATTGAGCGGGTTTACTTTTCGTGACGACCTGCGTAAGGTCTCGCTTGAACATGTGGAGAATATCAATGCAATTTACAACATGATGGCAGCTAGCCCGAATGTGGATACTAATCGCGTGTTCGTATTTGCATTTAGCGGCAGCACGATTGCGGTATGTGAACTTTTGAAACGCTATCCGGGCAGGTTTAAAGGTATAATTTTGTTGCATCCGGGAGAGTTGCCTGAAGCAGCGGCTGGTATGTGCGGTCGTGTGCTGCTGACTGCAGGTGTTGATGAGAGTTGGGCAGAACAACGCTTTCTAGACTATATAAAGGAATTATTCAAAGTAGGTATTCCTGCGGAGGTTTTCTTCCATGATGCTGGCGGACATATAGCGCGTGCGCAACGGACCATGCGTGAACGCGCGCAATTGATGGTGAAAACCGTTTTTAGGTGACTCTTTTAACCAACTTGCAAAGGCAGCGACATACGAAACTCACTTTAAAAAATGCTGTCAGGCTACTGAGGCAGTTAATAGAGAGGTACGTCTTGCCAAGCATGGGGCAGATATGTTTTGTGTTGATTAGTGGGGCGGTACTGCTCTGGCTCGGCATAACCAATTTAACTACAGTCTTGGTAAACGCCGGGTTGTATGATCTGTCCGACCCAGCTATTGGCATAAAAATTCGATACACGGTACTTATCATCGGTGTGCTTGAGACACTCGTCGGGGTTGTTTGTCTGTTAAATGCGACCTCGTATTTCAGCATCGTTCTACTGTCGTGGCTGACGATGTGTTTGGTGGGTTACCGTGTTAGTTTGGCAATATTAGAGTGGCCACGCCCCTACCACTGGATCAGCCCAGTGATGGCTCACTGGGATGTTTCATCCAACGTGGCTGACCTGATTGTCACTGGACTGCTGGCGTGGATATGGGTGGGTGGTATAACATTTCTTGTTTTTGGGAAAGCTGGGAGAGTAAAGGAACAGGTGGTGGTATTTTACAAAACACGTTGTCAGAATTGCGGTGGCAAAGTGGAATTTCCAGCACATGGGCTTGGGCGACAGGTGCCGTGCCCACATTGTTCGGCACCGATGATTCTTGTGACGACCGTCGAGAACCAATCTTCTGAAAAGGCCCCGTCTAACCAATCAGCATTTACATTAGTGGAATTGTTAGTTGTGATCGCAATCATTGGAATTTTAGCTAGTTTGTTAATGCCTGTGCTAAATAAGGCCAAAGACCGTGCGTCCCGTGTGGTTGACATAAATAATCTTAAACAACTGATCACGGCGACTCATTTATATGCTGCTGATGCCTCTGGCATTTTACCCTGGCCGAATTGGGCTTTGGGGGATTCACCCGACCGCCCAGGGTGGCTTTACCGATTGGACCCACAAGCCCAAGGTCCTGCCAGGTTCAAGGTAGAAACAGGGGTATTTTGGCCTATGCTCCGCAACTCCAAACTGTATTTTTGCCCACGGGATGGGCCGCATACGCCACGGTTCAACGAACGGCCACAGCAAATTTCTAGCTACGTAATGAACGGTGCAGTGATCGGGTACAACCGCACAAATTATCCTCCGGCTAGGCTGGAAGCTTTTCGGTATGACGATGTGGCGTTTTGGGAGACGGATGAAAAGTACCCGGATTATTTTAATGACGGCGCCAGTTATCCATCGGAAGGCGTGAGTGCCCGCCATGCATTGGGTGCAATCCATGCTACATTTGGTGGGGCCGTGGAGTATATCAAACTTGAAGTTTGGTACTTGGAAGAAGCGAAGCCAACCCGCAACCGGCTTTGGTGTTATCCCGGCAGCAAGGATGGAAGGTAACGAGCTCAGGGTTTGGTGTCTTAAAGTACTGAGAAGCTAGACTTCGGTGACACCCCGAATATGTGTAATGATTAGCTTTACAAGTGGAAGGTTCCCTAGGAATGACATTGCCCTGGTTTGGCCTTTGGAGACTTCATACAGTGCGCCAGTATTTGGCACACGCGGATTTTTGTTAAACCGAAGGTAACGTTAGTTTGTAACGCAGCGGTTGGCACAGCAGTGTAATGGAAATAAACGGGTGCTAGTGAAGAAATTCTTGTGCAACATGAAGATTAGCCGGATTCTCAGCTTCTGCGTGCTGCCTGCGGCACTAGGGGTAGTATTGTTGTCGGAATTCTTGGTTTCTCCAACTGCCCCGGATTGGTTACGCAGGATTGCCCTCGAGGTGCAGCTAGTCATACGTGATGCACAAACGCAGTGGATGTTAGTCGCTTGCCTAGCCATTTACTTTGTTGCGTTTCTTTTCCTTGAACAGCGCCTGGTGGGTAACCGTCCCTGGTGGCGTTTAGACAATCCCAACTTATGGTTAGTTGGGTTAGTTGGGCTTGGTGCACTTCGTTATGGCCTTGATTGCGTGAGGGGGGCATATCCTACCGAGTTTGTTGGTCTTTTAGCGGGTGTTGTTTTAAGCCAAGGCGCCTTGATTTGGGTTTGCTGGCCTCAAGATGTGCGGGAAAGAGCTATGCGGACACTATGGTTGCTTGGCACGATTGCATGTTTGCTTGCGGGGGCGGCGTTATGGCAACCAGCCGGGAAAGGGATTTTCCAATATCGCGGAGTGCCCCGCTGGTGCGGTGTGTGGACAAGCCCAAACACTTACGGGGTATTGATGGCTACTGGGTTGGTCTTGGCGATAGGACAGTTAATCTACGGCTTGCGGTTTAGAGTCCACAGTGCGACCTTCAAAAGTACGCGAGTTGCTTGGCTTGTGGCCAGTGGGGTTGCAGCGACCTTATGCAGTGTTGGACTATTGAAAAGTTATAGTCGTAGTGCCTGGCTGGGTATCGTGGTGGGAATAGGGTTTCTTACATATGAGTTGGCGTACGGGTGCTGGTCCAATGGCCGACTTGCAATATGGCTGCGCCGGAATGGGCGGCTATGCATAGTGCTTATAGTGTCATTGTGGGTGTTGGCATTTTGGCAGTTTCGAGATACGGAGTGGCGCCTGGTCCGGCGCGCTTTTTCAGTGGGAAATATCAACGACTTTTCTTGGCGCAACCGCCTGACCACTTGGGAAGGAGCATTGCAAATGATGGCAGACCAGCCGCTGATAGGCTTCGGTTGGGATAGGTTGTGCACCGCATATAGTGAGCTTTATTCTCCCCCAAAACTAGCGGAGTCAGGAGCTATCGGGTTAAACGACTTTTTCAAAATTGGCGTGAACTCGGGTCTGCCTGCACTTCTATGTTTTGCAGCGTGTATATGGCTGCGGTTGCGTCGGAACATGCTAGCGGCTATTCACGAGTCGGACTGTACTGTGCCAAGTGAGATGCAAAAAATCGAGGCGTTATCGTCCATTTGCCGGGCCGGAGCGCTTGTGATATTTGTGGGGTTTTGGTTTGCTGGCGGGTTGTTCAATTTATCGCTCGGCCCAATTTTTTGGACACTGCTGTTGCTTGGAAGCGTTCATGTCAGCTTGGAAAGTGGTTCCGCATGCTCCCGGCTTATGCTGCGACCAGCAGTGTTCTGTACACTTTTGACTTTTGTTACAGCGCTGGTCTGGGCAACCGCGCGTGATCCATTTCAACGAGTCATGTTTTCTGTGTGGGACGAGCGTGGAATTCGTACCTCCTGCCTAGCAGTGATGCCGAAAGGAGCCGAACCATTACCTGTGGTGATATTCGCGCATGGTGGGGGTGATAGCTTGGAGACATCTGGCAAAACGCTCCGGCTGATTGCGGAGCAAGGTGTTGCTGCCATTGGCTTTGAGTACAATAAGACAAACCAGGGGCATTTCAATGCGCAAATGCGGGCTTTGCTAGGAGCCTTGTTGCGGCAACGCTGGGTACAAACTAATGCTGTTGCATGGATAGGTCACAGTCAAGGTGCGCAGTGGATGTTATCCTTTTTGGTTGATCACCCACAATTGCAACCCGAGGTTATGGTCAGGCTTGCAGGTGGTTGGGTTGATAACCTGGGGTTTTTGGAAACTAATACAATGCACAGCCAGTTGTTTTCAAAAATGCGTGTTTGGTTGTTGCATGGTGAAGCAGATGAAGTTTTTCCGGTAGCGGAAGTAAAACGGTTAGCGGCGTTACTGCGAGCACTTGGTGCAGAAGTACGGTTTGATGTTATTCCCCAGTGGGGGCATAACTTCGGTGCAAATCATATGCTACTTGTGCGTGCAGCGGCGGAGTATTGTGCGGCTCAACTCGGAGGTAAGCAGCCGGTGCATGTGAACGTACGGCCTATCAAGCTTTATTACTGGATCCCTGCAGGGGTAATGTGGATAGCTTTTTTTGGTTTGCGCTGCTGCCGATCTAGTGGGCGCCAGTTACAGCCAAGTAGATGGTTACTGTTGGCGGCATGGATCTGTGGGATACTTGCGCTTTGCGTCACGCTTTTACATTTTGTGATTTTGGGGCTTCCAACTACGAGAACCATCGTGCAGATAGCGCGCCATGTTGTCGTACCAGCACGATTACAAAAAGATTTCGTTTGGTTAACTGCTACTTTGGACGGTACGCAAGCAACTATACGTGAGGTAATGGAGCATCTGCGACTGGCTGATTTGCAGCGCAACTTTTTCAAGCAGCCCCTTGATGAGGCCAGTTACCATTGGTGGGTACTATCACCACAGCTTGCCGATTACGGCGAACCTATTGGGTGGCGTAGGATGCTATGGGAAAGTTTTTATCCGCGTGTGCGCCGAGCCACCGATCCCAGCGTTGCTGCCGAGACTGTTATACAACATTTGCGCCAGCGTGTGACAGTTGTAGATCGCAGTGGGTTGCCGGAGTCGGTGGTTGAGATTTGGCGAAACCAAGCAGCAACGTGTGCTGGGTTCGAAAAGATCTACGTTGCAGCGCTGCGATCGGTTGGCATACCAGCACGGTTGGGTCCAACAGGTCGAGCGGAGATTTTGAGTGATTCCACTTGGACTCCTGCACCACGATCAATCCTAGAATGTCTGAAGGAGGTGGACTGAACTGGTGCAGTGGTTTAAGCCATCTCGAAATTATTGCGATTAAGAGGAAACTCCGTGCTTCGTGAATTTTTGGGAGGCGTTTATGCTAGAAATTCACGAGGCATGCTTGGCATTCACCACGCAAGTGCCCCTTCAAAAATAAGGTTGTTTCTTGAGAGGGATCAGCTGGGTAAAGCTGTGGGTGGTTACCCCTGACTAACTAATCTACGGTTTTCGTACTGTGGCGGTTGTCTATTTGTAGGAGTTACGTGAGCAAAGCGAATAGTGGGTAGGGCTGATACGGCAGCTGATCCAGGTAATTGCAGGGGGGTATGATGAACCGTGCACATCTGGAGGTAATCCACGCCAATGGGGCTCAACGGTTTTTAGGAAGTTTTGTTCAGTGGGTCTCCCTTGAAGGCTTTTGGGAGCTGCTTTGCAGTCTAGTAACTTAATCTAATGCCACAATCGTTGCTATGTGTACAAAAACTTTGCAGGTGAAGTGTTTTCGGATATGGGACCACGTGAATCAGCGGTGGAAAAACGCCAGACGCAGTGCCAAACTTTGACAGAGTTTATTGTGAGCTGAATTTAAGGACGCTTGCTAGGGCTTCTTTGATTTCCTCCTTGCTACGAAGACCTACTACTTGGGTTCGGACGCGTCCATTCCAGAACAACAACAGTGTTGGAACGGCGCGGATATTGTATTGATTAACTAATTCTTGCTGGGTATCGGCTCTGACTTTAGCAAATTTAATTTTGCCGTTGTATTCTTGGGCAAGTTCTTCGAGCACTGGCTCAAGCATTTTGCAGGGGCCACACCAGTCTGCCCAAAAATCTACTAGTACTGGAATCGAGGACTTTAACACCTCCTGGTCGAAGTTTTCGCGGGTAACAGTTACGATGTTTGAGGTTGCCATACAACGTGAAGGGGAGGCATGAAGTCGTAAATACGATTTAATTTTTCCTAACTGGTTTGGAGCAAAAGGTATAAGACACTTGCAGCCACAATTAAAGCAGCTATGGCACTACCTATTGCGAGAATGGAATCAATTTTTTCCACTTGTGGTGCGACAGCTTGTGCAGCTGGACCTGCTTTGACTGCTACAGGTGCGGGTTGCGCAGCTGGTGCAGTTTTCGGAGCCGGGGTAGCTTGAGCGGCTGCTGGTCCAGGGGCTTGGGCTGCAGTGCCAGTGGCCCCACCTACTGTGCCTGCAGGTGGAACAGTAGGCATTTTAATTGTGGGGGCCGCAGAAGGCCTTGGGGGAAGGTTTATCCTAACTGTTTCCTTTTTAGGTTGCACCTTCCCGGTTTCTTTTTTAGGTGGCACACCAGTTTCGTTCTCTGCCATAGCAACGCAAAGCTATTTTAGATGTTTTTTTAAGTCAACAAACTTTTGTGGGACGAAAAAAGAGTATTCCTCTTTTCGTCACACTCTTTTTGGATCAATAGATCTGGGGGCAATTCAGCCCTGAGAATGGTCAATTATCCCGCGTTAAAACCTGGCTTCGAACCGTCGAGTGCGTCGATGGGAGCGCTCGCGCTCCTCTTTCGGTCTGGCCAGGTTCACTGTGAGTGCGCGGCCTTGGAATTCTTTGTTATTGAGTTGTTCAACTGCGCGGTTGGCTTCTTCGGCTGTTTCGAACTCTACAAACGCAAATCCTCTGGATTTGCCCGTTTCACGATCTACCATGATAGTCACCGACGTCACATTACCGATCTGCGAGAAATACGCGTGCAGATCTTGCTCACGCGTTTTATAGGGAAGGTTCCCTACGAATAATCTAGTCTGAGTCATAATCTCTACAGAGCTTGTCCGGGAAAACCGATAGCGTCGGGGGATCACTCCTGCCGGATCACCAACTGTCTCTAGCACTTGTTGCGGACAATCTGTCTTCGGACACCAACACTTTCAGTTTTTCCGAACTTTGCTTGCACTAATTTCGGCTGACTTGTGTAAGGTGTCAAGCAAGTAAGGGGAAAATTTTAAGTTGGGCTAATCTGTGAGAGGAGCCCAGCTTAATTGGGTTGGAAGGGATTTCAATGCTGTGCAAGGGGCAACAGATTGGGAACATTTGCTTTTACTGTAATTTATAACAAGAAAGCTGGTTCAAGTAAGAGCTGTGATATATCGAAAGGGATATTAATCGGGATTCGCAGTAAGGTGAGTCGCTGCGATGTGTGTGGGATTTTAAAGTGCGTGAGGTGTTTTTAACTTTTTCCTGCGCATGTGGGTTGGCAAGGTATATTTTCTTTTTGTGAGGCAGGGCGAATATCCCAAACCTGAAGGAAGGTACGGTAACATATGATTTCGAATTGGAGAGCTGCAGAGTTTCTTGATTATAGGGTTGGGCAGGGGCGATACGTCCTTGGCTGCTAGATTGGGTAGGGAGGGTGTTGGCGCGGCGTGAAGTAGGTTTACGTTAGTTAGTTGTTGAAATCTGGTAGAATTTGTAACTCGTCGGAGGTCGAAAAGTTTCTGGGGATAGTCAGTGTGCTGGGGGAAGGAGTCGTTGTCTGAGCGCCTCATAGAGGAATACGGCGACTGCGTTATTTACGTTAAGGGAATCGAATCCGTGTTGCATAGGGATAGCGACAGCTTCTTGGCATGCGGCTAAAACGGCGTCGGACAGGCCGTATCCTTCGCTTCCAAACACAATACAGCAGTCCACGGTGAAATCGACATCCCAGATTTTTCTGTATGTTGCATGTGGGTGAGCTGCGTAGAGTTTGACGCCTAGCTCTCGGAGTTTATGGAGGGTTTCAATGAGGTTAGGTGGTTCGATTACTGGGAGGGAAAAGATGGCGCCCATTGAATTGCGTACTGCTCGGCGCAGGAATGGGCTTGCGCATTTTTCGCCGGCGATGAGTCCATGGGCTCCGAGAGATAAGCTGCTTCGGACGATGACGCCTACGTTTTCTGCGTTTGTTAGGCCATCCAGTGCTACGAACAATTTGGGGGTTGGTGCGTTGCGGACGAACTCTTCGATGGTAGGCTGATGGGGGATTCGACCTACGGCCAAAACTCCTTGGAACATGTTGAACCCCGTCATTATTTCGAGTTGCCGTTTTTCGTCTACTAGATACACGTGGATATGTTCTGGCCGTTGTTGGAGTATGGGTTCGTAGGCGGGCAACCACGATTTTGGCATTAGCACGGAAAGCACCTCGAATTTGCTAGCGAGCAGCCGTTGGACTACTTTATGGCCTTCGGCAACAAATATTCCCTTTTGGAAATGTTCCAAGGGACGACGCATTGTCCGGTATGGTTCTAGTTCAGGCATGTCAAGGGAATCGATTGTGTGGGCGCTGAACATTGTTGGTTGAGAGGGGAAGTTTATGGTATGATCAATGGGTCTGCTGGGGCGTCCTGGTATGTAAGTAAGGCCCGTACGTGTTGGGCACCTGCTTCAGATAATGCGGCTTTGATTGCGCAGTAAGCGAGCATTGGGGTGTTACATTCTCGGCTAATGTGTGCAAGGTAAACGTGATGTAGGCCATCCCACAGCACGCGTTTAAGTGCTTCTGCAGCTTCTTCATTTGAAAGATGTCCGAATGAGCTCATGATCCGCTGTTTGAGTTTCCAAGGCCTGGTGGGGCAATCGATAAGCATTTGTCGATCGTGATTTGTTTCTAAGACGATGACGTTAGCTGTGCGAATGCGTTCCGTGACCAGTGTTGTCACGTGTCCCAGGTCCGTAATAATTGCCACGGTTAGGTTTTGAGTTTGGATGAGGAATCCGACTGGATCTTGGGCGTCGTGTGGGACAGAAAATGGGTGTACGTCAATATCACCGATTGAAAAAGTTGCCCCGTTGTGGAAGACGTGGAGGTTTAATGAGGTATCGAGGATTTCGCGGATTGCATCTCGTGTGGCTCCATTACAATAAACTGGGATTCCAAGTTTATCAGCAATGCCTTTTAAGCCGCGGATATGATCGTTGTGCTCGTGTGAGATAAGGATAGCCGAAAGGGTTTCTGGGGAACGGCCAATTAGTGCTAGGCGTTCGCGCAGTTGCCGGGCGCTTAGGCCGGCGTCTACGAGCACACGAGATTCGCCGGCTTCAATATAGATACTATTGCCGGCAGATCCGCTGCCCAAGATTGTCATGGAAACACCCATTTGCTTTCACACTATTTGACTCGGTTTGGAGGTGCAAACGATTTTTCTTATGGGCCTGGGGCTTGTGAGTGGAAGCGAAAATTCGTTTGGCATTGTCGGTGGTTGGGGTAAGCTTTTGCAGTGTGTAAATAGTACGGCATATATGGCACACTCTTGTAAAAGGCACGGTACAGTAGGAAAGCACCAAGCAACGCCGATGCGTGCGCTCAAACGGCGTTTATTGTCGGGCAAGCAAATCATGCCGCCCAATATTACAGGGAAGGAGATGGTTGAGACTTTAATTGAGGAAACATTTTTGGCGTACAATGCGGCTCGTTTACGGGAGGCTGTGAGCTTGTTTGTGGAGAAGATGCTTAGGCCGGAGGTTACGATTGGGATGAGTTTTGCGGGGGCGTTGACACCGGCTGGGCTAGGAGCTTCTTGCATAGTTCCATTGATTAAGGCTGGGTTTGTGGATTGGATAGTTGCCACTGGGGCTAACTTGTATCACGATTTACATTTCGCCTTTAATTTACGGCTGCATGTAGGAACCCCGCGTGTAGACGATGCGATGTTGCGTGCGGCGGGTGTGGTACGCATATATGACGTTTTACTAGGGTTTGAGGAATGTTTGTTGGAGACAGATAGACGGCTTCGCGAGATTTTGGCGGGGCCTGAGTTCCAGAAAGAGATGGGTACTGCAGAGTTTCATTATTTGCTTGGGCGGCATTGTGCTTTGGAAGAGGAAAAGCATGGTTTGAAGGATGTTAGTGTGCTTGCAGCTGCATACCGTGCAGGTGTGCCAGTTTATACTAGTTCGCCTGGCGATTCGAGCATTGGCATGAATATGGCATGCTTGGCCTTGCAAGGTAGTCAATTGAGGATTAATCCAGCGATTGATGTGAACGAGACAGCTGCAATCGTGCTAAATGCAAAGAGATCGGGCGGGCGCAGCGGTGTGGTGTTATGGGGTGGTGGCAGTCCCAAGAATTTTGTTTTGCAAACCGAGCCGCAGATTCAAGAAGTGTTGGGGATTGCTGAGCATGGGCATGATTATTTTATCCAATTTACTGATGCGAGGCCTGACACAGGGGGGTTATCGGGTGCAACTCCAAGCGAGGCAGTGAGCTGGGGTAAGGTGGATCCGAGGGCATTACCGGACACCGTAGTTTGTTATACAGATTCTACTCTAGCAATGCCATTATTTGTGCATTATGCGTTGGCCAAACATGGGCCACGACCATTAAGACGGTTGTATGATAAGCGTGATCACATGGTTGAGTTTTTGAAGGGGGAATTTTATCGCGCAAATAAATCACTGACTCCAAGGGCTAGGAGGTGAGTTGGTGAGCGGGCCTTGCAGATTTACGCGACGTTGAACCGTTTGCGTTTTTGTTTTAGTGCTTCTAACAATTGTGGAATGGGCAAGCAGTTTACTACGTCGGATGGTGTTAGCCATCCTTTGCGGGCGGTACCTACCCCTAATTTTAGAAAGATGACGTCGTTTGCCGAGTGTGCATCGATTCCGATTGCGCATTTAACGCCTTTGCTTTTTGCATAGGGCCAGTACCGCCAGTCTAGATCCATTCTATCTGGGGCGCAGTTGAATTCGATCCAAGTACCCGTTTCGGCGCATGCATCGATTACTGCTTGGATATTTACTGGGTATGGATCGCGTTTTAGGAGTAGTCGGCCAGTGGGATGTCCCAAGATATTTACCCAGGGGTTTTGTATGGCTTTGATGATACGTTTTGTCATTTCGGCTTCCCCACCGGCGAACCCCGAATGAACGCTTGCTATAACCACGTCGAGTTCAGCCAATATTTCATCTGGCAGATCGAGCGAACCGTCTTTAAGGATATCGACTTCTATGCCTGTAAGTAGCATGAAATCGATGCCCTGTTCCTTGAGACGTTGGTTGATTTTTTTGATTTCGGCCAACTGTTTTTTGAGGGTGGGTACGTCTAAACCACCGGCTTGGAATGCGCTTTTTGAATGATCGGTGATAGCCCAGTATTTGAACCCGTGGGCGTGCATTGTTTCCACAATCTCTGGCAAAGTTTGGTGTCCATCGCTCCAGGTTGAGTGGTTATGCAGTGATCCTTTGATGTCCTCGTATTTAACAAGTTCGGGAATTGGTTGTTTTTCAGCCACCTCGAATTCACCATGGTCTTCCCGAAGTTCGGGTGGGATGTAATAGAGACCGAGCCTTTCGTAGATTTCGGTCTCGTCATTGCATGGAATTAGCAAGGACGGATCGCGAGTTTCTTCTTTCGACCGGAACAATCCGTATTCGTTTAGACGAAGGCCTCGGGCAATAGCCCGCTGGCGCATCACAATGTTATGTTCTTTGCTACCGGTGAAATATGCGAGTGCGAATGGGAACTCGTGCTCGGCAACTATGCGGAGGTCGCTCTGGATGCCGCCTTGCAGTAGGACGCTTGCTTTGGTTTCGCCCATCGCCAGGACTTTTTCCACTTGGGGTTGCCCAGCGAAATATTCCATCACTTCCTTTGGTTTATTGGATGTGACAAGAAAGTCGATGTCGCCTATCACCTCCTTATTTCGCCGCAGGCTGCCAGCTACGCTGCATTTGGTGACGTACGGATGGTTCCGTAGTTCATTGAGAATTGGTTCAGCCACTGACCAGGCTTCTACAAGAAGGTGTTTGGATGCTAGGACGCGAGCTCGTTGAATACCTTCGAGGATATTGGCTTGGAGTTTCTCACCAAATCCAGGTAGGATAGCCACACGACCTTCTTTGCATGCTTTCTCGAGTTTTTCGATCGAATCGATTCCAAGTTTGTCATACAAAGTTTTTATTCGTTTGGGTCCCAGGTTAGGAATTTCCAGCATTTCGATTAGGCCGGGTGGAATACTAGCTTTGAGTTCTTCATAATAAGCCAGTTTGCCGGTGGTAACCAGCTCGGTGATTTTTTGTGCAATGCTTTCTCCAATACCTTTGATTTGATCTAGTCGGTTTTCGGCAACTACTTTTTCAAGTGGTTCGGTAAGCCCCTCAATGGCTCGAGCAGCGTTAATGTAAGCCCTGGATTTGAATGGGTTTTCCCCTTTTAGTTCGAGCAAGACTGCGATCTCATTCAGAATCCCTGCTACTTGGCTCTTATCCATGAAACCAAACATAAGACTAACTTTAGCTACTCTTCAAACGCGAAATTAGGCTGTGAGTTGTGCCGAACGTTGATCCCGCTTTCCAAGCAGATTGGGGGGGAAGAACACCTCATTGGCGGGCATGGTAATTAAACTTATGTGGCCATGCATACTTTAGGAGTATCCACACTCGGGTTCCTAGTGGGGCGGTTTAAGGCTTGTTTTAAGGCAGTAATGTGATTGTGTCCTCCTCAGTTTGTAGGATAACGCAATTATCTCTGGTTGGTTGAGTCAGTTGGTATAATGCCAAAAACAATTGACCATGTGTAAGATTTTTCTCCTGGGGATTCTGTATCCACCCTGCTTCATCCTCACAACTTTGTATTGATTGGGGGCCTTGCCGTTGGTGGGTTAGACTTTATTCTTGAGGGGTATAGGCCCCGCTTAGCTAAGCCCCTGTTAGACTGATCCATGCAATAAATGCGCTGCCAAGGCTGATTTTTCCAGGGGGGTAGGAATCTTTCTGGGGGTCCTAGCCTTAGCGGGTCTTTGGTTTGTGTAAGAACGATTTTTATGGAGAAAGTCCATTTGATTTTTTGACTTAGGCGGAGTTTTGGGTATGATAGTAGCAATGAGCTTGAGTGCCCTCACTTTTAAGAAAGGTCGTTGGGGTGCGCTTATACTGGCTTATTTCTTTTTTGGGGGAATTGGATTTTCTCAAAAGGAACAATGGTTGAAATTTCGCCCTGTCAGTGATGATTACGGGATGCGAGGAGTCACGGTTTTGGTCACTACTAACCTTCCTGTGGGGTTGGTACCGCCAAAGGAATCAGGTACATTGGCGTTTTTCCGTTGGTGGACTCCGCTGGATGGAAAGGCTAGGTGGTTTTGCTTTCCGATACCTTCGTTGGGGGGAACGGTGACCAAGCTGTACATAGATAAAAACGCGAATGGCCGGTTGGATGATGACACGCCTGAGTTACCCGTCAGGTCCAGTAGCGGCGAATGTGAGTTTGGTCCATTTAAGATTCAGTTGAGCACTCCAGATGGACCAGTAGGATATGTAATTGGGGTTGTGATGGAAGAGCGTGCAGAGCGTGCTTCACAGGGTTCCCGGTGGTTACCTCGGATTTTTTCTGCTGGAGTATATCAAGGAAAGGTGGACTTTGGGGGCAAGAAGGTGCTTTTGACGCTCATCGACTGCAATGCAAATGGTGTTTTTAATGACACTTTTGAATGTCCCGAGGGTCCAGATATGATAGCAATTGATGAAGGTAGTAGCCGTTCTGAGTCTGATATGAATGAGCGGCCACTTAGTAGGTATATTGAAGTTGGTGGCGGGTGGTATGAGTTGGAAGTGGCTCCTGATGGTGCATGGGTAAAAGTGAAAAAGGCGGAAGGCCTTCAATGGGGTACTATCCAAGTCCCTGTAGGGGTAACGGAGCTGAAGCTTATTGGTGAGAATGGCAAGTTAAATTTAAGACCTCAGGATGGCATTGGACAGCTTCCTGTAGGGATGTATGAGATTATGGAGTATAGATACTCCAAGAAAGATTCGGCGGGTGTTAATTGGCGGGTGGAAGGCTGGTTTAGGGAGTCAGTTTTTGTGCGGGTTCAAAAGGAGGTTTCTGCTTCACTCCGGTTGGGTGAACCAATTACGTTGGCGTTATCTCACGAGGCTTTGGGTGCAGGTAGGGTGCGGTTTGAGCTAGATGTGCAAGGGCCATTAGGGGAAAGGGTAATAGTGTACCGTGGTAAGCAACAGTCTGTTCCGCCTCGGTTGGCCATTTTTAGTGCTGATGGAGGTTTTGCTGTTACGAACACGTTGGAGTATGGGTGAGGCGGGATTTGCGCGCTCTCATGGCGAGAGCCTCGTCGGGCAAAAAGGCCTTTAATTGCAACAGTAATTTACCCAGGTCCACTGAATACAAGGGGTGGGAAAGTAGTGCTTAAACCTGCCGGTCGTAAGCCGGTGGATACAAATCCTGCGGTTGCTATTGAGTCCTTGCGAGTCTACACAAGGGAAGGGCTACTTGAGGGTAGACATTTGAATGATAGAATTGGGTTGAAAGACGTGGATGAGGATGGGCTGGTTGAGCATACATCTAGGTCTAACGTGATGTGGTTAGTTGATTGGAAGCCAGATTTATCAGTGGAATTACAGCTTCGTGAGGTAGTTCCCCTGTCATCAATTGAAATCTGGAATTATAATGCAGAGTTTAGCACGCATTTGGGTGTGGCTGAGGTAACCCTAGAGGTTTCCACAAATGGGGTTGTTTGGCGTAAGATTGGTAAGGTCAAATGTAGGGAAGCGGAAGGCAATGGGGATTATGACACGCCCGTGGTTGTACTTCTGACGAATATGTATGCTGATAGGATTCGGCTGACGAATATTGTGCCAATATCTACCAATGGTAGGGTAGGATTGAGTGAGGTCATAGTCCGTCGAAATATTGGTGCCCGGCCCGTTGGGGTGTCTCCGGAGGATGGTGCCATTGGAGTAAAACCTGGTAGTGTCTTGTTGAAGTGGACGGGAGTAACTGGGGCAAAGTCATATCACATTTGGGTGGGGACCAACGCTGACTCGCTAGTTTGCTGTGGGTCCACACATACTACTGGCTACATATTAACCAATGTTTTATCGGGGAGACGGTATTGGTGGCGTGTGGATGCTGAGCTAACTAATGGAAGTATGCTAAAGGGGTATCTTGCTCGCTTTGATACTGCAGGGTTAGTTGCCCACTGGACACTTACACAAATTTCTCAGGATCAAATTCAGGATCTATCGGGGAATGGGTATCACTTAGTTTTGCGGGATACGCCGTGTTGGGTTCCGGCGGGTAAATGGCCGGTTGAGGTGTTACAATTTGGACGTCGGCGGTGGAGTTTTGCGGAAGGTAATTTGCCGGTTGAGTTGGAGTCCACAAGGAATATGAGTGTTGCTTTTTGGGTTAATGTTCAGGAAGGTGGTAATGCTTCGCAGGCGATCATAGAGGTACCTAATGGTAAGTGGAGAGTTCGATATGTGCCTTCTATCCAAAGAATTGTGGTAGGCTTTTATTCTAAAAGCGGTGAGAGGTTTATTTCAGAAGCACTGGTTTCTTCAACCCCAATAATTCCCGGTCAATGGTATCACATTGTGGTGAGCCAGCGACGTAACTCTGTTGAGTTATACGTAAACGGGAAGCTGGATAGCTCAATTACCACAAATGGGCAGGTCTGCTTTGATGGGGATCGGTTAATAATAGGTGGTTGTCCTTCTAGTGCGAAAGTGGGTGCGTTTACAGGTATGTTGTTTGACGTCCGGGTTTACGCATTTGATTTGAGGCATGAGGATGTATCGGCTTTGTACAAAAGCTATCCAGGTGTGGAATAGGCAGTTTTAAACAACGGGTGAAATCATAGGTGGGTGATCGTGGTAGTTTTATAGGCCGCAAGTAAAATTTTGCTGGGTGCGTTTGATTACACAATATTCAGCATCCTGAATTTCATGTTTTTTACGGGGCGGGTTTTGTGTGGAAGAGGGGTGCGGCCAAGGAAAGCAGGTTGATTAAAGTCGGTTTTTGTGCATCAATAAATAAAGGTAACCTTGGAAAAGAGGTGAACTATGCAAAACTTCGAGTTCTATAATCCTACGCGAATTGTTTTTGGGAAGGGCACCATACAACGTGTGGCGGAGTTGATCCCCCAGGGTAAGAAAATCCTTATGACGTATGGGGGTGGTTCGATCAAGCGGATTGGGGTGTATGATCAAATCAAGCAAGCATTGAAAGGTCGAGATTTATTGGAGTTTGGTGGTATTGAACCCAATCCGCGGTATGAGACGTTGATGAAAGCAGTTGAGATTTGCCGCCGGGAAAATGTGGAGTTTTTGCTTGCGGTTGGCGGGGGGTCGGTACTTGACGGCACGAAGTTCATTGCAGTGGCCACGTATTTTGAGGGTGGTGAGCCGTGGGATATCTTGGCCAAGAAGGTTGCGCCCACGCGGGCTATCCCACTTGGATGTGTATTGACATTATCAGCTACTGGTTCTGAATCGAATCCGTTTGCAGTAATTTCTCGAGAGGCAACGAGTGAAAAACTTGCGTTTTCGAGTGCGTTAGTTTATCCGGCGTTTTCGATAATTGATCCGGAGGTGCAATACTCGTTGCCAAAGCGGCAGATCCAGAACGGTATAGTGGATGCGTTTGTGCATGTGATGGAGCAATACGTGACTTACCCTGTTAATGCGCCGTTGCAAGACAGGTTTGCAGAGGCAATTGCCAAGACTTTGGTTGAGTATGGTCCCCGGGCATTGCGCCAACCGCGGAATTATAATGTACGAGCGGTGGTTTGTTATTGCACCACGATGGCATTAAACGGGTTGATTGGTTGTGGGGTGCCACAGGATTGGACAACGCACATGATTGGCCATGAGTTGACAGCATTTTACGGATTGGATCATGGTCAGACTTTGGTAATAGTTTTGCCGGCAGTTTGGCGTCACCAAAAACGTGGTAAGCAAAAGAAGCTTGAACAACTCGCGGAGCGGGTGTGGGGAATTAGAAAGGCTCGTGACAAAGCAGAAGCTGCAATAAAGAAGACAGAGGAGTTTTTTAGGTCACTTGGAATGAAAACTCGGTTGTCTGAATTGGGGATCGGATCAGAAAAATTTGATGAAATAGCAGCACGTTTTGAGGGGCGTGGGGTAAAATTGGGTGAACGCCAGAAAATTGGTCCGAAAGAAGTTAGAGAGATTTTGGAGCTCTGCTTGTGAGGTGGCTGGTACAGTGCAGATGTGCTCAGCCTTCCATCTGGATAGAGCAATTTAGGAATCCAGGGAAAAGAAGGAAGGGAATTATTACGGGTTAGGGTAATGCCGAGTTAAATACTCTGTTGCCATTTTAGGGGGGTGTGATGCAAAGGGCGGTTCTCCCGAGGAAAGAAGCCTATTCACTTTCTGAGTTTTGAGGTGGCGGTTCGGTAGGTGGTTGGGGTTTAGTGGGGCGGCTGATAAGAATGTCTCTGGGTTCGGCGCCTTTGCTCGGACCAACAATGCCCCGGCGTTCTAGTTCGTCCATGATTCTTGCAGCACGGGTGTAACCCAACCTCAGTCGTCGTTGAAGAAGAGACACGCTAGCTTTTTGCTCGGTTAGGATCACATCAATGCATTTTTGGATTAATTCCTCGTCCTCTTGAATTTGGTCATCTAATTCTTGTGGGGTTGATTGTTGCAATGCCTGGTGGATTTCCAGTTCGTAGTTAGGCTTAGCTTGTTTGCATATGAACTGGACCACGCGTTGGATTTCTGCGTCGGTCACCAGTGCACCTTGAGCCCGGATAAGTTTTGATGCGCCTGGGGGTTGGAATAGCATGTCGCCCTTACCAATAAGTTTTTCTGCGCCTTTAACATCTAAGATAGTTCTAGAATCCACGGCTGAAGCGCATTGGAAGGCGATCCTGGCAGCTATATTAGCCTTTATTACACCGGTTATAACGTCCACGCTGGGTCTTTGTGTGGCGATGATGCAGTGGATTCCAGCTGCGCGTGCCATTTGAGTAATGCGGGCAATGTGCGTTTCTACGTCGCGTGGTGCAACCAACATCAAATCGGCTAACTCGTCGATAATAACCACAATGTAAGTTAGTTTTTCGGGGATCACTAAATCGTCTTCTTCCTGCACAGTGATTTCTTCATCGATTTGGACGGCGAATCCGTCTGCGGTCGGTTCGATTCGTTCTCGTTTGGTTGTAAGCGGTAATTCAGGCTGTTTTTCTTTTATTGGTTGTGTTTTGGGTCGTTCGTTAAATGCCTGGATGTTTCTGACGCCGACCCGAGCAAAAATCTGGTATCTTTTCTCCATTTCATTTATAACCCAGCGGAGTGCCAAGATGACTTTTTTGGGGTCAGTTATTACGGGTACCACCAAGTGGGGTAGTGCGTTGTACTGTTGTAATTCGACCACTTTGGGGTCAATCATTACAAAACGGAGTTGGTCTGGTGGAAATCTGTACAGTAAAGAAGTTACGATTGCATTAACGCAAACGGATTTCCCGGAGCCTGTGCTGCCGGCGATCAACATGTGTGGCATTTCAGCCAGGTCAGCAATGATTGGGTTCCCGTAAACGTCTTTGCCGAGTGCGATTGGAATTTTAGCCCGAGTATTACGCCATTCTTCCGACTCCAAAAGATCGCGAAGGTACACGTAAGTTTTTATTCGGTTGGGTACTTCTATGCCTACTGAACTTTTGCCTGGGATGGGAGCTAGGATGTGTACTGATTCAGCTTGCAATGTTGCCGCGATATTATTGCTCAGTGAAGCAATACGTTCGAGTTTAACACCTGGTGCAGGATGCAGTTCATATCGGGTTATGGTAGGGCCACGAGTGATATCCCCAACAGCGACTTCAATCCCAAACTCGGCCAGGGTTTGCTGAATGCGTTTAGCATTAGCCAAAAGTTCTTCTTTTGTTTCAGAAGGTCTGGATAATGTTGGTGGTGGATTTAACAGGTCGATTGGTGGCAGTTGATAATAGCCTGTGACAAGGGGTGTTATCGTAGCAGCCCGTTTAGTTTTTTTGGTGGATTGTGTGGGTTGAGCTGGTTTGGTTTCTCCATTGGGTAATGAAATACTGGGGGCTTGACCTATTAGGCCGAGAGTTTGGGCTGTGGATTCGGTGGTAGTGGGTCCAGGTTCGGGTCTGCTCAGGCCGCCTTTTTCGGTTTTTGTTTCGGATTGTAAAGCGGATTCTTCCGTGCTGGTGCTTGCCTCTAAGGTTTGTTTTGGTGAAGTTTTTGGAGCTTCAGGGATGCTGGTATCGCGGATTCGGGGTGTAATCGATGGTTTTGTTTCCTTGGGCGGAGTTTTGTCTTTGATCTCGTCGGATTGAATTTCCCCAGTGAATACAGATGAGTTTTGTGAGTCCAACCAACGGTTTTTAATGATCTTGGCAGCCTGGTTAATCCAATCGCGCAATCTGAAGTCGCTTAGATAAAGGAGGCTAATACCCATCAACATTCCGCATACGATCCAGATCCCCACTTTCCCGACCAGCCAGAATCCGTATTCATATGCAAGATAACCAGCTAAACCGCCGACGCTATTAATACGAAGGGGTTGAGCCAATTCACGTGTTAAATGCGGGAAGATAAGTTCAATGTGTCGTAACAAGATGGATAGAGTTACAAGAAACACTAACATCCACGGCCACCGCCGCTGTAAGGATGTGAGTTGTTCAATCATCATCCCTAGCCCTATTGCAATAAGTCCAATGGGTACTAGGTAGGCGGAGATGCCGAAAATGAAGAGTAGGGCGAACCCCAAGAAAGCTCCTATCATCCCCCCGTAATTTTTAGCTGGTGAGTTTTGCGGTGGTTCGCGGAAAAACCCAAGGTCACCAGCGTCGAAGGTGATCAAAGCCACTGCCACGAACAGCCCTAAGCAAATAAGGGCTGTTCCAGTGAGCACTCCAAAGTGTTTGTTTGAGGCTGGGTTCCCGTTACGACCCATACCTCGAGACTACTCGTGCGGCAGTTTTTGTAAAAGCGGAAATTGAGGGGGGTAAGAGGTAACCCATGTGAAAGTTTTTTCTTTCGGTTAACTGGTTTGAGGCTTATAGGACTTTACATGGAACAGAAAGTACGCGTGGGAGTGATCGGCGTGGGCGCTTTAGGCAAGGAACACGCCCGGATATATGCTGAGTTAGCACGCAGTGGCGTGGTGCAGTTTGTTGGTGTGTACGATATTGATCCTGCAGCGGCGTCTAAAGTGGCGACTCAGTATGGTGTTCGCCAATGCAGTTCAGCTGAGGAGTTATTGGGCGCAGTGGATGCTGTGAACATCGTAACACCGACAACCACTCACTATCAATTAGCTCGAATGGCGCTAGAGCGTGGGCGTCATGTCCTGGTCGAAAAGCCAATGACGGATGATGCGACGAAAGCAATGGAGTTGGTTCAGTTGGCTAAGCGGAATAACTGCATTTTGCAGGTGGGTCATATAGAAAGGTACAACCCAGTGTTTGCGTATTTGGAATCAGTTGCTCGCGATCCAAAGTTTATAGAGGTGCATAGATTATCCCCATTTCCCGGACGTAGTACAGATATTGGTGTGGTGTTAGATCTGATGATTCACGATATCGATATAGTTTTGGCGTTTGTAAGAGCACCGGTTGAATCGGTGGAGGCGGTAGGCGTCTCAGTTCTCAGTAATTCGGAAGATATAGCCAACGCCCGCATTAGGTTTAAAAGTGGGTGTGTAGCCAACTTAACAGCTAGTAGGGTTAGCCCCGAACGGATGCGTAAGATTAGGGTCTTCAGTGGAGGTGACTCACCAAGCTATATTTCATTGGATTACCGGGCTCAGGCAGGGTACATATACCGTCTCGCGAAGGCTGATGACCGCTCAAGTAATGTAATTAAACGCATTTTTGCCAGTCGCGATGCAACGGTCATAATGGAATATGCTGGCAAGCGAATTGTGCGCGAACCGGTGCCCATTACCAAGGAGGAACCATTGCGTTTAGAACTGCGAGAGTTTATCGAGTGCATAACTCAGCGTCGGGCCCCACGTGCTGGCGGCGAAACTGCGTTGGCGGCGCTCGATTTGGCCTTTGAAATAACCAACCAGATCAGGTCACAAGGGACAGCTATCCCTATCTGATTGAGCCCTTGAGGTGGATGTACATTCCAAATTAGAGACTAACTGGGTAACGTCATTTGTCGAATGCGCCCGAGACGATTTATGATAATTGCAGGTGAGGCAAGTGGTGACACGCTTGCTGCGGACCTAGTTAGGGAACTGCAAGCAGTGTTACCGGAAGTTGACAGACCTCGTGTTAATGAGCCACAACCGAGGGTAGGGCCTTTGGCGCCGGAGTTTTTTGGAGCTGGTGGGCCCCAAATGGCTGAGGCCGGAGTAGAATTGTTGGAGGACATGACCCGGTTTTCTGCGGTGGGTGTTTGGGAGGTATTCCGAAGGATTCGAACTTACAAAAAAGTTTTCCGGCAATTGCTCCAAATTGCGTTAGAACGCAAACCGGATGTTGTAATAGGCGTGGATTTCTTTGGTTTTAATGGTCGGTTTGCTCGAGCCATAAGGCGGTTAACTCGTCAGAAAACCGCTTGGTTTCACGGTTGGTCGCCGATGATCGTCCAGTACGTATCACCCCAAGTTTGGGCTTCTCGTCCGAGGCGAGCGAAATTATTAGCGGAAAATCATGATTTGCTCATTAGCATTATTCCCTTTGAAAAAGAGTGGTATTCCCGCAATGTTCCAAAATTGAAAGTGGAATACGTGGGACACCCGATTGTGGACAAATTGGGTATAATAAGTGGAACTTCACACGGAATCGTCTCAGATTCCTTGAACCGGATTTTATTATTGCCAGGAAGTCGGGTAGATGAGGTCAGACGTCATCTGGCTCTCATGATTGAGGCAGTAAAGTTAATACGTGCCCAGCTTCAGAACGTTGTTGCCCGGATAGTATTTGCAAGTGAGGACCATCAGAGAGAGTGGGAGGAAATAGTGCGCAAGGCGGGCGTAGAAATACACGGCGGTCCAGTTTTAGAGGCGCTTAGATACACTGACCTTGCGATTACTAAGTCGGGTACGGTGACTTTGGAATGTGCTGTTAGGGGAGTGCCCGCAGTGGTTATATATCGGACTTCTTGGCCCACATATTTGATTGCCCGAAAAGTAATTAATGTGAGGTACCTCAGCATGCCTAATCTAATAGCAAATGAGGAAGTTTACCCAGAACTTATTCAGCATCGTGCCACGCCTTCAAACATTGCACGCGCTGCCGTTGAATTGCTTTCAGACCGGGAACGATACATTCGTGTGAAGGAGACACTTGCCAAAATTTCCACGGGGTTGGGAACGCCGGGGGCAGCGCGGCGGGCGGCCATGGCAATCTGTAAACTGCTTGAATGAGACAGACAGGTGTTACAACGTGTCTTCGTGTGAAAATGTTAATAATTTGTTACGTGCCTTTGCTTGCAAACGATGGTTGTGCGATGTTAAGCGATGATAAGAAAGTTCAGTGATGCGCAGGGTGTGATAGCAGCGTACTTGTGTGTATGGCTGAGCAAACAAATTTAGGTGGGTGGAACCGGTACGGGTTCACTTTGATCGAATTACTCGTAGTAATTGCAATTATAGCAATTCTGGCGAGCTTGCTTTTACCGGTACTAAATAAGGCGAAGGCTCGGGCTCAGGCAATTAGTTGCATGAGCAATATGCGGCAATGGGGTGTGGCCCTCCATTTACATGCTGGGGATAGCGATGATATGTTGCCGCGGGATGGTACGGACAACGGCGGTCAGTACGGGGTAGATACCGGAGCCACTACTGGTCCTGGTAGCCCCAAGGACGAGTACGCTTGGTTTAACGTTTTGCCACCAACGGTTGGTGAAAACACGCTTCAGTACTACTACGAACAACCAGGTCCGCCTATGGCCAAAATGCCGTTCCCTGGTAATGGCATTGGAAAGATGTGGCATTGTCCCTCAGCAAAAGCTGCCCCAAACGACAATTTTTTAAAGGGTGGATCTTTCGGCTTCTTTAGTTACGTGATGAACATCGATCTCAAACTCAAGAGCTCGATTAGGAATGGGGTAGTTGGCAATAGCTACTCGTACCCTCTAATGCCGAAGATAAGCCAGATCCGATATCCAGCTTACACAGTCATGTTTACCGAGGTAACTTTTAGTCCTACTCTTGAAAACTACGTTTATTCGCCTGAACGCAATGGCATTTTTCCTTGTGCTCGGTGGTCATATTTTCCAAAGCGGCATAATGAGCGTGGCACCTTAGTATTTGTTGATGGGCATGCAGCACAGTTTAAATGGGACTACGTCTATAACAAGGAGGCCACTGGCCGCGAAGAAAAGTTTAATCCGGACATCTGGTGGAACCCGAACAGAGATATTGCAAATAAGCCAAATTGAGGTTGAATAGCTACAGGTACCCTGTGCACAACTAACATAAAGCCAATTGGAGATAAAAATGAAAGCAATCGCAAAGCTATTGGTCTGTGGATTATTGGTAGGCCAACTCTCTTTGCAACAGGCAGCCATTCTGCTTCAAGACGATTTTAATTACCAGGACGGCGTGCTTACCAATGTCTCCAGTGGTAAGTGGCGGTTGCATAGCGGCAATGGGAGCGGGATGTTTGTTGAAGGTGGGGAACTGAAGGTTGACGGGAGTTTGTATGATGACTGTAATGCACTTTTATCAGGGGGGCCCTATGATGCCAGCGCAAGTGTTCCGGCGCTTTATGCCACGTTCAATATTCGAGTAACGTCCTTGCCTACGAGTAGTGGAACCTATTTTGCGCATCTTAAAGACAATAGCACCGGTTTCAGGGCGCGCGTGTTTGTAGGGACCGAAGGTGCAAGTGCTGGTTGTTATAGGTTGGGCCTGGCAAATGGTAGTAGCACCGTTAACGTTTGGTTCCCTCAGGATTTGTTCCCATATGTGACCTACACTGTTGTAGTTAGGTATATACCACAAACAGGCGTTTCGACGCTTTGGGTGGATCCGATGAATGAGACGAGTACCTCGGTCACAGCTACTGACTCAGCGACCTCTACCGGGATTGTACAATTTGCCTTTCGCCAGGCTTCAGGTGGGGGAGTGGTAATGGTCGATGATTTGGTGGTTGGTACAACATTTGCCGATGTGATTCCCAGTAGCGCTGGGTACAACCCACCTTTTATAACTGTTCAACCAGCCGACACAAATGTGTCGCAAGGCTTAACGGTTAGTTTTAAGGTGATGGCTTGTGGAGATGAACCGATCAACATTCAGTGGTATTACAATACCAACACACCGGTCCAAGGTGCCACGAGTAATGTTCTTATTCTCACTAACGTCACTTCTTCCATGGCTGGTACTTACCATGCGGTTGTGTGGAATATGGCTGGCGTCACAAATTCCCGGTTTGCTTTATTAACAGTAGTGGAGGGACAAATACCGCCAACCATTACTAATCAACCGCAGGATGTCACGGCTGTCTATGGTCAGAGCGTGGAGTTTACTGTAGGAGCAGCAGGATCACCTCCCTTGGGGTATAGCTGGTTTAGAGTAGTTGAAGGAACCACTAACCAGGTCGGGGGGAATTCGATGACGCTGACGGTGACATCGGTAAGACCTTCTGACGCTGGGTTGTATTTTGTAGTCGTGACTAACCTTTACGGATCAGTCACCAGTCGACTGGCAGAGTTAATAGTCAACCCACCTGCGTTGACGTCTATAGCCGCGATTCGTGCTACTGTGACCCCGCCAAATTACGTTCCTACCAACACTACGCAGTTGTTCCGTGCTAGAGGAGTGGTCACCTCCAAGACAAGCCTCACAAGTGCGGCAAATACGTTGTTTTACATGCAGGATGAGACGGCTGGGATTGCGGTTTACTGGACAGGAGCTGGGGGCGTTACCAGCTGTCCGCCCCAGGGTGCTTTAGTGGAGGTTGTGGCACCAGTGACTCATTTTAATGGTCTGCTTGAGTTGAATCCGTCGGCTACCAACCCCCTTCATAGTGTGAAGATTTTAAGTTTGAACAATCCTTTACCAGAGCCGGTGCCTTTGCCATTTGACGATGCTATCAAAAATGACCCGTCGGTAATGGAAGGGCTCGAAGGGCGATACGTCGTCGCCACGAACGTGCTTGTCGATTTAAGTGCAACTACGTTTGCGAGTGTTTCCTCTGGCGAACAAATCACCAATATTTACGGCCAAACGTTTACTATGTACATCAACGCATACACTGACATTCCTGGACGGAAGAAACCCCCTATGCGGGTAAATATTTATGGCGTTTTGGGCCAGTATGATACGAGCTCACCATATACCTCTGGTTACCAGTTGATTCCTACGGCATTTACCGATTTTGAATTTCCAATTCAGTTCTATAATGTTTTGGAGAACCTGTGGCGGCCAAATGGGCAGCCGACTAATGATTTGTCTGATAACCCTTTGCGCCCGGGTGAGAAAATTACAACGTACGTAAGTGCGCGGGATCTTGGTGGTGGGGTATGCACATTGACCCCGTTAACTTGTCCAGTTGGCGGTAGTTGGGCAACAGGCCCAGTGACAGGAACCAATCCTACTACAAAATTTACATTTACAGCAACTCCTGCGTATGCCGGTCAGGCGCTGACGTATTCAGCTGTAATTACTTCGCCCTCTGTAACCTACACTCAAACCTGGCTTGTGTACGTACCTACGCCCGCTGAACAGATGGTTTTTATAAGTGAGTTTTTGGCGAATCCTACTACAAATTCTGATGCTCCTCATTACAATCCACTGCAACGGATAACAGTCTCTACAAACATCGTTGTCCAGGATGAATATGTGGAAATTGTGAATCTCTCGGATGAAACCGTCGATTTGTGGAATTGGTCAGTGGAAGATGCCATAACAACTCGGCATGTGTTTTATAACGGTAGTTGGGGCGGAGAAATCATTATGCCCAAGAGTGCGATAGTAATTTATGGGGGTCCGTTGAATGGATATGAACCACAATTGCCAGTGCCAGCCTACCCGGCAAACCAATCGACAGCTAATGGGCTTGCCCTTAATAACACGGGATCAGAAATCATTACTGTTCGCAATGGCAACGGTTACCCGGTTGATCGGGTGTTTTATACAGGATCAATGCTTTCTAGTTCAGGCTCTCTAACGCGGTTCCCTACCGAGGGTGGACCGTTTGTTCCACAATGGTATGTCAGTACCAATGCCGTTACACCAGGATTGCAATATGCAGGTAATACTTGGGATCAGCCACCAGTAATGCCATCGCCGATTAAGGGAATAACCGTTCTGGTTGGTAATCCGGTGCGATTACAGTTTACAAATGATCCTGCCAAAGTAAGCACGTTATGGTATGCAAACGATTTAAGGGATCGGTTCCAAGTCTTGTTTGGAGCGAGGATGTCGAGCACCACGGGTGAATTCATGATAACCAATCCACCAGCCGACAAACAGTTTTACTTCATCACTCAGCAGTAAATTAAGCGAAGCACAACATTCAGTATGGCTCATTTTGTGAAATTGGATGGTCCTTGTCCCTGAGGAGCTGGGGAAAGCAAATATCGATGCATAAGCAACTTAGGTTTTTGCTGGTGCTTACCATCAAGAGATATGTTTGGCAGTACGAGGTTCTTTCGAGAGACAATAGTTTTAAGTAGCTTGCAAACATTTTCTGGGGGCCTTTAATGTAGTTATTTGGGTGAGTGGTACGGAGTGACGGTAGCATGAATCCACACTGGCAAAGGCAATGATTGTGTTTGGATGGTTGTTTTAGGGGTCGTTTTTTGGTTGTCTCGCATGTGCGCAACCAGACGAAAGTCATTTACTGTGATGATAAACCGAAACAAAGTTCGATCGCTTTTCAAATTTAGGATGAGGTGAAATGGGGATCGGTCGTCAACGCAAGTTCCAGTAAGTGAAAGGGGGCGCGAGAACTTGCGCCGCATTGGTGTGTTTTCTCTCATTTCCAAGAGATGTCAAATGAGTTGAGTACACTGAAGCTCTTAATATGTCCGCAAAATCGTGAGCGCGTGATTGCAGCAAATTTAGTTTCGGGTTGATGATATACACTTTGGGTATTATGAGTGGGTAAATGCTGAGCTTGGTCGATCGGAAATACTGTTGGGTGGTGATTGTGGTATTTGGGTGGTGGGGAATTGCCACATGGCCGACGGTCCCAAGATCAAACCTTTTGGCAGCTTAGTTGGGAAAGATTCGCGGGCCTGGTGATTATCCAAGTATGGGAGATGGAAATGCACTTTTTGTTGATATGGCTTGAGTTTGAACAAACTGGTTAGAGGTTCGTGTGTTCTCAACCGCCCTGGCGATCCGGTGTTTGTGACGGTTGTGGCGGAGTAGAGTTTTAGCCTTGCAGAACAAGGGGTTTTTGAACCATTTTCCAGAGTTGTGTCAGAAAGAACGATCTCCATCTTGAACAAGCCCGACGTGGGTTTTGAACAGACCTTGAGGCCGACTATATTTGCGGAATATGTCGGCCAGTCCAAGGTCAAAGAGAGACTTGAAATCGCTGTAAGAGCAGCCCGAAAACGCGGCGAGCCATTGGACCACATACTCTTGAGTGGGCCTCCGGGACTCGGGAAGACCACGCTCGCCCATATCATTGCGCATGAGATGAGCACTACTATCAAGGCAACTAGTGGTCCTGCCATTGAACGCGCAGCCGATTTGGCGGGCTTGCTTACAAACCTGAATGAGGGTGAAGTGCTTTTTATTGACGAGATCCATCGTCTGCAGCGCACGATTGAGGAGTACCTTTATACGGCAATGGAAGATTTCAAGTTAGATATTGTGATTGATCAGGGACCAAATGCACGGACTGTTCGCATTACGCTTCCACGGTTCACGTTGATTGGGGCTACTACAAGAAGCGGTTTGTTAACCGCACCTTTACTTTCCAGGTTTACGATTCGGGAACGGCTTGATTACTATCCAGCTGAAGACCTACAAAAAATCGTTTTACGCTCGGCTCGGATCCTAGGGGTGGAAATAGATCAGGAGGGAGCTCTTGAGATAGCGCGGCGGAGCAGGGGAACACCCAGAATTGCAAATAACTTACTGAAACGGGTGCGTGATTACGCGCAGGTCCGACACGACGGGAAGATCACCTGTGAGGTGGCACGTGCTGCACTTGCGATGTTGGAGATTGATGAGCATGGCCTCGATGAGATGGATAAACGCATCCTTGAAACCGTCGTAAAGAAGTTTGGGGGTGGCCCTGTGGGAATTAATTCTTTGGCAGTTGCTGTGGGTGAAGAGCCCGATACAATCGAGGAGGTCTACGAACCGTACCTTATTATGGAAGGGTACTTAAAGCGTACACCTCAGGGTCGCGTGGCTACAGAACGGTGTTACCAAAAGCTAGGTTTAAAACCAGGTCGCGGGGACCAACCTACTTTGTTCTAAAGTTTACCCTTATCGAGTGGTTGGAATTGAATTTAAGGAGCTCTGGTGAGCATGTGGTTACGTGCAAAAATGATACCCCATGGTTGGCGTAAGAGTTAGTTTTCATTGCTGGTGTTTAGTAGATAAGTAGCCAAGGAGTATTTTTTCTGGCTAAGGATGTGGAAGAAATTGTAATGAGGGCGGGAATGCGAATGACCAGTAAATGCTATAGAAAGTTTTGTGACGCGGTAGGTTTTTGCGATGCATTTCCGAAAAACTTAAGGGAAGATCTGGCCCTTGGGTTAAAACGCAGGTTAAAATAAACGCCATCCTATGCATTTTTGACAAGAGGTGGGAGTTACCCAAATATCCTGTATGCTTGTAAACAGCATAGCAATCACGGGCGCAGGGATGTACAGCCGGTGAAATACAGCAGCCTTAAAAGTCTTTGTGTGGCGTGGAATGTTTTGGGGTTATTTCTCTTGGGTTCGCTTAAGGGCTTCGGTGGTTTTGGCGTGTAGCATTTGAAGTTCTTCCCTTAACTGTTCCCGGGTTTGTGCATCCATCCGATCAATGAAAAGGATTCCGTTGAGGTGGTCGACTTCGTGTTGTATGGCCCGTGCTAGAAAACCGGTGCATTTGAATTTTAAGGGTGTAGCATGTGGAGTGATTGTTTCCACTAAGACTGTTTGAGGGCGTGGGATTTCTGCGTAGATACCAGGGAAGCTTAGGCAACCCTCGACGTCTTTGACTAGGGGGCCTTCTAACACAAGGTAAGGGTTGATAAGGATCAATGGCATGTAAAGTGTCGGATCAACGCGCTTGCCGTTGATTTCCATGGTGGATGGGCGTTCGCTGCCTCGAATGTCGATAACAGCAAGCTGAAGTGCGTAACCAACTTGTTGTGCCGCGAGACCCACACCGTCTGCACTGCGCATAGTTTCGAGCATATCAGTTATTAGTTGATGGATCTGGTCGGTGATCTTCTCAATACACGCCCCTTTTTTCCGTAGGATCGGGTTTCCGTATGTAACAATTGGCAGGATCATGAATGGTTATTTGGAAGGTAGGCTCGGTTTGAGTTCTTCAAGGATTAAGTCAGCTACTTTTCGGCCGCTTTTAAGCATTCCGCCAAAAATGGGTCCCATTCTGAACCCGCCACTAACGTTGTTTGCTGCCATACCTGCCACGTACAAGCCCGGGCATATTTGCTTAGTGTTTTCTACAGTGGCGGGTTCAGCCTGGTCTATCCACATAGGTCGTTCTCCCATGATAGTGCCTGTGGGGGTGTTAAGCCGGATCCCGGCTTTTTGAGCTGCAAGTTGGGCAATTTCTGAGGGATGACCAGTACCGTCGACCACTACCTTAGAAACCACAACCAGGGGGTCTACATGCATTTGTAGTCGGTCCACTGGGGTCCAGTTTATCACCACGCCGCTGACTTTATTTTCTTTGAATACGATATCCTGGACGGTGACCGCGTTAAATATTCGCGCACCGGCTTTTCTGGCACCGAAAATTAAACCTGAGGCAAGTTCTACGGAGTCCACTGAGTGGTACCCAGGGCTAATGGGTTTGTGGGATATCCCGAAATCATTTAGGATAGGGATGGCATCGTCTTGGACAACTACTTCGTTGAATAGCATACCTCCGCCCCAGATGCCGCCGCCCGGTGCTAACGTGCGTTCAAAGATTACGACGTTTAATCCGGCACGGGCCATGTAATATGCACCGACTAATGATGAAGGCCCTGCCCCCACTAGTACCACGTCGACCGCTAGGGCATTTCGCAGTTTCTCGTAGTACGACTCGATAATTGCACGTGTTATAAGGACTTCGGTATGTGTCATAGGGTAACCGATTACCTCACCTCCAATTTACGGCATTGTAAACCGGAGGCGGTTTAATTTTGGAATATTAGCACGTTTCTGAAGCAATGTAAACGCACTTGAGGTTGAATTGGCAGTATCAGTGGTTTTCAGACTTAGTGGTTTTATGGCTGAAGTTACCTATTGATTTCGGCCACAACAATGTTTGTATTTCTTGCCGCTACCGCATGGGCATGGGTCGTTTCGTCCTACTTTGGGACCGGACCTGATCGGCTTAGATTTTTCAACCGCGGCCAAGGCTTCGCTGACAACATCGGAAGATTTTTGTGTGGTTTGAGTTTGGTTGCCTTGAGTTGTTGTTGTCCGTGTGCCGAAAGCAGAGACACTTTGGTGTACAAGCTGTTGCGGTAGGTTGCGGAGAAAGTTTTCAAAAGCAATTAAGCTGGATGCGCTCCGGAATATGTTTTGACAGATCTCGCTTTTAATGTTGACCATGAGATCTTCGAACATTTTGTATGCTTCCGCTTTATATTCGATTAAGGGATCACGTTGTCCATATCCGCGTAGCCCTATACTGTATCTGAGACTATCCATCTCATAGAGATGTTCCTGCCACAGCCGGTCGATTGCTGAGAGAATGATGTAACGTTCGACTTCTTGGATGGCAGCTGGGTCTTCGTAGCTGATTTTAATTTCGTAGGCACGTTTGACGGCGTCTACTATGAGTTTCGCAATTGCATACTGTGCAGGGCTGAGTTCAGCATAGATGGAGTCTGCTGGCGGAAGATCGGACGCTTTTTCGGCGATTTCGACGACTATTTTTTCTGTGAGACCGATGGGGAAGGTTATGTTGACCCAATCTACTAACGGACGAATTTTCCAGTCGCGGGGGTTGAACTCTGGGGTGGTGAATTGTTGGACTTTTTGTACAACGACTTCCTCCATGATATCCATGAGACGGTCGCGGACATTGTCGCTGTGAATGATCTGATTGCGGAACCCATAAATTATTTCTCGTTGCTTATTCATTACGTCATCGTACTCCAGGGTCCGCTTTCGGATTTGGTAGTTGTATTGTTCGACGCGTTTTTGAGCTTGTTCTATTGCCCGGGTTAGCAGTGGGCTAGTGAGTTCCTGGCCCTCCTCAACGCCCATTTTTTCCATGTATTTGATAATTTTGTCCGAACCGAAGAGTCGCATTAAATCGTCTTCCAGTGAAACGAAGAAGTGGGAGGAACCGGGATCGCCTTGGCGAGCACAGCGCCCACGCAACTGCAGATCAATTCTCCTGGCCTCATGTCGTTCTGTGCCGATCACATGGAGGCCGCCTAGCTCTGCTACGCCCGGCCCAAGTTTGATATCCGTGCCGCGCCCTGCCATGTTGGTTGCGATTGTAACGGCACCGTATTGACCTGCGCGGGCCACAATTTCTGCCTCCAGCTGATGGTATTTTGCGTTTAAAACAGAGTGAGGAATGCGTTCTTTCGATAGCAATTTGGAGAGGTATTCGCTGACTTCTACTGAGATAGTACCCACCAGGATTGGTCGGCCTGTGGCGTGGATTTCTTTGATTTCTTTTATGATAGCGGCGTATTTTTCACGTTTAGTCCGGTATACGGAATCTTGATAGTCCTTTCGAATGCAGGGTTTGTTGGTGGGGATTACGAGTACATCCATTTTGTATATGTCCCAGAATTCGGCAGCTTCTGTGGCAGCGGTGCCCGTCATGCCGGCTAGTTTCTGATACATCCTGAAGTAATTCTGGATTGTGATTGTGGCGAGGGTTTGTGTTTCGCGTTCAATGGCCACGCCTTCCTTGGCTTCCACGGCTTGATGCAAGCCGTCGCTCCATCGGCGCCCAGGTAAAAGTCGTCCTGTATGTTCATCGACGATGATGACTTTATTATCCTGCACAACGTAGTGCACGTCTCGGAAGAAAAGCGTGTAAGCTTTAAGCAGTTGGGAGATGGCATGGATACGTTGCGCCTTAATTTCGTGTTCCCTAAGCAAAGCAGTTTTTGCTTCGACTCGGCCGCGAGTGTCTAGGTCAGACCTGCTTTCTATCTCATGAAGTGCAACAGTTAGATCTGGCAACACAAATGCATCTGGATCATTAGGGCTGAGGAACTGTCGGCCTTTCTCTGTTAAATCAGCTTCATTGTGCTTTTCGTCGACGGTGAAGAACAGTTCTTCTTTTTCCGCAAATAACTCTACTTTTTTCTGGTCTGCTAACAGTTCTAGCTCTGCCTGATTCACTAGGGCTAGGTTTTCCGGGTCTTCGAGCAGCCGCATTAGGCGTTCAGATTTAGGCATACCCATTTTTACTCGATACAGAAGCCGTCCGATACGCCGACGGAGATTCTCCCGTTCACCTGGAGGTATCTGGCCAAGTTTGAGCTTGCGATGCAGTTCTTCAACTTCGTTTAGGAACTGATTACATAGGCGTTCCTGGGCTTTAACCAAGGCTTCGACTTGGGGTTTGTACTTCGCGAATTCATTGTCTAGGCTTCGTACTGATGGGCCGCTAATTATGAGAGGTGTACGTGCCTCGTCTATTAGGATCGAATCAACCTCGTCGATAATTGCGTAGTAGTGGCCCCGTTGGACCTGGTCTTCTTTCCGGATGGCCATTCCATTGTCCCTAAGATAATCGAAGCCGAATTCTGCATTTGTGCCGTAAGTGATATCGCATTGATACTGCTGTTTTCGAACAGCAGGGGGTTGATCGTGTTGGATACACCCTACTGTAAGCCCGAGGAATTTATACACTGCCCCCATCCATTCGCTGTCACGAGCAGCAAGATAATCGTTTACTGTGACAAGGTGCACACCGTGGCCAGCAAGGGCGTTTAGGTAAAGTGGCATGGTAGCGACAAGGGTTTTTCCTTCACCGGTGGCCATCTCGGCGATCTTTCCTTTGTGGAGGGCATAGGCACCCATGATTTGCACGTCGAAAGGCACCATATCCCACACGATTGTGTGTCCGCGGACAACGATTTGTTTCCCGAGGAGACGGCGACAAGCGTTTTTTACCACTGCGAATGCCTCAAGCATTAATTCGTCTAAAATCTGTTGTTCGATTTCGAAGGCTTTTCGCCGTGCCTGTTTGGCTTCCTCTCCCAAAAGTTTAGACTCTAACTTCTTGGCTTCCTCAATCCACTTGTAATAACCACGGTTTCTTCTTTCCCGCTCGATGTACTCTTTGAATTGAAAGGTTTTGTCGCGGAGTTGCTCATCTGTAAGAGACTGCAGCTGGCGTTCTATCTCATTGACCTTCGGGACAAAGTGTGCCCTTAACCGCCGTATTTCGCGGTCGTTTTTTGTCCCAAAAATTTTTCTAAGTAAGTAGCCAATCATCGCCTGGAAATTAGAACGATTACTTCACGAAACCTAATCATAATTTCGCCCATGCGTCAAAGAGATACTCTAATCCTAAGGGACGTGCTCATAGGAGGAAGAAGGTACCTGATGTAATTCTGGGCCCGAACAATTAAACGCCGCCGATCCTGGGTTAGCGGTCAATCTGGTCAAGCAAAGAAAAATGTTCCATCTAAAGTCGTATTTAAACTGTAAGTGGTAAGGGTGTCTTTGATGTCGTGCTTTTTGCGGCTTCTGTTCTTGTTTGGGAAAGGGAAGGTTAAAAGGGGCCATAAGGGAGGCCAGCCAAACACGTGTCTTGCGATATGCCATTTGACAGCAAGTGGTAATGCGCCACTATCCAGGATGAAAGAAGGGGAGTTTTTGGCGGGGATTAAATTTGTAGCCCAGGCTTTGGAGGCAGGGGTTGCCTTTTTAGGTCTTGGGGGGAGGTAAAGATTGGGCTACAAAATTGGTGAGCTTTAGGAGTATTTAGCACCTTTGGGAGGAGTAAGTTCATAGGGGGTGGAACTTCAAAAGTAAAGGCCGATATCCAGTCACTGGATTAGATTTTAACGGGCGCCTGCGTCAGGTAAAAAATTGCAAAGCGGTTCTGGTTGACATTGAGTTTTACTTTTGGTTTATATCTTGATGTTGTGGCGGGCCAGAGTCGGCTGGTCCGTCGCCCTCCGACAAAACAACAAAAATCATACGAAAAGGACACACAAAGGCTATGAGCGAGGCAAAAGCGATCCACACGTTGATGACAGAAACACGAAAGTTTCCACCCTCCCCTGAAGTTGTGAAGCGGGCGCATATAAACGCTGAGCAGTATCAAAAGATGTACGAAAGGTCGATCAAGGATCCTGATGGTTTCTGGTTGGAGCAGGCGGAAACTCTGCACTGGTATAAGAAGCCTACTATTGGACGGCGATATGTGTGGGATACAGCGGCGCGCCGGATCCAACATAGTTGGTTTGAGGATGGTGAGTTGAATGCGTGCGTGAATTGTTTGGACAGGCATTTACAAACTGAGAGGCGTAATAAGGTGGCGATAATATGGCAGGGTGAACCGGATTCTGATGTCCGCAAAATTACTTTTGAAGAATTGTATGTGGAGGTATGTAAATTTGCGAACGTGCTGAAATCGTTTGGGGTGAAAAAGGGAGATCGCGTGGCAATGTATATGCCGATGATTCCTGAGTTGCCTGTGGCAATGTTGGCATGCGCGCGGATAGGAGCAATCCATTCAGTGGTCTTCGGTGGGTTTAGCGCTGAATCTCTCGCCAATCGACTAAATGACTGCACAGCAAAGGTGTTAATTACCTCTAACGTTTCTCTCCGGGCGGGTAAGCAAATCCCACTTAAAGCAATGGCAGACGAGGCCTTAAAGCAATGTCCTAGCGTGGAAAAGGTCATTGTAGTGCACAGGGCTGATGTGCCATGTGAGATGAAACCAGGGCGCGATGTCTGGTATCACGAGGTGATGGCAAATGCTTCCCCGGAGTGCCCACCGGAAATAATGAATGCTGAAGACCCCTTGTTTATACTTTATACCTCAGGGTCTACCGGAAAGCCAAAGGGTGTATTGCACACCACAGGCGGGTATATGTTGCATACGTCGGTTTCGCACAAATACATATTTGATGTTCAAGAAGATGACATTTACTGGTGTACGGCTGATATTGGGTGGGTAACCGGGCACAGCTATATTGTTTACGGGCCTTTAGCAAATGGAACGACAGTGGTGATGTTTGAGGGTGTGCCTACCTACCCTGATCCGGGTCGTTTTTGGCAAGTGGTTGAGAAGTTTAAAGTTACGATCTTTTATACAGCACCTACGGCAATTAGGACGTTGATCCGGGCAGGAGAGGAGTGGCCAAATAAATACGACTTAAGCTCGCTTCGAATTTTGGGTAGCGTAGGGGAACCGATAAATCCAGAAGCCTGGTTATGGTATTATCGCGTAATTGGTAAAGAACGCTGTCCAATAGTCGACACATGGTGGCAAACCGAGACCGGTGGTATTCTAATTACTCCATTGCCAGGGGCACACGTATTAAAACCCGGTAGCGCTTGCAAGCCGTTCTTCGGGGTCGAACCGGTAGTTCTTCGTGATGATGGAACCGAGTGCGGAGTTAACGAAGGAGGTAAACTCTGCATCAAAAAGCCTTGGCCGGGCATGGCACGTACTATGTGGGGTGACCATGAAAGGTTCATCGACACTTACTTCACAATGTATCCCAACATTTACTTCACTGGTGATGGTGCAAGGGTTGACGAAGATGGAGATTACTGGTTGTTAGGGCGCATAGATGACGTGGTGAATGTGTCAGGGCACCGGATCGGTACTGCAGAGGTAGAAAGCGCTTTAGTAAGTCATCCTGCCGTGGCGGAGGCAGCTGTCGCCCCGATGCCGCATGAGATTAAAGGCCAGGCGTTGTATGCGTTTGTGGTTTTGAAAGATGGATTCCAAGGAAGTGAGGAATTGCGGAAGGAACTCCAATTGCACGTGAGAAAAGTGGTTGGGCCTATAGCAGTGCCTGACAAAATACAATTTGCCCCAGGTCTCCCTAAGACCAGGTCGGGGAAGATAATGCGCCGAATTCTTCGTAAGATAGCAGAGAATGCAATAGATCAGCTTGGTGATACCACAACGCTCGCAGACCCCGCTATTGTAGACCAGCTCATTCAGGGCCGACAATAATGGTGTTAGTTGAATAGTAAAAGGACTCGTGCGCCGCAAGATTAGCGGGGGTGGGGCTTACAGGCCGTTTAAAATGCTTGTAGCCCCGCCCCATTTCTTGATAATGATGCTAATGCACGACGAGCATAAGACCTTTAATAGGTGGTGGGTTGCAGTCGGCGGATTTTTCCTGCAAATGTGCCTTGGGTCGATCTATGCGTGGTCGGCTTTTACCGGCCCTTTGACTGATCCTGGTCAACCCTACGGTTTTACCAAAACTCAAACCCAGATAATCTTTTCATTCGCGCTCTTGGTGTTTGCAGTTGTAATGGCTTTGGTAGCAGGGCGTTGGCAAAAAGAGGTGGGCCCAAAAATCGTAGCAATGACGGGGGGCCTTTTTATAGGTTTAGGATACTTTTTAGCAGGGATTTCCGGGGCCAGTTTCTTAGGGATCCTTTTAGGTTGGGGATTAATTGGTGCAGGGATCGGGCTTGGTTACGTTTGTCCTATTGCTGCGTTAGTTCGGTGGTTCCCTGACAAGAAGGGGCTGATGACTGGTCTGGCAGTAGCCGGGTTTGGTTTTGGCGCTTTAATATGGGTAAAGTTCACCACTGGATTTAGGTTTGGCCCCATCGATTTAACGCCAGGGTGGAAGGGCCTTTACGGAATGGGATGGACGGTAAATGACGTGTTCTTACTCTATAGCGCTATTATGGTGACTATTGTATGGATTTCTGCCCTAGTGCTTGTCTACCCTCCAGATAGTTGGTCTCCTCCAGGATGGTCTCCTCCCCCTTCTACAACCCCTGCAACAGGAAGCGTGGAATTCACACCGACAGAAATGATTCGAACAGCCCAGTTTTGGAAATTGTTTTTTAACTTTTTAGTTGGAGCAACCGCGGGTTTGATGGTGATTGGTGTAATCCAGCTTTTCGCCAGTGAAGCGTTAAACGCCCGAGGAGTACCAAAGGATGAAACCCTAATGATTACTAGCACCGCTATGGGATTGTTTCTTGCTATTTTTAATGGAGTTGGACGAATTGCATGGGGGAGCATTTCAGATTGGCTTGGTCGGAAACTAGCCCTCGTGACAATGACCGCCTGCCAAGGGATAGTATTGCTAGGGTTTTATTTACTGGCAGGTTGGGAAATTCCTCTTTATATCTTTTCAGCACTCGTTGGATTCAATTTCGGTGGTAATTTTGCATTATTCCCGGCTATCACAGCAGATTATTTCGGGAACCGCAGCGTAGGTACAAATTATCCATGGTTGTTTTTAGCGTATGGATTGGGAGGAGTGATCGGACCAATTTTAGGTGGCATCATGGGCGACCATAAACAATGGTTCGTGGCTTTCTGTATTACAGGGATTGCATGCTTAATTTCTGCAGCAATTACTGCAACCTTGAAACCCCCGAGAAAAACAATTAGTCAAAACTGATAGATTTCCCATACCACACCTTTATGATTAGAAGTATACGCAATTCTTTTCTGGGTGGCGTGGCAAAACCACGGCGAGTATTTTGGTGCACTACAATAGCGTTTTTTGTAGCGGTTTCCACTTCTCTCCAGTCTCAGGTGTCGGCGCGCCCAACTTCGTTCCTTGCGTCGAAGGTAGACTTATCTATACGGGAAAGTTTTGACAGTAACGTGTATTTACAAGATAAGGATCCGAGTCTCCCAGGAGCTTTTCCCGCCCAACGAGACTCGTGGGTTACTACGTTAATCCCGAGACTTTCAATTGGTTATGGGGACGCTGAATCCCAAATAAACGGTTTCTACGCTCCGGAAATCTCTTTCTATCACAGCGCGAGGTCGGAAGATAACATAGCCCATAAACTTGGGTTAACCCTTACCCTCCAGCGAGAAAGAATGTCTTTTGAACAAGCAAATTCATTTGTTTGGATAGATGGGAGTAAGTCTGGGCCAATATTTGCCCCGCCCCAAGATATACCAGCAGTTGGCGGTATTCCTTTACGAGATCGCCGAGACGCAATAGTCTACCGAGGCTCGATTAAGGTCGGGTGGGAATTGGGTAATTTCCTTATCCGCCCTGTGGGAGCTGCTTATATTCATGATTTTAAAACCCATCAGAAGCTACCATCTGTGACACAACCGTTGATATATGTGAATTACAATGACCGCCGTGATGTAAACTTTGGTTTCGATTTGGGATATAGGGCTATGGAAACGACGCGCCTTTTGATTGGGTATAGATTTGGTGTGCAAGATCAATTCCGAGGGGTTTCGGTATTTGACCCCACGCGGTTTGCGGACAGTCCTTACGATAGCTACTATCATCGTTTTTTAGTAGGCATGGAGGGTTCACCAGTCCCCTGGTTGAAAGTAAATTTTTTATTTGGGCCAGAAATTCGAGATTGGCGGAGAGATACTCCCGTAGGGTTTGACCGGGGTGAACTACTTTATTGGCTTGACTGCAGTGCCACTTTACAGTTCTCAGCTGCCGATACTCTTACGCTGGTAGCTCGGCGGTTTGAACAGCCTGCGTTTACAAGTCAGAGCGTGTATGAAGACATCACTTACAGCATAAATTTGAAGCATCGATTTAACCCAGAACTCGCTGCTACCATAGGCTTTCAAGTTTATGTCGGGGATTGGCAGGCCCCCGTAAATAGGGAGGATTGGATTTATACCCCAAGCCTAAGAATTTCATGGCAATACGATAAAAACTGGTTGATCGAGGCTTCGTATTGTTATGACTGGGTAGATAACAAGGTGCCCACAAGTACAGCCCCTTCAGCTGACGGGCGAGAATATACACGGCATATTGTAACGCTCACGATCAAATATTCTTTTTAGCACTGAAAGGGTTTTTGATTAAAAAGAGGGGTGGCCTAAATTCAATGGCATTGCCTTTAACTACTCTTGAGGGCATTTTTAAACCGTGGCCAAGAAACAAAAAATACCCAAGAGTTTAAAGGGTTATCTTCTGATAGATAGCGGAATTTTAGGTGGATCCTTTTTTGAACGCACAGTAGTGCTGATTTGTGAACACAATTCAGACGGAGCTTTTGGATTGATTCTTAATAAGCCTAGTCCCCACCGAGTAGGAGAATTGACTACAATAAGCTTACCAGAAGAGGTTATGAATGAGTTGGTCTACATAGGTGGGCCAGTGCAACCACAGGCTTTAACCTATCTTTACACGACGCCGCCTTCAGAACCGGGAAATGTATTGGAGAACCTAAGCGTTGGGCATACTTTAGAAGAATTAGAGGAAATTGCTGCGTCAAATACGGCAGGCCGTCGCCTTAAGCTTTTCGCAGGATATTCAGGCTGGGCACCGAACCAACTAGAACTGGAATTAAAGCGGAAGTACTGGCTTATCTTACCGGCTACAATCGATTTGGTGTTTGAAATACCTGCAGAAGATTTATGGGCTATGGCCCTAAGACGACGTGGTGATTGGCGAAGCATTTTGCTTTCATATACGCCCCCGGAAGTTTACTGGAATTAGGGGTGGTAGTAAGGCCCGACAGTTAGTGGAAACCATACTTTTGAACCGGAGCTGAAACTCGTAAAGTATTTAAACGGCATACGCTCTTTTAGTGTTATGAGTAAGTACCCCTTTGGAAGGCCTTAAAATGATGTTGGCTTCAAATAAACGTGGAAATTCCAAATTTAGATCAACGCAACACTTGGAGAAAGTTTTTTGATCATTAAGAAGCTTTTGAATTTCAGAAATTTTTGGTTGACGATGTTTGTAGTTGGCGTTAAAAATTATTCCGTAAAATAGAGTCCGCAGGAGGTAAAAAATGAAAAAGTTGCTTTTATCAGTTGGGGCAGTAGCGCTTGGAACAGCCGGTTTGAAGGCTGCTGGTACTAGCTACCCGATTGGGTACGGATCCACTGATCTGTCGCAGCCATGGAGCGTAGCGTTAACGCTGCGAGGATTTTATGATGACAACTATTTAACAGCACCGGATCACAGCGCGGCGAAACGCGATAGCTTTGGTTTTAGTATAAGTCCTTCGGCTTCGGTGGGGATGTCGCAAGGACAAACTGATGCAGGAATCAAATACACTTTTGGTGCCTATTATTACGAGGACAGGAGTGATGACGAGTGGGATCTAAGGCATATGGTTGACGCATTTGTATCGCACGATTTTTCACCCCGCCTAAATGTGTATGCTAATGATTCTTTCTTGTATACAAGCGAACCGGATTTGTGGGAGGGTGGTACACCATATCGTAGTGAATGGAGTTATTGGCGTAATAACGTTCAGCTAAATACCACTTATTATTTAACTGAGATGTTAGGCGTAGTCCTCGGATATGCGAATACCTACTATGATTACGAACAGGAAGGAATTGGCAGTTATTCGTCTTTGTTAGATCGGTGGGAACATTTAGGTTTGCTAAACTTGAGGTGGCAGGTTCAACCACAAACTGTGGCTGTAGTAGGCTATAATTTTGGATATATTGATTTCATATCGGATGACCCAATTGCTCCAGGTGTGCCGGCTGATACTCGCAATAGTTACAATCATTATTTCTACGTTGGAGCTGATCATAATTTCATGCCGCAATTGACTGGTGGAGCACGGTTGGGAATGCTTTATGCATATTTTCCAAACAATGATTTGGATGACGATCAGTGGGCACCTTATGGTGAGTTAAGCTTGCGATATCGGTATGGAACATATAGTTACCTTGATATGGGGTTGCAACAGAAGTTTACCCAAACCGATGTTTATGCAAACAACAGTTCTTCCACTGTTTTGTTTGGGGCTGTCCATCAAGCAATTACTCCAAAGTTGATCGCAAGTGTTGTGGCCCGCTACCAGTATTCTGAATTTAACGGGCGGATTCCTGGTCAGGTTAATTATGATGGAAAGGATGAAAATTGGTTTAGCGTAGGTGTAAATTTAGCGTACGAATTTGATAGGCATTTATCCGCGGAGGTGGGCTACAGCTTTGATAAACTCGATTCGAATGCAAGATCTGATTACGATCGGAATCGAGTGTACCTAGGAGTGCGAGTAGCTTACTAATAAAGGTAAGTACCCTGCGGAAACAACGACGAATTGCAGAAGAGGGGGGACTGCGGGTGGTAAAGAGGTTTAGGATCAGTCCCCCCCTTGCTTTTATGCTACTGTTCAGGTAAAAAGTAAAAAGATATGGATACGACAAAAACAAGCCCTGCGACAGAATCTAGACTGCACTTTTTGGATATTTGGCGAATTATCCGTATAAGGAAGACTGTAGTAATCACGGTCTTCTTGCTTGTCGTTCTTACAGCTACGGCAATCACTTACATGTTGCCCCCAATTTATGCTGGCGTAGTAAAAATTAGGGTAGACAAAGATATCCCGGATATTCAACCAATTGCTGATCAAACCACAATTCCACTAGGAACCTTTGACCCATACTTTATTCAAACCGAATACGAGGTTATCCAATCCCAAGTTGTGTTAGAACGAGTTATTAAGGATTTGAAATTAGATGAGGTCTGGGGAAAGAAATACGGCCGTGGACCCTTATCGATGGATAAAACGTTGGAATTGTTACGAAAAAGACTGAGTGTCCGGCCCTCCAGACAGGCCTCGACTATCGAAATAAGGGTGTTCAGCGAAGATAAAAATGAGGCTGCCCTATTAGCAAACAGAATAGCGGAAGCCTATCGTGATTACCGTGTTGCAGAACGGGAGAAAAGGATGAGGAGGGCACTTGAAATCCTAAAAGCTCAGTATGAGGAGCATGAGGCGAAGATCAGGAAAGTTCAAGAAGAGTTGGATCGACTACGAGCAGAGCTAGGGATAACGGATCCTGAAGCTACAAGTACTCAACCTGCACCTTTGTTGACACAAGAGACGCTACGCCGACTTGAGACGTTACGGATAGAAGCAGAGGCAAAATACACTGGTTTAGAGAAGCTATTAACTTCGTTGAAACCCCTTTCTAAGGAGGAGTTGAGAAAAGTTTTACCCACCGCCTCACCTGATGCTTTACTGTCTTCTTATTTGGAACAATTAGCTAATGCGGAGCAGCGATTGGTGTTGTTGCGCAGGGATTATGGGCCAAACCACCCAGAAGTGGTAAAAGTTACAGAGCAGATCCAGGATCTGAACAAAAAGATAGATGAACGGATCGAGGGAATTTTGAAAGGTTTGCAAACGCAAGTTGAGTCTGCAAAAGCCCAGGTTGAAAAGCTTAAAGAAGAAGTCGAGAAAGCTCGCCAAGCTGACATTGCAGAGGTGGAAAAGAGTCGGCCGTACTTTGATAAAAAACGGGAGTTGGACGAGTTAATTAGGTTTAGGACGATTCTTGCATACAGGATTGCTGCTGAGAATACAAATGTGAATCTCCCAAAAACTGCTGTTGTGGAAATACTTGAAAGAGCAACTCCTAGCGATGACCCAGTTCGCCCAAACAAACCAGTTAACATTGCTTTGGGGATTATTTTTGGCCTATTGATTGGCGTTGGTTTGGCGTTCTTTATCGAATACTTAGATACTAGCGTTAAAACAATTGAAGACGTAGAGCGCTCGTTACAAGCGCCTGTTTTAGGTGTGATACCACAGAATGTCAAACTGCTGATCAATGAAGGGGCCGACAGCGGTTACGCAGAGGCATATAGGATTTTACGTACAAATCTTCTTTTCTCACGGAAAGACGAGCGGTTTAATACAATTTGCGTAGTTAGTGCTGGTGCAGGAGAGGGTAAATCAACAACCGCCATAAACTTGGCTGCAACATTTGCGTTAGCGGGTGATCGTGTGTTGTTAGTGGACTCGGACTTTAGACGCCCCTCCCTGCACAAGTTGTTGGGTGTGAGTAATAAAATTGGGTTAACGGATCTCCTTTTCCGCGAGAAAAAATTAGACGATGTAATTGTGCACACAAAGTTAGAAACGCTAGATTTTATACCAAGCGGTCGTATTTCTACGAGCGCGCTTGGGTTGTTGAATTCAAACCAGATGAAAAGCTTAATTAGCGAGTTGAAGCGGAGGTATGATTATGTGTTCTTTGACTCGCCGCCGATTATTGGTGTGAGCGATGCAGCGATTCTGGCAAGTGAGGTTGACATGACAATACAAGTAATACAGTACAGACGGTATCCGCAACCGATGTATTTACGAGCAAAACAGATAATCGAGAAGGTTGGTGGAAACCTTGTGGGTATTGTGCTGAACAACATAAACATTGCTCAAGACGAGAGCTACTATTATTACAGCGGGTATTACCACGATTATTATTACTACTACTCCCGACATGAGGAGGAGGAGGAGTCTAAAGAACCTAGCTCAGAAAAGTCCCCAAAGACTGAGAAGAGCGGTGGGATGGAAGGCTTGGAAACAAAATACTGATTTGACCAGAGAGCTGAAGACCGTTAATTAGAGGGGGGTTTGTATGAAACCTCAAAAAATATCAAAAGTGACCGTTGTTTTGTCATTATTATTTATGCCCATTCTGACAGGCTGTCAAACTGGTGGGGGACAGCGACATCAGTTTGTGGATTTGTTTCCAGCAACGTCCTTGGCAAGTGAAACGAATGTTCCCTTGGGGATGGCAGATACAAATTATGTTACTGCAGGAGTAGTACCCGAGAAGTCGACAGGGGCTACGAATACATTAGTGAATACGGATCCGGACAGGTTAAGACCCGGCGAGGCAATTCAAATCACGTTTTCTGACTTGCCAAACCCTGTTCCGCCTTTTGAGGGTCGCATAAAAGCGGATGGGACAATCACTTTAATGTTAAACCAGGAATTTGTGGCTGCGGGGAAAACCGTAGGTGAATTAGAACGTGAGATAAGAGAAAGATATGTTCCAACTTACTTCCAAAATCTCACTGTAACGGTTAAGCCTTTAGAAAGGTTCTTTTATGTGGATGGACAAGTTCGAATGCCAAGCCGACAACAATACTTTGGTCGAATTACAGTCCTTGGCGCTATAGCTGCAGCGGGGGGATTCACTGACTTTGCAAATCAACGTAAGGTAAAAATAATTCGTGCAGATGGCCGAGTAGAGGAAGTTGATTGTAAGCGGGCGAAGGAGGATCCTTCTTTAGATGTGCCGGTTTATCCAGGCGATAGAATAATTGTGCCAAGGAAATGGTGGTAAATGTTTGAATTAGTTGTTAAAGGTGGAGAAATGGCGGGCACGCGAGTGGTAGCCCGCCGTTTCCCTTTGAAAGTTGGAAGTGCCCCTCATATGGATTTTCGAATAACGGGTTCGGGCGTATGGGACCACCATTTAACATTAGAAAACGACGCTTCTGGTAGTTTTTTTTTGATTCCTCATCCTCAGGCGATTGTATTCCTAAACGACTACCCAATTTCGGAAAGGACACGGATCCGGCCGGGTGATGTAATTACATTAGGCAGTGTCCAGTTACAAATTGACTTTGCTCCAGTAAATGCAAAGAGTTTTATAGGAGCTGAGGCATTTGCTTGGGCCACAATACTCAGTGTTTTCTTGGCTCAGTTGCTTTTACTTTGGCTTGTTGAAAGTAAGATTTAACGTTATTCCGGCAGGTCCGAAGACTCCTTTATGTCGTGCGTTTTTATTTTGTGTGTGGTTTGGGGGCACAGATTTAAGTACCTCCCGATATTCCGAATTCGGTTACATTTTACACATTAGGCGGTTTCCTGGTGTGAAATTAGAGTGTTAATGCTTAAAGTGGCGTGTTCCGGTAAACACCATAGCCATATTGTGTGTATCTGCAGTAGCAATAACCTCGTTGTCTCGTACCGACCCCCCAGGTTGAATTACAGCGGTCGCACCCACTTCTGCAGCGGTTAGTATCCCGTCAGGGAAAGGGAAGAACGCGTCACTGCACACCACACTATTCTGGAGTGAGAGACCTGCTTGTTGAGCTTTCCAAATTGCAAGTTTACAGGCATCTATACGGCTCATTTGTCCAGCTCCGACCCCAATGGTACGATCTTCTGTGGCGAACACGATAGCATTTGACTTTACGTGTTTTACGATCCGCCAACCGAATAGCATTGCGCGTTTTTCTGATTCTGTAGGAGGACGTCGTGTGACCACACGCCACTGAGCGGGATCCTCTGGCGTTCGATCCGGAGTTTGAACCAAGTAGGAATCGAATCCTACGGAACGTACTTCGAACGGAGCTAATACAGGTACATGAGGGTTGAATGTGATTATCCGCAAGTTCTTTTTGCCTTTGAGGATTTCAAGCGCTGTTTCGACAAATCCAGGTGCAATAACGACCTCTGTGAATATTTCTGATATGGCTTTTGCGCAATCGTGATCCATAGGTTTGTTTGCCACAATAATGCCGCCGAACGGAGCTTGACGATCTGTGGCAAACGCTTTTTCCCAAGCTTCAGCTAGTGTATTTGCTTGGCCTACACCACACGGATTGGTGTGTTTTAGGATAGCGATGGTGGGAAGATCATTTATAAACTCTGAGATCAGAGCTATTGCAGCGGAAATATCCAGCACATTGTTGTAGGAGAGTTCTTTCCCATGTAATTGTTCAAAGTGCTTGTAGAAGTCTCCATACAGGCCACCTTCTTGGTGAGGGTTTTCTCCATATCTTAATTTTTGGCTCATTGGAATGGATAAGCACAGGATTTGGGGCAAGGTATCCTGAGCTTTAGGAGTAGCAAACTTGCTTAAGTAGGAGGCAATTGCAGCATCATATTTGGAAGTGAGGGCGAATGCTTTAGCCGCCAATTCACGGCGCATTTCTAAGCTTGTAGTCCCTGTAGTTTTAATTTGCAAGGCTACTTTGTCATAGTCCTCTGGATCAGTTACCACAGTTACCCATGGGTAGTTTTTTGCGGCGCTTCGCACCATCGAAGGCCCGCCAATGTCGATATTTTCAAGGGCTTCGGCCATCGTTATTCCAGGTGCTGCTACTGTTTGTTCAAAAGGGTACAAATTTACTACCACAAGGTCTATGGGAGTAATATTGAGGTCCCTTACAACTTGAATGTGAGATGGATTATCTCGGACGAAAAGCAAAGCTGCATGGACCAGCGGGTGCAGGGTTTTAACGCGCCCATCTAAAATTTCGGGGAATCCAGTTACTTGAGTGACATCAATAACGGGGAGGCCTGCTTCTCTAAGGGCACGTGCAGTTCCGCCGGTCGAGATTATTTCGATTCCACACTCGACCAATGTTTTGGCAAAAGGCACAAGATTCTTTTTATTCCAGACTGAGATGAGTGCTCTTTTGATTCTAGACATAAGTCCGTAGAAGGATTGCTAGAAAGAAGGTAAGGCGTCAACCTAAACCGTAGCGAATGCTCTAATCGGGAGTGTCTCCATTCAAGCCAAATTTAGGAGTCGAGGGAAAAGCACTCCAGAAAAATTGGGGTTTTTGCGTTGGGGCTTGCATTTTGAAGTTGCGCGGCCAGCTCTGGTTTGCGAACATGAAAATGTGATGGCCTCGGGTCTTGCGAAACAGTATTTCGTAATAGGCGTAGGGACAGCCATAGTGTTAATGGGAGGATTTTGGGACTCTCTTCACGGACAGACAGTGCTGTTAAAGGCGGTAAATGAGCTGGGTTTCTCTCGAAGTAATGTGACGATAGAATTATCTGCTGATTTGCTCACACCTTTTGGTTTGCAGGACTTAACACGGATCCACGTTAGGGATGCGGCGGGACGTGAGTTACTGTGTCAGGCTATTGACATGGACTCGGATGGGAGAGCAGACCTGGTGGTTTTTCAAAGTGATTTTGGCCCAGGGGAAGCGAAACAATTCCAAGTGTATGAGGGCCAGAAATGGGTTTACCAGCGGGATCAGTTTAAAGCCTACGGACGGTTTGTACGTGAGAGATGCGATGATTTTGCTTGGGAGAACGATCGTGTGGCACACCGGATGTATGGGAAAGCCTTGGAAACGTGGATTCGTGAGCCTCTGACGAGTAGTGCAGTGGATATCTGGTCCAAACGAACGTCTAAGCTAATAATTAATGACTGGTACATGCTCGATAACTATCACGAGGATTTTGGTGAAGGTGCCGATTTTTATTCAGCTGGCTCGAGTCGTGGCTGCGGCGGAAACGGCTTGTGGTCAGAAAATCGGTTATGGGTTTCGCGAAACTTTGTTCGGTCCCGCGTAATAGCAAATGGGCCGATCCGTGTTTGCTTCGAGTTAGAGTACGAGCCTTTTGATGTAGCGGGCATTAGCGTAGCTGAAGTAAAACGCATAACACTCGATGCAGGACATCAGCTAAGCAAGTTTGAAAGCTTTTATAAGCCTTATGTGCGGCCAGGCCAAACTGTGCAATTGGTGATGGGGGTCGGCCTTAAAAAGGTTAAAGGTGAGCAGTTGGAACTTAACCCTCAGGAAGGATGGTTTTTGAAATGGGAACCGATGGAAAAGAATGCGGGATATCAAGGGCTGGCTCTAGTTTTTCAGCCTTCGGTGTATTTGGAAAAGACTGAGGATAAATTGAATCATTTAGTTTTGGTGCGATTAGACGGGGTGCATGGCACGTACTGGGCAGGATATTGTTGGGATAAAGCTGGGATTATAACCAATCCTGCCGCATGGAAACAGTATGTGTCTGAGTTTGCCCACGGCCTTTCTTCACCTGTTAAAGTTACAGTAGTTCGAAACCAGTAAATCACTCAAAAGTACTGCTTAATCAATGAGCGTTATGAAAGTACTAAGAATACCCTCGTTAATGGCAGCTTATGTCCTAATGGGCGCTATAATCTGCGGTTGCGTTACAGCGCCGAAGTCTGGAGGCGAAAAATATTTGTCTGATTGGCCCCTTGAGGTTTCCCCTGCCTTGATTGGTAAACGTGTGGCGGAAAATTTTCTAAATCGTAAACTGGAATTTGAGGTAAATCCTCGGAGGCAATATGTAATTTACCCAGAGGTTTGTGCCTGGTATGGGGCGCTGCGAGTGGCAAAATTGACTGGGGATACTAATTTGCAAGCGCAGTTGATAAAAAAGTTCGACTATTTGTTGACGCCGGAAGGTCGAAAGAGAATCTCCAATAATGCACATGTGGATTATCGCGTGTTTGGGATCGTGCCTTTAGAGATTTACATGCAGACGGGGGATAAGCGGTACCTTGAGTTGGGTAGAGAACTTGCAGACAAGCAGTGGGAGAAGACCACGCCGGATGGAATCACTGTTGAGGCAAGGTACTGGATCGATGACATGTACATGATCACTGCTTTGCAAGTGCAAGCGTATAGGGCTACCAAAGACCGCCTTTATTTGGATAGGGCAGCAAAGACTATGGTTGCGTACTTGGATCGTCTTCAGCAGCCCAACGGGCTTTTCTATCATGCTGAAGATTCGCCATGGTTTTGGTGTCGGGGGAATGGTTGGGTTGCTGCTGGGCTCACAGAGTTACTTAAATCTATGCCAGAGGACCACCCTCTTTATCCAAGGGTAATGCAAGGATACAAAAAGATGATGGGGGCCTTGTTGAAGTACCAAGATCCAAATAGCGGGATTTGGCGTCAATTAATTGATCGCGAAGAGTTTTGGTCTGAAACTTCTGGCTCCGCAATGTTTACTTTTGCAATGGTGACGGGGATAAAACGCGGCTGGTTGCCGGCTGGGCAATATGGGCCAGCGGTTCGAAAGGCGTGGCTCTCATTAGGAACCTACCTTGATGAAGACGCTAATCTGAGGGAGGTGTGTGTTGGGACTGGCAAAGCCTATGAACGGGTAGGAGCGGACAAAGAGGCTCAATTGAGGTATTATATGGAGCGACCACGTCAAACAGGTGATCTCCACGGTCAAGCTCCAGTGTTATGGACAGCTTGTGCTCTTTTAGAGTAAACATCTCCACGACCACGACGGGTTGCGCATTAGTATGGTGCTCATCTGGGGAAGAGCGAACATTTGTAAATGAGAGAGATTTAGGCCGCAAAGAGCAGCAAAAATAAAAATACAATGTCGGACAGTAAGTCTGGCTCTTTAAAAAAAACATAGGGGTTTTTCAAGGTTTACGTCTCTTGCCAAGCTCTTTCATGGAACCACCTAGAGTCTGACTATACCCTTTTAGTTCACGGTCAGGTTTTACTTACCACCCCACTTCGTAGGATTGCCTATTATAAAACGGCAGTCTCTTCGGCCGCGTTTGGTCTAAACGCAACCTAACAGATTAAACGTGGAAAAGAGATTAATTTTACACTCGGGTTTAATGATGCCGTGGTTAGGTTGATCTAAAGTAATCCCCGGAGATAGTCAACCATGACGGAAATACTTCGCGTTTTATCAGGGGTAGGGTTTATGCACTTATGCTCCTAAACCATTTGGTTTTGAAGAACAACGTGCGGATTTGGGTGTGGTTCTACAGGTGAGATTTAAAATAGAGACTGGAATTCTAGTTAGCTGGATCAACTTCGATTAGAAAGCTGGTTGCTGGTCAAGGCGAGACCTTGGGATAAGGCATCAACAGGGTAGTGATTTTTTCGAGCACAGGACCATGGAGGGTTCCAAACCCTACAATTGAGAGGCACAGCAAAAGCATGAATAGTTTGGTGGCAGGGTGGTGCACTTTAATTGTTAATGAATTGCTTTTGATTGGAGTTATTATGCTGCCCAAGGCACGTAAATAGTAGTATGTGCCGACAACTCCACTAATTAGAGCCGCGCAAAATAGAGTCAAAAATGAGTATGAAGTTTTGGCAGCTAGGAATAATTCTTTTAATACCAAAAATTTAGCGAAAAAGCCTGCTGTGGGTGGAATTCCTGCCAATGAGATTAATCCAAAAGCTGCAGTCGTAATTATAAAGTAATCCTTTTTTTCCTGGGTGTTATTGGGTTCTGGCGGATATTGCCAGACAGATTCCGAAGCAAGTACTGCCGCAGCTGCGCTGAGCATATAAGCAATGCAGTAATAGGTGGTAATTCCGAGAAGATTTGAAGTGGTTGTGGAGGGTGATACCAGAAGAAGAATAGATGCGAATATGAAACCCGAGTTTGCAATGCTGGAATATCCCAGTAAGCGCTTGTAATTGTTTTGGGGGATGGCACAAAGGGTGCCATATGCAAGTGAAAGGATAACAATGGCAGATAAGACAGTAAAAACTTCGGTAGGTGCGTAGGGTAAAGTGCACAGTAACAACCTTGTGATTAAGATCACACCGACGAGTTTCGAACCTGTGGCTAACAGCATAAGTGCTGGTAGTGGGTATCCTTGATAGACATCAGCAGCCCACAATTGAAAGGGAACGATGGCCAGCTTGAACATCATTGCGGAACAGAAGAGTAAAAGTCCCACGAAGAGATAAGACTTTTCTTCAAACGGACTTTCCAGAGTGGCTTTGATGGCGGTGAAGGCAGGCGAGTGTACAAATGCCATGGTTATTGCCAGCCCAATTATACTAACCACAGTCGCTAGACCATTAGATAACAGGTACTTTGCAATTGCCTCGAAGTGGGTTTTTTTATTGGCGAGGGCGGCAGGGAAAACGTACATGCAGATTGCTACCAACTCGGCGCTTACTAGGGCTAGTATAAGGTCGGATGCCATTGAGGAAAAACACATGGAAGCTACTGCGATCAAAAGGAGGCTTATAAGCCATGGGGAATGTAGAGCAGTTTCGTTCATCGCGGTTAAAACTACCATTAGACCTGCTATGAGGAATGCACATTTAAACAGAAAACTTAAGCTGTCGGCTGTTAGTCCTTGGAAGACCTTGGTAGAGTATGGATCAAACCAGCCATTGACTAGTGCAACAATTGGGACGAATACCAAAAGGCCCATGCCGATCCATGTCCACGCACGGGTTTGATGTTTTGGCCAAAACAAGCCCAGTCCGAGGATAAGCAAAGCACCTACTATGAGTCCGATCTCGATTGCTAGAACTGACCACTCCATATGGATGCTAAGGTAAACGTGAAAGTTATGCGGCACAAGCTACGTATTTGCTAGTGGAGTGCAAATCCGAATTTTATGCATTTACAAAAGTTTAAGTCCTAAGGTAAGTGGAAGCTTACTTAGGGATACCGATCAAGTCATAGTGATAACTGTCTACAATCTCGATTTGGTGAAATTGGCCGACGGGTAGATTTCCCACAATGTACGTCCATGTGTCGATTTCAGGCGCGTCGCCTGGGGTTCTTGCTATGGTGATTATTGCGTCCTGGCGCAAACGATGAGGCTGTGTTTCACGCAAAACGTTTCTAAGCTTTTCAGGCAACTGGCCCAAGTTAGCGTGGGCATCGGCAAGAACAGTCATGACACGGCCGATTTTTGCGCGGTTAAGTTCCTTGGCAATTCCACGTTGAATTTTCATTAGCTTTTCTAGCCGCAAAGATTTGAGGTGGTCTGGAATCTGGTTAGGTAGATTCGCGGCGTATGTACCAGGCATAGGCCAATACCGAAACGCGCCTAGCCGATCGAAGCGCGTTTTTTGAACGAATTCTAAGAGTTCTTGGAAGGCCTCTTCTGTTTCACCGGGGAAGCCAACGATGAATGAAGTTCTCAACGTTAAGTTTGGGATTTTGTTCCGTAATTTGTTTATTAATGTTTCGATTTGGGCTCGGGTGACCCGCCTGTTCATGGAGTGGAGAATTTGATCGTTTATATGTTGGAGAGGGAGGTCGACGTAGGGAACTACTTTCTCTGACTGTTGCATTACATCGATCAACTCATCTGTCCAATGGGCGGGGTGGGTGTATAAGATTCGTATCCAAAAGTTGCCAGGCAGTGTTTGTAGTCTTCTAAGCAACTCGGCTAAGGTTCCTGATTGATGTGGATTTGGTGCGTTTTTTCCAAATGCAGTTGTGTCTTGGGCTACAAGATTTAGTTCTTTGACACCATTTCGAAGCGCTTCTCTACATTCTTGTAAGATGTCATTGATAGTTCTGCTTCTGTAAGGGCCTCGCACGCGAGGTATAACGCAAAAGGAACATCCGTGGCTGCACCCTTCAGCAATTTTTACGTATGTATAATGCTCGGGTGCAAAGCGGATACGAGGCCAATTAGATGTGTGGAGATAAGACGGTGGATTTGTTATCGCGATCGAGAAGAGGCTTGTGGCTATTTGGCGGTCGGAGAGTGCCAATTGCCTATGGGCTAGCGCGGTGACAAGTAGGTCGAAAATATTTTGAATCTCTCCGACGCCACCTATGGCATCGGCAGATGGAAAAAATTTGCGAGTTGTTTTGCCGAGATATTGGGGCACGCAACCCGTGATTAGGATGGCGAGGTTTTTATTAATCGTGTTCCTGACACGTTTGATTGAGTTGAACCATTGACGTGATTCCCTAATCGCCGGTTCAATGAAGGTACAGGTGTTGATTATGACTGCGTCTGCGTCGGTTGGAGACTCAGTAATAACGCACCCTCGGTCTGCCAGTTGGCCTGCTATTAGTTCGGCGTCGACCCTATTTTTAGGGCAACCCAGGTTTATGATGCACACCCGGATAGGATTGGGGAGTTGTAGGAAAAACCGTTTATCCGTCATTTGCTTGTTGGCTGGTTTGTGGGAGCTGGTCGGTTGGTAAGTACGTTGGGTGGTAATCCAAGTTCAGTAATAAGTCGAGCTTTGTACTCGGGCAAAAGCCCTTGTTCAGGATCAAGTAATTCGTTCAATACAGCTTGCCTCAGATCGTCGAATGGTGGTAATGCTACTCGTTCGCCAGCTGGTTCAACTGCTGTTTGGAACCGGGTATATAATTGTATAGCGAGTCGATGGAGGCCTTCGGCTCTATCATGTTGGCCAAGGATCAAATCCAAGAAAGAATCGCGGAGCAAACCCATAATAATGGCTTTTACGCGGTCGTGTGAAGTTTCGCCAATGTCCTCCTGTATACGTGCGACTGCGTATTGGTCGAGGGTGATTTGTGATGGGAGAGAATTTGTGTCTCCTGAAATCATATTGTTGGTGGGGAACATTTGGGCCACATAGTTAAACCACTGCTGGGCTTCGGAAATGCGGTTATGTACGTAGAGGAAATAAATGGCATCCCGCAGAAAATTACGTTGGGCGCGTTTAATGACCCATTTATCGGAGTCGGACTCGACTTCTTTCACCATGGTTTCGTACGTTTCGTTGACCTTGGGTATTATGTCGAGGTTAGGTCCGTAAAGGAATTCCCCAGTGACGGGATCAGTAATCAGTTTGCCGCGCCTAAAGCTTAATTGCATAGATTGGTAAATTATGCGTCGTAGGTGGATTAAATCCTCACGTTTAACCTTATGGGGATAATTAGTAGCGATTTGGAGGCCTAGGTAGGCCCAATAAATTGCTGATGCTTCAGGGAGTCGCCATTCTAGAGGGCCGAATTGCTGATCAGATTGCTTCATAACAAGGGGATCCATTTTTAGATTTTCTCGGAGTACACGGCTTCTTTTTCTTGCCTCATCAGTTTGTGGATCAATTAGTTCATCAAAGTTAGGGCGGGGATCTTTTATGGCTTCTTCCATGATTTTTGCCCATCGCTGTTTGTAGTAAAAATGTGCATCATCTAGGTCTTGGCCAAGTTTGTGTAAGAAAAACCAGGCGAGCTCTTTATAGAGCATCAATTCGGTAGGGTTATATTGGATGCCGTAGTCGCGTAGCAGTTCAATGCCGCGATATACCCATCGCCACCGATCTTCGAAATCTTTGAACTTTATTGAGATATTGTAGGTCATGTTCCATGCTTGTACGGCCCATACATGTGGAAACCGTGGTTCAAGTTTTGTGATCCAGTCTGCTAATTGGACCATTTCAAAATATTTGTCTTGGTCTTGGAGTTCGGTGGCACGAATCCATAATAGGTTTGCGATTAATCCACGGAATCCTCCTAGGGCTACAGTAGTAAAGGCCAGGACTGGCGGAGCATTTTGCAGTGGAGTTATGCGAGTAATTCCGAAGCGTTCGCGGTCAGCATTGACTTGCCATAGAGTAGTATACGCCCCGGCAATTAACAGGCATGCTAAAGCAAGTAACAGTGCTTTTTTAGTCTTGCTCATGATCTTTATGAGGTTGCCTGTTATTTAGTAGCTTCGCCAGCTGCTAACTCTCGCTTGTAGAAAAGGTAATTTCCCACTACTGCAAGTAAACCGCCGACTAATGCCACTACGATCAATATTGCCTGGGCCAGCTCTGCCCACGTGATGAGTCTCCCGGTAGTTAGTTTATCTATCGGTGAAAACTGTTTTACGGGGGAAACTACGGCTAGGATTGCTTTGAATAGCGGAATAAATATTATGTCCAATATACTTGGGATGAACTGATGAGTTTGTTCGTCGTATTTACTTAGGATTCCCTCTGAAATTGCGGTGGTCATGATCCCTGTGGAGAAGGCAAGGACAAGGGCCGCCATTGCTACGAACGCAGCTACTGGGAAGGACAAGTAACTTGCTGTTGCTAGGCCGAGGGCAGCTAATAGGGCCATCCAGCAAAGAATAATTCCTAGCCCACGCGCGAAGTTCCACACGAACGATCCGGCTGGGTAGAGCAATTCGATGCCATCCTCCATAGGGAAAATGAGGGGTACGTCACTCAGATTGATGAATACGACTGTTATGTCTCCGTTTTTGTCGAACAAGTCAGGGGGGATTTCGATTTCGTGGAAAGTATCTGGGGCTAAGCTCATGGGTTCACTGCGCCAAATCTTTGCAGTTCCTGGCACCCCTGCTTGCCACATAGCGGTGACGGTACCTGAGAAGGCTGCGTTACCGGCGTAGAATTTTGTTCTAATATAGAGGGGCTTGCCCTTAATTTTTGCTGGATTTATGCCCAGGTTTAAATCCCATCGTCGATAGCCCGGGCTACTGAGTGTCATGGGTGGGACAAGTTGGTAGTCGGCTTTTAGTTGTTCTAGGATTTCTCTTCGAACGGCTTGGATGTCGATTTTGTCTAGGTTAGTATATTGAAGTAGGCCGAGGCGTTCCTTAAGAAGTTGTTGAGCCTGTTGTTCCAGCTCTTTGATTGGATATTGAGGTTTAACTCCTTGGCGGGCAACTAAAACTTCATTGAAAAGAATATGCTGTTGTTTTGAGTCGAGTTTAGAAGCTCGCCAGTAGAAAAGGCCTAGTAGGAGGATACCTGTGATGGTTAAGATTGCTGTGTTCAACAAAATGATGCCTACCCATTTACCTATCCAAATTTGCCATCGGGAGATGGGTTTGGTGGCTACGAGTTGAATTTGGCATTCTTCAATGTCGCGGGCCAGTGTTCCACAAGCAATCCATAGGGTGCATAACCCAAGCAGCCCTGCAATAACTGTGAGAGTATATGTCAATAAAATTTGGACAAAGCCGCGGGCTGTTCCATCGTCTTTAATGATCACTGGCAGCACTACCACGGTAAAGATCATCATCGTCAGTAGTACAGCTACCAGTTTAAATCTGAAGGCTGCTTTCCAGGTTAACCATGCAATGGCGAGGATTTTTTTCATGTTGGGTTTTGATTGAGGTCATTCCTGCTTGGATTTGTTTTCTGAGGATTCCAGCAGCGACCTTAATTTTTCATCGGCAGCGGATAGATCGGGCTCGGGCTTCTGGGGTTGTTGAGGAGACTGGGTGGTTGATTGCTCTGGTTGGGTCAATGACTGGAGTTTTGTAAGTTTCGGTTCAGTTTGGGTTGCCTCGGGGGTGGGTTGCGTAGGTGGAGGTGGTGTTTCAGGAGCGGCAAGTTTTGAAAGCAAAGCTTCGGCGGCTGTGGGTTGCGCTTGACCTGCTAGGTAATCGGCTATTTTTTGTCCTAACGTTGCGCCTGAGGTTTCCGTGGCTGAGTAAACTGCTTTACGGACAACCTCCATGAAGAAGCTTTCGAGATTTTGTCTAGGTTTATCGATCTGGAGCTTATCTGTCGGGACGTATCCACGTATTATTTGGATCAGCTGTTCGAACACGTTTTGGGAAGGTGCCGGGATGGTTATTCGGATGGTGTCCTTTTTTGTAAGTAGTTCGTCGAGTGTACCTAACGCTTGAATTTTTCCTCCATATAGGATCATTATGCGATCGCAGAGATCTTCAACATCGGCTAGCAAGTGACTACTTAGGATGATGGTTTTGCCTCGTTTGGCTAAGAGGAGTATCAGATCTTTCATTTCGCGGCAGCCGATGGGGTCTAGCCCGGAGGTAGGTTCGTCTAAGATCACTAGGTCGGGATCATTAATTAGGGCTTGTGCCAGTCCTACTCGTCGTTGCATACCTTTGGAGAATTCACCTACAGCGCGAGCTCGTACCTTGGCCAATCCTACCATTTCAAGGAGTTGTTCAATGCGGCGGCTGCGCTCAGGTTGGGGGATTGAAAACAATCTTCCAAAGAAATCAAGTGTTTCTCGGGCGTCCAGGTACCTATACAAGTAGGATTCTTCAGGTAGGTACCCAATTCTAGACTTAGTTTGAACGTCCCTAGGATGTTTGCCGAATACTTTTATGACGCCCCGTGTTGGGTGAAGTAGCCCCAGGATCATTTTTAGGAGGGTGGTTTTGCCTGAACCGTTTGGGCCGAGAATCCCAAAAATTTCGCCTTGGTAAACGTCGAAAGATACGTTGTCGACGGCTTTGGCTTTTGGGCGTCCCCAAAAGTCACGAAAGATTTTTGTGACGTTTTTTACTGTTACGATTACAGGCTTGTCATGGGTAGGTTGGGTTGAGGAGATTGTTGTCGGGCTGATTGTCTGTTGGTCGTTTGGCTGGATCATAAGCGTGTTATTTTGGAACTCGTTATTGCGAGTTTAGGTTAGGGTTGATCAAGCAGTGGATGGAATAGGGGTTTGTGTTGTTGCTTCCACAGCCTGTGTGTAAGAAGACGATATGTATGGTTGGAATTCCTCTCCGCGTCTGACGAGCCTTGCGCTATTGAAAATTACCATGAGGGAGCCAGTGTTATGTAGGAGCGCTGCTACGATAGGGTTCAGGTAGCCGAAGGAAGCCAGTGTTAAGCCTCCAATTATGAAGAGGACGCCGAAGAGGAAGTTTTGGTTTATTACCTTGCGGGTATCTCGCGAGAGCCTTATCAGGAATGGTAGCCTTTTGAGGTCGTTGTTCATAAGTGCAATTGTGGCAGAATGGATTGCCACTTCACTGCCGGCGGCTCCCATGGCGATACCCATATCACCCGCGGCTAGTGCGGGTGCGTCATTAACTCCGTCACCCACCACAGCGACTTTGTACCCTTTGTTACGCATGGTTTGGACGAATTCCACTTTATGCTGTGGTAAGCATTCTCCTACGGCTTCGTCGACGCCGATTTCCTGACCAACTCTGGTTGTGACGGCTTGGCGGTCACCCGAGATCAATGCAATTCGTCGTACCCCAATAGTTTGCAATTCAGAGATGGTTTCTTTTGCACCCTGCCGTATTGTGTCTTGTAAACCGATCCATCCAAGGAACTGGCCGTCCTTGCTAACGTAAATCAAGCTCCATCCTTCTGCTTCTTTGAGTTCGGTGCCCTCAATTTCTGGGATGGCTATACCCTGTTCTTTCAACCATTGTACTCGACCTACCATTATGGTGTGGTCGTTAACTTTGGCTTTAACCCCTCGACCTGCAGTTTCGGAGAAGTCGGTTGGATCTGGTAAGGTAAGATTGACTTCCTCGGCGAGTTTACGAAGTGCTTTTGCGACAGGATGGTTACTGAACTTTTCTGCAGCTGCAGCGTAAAAAAGTAGCTCTGCGGGCTTAACATTTGGTTGCGGTGCGAGCCGAGAGACGGCAAGCTCCCCGGTTGTAATTGTTCCCGTTTTGTCGAAAATGAAGCAGTTTATCCGCGCCGCCAGTTCAATGTCTGCCACGTTCTTGATGAGAATTCCCAATCGTGCTGCAGCTGATAGGGCTGCTACCATGGCAGTGGGGGTTGCTAGAATGAAGGCACACGGGCATGCTACGATTAGGACAGAAACAACACGGTTCCAGTCATGGGTAAATGCCCAGACGAGGCCGCCAATGACTAGGACCAGTGGCGTATAAAAGCCCATGTATTGGTCCACGATTTTCATTAAGGGAAGTTTAGTTTTTTCGGCGGCAAGGATAAGTTCACGAACACGTCCTAGTGTGGTATCTTGGCCGGCCCGTGTAACTTTTATTTCAAGCATTCCGGTTAAGTTTTGGGTGCCGGCATAGACTTCATCGCCAGGCTTTTTATCTACAGGGAGGGATTCTCCGGTGATCGTGGCCTGGTTAACCGAGGCCTGACCGACAATAACCACACCGTCTGCCGGGATGTTATCACCCGGTCGCACGCGGATGATATCACCCACTTGCAACTGGCTGGCGGGAATTTCTTCTTCGGTACCGTCCGGTTTGAGTCGCCGAGCTTTGGTTGGCGTCAATCGGATCAATGACTCAATTGACGCGCGTGCACCTTCGGCAGTGCGGGTTTCAATAATTTCGCCCATTAGCATGAAAAAAGAGACGACGCCAGCGATCCGGTAATCACCTGAAGCGAACGCTGCCAGGACTGCGATTGCGACTAGCTCGTTGATTCCGAGGAACCCCCTTTTCAGATCATCGAATGCATTAATCATGATTGGCCAGGCCATTATGGCTGCCCCTATAAACGCGCTGGCACTAGCGATGGCATGGTATCCGGGGAAAAGCCAGTCGAGCAAAAACCCATTTGCTACGAACATTGCCCCCAGCACTGCTTGCCACAATCTAGCTGGTGCGTGGTGGTGCGTCTCTGTATGGCCGCATATTGAACATGAATCGAATGGGCCTAGATGGTCATGTTCGTGGGGAGGTTGTTTTTCTTTTCTGCCTAGTAGTGACGTGACTTGCATAGTGGTAGATAGGTTGTCCAGGTTTTGCGGTTATTTTGAGGTCTGGGGTTTTGGTTTCAAAGGTTCTCGGTTAAGCAAAAGCCTAAACTCGCGTGGTTTCCCATCGGGCCTGATCGAGACAAAGATTTTGTCTTGCAAGTTGGTGAGAACCCTTCCAATTGTTTCCAGAAATTGTGCTTCCATGAAAAGCTGCGGATTTGCCTGGTATTTGGGAAGTAAATCAAGGAAACGTTTTGCGTCACCTGCCAGTGATTTGACCATGGTAGCTTTGTAAATGGCTGCCTCATTTGTAATTATAGCTGCTTGTGCTTCAGCAGTGCTAATTACCTGGTTTGCATAGGATTGGGCTTCATTGATCAGTTTGGTTCTCGTTTCGCGGGCCATTGTGACCTTATGGAAAGCAGAAGCTACCTGTCTTGGGGGTATGGCGTTTAGCACTTCGCAGTGGTCCACTTCAACTCCAACGCTGTAATTTGCGAGTTTTTCAATTACGTTGCGGGTGATTTCTTCTTTAAAACCAGCGACGTTGCGATAAAGCACGTCGTCCACCGAGAATTTGGCAGCGGCGTGAACTAGAGCGTTATTGAGTGCGTTAAGTACGACATTTGAAGCGTTTGCGAACTCGAATTGGTAGGTTACAGGATCAGAGACGCGATAGTAAAGCCTTACCTTGACATGAACAATATTTGGTTCTGGGTCACCCGTAAGGAGATATCCGTCGGCCGCTGGGTTTAAAGTAGGACCAGGTGGGGGTTCATTTCCACTGATTTCTTGCTCCGGTGTAACCGCATACCAACCTATAGTAGATGTAACGTGTTGGAGTTCGGATATAGGAATTTTGACTACTTCATCTATCGGATATGGGAAAGCCCATAACAGGCCTGGTTTGCGAAGGGCCTTTTCGCCTTCGCCAACGGGTTTCCCAAATCGTAACACTATAGCTCGTTCTTGAGGGCCAACGATACGGATTCCTGACGTGAGGAACACTCCAACAAGGAAGACCATGGCAATTTTGATGATTACGAAGCTGCTGCGGAGTGCTTCAGCCATTGCCTCCGCGCTTATGTCCGTGGGCGCTTGGTTGGGTAAAACGGCTTTTTGGGGTTTCTTGTCCATGACCTTAGGAGCAAGTGAGGTTATTTGGGGATATTGTTTGTCGGTAAACTGCCTAGCAAGTCGAATGGGGGCGTTCTTTGGTCAAGTATAAGAGTAGCTTTCTCTTTCAGGGCCTGTTGGAGGGCTTCGAGCCTCAATAAGAACACTGCAAGTTCGGGATTCTGCTGGAAAATCGGTAAAATTTGTGCGGCTTCGGCTTCCCCTTCTGCCCGGATTTCTTTGGCACGGGCCTCTGCTTCAGCTAGAATTTCAGCAGCTTTGCGCTCCGCACTAGCGCGGATTTTCTGGGCTTCGGCTTCGCCCTCGTACTGATATCTACTGCTAAGGACGTTTCTTTCAGAGCTCATCCGTTCAAAGACAGCTTGCGTTACGCTTTCAGGGAGTCCCATCCTTTTGATCCCGAGGAAGACCACTTCTATGCCGCATTTGTTAAGTTCCAGTTGTGTTTGGACACCTTTTTTAATTTCTTCCTCGATCTGAGTTAGTTTGAGTTGAGCCGGATCGGCGTTTACGAAGTCGGCCAGATTGTATTTGCCGACGACGCCACTTTTGACGCTTCGAACGATGCCTTCCAGCATGCGTTCGGCAGCCGCGGTGGAGGCACTTGGGAATCTGGGGAAAAACTCTGTAGGATCGCTAATGCGCCAACCAAGGTATACCTGGGTTAAAAGATTGTTGTTGTCTGCTGTAAGATCCTCGCTGAACTTGTCTTCAAAGATCTGGACCCGCTTATCGAGTTTGTAAATTTTCTGAATGGGCCAGGGTAATCGGAAATGTGGCCCAGCACCAACAGATTTAGTTATCCGGCCGAAAGTAGTAACAATTGCCACTTCGTTTTCCCGGACCTGGAATATAAATAGTTGGGCTCCGAAGATAATCACGAGCAATATGCCGACGATTAGTGTGCTAAGATGACGTTTCATAGGTAGTTTATTTCGATGGGGGTGGAACGGTTAATTGTAAAAGGTCCTCCCGAATTTTGTCTTGTAGGTCAAAGACGATTACGTCTTCAAAGTTGGTTGTTAGCAAAATGTATTTTCTGGGTGTGCTTAGCGCTTGAGCAAACGTCTTAAAGTAAAGCCTTTGGGTATAAACAATGGGCGAGGCCAAATAAGCTGGTATTTGGTTTGTGAAAAGGGCTGCTTGTGCAACCCAAGTTATGCGTAGTTTGAGTGCGTCGGCTACGGCTTGATTGGTGCTGGTAAATGCGGCTGCCTCTGCTAGGGCGTTCGTTTGAATTGCTGAGGCGGTCGCGTCTAGGATTTTTGCTTTTCTACGTTGAGCTGCGGCCACAACTTTCTCATACTCAGGGGCTACTTCCACCGGTGGGTGAATTCCTTGTATACCTGCAAACAAAATTTTTACCCCTAAACCGTATTGATTAACAGCTGCTTGAATTTCCTCCCTAAGTTTCTGGGAGATGGTTAGCCGTTCGGTGCTCATGATGCGTGCCAAGTCCACGCTTACCATTGAATGGGTAATTACCCGGGAGGCAATTGATTCTAGCAAATTCGAAGGTGCGTTGTGGTTGTAGAACCAGTCTAGCACGTTTGTGATTTGATAGTATACAGGGATGTTCACTGTTAGCATGCTAACGGGGGGAGTGGGCTTCGTGCGCGAATCGGTCTCGGTTTCGTGAGTGAAACGCCGTGCTTCCCGATCTGCGACTAGATACGGTTGTTCGTTTGCGTGTTTGGTACCCCACACAATTGTTTTTAGTTTTTCAGTTTGCGGATCAGGCGTGTAGCCAATATCGAATCGTTGAATTTCTTCCGTGGTAAATCTGTGTACTCGATCGATGGGCCATGGCAGCTTTAGATGGATACCCGGGTTTAGTACGTTGCGGTTTTGGACAAGTTTTCCAAAACGTTCCAGAACGCCCTGTTGTCCCGGTTCTATCACAACAAAGCAGGTAGATAACATGATAAGTAAGAGCTGACCTGCTGTTAAGGGACCAAAATACTGCTTGAAAAGTTTAAACACCCAAGTTTCCGAGACTTTAAAGCCGAACTGATAATCGAGGGCATGTGCTGCGGCGGTGAAGAGGTTTTCTGGCTGTGCTAATAATCCGACTAACCGGCTATCGTACAAGAGTCGAGTGGGAATGCCATGCACTCTTGGCCGATATATTTCTAGGATCATGTTTATAAGGTTTTCCACCGCCAAGAGGGCTAGGAATATGGTTATGATCTTGGCGAGGAGTAGATCGGTTTCGGGGTATCCAGCTTCAACGGCGGCAATCCCAGCCCCTGTAGCGAAATTCATGTATGCGCCCACGAGCATGTGGGCAGCTACTGGCCGTATAACGATGTCACTTTGGAGTTTGCTTAAAGTGATGGAGAATCGTCCAAGCAGGAATAGCACCAGGGCAAAAAGTCCATACATTGACATTCCAAGGCTCGGGTTGGAAATAGGCCGTACAATCGCTTTCCCAAGTTTTGTATAGTAAAACCAGGCGGCGGCTCCAAGCCCAACGGTAAATATCACTGTTATAGCAGGGATTAAGAATCGCCCAAAACTAACTCGGGCTCGATGGGCTGGTAATTGATCTGCCTCAGTGGGTTCAAACAGCGTGCCCGAGGCCTTTGCGGCAGTCATTTCTTCATATTCCAATCTCTCGAGTGCTTCTCTTTCGAGCAACTTTAGGTAAATCCAGCTGGTGAAAGCCAAAATAGTACTGGCGGCTAAGTAAACAGTTGTCAGTAACCCAGCGTATGATTTGGTGTGGTACGCGGTTACGTATACTGCGGTAGCAACTGCCACCAGCACTATTAAGTTAACTAAGGCTGTTTTTTGGATTGATCGTTCCATTGACTCTTAATTTTCGGTTGCATCTAGCTTGGAAAACTTACTATTTGAGCTCTTTGTTTTCAAACAACACGATGCCGATTAACAGTACGGCACCGATATAAAGCGTCATGTACAACATTACATTACCTACGTAAACCCATGGGAAATCGTGTTTCTCTGTTTCGAGTATGTCACCGACCCAGAAGACTTGCCAATTAGGAGTTGCTGCGTAAAGCAAAGGTGCCCACCAGGCTCGGTCTAGGCCAGCCTCCCGCATCTGAGCGAATTCGCTTACACTTATTCGGCTAAGCTCTTCGGATTCGAGTTGTCCAGAATCGTTGGAATCATACTTAGTAAGTAACATACGTAATATGTCTTTTTGAGTGGGTGTCCACCGAGTGCCTACAAGTTCTTCTCTGATGTTTAATTTCCAAGCTGGTTCGGCCCGTCTGCCAAACAGGTAATCAGACATCAAGCCTACCAAGAACAGGCCAGAGCATACCGCTAGAGTGGGAATCATATCCAGGCGCGTAGAGCATGTGAGGGCTATGGCTCCGAACATCCAGCTCGCAAACAGTATTAGGAGACCAGCAGGTATTATTCGCCAATCGACACGGGCTTTTTCGCCTAAGCTTTGCATCTGTTCAGTGAACTGGGCAATAATTACTGCCGCTATTGTTACGGTCACAGCCAACGCGATAATAGCGTCGGATGGGAAGGGCCGCCGTAGAAAGTAGTTTGTTAATCCACCTATCCCATAAGCAACCACGACCGCCAATGCAAAAATTAAGAGGGCAGCTACGTCAGTACGCCCGTACACGTCAAATACCATTCTACTGGCGATCAAAGCTGTAACTGTGTTTATGTACAACAGGAGGGTGAGTGCACCCGCAATTCCTATGTACTTTGATAAAAAGAAGAGTGTGTGGCTAACTGGCTTGGATAGGACTGTTTGTGCGGTGCCAACCCTGATTTCTCTGGCTAAAGAGGATGAGGCTGCCAACACTGATCCAATCAGCGCTGAAAGATACATTACCGCAAGTACACTGTTTTTTATTAGTTTGGGTTCGTCTCCAAAACCAAAGTAGTACGGGGTTGCTAGGAAGATCTCGAAACAAGATGTGGCTGTAACGAGAAGCAAGAAAACGGGTTGGCGGATCGCCTCCCGGAAAGAGGCCCCTGCGATTGCGTAAATCTGTTGTAGTTTAAACCACATTTGGGGTTGTTGGACCGGTTTCTGACAAGCTAGTGCTTGATTTTGAGCGGTTTGGCGGAGTCGTGCATTTCCACAAAGCTAACTTTCCGCTGCGTCCACCGTAAACAATTGCAACGCCCATGGGAACCAGCACTGCCGCAAGACTGATTGCGCAATTAATTTTTTGAGTGACGGAAAGTGTTTTGATAGTGGTTGCAAGCGCAAAAACGAAAATAAGCATAGCGTCTGCAATAAGAAACAGCGCCCCAAATGCATAGAAGTCGGATCGGACCTTGCTGGGGAGGGGGCATGGTAGAATGCCGCATTCATATGGCCAACCCTTAATAGACGTGGTCTGCCCTTTCCAGCCTATGAGCCAGGACGCAAGAATCATGCCCCCGGCCAACCCTATGGCCGCCACTGCAGTAATCAACAGGGCGATTACCTCTTGAGAATAGCCGTAATTCATTATGCGGTGTGTAATAGTAATTAAATATACATCTTCGGCAACCTTTTTGGGTTCTGACATAGGCTCCTGATTTTCACGATATTGTGCTACAACAGCTTGCCAAATCTGCTTATTAAGGCTGGTTGGGATAGGAGATATGCTCAAGATAAAACTTTCGTGCAGATGTTAAATGCCTGGGCTGGGTCTGTGAATGGTCAAGATTTAAATGGTAGTGGTTGGCTTGCTTCGTAGGTATTGGAATTGTTGATTACCGGGGGCAATTGAAAGGTGCGCGGTTGTGTTATATAGCGTGTTAGTGGTTAGGCTTAAATGTGGTGGAATGTGGCCCGTGGAGCTGGGATTCTGGGGTGAAGATAAGGCCAGCTAATGGGGGAAGGGTAAATTCAGCGGAGTATGGTTGGTTGTGCCAGGGTGTAGGTTCGGCTGTTACCGCCCCAAAATTTCCGAGGTTACTTCCACCGTAAAGGTCAGAGTCTGAGTTTAAAACCTCAATCCATTTTCCGCCTAAAGGTAACCCGATTCTGTAATTAAACCGTGGCACTGGTGTAAGGTTTAGGACGACGAGGGCGAAGCGCGATTTTGACGCAGTATGTCTGAGGTAGGCGATGACGCTGTGGAGGGAATCGCTGCAATCGATCCAGCTGAATCCTGCTGGTTCGTGTTCTGCTTCGAAGAATGCAGGTTCTTGTCGGTATAACGCATTCAGGTCTGTGATTAACTTTTGGACGCCTTTGTGGTGTGGCGACTCTAACAAGTGCCAATCGATTTGTCCGTTAACGTCCCATTCCCTGTATTGGGCAAATTCGCTTCCCATGAAAAGAAGTTTCTTACCTGGGAAGGTCCATTGGTATACGTAGAGAGCGCGTAAGTTGGCGAATTGTTGCCACTGATCGCCTGGCATGCGCCCAATGAGAGAGCGTTTCCCATGCACCACTTCGTCGTGTGAAAGGGGGAGTACGAAGTTTTCGGTGTATCTATACATCATCGCAAAGGTTAAGTCGTTGTGGTGGTACTTGCGGTATATAGGGTCGCGGCTAAAGTACCGTAATGTGTCATGCATCCATCCAAGGTCCCATTTTAGTGTAAAACCAAGTCCGCCAAGGTATGGGGGACGCGTTACCATGGGCCAGGCAGTTGATTCTTCTGCGATGGTGAGTATACCGGGATATTCTGTGTGGACGAGGTGATTAAATTTCTGCAGGAACGCGATTGCTTCGAGATTTTCTTTGCCACCGTATTTGTTGGGAATCCATTCCCCAGGTTTGCGAGAGTAATCGAGATAAAGCATGGAGGCGACTGCATCCACGCGTAAACCGTCCACGTGGTATTGCTCGCACCAGAATAGTGCATTTGCTATAAGGAAATTTAGGACTTCGTAACGGCCGTAGTTAAAGATGAGCGTGTTCCAGTCCTGGTGTTTCCCTAGCCTGGGATCTTCATGCTCATAAACTGCGGTGCCATCGAAGCGTGCCAAGGCCCATTCGTCCGCAGGGAAATGAGCAGGCACCCAATCGATTATTACCCCAAAGCCAGCTTGGTGGAGGTCATTGATCAAAGTCATGAATTGGTTTGGTGTGCCGTATCTGCTAGTGGGAGCGTAGAAACCAGTTACTTGGTAGCCCCAAGAAGGATAGTAAGCATGCTCCATAACAGGTAAAAACTCCACGTGAGTGAATCCTGTTTTACGAAGGTAATCAATTAGCATGGGTGCAAGCTCCGTATACGAGTATGATTCGACGGGTGATTTTTTTCGCCAAGAACCTAGGTGTACTTCGTAAATGCTAATGGGCTGGGATAGCCATTGGGTGTGAGCGCGTTTTTCCAACCATTTATCATCATTCCAGCAAAAGTTGGACAGGTCCCAAACTATACTCGCGTTTTTTGGGGGGATTTCGAAGAAAAACCCGTATGGGTCTGTTTTGATTCGAAGATTTCCCTGAGCGTCTACCAATTCGAACTTGTACAGATCACCTTGTTTTACTCCTGGAATGAAAATCTCCCACACGCCGGAAGCGCCTAGCATTCGCATTTGATGGACCCGGGCATGCCAGTTATTGAAAGTACCAATCACGCTAACACGCTTGGCGCATGGTGCCCAGACTGCAAAGCTGGTTCCGGGAACTCCATCTATTATTCGCAGGTGCGCGCCAAGGTGCCGGTAGATTCGTCGTGCATCGCCAGCATTAAACAAATACAAGTCGAAATCGCTTATGGTTGGCAGGAAAGAATATGGGTCCCGTGTACGATAGATCCTACCATCTTGGTAGGTGATAACTAAATCATATGCATAAACTTCGGATGTGTTGTGTGAGTATCCCTCGAAAAGGCCAGCTGTATGGATTTTTTTTAGCTCGATAGTTGGTTTAGTTTTATCATGAACAGGTTCGATCCTGATCGCAGCAGCGTCAGGGATTAATGCGCGGACTACGATTCCGGGTTTGGAACCGAGCGGGTGCATGCCGAGCAGCCCATGAGGATTTTGATTGCAGCCTTCAACAAGGCTGTGGATCTCGGCATCTGTAAGGACTGGCATGGGAAGAACAATAATGAGTAAAAGCACGTTAAGCCAGCAAAAAGCTAGTGTTAATAATTTTACAGGTTGCTGGTTGCCAAGGCGTTGGAGTGGAAAAACCGTGCGAAGATAAAGTGAAAAATTTGCAAATTATGTAGGATTGTCTGCACGTGATATTTTGTCTTCAATGATGGTATGAGCAACGGGACTCAAGGCAAATCAAGCGAAGAAAAACTGGCGCGGTTAGATGGGCAAAAGTGCAATAGCAGAGGTGGTAAACTTCGTGAGGTCGCCGAACCCGGTCGTTTACCCCCACACTCAATTGAAGCTGAAGTTTGTGTGTTAGGATCGATATTGCTGGCGCCGAACGAATGTATCCCCACTTGTATTGCTAAGATCAAATCCTCGGAGGTTTTTTATGACCTTCGGCACCGTACTATCTATGAGACAATTGTTGAGATGTACGATGCAAATACTCCGGTGGATTTGATTTCGCTGCAGCAAAAGCTAAAGGATAAGGGTGTTTTGGATTCAGTGGGAGGAGTGCCGTATTTACTTGGGTTACCAGATGCGGTGCCTTCAGCCGCTAACCTGGAGTACTATCTGGACATAATTTGCCAGAAGTATGTCCTGAGGCGGTTGCTGGATACGTGTATGAAAATTGAAAAGAGAGTTTACGAGCATGATGGGGAAACTGATGAGCTTCTGGATGAAGTAGAAAAGGAGATTTTGCGGGTAAGCGAAGAGCGGGTTGACAGTGGTGCTAGTTCGATGAGCGAATTAGTGCCTCGGGTGATAAGCATGATAGATGAGTTTCACAAGCGTGGTGGAGCGGTTGTGGGCATTCCCACCGGGTATAGGGACCTGGACAACATGACAGGAGGTTTACATCCGGGCGAGATGATTGTCATCGCAGCCAGACCTAGTGTGGGTAAGACAAGCTTGGCAATGAACATCGCTGAACATGTGGCGGTAGTGCAAGGCTTGCCTGTAGGTGTTTTTAGCTTGGAAATGACAGCAGAGTCCCTGGTGTTGAGGATGCTATGTTCGAGGGCTCGGGTCAATGCCAGGAACCTTCAGCGCGGAATCATTTCTACTACAGATTCGCATAGGCTAACGAATGCAACCGGTGAATTAGCGCGGGCACCATTGTATATCGATGACTCACCAAGTTTGACAATTCTTCAATTGCGGGCACGTGCCCGCCGAATGTGGCAACAGCGCGGTATCAAGCTTTTTGTAATTGACTATCTTCAGTTGCTTCGGTCTACTGGCCGCCGAATTGAAAACCGTCAGCAGGAAATAGCGGATATTTCTAGCGGAATAAAGGCTCTTGCAAAGGAACTTAAGGTACCTGTGATTGTGCTAAGCCAGTTGAATCGCGATGTGGAGCGCGACAGAAATCGAAAACCGCGCCTGTCAGATTTGCGTGAGTCAGGCGCAATCGAACAAGACGCAGACGTAGTTGGATTGTTGTATCGGGCAGATCCAGATGATCCGAACCAACCTGCAAGGGACGATGAAGATCTAGCGGATATGGATGTGCAGCCTGTGAACCTCTATATCGCAAAACAACGTAATGGCCCCACGGGAGATATTCACCTGACGTTCTTTAGATCGTTTACGCGATTTGAGCAGGCCACTACGGTATATACTGAGGATGCGGTCCCATACTAAAGACTGGTTTTTGTATGAAACGGATTTTGGTTCTCTGGTTGATGGCGTGGCTGGTGTCGGTTGTAACCGTGTGCGCTCAACTTCCACTCCCTCGAACCAAGATTATTCGGATTGACATTAGACACATAGGCCCACCTGCTACAAGTGACCAATTTGTTCGGGATCACATAAAAAGTCGGCCCGGAGATCTGTATCAACCGGCGGTCGTAGATGAGGACATACGCAGCTTATACAACACAGGTTACTTCTACAACATTCGGGTGGTAGATGAACGGCAGGGTGATGGAGTTATCCTGACGTATATTTTGCAGGGTAGGCCTACCATTGCAGATATTCGGTTTGAAGGAAACAAAAAGTTTAGCTCGGCCAAACTTAGCCACACCATAAAGTCTAAGGTTGGTTCACCGTTGGATGAACACAAGTTGTTCGAAGATTGCCAGCAAATTCAAAAACTTTATGAGAAAAAGGGTTATTCAGAAACCACTGTTCAATATAGGCTCTCCATTGACGAGGCTGTGGGGCGTGGAGTTGTGACGTTCGAAATCAACGAGGCAAGGAAAGTCAAGATTGCAGAAATTCGCTTCGAAGGAGCGCGAACCGAATATTTAAAGGATTTGAAAAAGACCATCAAAACGCGCAAGCACGGGATGTTTTCTTGGATAACGGGTCGCGGCTATCTAAAGAAGGAAGAGTTTGAAGATGACAAAGAGCGAATAACTCAGTTTTATCTAGAACGAGGCCATTTGGATTTCGAGTTGAAAAACGTGCGACTTGAGTATCTTTCCTCAAACAAGCTAGCAATCATTTTTGAAATATCCGAAGGGCCCCAGTACAAGGTGGGTAACATCGTTTTTAGAGGTGTAAACCTATTGCCAACAAATGCTATTGCACGTGATTTTAAGCCTGGTAGCCGGCCACCCCCAGAGATGAATCGGCGAGAATGGGAATTGATCCGAAATTTTAATAGCGAGTTTAAAATGAAGTCCGGTGATATCTTTTCCCCGAGCGGCTTACAGGCTGATGTAAAGGCAATTGAGAATTTCTATGGAGCGAAGGGATATATCGACGTGACTGAGTCATCAGGTAATTTGACAGTTCGGAAGAAACCCAATGTTCAGCAGGGAACAATTGATCTTGAGTTTGAGATCAACGAGGGCCTCCAGACATATGTGGAGAAAATTGATATCCGAGGGAATGAGAAAACTAAGGATAAGGTAATTAGACGCGAGTTGGCCATATATCCAGGCGAGCCATTTGACATGAGCCGGGTAGAAATTAGTAAGGCAAGGCTTGAGGGATTGAGATACTTTGACAAAGTAGAACTGAAACCCGAACCCACGGAAATAGCACCAAACCGGAAAGATCTTGTGGTGGAAGTGAAAGAACGTCCAACGGGTTTTTTCACAGTAGGTGCCGGATTTAGCTCAATAGACCGACTGGTGGGTTTCGCGGAGTTTAATCAAGGCAATTTTGATTTGTTTAATCCGCCTAACTTCAGCGGTGGCGGACAAAAAGCCCGGGCATATTTTGCGTATGGTACACGCCGCCGGGACGTGGTTCTAACTTTTATCGAGCCTTGGTTTTTGGATCAAAAGTTGGAGTTGGGCACTGAGGTTTACCACCGATGGTTGGATTTTGAGAGTCTCAACGACCTTTATACTGAAGCGCGGGCCGGTTTACGTTTGTGGGTCAGGAAGCCTATTTGGACAGAGCGACTTACAGCTACCTTAGGATACAACATCGAGAATGTGGGCTTGGAATTTGCGCCTGAGTATAAGTCCCAGTTGCCTAGTACCTTCTTGGTTGAGGAAGGTGATACACTGTTGTCCCGGGTAAACTTAACGTTGGCTTATGATACTCGGGGGAAAGGATTGTTGCCCAACCGCGGTCAACGGACTGAACTATTTGGCGAAATCACAGGCGGCCCATTCGGAGGCGAGAAGTCCTTCTACCGGGTGGAATTGCGGACGGGGTGGTATTTTAAAGGCCTGGCTGCTGGGCATGTTCTGGAATTGAATGGGCGAATTGGCGTCACAGATGCTTTCGGCGACACGCAGTATGTGCCTTTCTATGATCGTTTTTATTTGGGAGGCATGTACTCATTGCGTGGGTATAGATACCGTGATGTGGGTCCAAAAGAATTAGTAAATGACACGTACCTTGAACCAATCGGAGGGTGTACCTATTGGTTTGCGTCAGCTGAATACAGTATACCACTTATTCCTCGAGTTCGGTTTGCTACCTTTTATGACATTGGAATGGTTTATCCAAATGCTTTCAGTTTTGAACCACAAAAGTTCCCAAGACCAGGAACGGGTGAATTGATCTCCACTGGTTCATATGCGGATAACTTTGGTTTTGGGATCCGACTTGACTTACCGATTGGGCCCCTCCGACTTGACGTAGGTTTCCCGCTCACCCACGACCCTACCCTACGTGATTCTCCGCGCTTCAATGTAGGTGTTGGGTACACGCGGCAGTTCTAGCAGAGGGATTTTTGTGGTTTTCCAAAGGTTTGAGTTTTGGATTAAAAGTGTGTCAAAGCTTTCTCGTGGACAAGACCAATGTGTGATTAAGTACGGGCGTTGGTTTCTGTGGCATGCAGCCCTTAAAGTGCATGGGCCAGCCGTCCCAAATTCTTACGTAGCGTCGGTGTCAGAAATGCACTGCAGTGGCAAATTTGTAACTTTTAGGGAAGGGCGGGAAGTTTATATCCAAGCGCAAATGGGGTGTAAGTGTATGCGAACGATTGTCTTGTGTTAAACCCGGGGATGGAATTTCCGGTGAATTTCAACCAAGCGTCCTACATTGACATGAGTGTAAATTTCAGTCGTGGCAATGCTTGAATGTCCAAGCAGTTCCTGGATTACTCTTAAATCGGCTCCGCGTTCAAGCATATGGGTGGCAAAGCTATGACGTAACATGTGGGGTGTGAAGGGACGGGTAATCCCGGCGAGGCGGGCTCGCTTCTTGATTCGCAACCACATTGCTACATGAGAAAATGCGGTGCCTCGGTTAGTTAAGAACACAGTTCCAGGCGAGTGCGGTTTTGCGAGTTTAGGTCGCCCCGCCTCCAAATACTTTTGTAGTGCTGCTACTGCTTTTGACCCGATGGGCACAACACGTTCCTTGTTTCCCTTCCCGACAACGATTACAAAACCGGCGTCCAGCTGTAGTTGTTCAAGCCGGAGGTTTCTTAGCTCGGCAAGCCTGAGTCCAGAGGCGTATGCTAATTCCAAGATGGCTTGGTCACAGAGATTTGATGGAGACTCAGGTTCTACAGGACGCAAAAGTGCGTCGACCTCTTCAGGAGTTAGGACTTTTGGTAATCTCAACCATCGACGTGGCAGAGAAAGGTTCTCAGCGGGATTAGCTGGGAGGAGTTTTTCGTTTAAGGCGAATTTAAAGAACGCTTTCAGAGCGGCTATCTCTAGGTAAAGAGAGTCTATGCTTAATGTCCCGCGATTAGATTTTCGTTTATGAGGATTAAGGGGTCTTGTACGTTCGTGTTCTAAGAACTTAATGAGTGTTTCCAAGGTTACATGATCCCAAGATGTAATCCCATTGTTTTGGGCCCATGCCAAGAAACGACTCAAAACCGCCGCGTACGTGCGCTGAGTATTTTCTGATTGCCCGCGTTCGTGCCTCACGTATTGTAGGAAGTCTTCCACTAGCTGTTCCATTGTTTTCAAATGGTACACCTGGAAAACGCGCAATCCAGAATTTCTGGTTAGGAACGCTTGGGGTGTTTTCCACGATTTATAGACCTTGCTTGAACCATGGGCCGCGCTTAAGGTTGATCATATGAAAGCGTACAAGGGCTTAGCAAGCGTTGTACTAGCTCTGAGTTGCATAGCTGGACTTGGCCAGGATCCTCTGGTTATGGAAAAGCTTAATAGATTAGCAGGGCAGGTTGAAGATCTTCAAACCGCCCAGATGGCAATGCAGAAACAAATTTCAGAGTTGGTGAGGGAGCTGGATGTACTGCGTGACCAGGTTTCAAGGGCACCGTCTGCTGACACGATTCGAGCAGAGGTATCTCGCTTGGAGGCGAGGCTTAAACAAGTGGAGCAGCAGTGTGCAGCTGACCGGGAATTGATTTTGAAAGAGATCGAAAAAATTGCTGCGGCCAAGTCTCGGCCAGTGCAACCTTCACAGCCCCAACGGCCTACGCAAGTTTCTCCCAGCCAGCCGACAGAAATGAAGGGCTATGAATACGTAGTTCAACCCGGGGATACACTTAGTGCAATTGTTGCTGCATATCGTCAGAACAACATAAAAGTCACAGTTGACCAGGTGCTGAAGGCAAATCCCGGATTGGACCCCAACAAATTGCGGGTGGGTCAGAAAATTTTTATCCCTGCCCCGTCAAACTAATAGTCTGATATGGGCTGTTGCTTGGTCATTCTGGTAAAAGGCCTGGTTTTGCCTCCAAGGAAACTAGTTTAATTGACATGGGGGTTGGGAATTGCAAGTTTTGCAGAGCTATGGATGAAGCCACAGTAAAAAAGGTAATCCGGGATTTAGCGGCTTGTATTGATCACACACTGTTGCGGCCAGAAGCTAGCAGAGTTCAGATTGAACAATTGTGTCGCGAGGCAATCGAATATGGGTTTTACGGGGTCTGTGTTAATGGTTCGTGGGTTAGGTTGGCGCGTGAGCTCCTTGAAGATTCAGATGTTCGCGTAGTTTGTGTGGTTGGCTTTCCCCTTGGGGCTGCAGCAGCTGATGTAAAAAGGTTTGAAACCGAGGCTGCAATAGATGACGGGGCTGATGAAATTGATGTAGTGCTCAATATTGGACGGTTGAAAGAAGGGGATGAAAGCTATGTTCTGCGAGAGTTGAGAGATGTGGTAGAAGCGGCGCAAGATCACGTCGTTAAAGTGATTATAGAGACCGGTCTTTTAACAGAGGAAGAGAAAGTGCGTGCCTGTCATTGTGTGTTGGACAGTGGGGCTCATTTTGTAAAGACCTGTACTGGGTTTGGACCTAGTGGGGCGACAATAAACGACGTGCAACTGTTGCGAGAGATTGTAGGGCCCCGTTTTGGCGTCAAAGCAGCTGGTGGTATTAGGGACGCGTACACGGCCTTGGCTATGCTTCGGGCAGGAGCAAATCGCTTGGGCACCTCGGCTAGTGTCTCGATAATTAAAGGGGTTCAGGATGCTCTAGCCAGGATCGAAGCCGAAGGATTGCCAGTGTTTCCAAGCACGTGTGAGGGACAACAAGGTGGTTATTAAAAAATGGAGCGGGCGAAGGGAATCGAACCCTCGCGAGAAGCTTGGAAGGCTTCCGTTCTACCACTAAACTACGCCCGCATTCTGTGTCATTATGTTATCCACGGCGCTTGCGTTGTCAACTGGAGTCTCGTAACATTTGATATCAAATGAATTCCTTGCTATTGATTGGCGGGCGAATCATTGATCCTGCGAACGGTCTCGATACAGTAGCAGATTTACTTATTTTGGATGGCAAGGTTTCTGCAATAGGACCTGAGGCGAGAAAGTTAGTGCCTTCAGATGCGCCAAAGGTAGATGTGAAGGGTATGGTGGTTTGTCCTGGCTTGATCGACATGCATGTGCATTTGCGGGAACCTGGTCATACCGCCTCTGAAACAATAGCCACAGGCACAGCTGCAGCTGCACGAGGCGGTTTTACTTCAGTTCTAGCGATGCCCAATACGAATCCTCCAATAGATGACCCTACAACGGTGGCCCTTATCCAGGATCGGGCCGAAAAATCTGCTGTGGTAAACGTATTTGTGGCGGGGTGCATTACCAAAAATCGGGCGGGAGAAGAGTTGGCACCAATAGGATCACTGCGTCGCGCTGGAGTAGTTGCAATTACGGACGACGGTGCTTGCGTACAGAATAATGAGCTAATGCGTCGGGCCTTGGAATATGTGCGCATGTTTGACATTCCGGTCCTCGATCATTGCCAGGATTATAGTCTTTCACAAGATGGTGTGGCTCATGAAGGGTTGTGGAGCACGATCTTAGGACTGCGAGGATGGCCTGCAATTGCTGAGGAAATTATAGTGGCACGAAACATCCTTCTGGCGGAACTAACAGGAGCTCATGTTCACTGTCAGCACGTGACCACTGCTGGTAGTGTGCGATTGATCAGAGAAGCTAAAAAGCGTGGTGTTCCTATAACAGCCGAAGCATGTGCACATCACATGGTGTTAACGGACGCAGCTTTAGCAGGTAGTGAAACGTTTTGGCAGACGGATGGGCAACAAACTTTTGCGTGGCGACTTTATCGGGAAGGTGGTGAGTTACCTCAATGGCCAGCTTACGATCCAAATGTAAAAGTAAATCCCCCATTGCGATCCGCTATTGATCGAATCGCGTTGATTGAAGCCGTCGTTGACGGCACGATTGATGTCATCGCTAGTGATCATGCCCCCCACTGCGATTATGAAAATGAAGTGGAGTTTGATATTGCACCCTTTGGGATGATCGGCTTGCAGACTGTTTTCCCACTGATGTTAATGGAGCTGTACCATGCAGGAAGAATGCCTTTGACGAAATTAATTGCACGGCTTACGGTGGGACCCGCAAAAATTTTGGGGCTTCGGAAAGGAACTTTGTCGATCGGCGCAGATGGAGATGTGACGGTTTTCGATCCTAATTTTGAGTGGACATTTGAGCAATCTGTCAATGCAAGTAAGTCGCGCAACACACCATTCTTAGGTTGGCGTTTAAAAGGCGGAGTGATGATGACAGTGGTTGGTGGTAGAATTGTCTGGCAACACCCATCAATGACCCCGCATTTATGAAAAACGTAGGTTTAGAGTGTAGATTCGATGAACCTCGGCGCGGGATTGGTCATAGACCGATCCTGCTTTTAAGGCGAATGGGAATAAAGGCCCAGTGACATTTAGATTTCTTTCGTTCAACTGTGTTGGCGACGAGAGGTTTCAGTGAAAATGTTTTATTTTAGGATAGGCTTTGTGGGTGTGTTTTCTTTCGCTTGCTCATCCCCAATAGAGTTATGTGTAAGTGCCCCCGCGTGAGTGGCTTTCAGATACCCAGTAAAGAAAAGGTAGAAAGGATGTATAGATGGTGTTGATAAAGTTCCACCCCGGGATAAAATCTCTCTCAGAAAATGAAAGTGCTAAGGCTAATTGTGTTTGTATTAAACGGGTTAGTGACCTTAAGCCAGTTGCCAGCGTATGGTGTGGATAGGGTGACTGTTAAAGGCGATACTGTGGAGGTGATCCCAGTTTATCACGCGAGCCTTGGGTTGCGGATTGGTGGCAGGCTGGTTTTGGCTGATCCTGCGTGGGAGACAAACCGTTATGTAAACCTGACGAACCCGATTTTGATACTGATCACACATTCCCACAGGGATCACTTCGATCTCCAAGTATTGAGGTTTGTGGTCGGAAAAGACACATGGGTAGTTGCGCCCCCTGATGTTACTCAAAAGTTACCTCAAGGGATAACCACCAACATAGTAGCCCTCTCTAATGGTCAGAGCACCAATGTTCAAGGCATGACGATTTTTGCGGTGCCGATGTACAATGTGACCCCTGAACGGCTTAGGTTTCATCCTCGTGGTGTTGGGAATGGGTATGTTCTCCAATGCGACTCGGCGCGGATTTACATTAGTGGGGATACAGAAGATATCCATGAAATGTTAGAACTTAAAGATATCGATATCGCGTTTGTGTGTATGGATGGGCAATACACGATGAATGTGGAACAGGCAGCAAGGGCGGTTAGGACTTTTAAGCCGCGAATTGTTTATCCATATCATTATCGCAATGCATCGTGCGAAGAGTTTCAGAAGTTAGTCGGAAAGGATTCGGGCGTGGAGGTCCGAATAATGAATTGGTATCCTGCGCATTAAATTGAGGTGGATAATTGCGCATTGTTACTTGGGCAGCGCACTCCGTCGACTAAAGGGTGAACTACTTCATTTGCGGTTGTAACTGTGGCATTTATTTACGCACAGAAAGGAATTGAAGTCCCACATTTGGCGATTGTTAGTGGCGCATATAGATGGGATATTGTATAATTCTTTCCAATCCTTATTGGTTTCCCTGTGGTCTTTGGTGTTTTGTATACCGCATCGTGGGATGTGGCTTGGTTGTGGAGCCGATTGTGTTTTAAGCCGTATGTAGGCAAGGGGGACTGGGCTAGAAATAAGTTTTGAGTTGACCGACACCTTTTAGGGTTTTGGGTTGGTTCGAAGGTAAGTTCTCGCGTCGGAATTCGTTCTGGCGATTTCCCACTCAGGTTTTGGTACCGTCGGTGGAGTTGTAATTGTAGGGGTCAAATTAAAGATGCAGACAAAAACAGTGATATGAATACTCGTTGGCTACACGAAGTAATATTGTTGTCATGGGATGGTGTTAAGCCGATGGCGGGAGAGGTTTTAAGTCGACATTGGATATTGGTAATTGGCAACATTCTGCTGATGGATTGCTAATGAATAGTGAGCATCAAACAGGGTTTGGACGCAACTTTTGGTTGTTGAACACGATTGAGATGTTTGAGCGGCTCGCCTTTTATAATTTGCGGGTGGTAGCGCCCATTTACATCATGCAGGCGGAGGATCCTGGAGGATTACACCTCACTGCTGCTCAAAAAGGAACAATTTACGCATGGTGGGCTGCGTTCCAATCGATCTTGCCTGTATTTACTGGGGGGATCGCAGACCGGCTAGGATATAAACGCACTTTGGTGGGAGCGCTAGGAATGATGCTGATGGGCTATTTGATGATAGCGTTTTTGCGCGACCTTCCTTGGATTGAAAATTATACGGGGTTTTTTATGGGTGTTTTAGTACTTGCCACTGGAACGGCATTTTTTAAGCCGGCTATCCAAGGGACACTCGCGCATATTTTGGATCGACATAATTCGTCGGTAGGGTGGGGAGTATTTTACTGGGTTGTAAACGTAGGGGCTTTTATTGGCCATTACCTTCCGACGATTTTTCTGGTTTACAGTGTAATTTTCCCTGAACCCTTTTATGCGTTACCTCATTCGCGTGAAGCGTGGCGGAACCTTTTCTTGGCATCAGCTGCGTTTACGGCGTTGAACCTTGTTTTACTTTGTTTTTTTCGGGATGTGCCAACTGGTGTTGCTAAGTCAGAATCGTACCTACGTGTTTTACAACGCACCGTTTTTAACATTTTCGAACCACGATTGTTGATGTGGATTGTAATTATGTCGGGGTTTTGGCTGATGATGTTTCAGCTGTGGGACTTACAACCGAATTTTATAACGGACTGGGTGGATAGTTCAGCTGCTGTTAAGCAACTACAGTGGTTGCCCACACCGATCTACAATCTCATCGTTGCCCAAACTCCTGGCGGGCCTATGTTATATCAGCAGGCAATCCTATCGCTGAATGCACTGTTTATTATTTTAGGTGTCGTCGCAATGTCATGGGTCACGCGAAGGATGCGGACCCTAGATTCTATGCAGATTGGGATGTTTATGGCGATTGGGGGTATTTTGGTTGCCGGCCTGACGCGGAATGTTTGGTGGGTAATTTTTGGGATTTTGTTTTTCTCGCTTGGAGAAATGTTAACGGGTCCGAAAACCTCCGAGTACCTGGGGTTAATCGCCCCAAAGGATAAGAAAGGCATGTACTTAGGTTACGTAAATATCCCTGTGGGAGTAGGGGTTTACGTTGGATCGAAGTTAGCTGGGTACGTGTACGGTCACTATGGGGAAAAAGCCACTCTCGCTTTGAAGTATATCGCGGAGCATTTCCAATCGCATGGGAACATAAAATGGACAGGTTCCGTTAAAGAACTGGAGACCATAACTGGATTCACTCGGACGGAGGCGATGGACGCACTGGTTCGATTGACTGGCCTTGATCCTGCATCAGCTACTGCCTTGCTTTGGCAAACATACCATCCTCAGCTTTACATCTGGATACCTTTTGGCGTGATAGGTTTGCTTTCCGCTATCGGGTTGATTGTATTCACGCGGAAAGCCCGAAAATGGCAAGATATGAATGCCTAAGACTCTATATTAGAACGGCATTGCTCTAGGTAGGGTCGGATACCATGAATAATAAAATGTGAAAGACATGAGGTACAACCCCATAATCGTTGCGATGGATTTAGACGAGGGGGAATCCGCGCTCGCACTCGCGCGGAAATTAACCCCATTGGTCGGCGGGTTCAAAATCGGTGCCCGGTTATTTACAGCGGAAGGCCCAACCTTGATTAAGGAGTTCAAGAAGCTGGGTAAGGTAGTCTTCTTGGACCTAAAATATCATGATATTCCTAATACGGTCGCCGGGGCAGTAACTGCAGCGGCTCGTTTAGGCGTGGATATGCTCACGGTTCATGCCTTAGGTGGACGCGAAATGTTGAAAGCGGCCGAACAGGCGGCTCAGAATTCAGCCCGAGAGTTAAACGTGGTACCACCGTTGGTGTTGGCCGTCACGGTTTTGACGAGCCTAAATGATAAATTATTGGAGGAAGTAGGAGTGCCAGGTACGACTTCTCAGCAGGTTGTTCGCCTGGCTCGTCTAGCTGTTGAGTGCGGATTACGAGGCCTGGTCTGTTCACCCGAAGAGTTAAAAATTTTGAGGGATTTACTTCCGAGGGAAATAAAATTGGTAACACCAGGAATCCGGGCAGTGGGCACGAATGACGATCAGAAACGCACCTTAGATGCAAAGACGGCATTGGATTTGGGCGCGGATTGGATTGTGGTTGGACGTCCCATATACGCGGCACCAGACCCAGTTGAGGCCACAAAGCAACTCCTCTCCACCATCTTTTAAAACCAGGGGAATAGGCTATTTAAGTGGTGTTGATCTGAGTGTGGGTGCGATATTGAGCGATCAGACTGCACCTCCATTCGAGCTATGCCTCTTGGTTTACCAAGCCGTTTGGATGGTTGGATTCCGAGTGTTGCGTGATAAGTGTCAACGTTTGACCTGCTTTTTACCGCTTTTATGAGGTTTTGCTTCTGGACAATCCCAATGTAATTATTTGAAGGTTGCCGGTTGCACGGTGAAACAATTGGTTTTAGAGTCAAGCTATGGATGTCAGAGACTCTCGGGGTCAAGGCCCAATTAAGAGACTTAAGCATTATGTTGGGGGTTGGGCGGTAGGGATAGTTGCTGTTGGCGTTACAAACCAATTTGGGGCTGAATTTTGTAATCCAGAGGATGCGGCAAGTTTAGGGAATCCACGTGTGTGGTCTGTTTCAATACGTTGGGAAAATGATACTTTTGGCGGTACTGATAGGTTTTATACAGATGGCGTGTCTTTGTCGGTCGCTCATACGGGAAGAAGTTGGTTAGATCCGATTGCGGATAGATTGCCAGGTTGGTTAGCTAAGGGACGGAGGACGGTGAGTTACGAGTTTGGCCAGATCATGTGCACACCGTCTGACATTAATATTCCAGTCCCGGATCCGAATGATCGGCCTTATGCAGGCATTTTGTATGCTTCTGTCTCGTTCCATTTTGAACATGACAATGTTTATAATGGGGTGAAGTTGGTTACTGGTGTGGTCGGACCATGGTCTTTTGCTGAGGAGACACAGCGTGAAGTGCACCGGTTGGTCGGTGCTGGTGTTCCGCAAGGATGGGATTATCAACTTCATAACGAGCCTGTTGTGAACTTGGTTTTAGAACGTCGATGGAAATACCAGCTTCTTGGTAGTTCGGAAGGGTTTTCATTCGAAACCATTCCTGCTGTGGATGTGATGCTGGGAAATGTCCTTACTCAAGGACAAGTAGGCATGCAATGCCGGGCTGGTTGGCGCGTGCCTAGTGATTTCGGACACACTTTGATGCGTGGAATGGTACATTTGCCCCCGCCATGTCGCTCAGTTAAATGGGGTGTTTATGGAATGGCTGGAGTGTATGGGATGGTAGTCCTCCACAATATCACTTTGGATGGTAATACTTGGTGCAGCAGTCCTAGCGTGGAAAAAGAATACTTCGTGCCAGCAGCAGAGATTGGAATGGGCGTGTCAATAAAACGGTGGCAAGTGGCGTTTACATATGTGTTTTGGGGAAAAGAGTTTCGTGGACAACCCGACTATACCAAATTCGGCGCTTTGACTTGTTCCTACTTGTTTTGAATTAGTCTCAATTAGGTTTGGGTGGTTATTACGCCTCGGTTAGGTTTAAAGTGACCTACTGGATCTTTGCCCCAGAGACTCGAGAGAAAGCCATTGGTTTATTTAATTGCATAATTTTTAATGTTTAATGCTTTTTCGCACGGGGGAGATGTGTTGAGTCTGGTTTCACTCGCGACTTGGCTGTGTATCAATTACATAGGTCGAGTGGCATGGAAGCTGTGCGAGTCCAAAATAAGCTTGCAAAGCGGATGAGAAAGTAGATTTTGAGGAATGAATATGCGTCGGCGTTCACCTTGGCGGAAACTAAAGCATTTTTTTAGGCATAGACGGGGCGCGAATATTTTTATTTTCCTGTTTTTGATGTTGGCTTTGGGACTTGTTGTGGGAGTAATGTATTTGCTCTCTACGGGTGCTTTTTTGCGCTAATGGGAATGGACGTGGAGAATATGTTTTGTATTGTAACAGCGGGTCCTACGTACGAGCCAATAGACAGCGTAAGGCGCATCACTAATTTTTCCACGGGGCGATTAGGGAGCCAATTGGCTCTATACCTTGCCAGCCAGGGGTACAGGGTGAAACTTCTACGTGGTGCAATGGCGACGTTTCGATTGGAAGCCTCGGAAGCAAAACTGTTGGACGAAATGGTAGAGTTTACTACTTCGGATGATTTGAGGGAAAAGCTAGCATCTTTTTCCACTCTTGGCATAAATGCTGTATTCCACGCTGCAGCGGTATGTGATTTCCGACCGAGTAAAGTTTATATACCTTCGATGGACTACTATAGCCGAGAGGTGGGCGTGGGCAAAATTCCAACGGCCGAAGGCAGAATCTCGATAGAGTTGGAACCAACACCTAAAATAATTGCGAATCTACGTAGGTGGTTTAGCAAGGCCTTCATAGTATGTTGGAAGTATGAAGTGGTGGGGGATCAGCGCAGCGCCATAAATGCGGGTGTTTCCCAAGTGAAGTCGTATAGTACAAATGCGTGTATCGTAAACGGGCCCGCTTATGGAGTTGGCTACGGGTTAGTTACGGGCGATGGGACTTGTGTGCATTTACCAGGCGAACAGGAACTTTTTGAATGTTTAGGTCGACTTTTCCGCGAAACAAGTGGGTCAAGCGGATGATTATTGGGTTAAGTCGTGGCAATCAATGGGAATACCCATCATTCCCGCTGCCACTGTCTGAATGGTATATGCACCAGGTAATCCGTGTGCGGTAGGAGCACAATGCAAAGGAAGAAGGTAGGAAATGGGTAGAATAATTGTAGTGCGAACCCCCGGGGTATAACCTGGCTGTTCAAGTTCACCTTATTGCTGTCGGTGTTGGGTGGAAAAGCATTCTACTGTTGAATCTAGGGTTGCTGTGTTTTTCGACAAGACCAGTCCGGTTTTTGGATGGGTTTTTGGTTACGGGCATTGGTGTTAGCAAATGAGATCAGGCAAGTATCTAGCACTTACTGGTGAAACAGCTTCACTTGATGGATTTGCGGATGTAAGTGTGGGTCGAAAGGTAGCTTTACTATTAAGTAACCGCCGTCTCGGAGAAGTTTAAGACCGAATGGCGCTGGGCATATGTTGACCTTAAAATCCCACCATCTTTTAGCAAGGTGTAAGGCGTGACTGTATCGGTTGATCGTATGGCCAAGGAATTTAAGTGGTGGAATGCCAGCGAGTATTTTGCTTTGGGTGAGGATTGCTCTAGAGTGCAGGTGTCCTACGATTGTAAGGGCCACGTTTGGTAACCTTGCGCGTACTATGTCATCCTCCCAGAGGAATCCCAAGGCTGTAGGGTCATGACAAAAAAGAATTATTTTATGATCCGAAGGCGCATTTATGAACGCCTGGCGGATCTGGTCAACATGCTTTTTACGGAGGTTTTCCCATTCAGGGAGTTCTGTGCGGATCACGTCACCCATTAAGTTTGGTAGGGCTATAAGTGAGGATGTAATTCCGATGAAGATCCAAGGGCTGATGCGAAGCACCCAAAATGGTTTAAGGCCTAGATCAGTCACGCTTATGTGCCAGCTTTTTAGATTCATGCAGCCGATTTCTCCGGTGACATTTCGTTTGCCGAGCTCGTGGTCGCCAATCAGACCGACGAATTTCTCGCCAAAGTGACTCCTGAGTAGGTTCAGGCATTCCGAGACGTTGGAATAGACTATTGGGTCAGCTACACCCATGTATTCGGGATCTAACCCGTAATCCCCAAGAGCTACTACAAGATCACATTCCAGTGGCTGGCTAAGAATTTGTTTTAATAGTGTGCGGCTCAAAAACGGGTTACCTATCCATACGTGTCGCCGGATTAACCCAAGCAACTTTCTTTTACTCGCACTAGAGATGCCGTCCAGTTCGTGGTCTGGTCCACGTGCAAGTTCCGGATCTGACGCGTAATGTATGTCGCTTATTACTAAAATGGTATACCCACTCCTTGGCACAGTAGAAAAACTGTCTACGGTTGCGAGCGAAAAATCAAATATAATTGTGTGTGCGGGTTTTTGCGCGGTAAGTTTAGATAAAATGCAGTCGAGTTCGAGTTGGAAAAGTTTGAGTATACCTATATTGACAGGTGATTTTCTGGTGGAAATAATAGGAGTGTTCTGGCGGGAAGCAGGCGGGTCTGGTAACACGTCCGAGAGGTTGTCTTTGGTGGTGTTCCCAGCACGACTGTGGCCGCTGAGGATGTTTTGGAGTTTATATGGCCACCGGTAAAGTCAAGTGGTTTAGCAACTCGAAAGGTTATGGATTCATTGTCCAGGATAATGGGAAGGATGTGTTTGTGCATCATTCCAACATCTTGGGCAAGGGTTTCCGGACATTGAAACCAGGTGAGGTTGTCTCATTTGATGTAATCCAGACGCCGAAGGGGTTGAAAGCTCAAAATGTGCAGCGAGTTCAACCCCATCGTTGAAACTGGGAAGGACAACCCCACTAAAAAGTTGAGAAGGGAAAATTTTAATCCCAGGAGTCCCTTGGGTGGAGGCAAGGAGCCTAGCGATTGTCCTTTGGCTGAAAATCGCGCGCTAGGGCCAAGAAGCGCTAGGGATTCAAGTCACACAGCAGCTCTTTATGTCCACATTCCGTTTTGTGTAAGAAAATGTCCATATTGCGCGTTTTATTCGATTGATTCGTATGAACAAGATTTATTGGATAGATTTATTGAGGCGTTGGGAAGAGAACTGGAGTTAGTCCGACCTCGACTTAGTTTGCGGACTGTGTATTTTGGTGGTGGAACTCCTTCATTGCTCCAGTTACACCATTGGGAGCGGATAGCGAAGTTACTTGGAGAAGGATTTAGTACCTCGGTGCAAGAGTGGACAGTAGAATGTAATCCGGGGACTTTATCTGAGCAGTTGTTGGTTCAATTGCGTGCAATTGGGGTTAACCGAATTAGTCTCGGAATCCAATCGACCGACGATAAGATTTTACAATGCCTTGGAAGAATTCATTCGGCTGCGGAAGCGGTTAAGTCGTACGATCTTGTGCGGCGTTGTGGGTTTGAAAACGTAAGCGTCGATCTTATATATGGGGTACCTGGCCAAACATTGGAGGTTTGGGCGGATACCTTAAAGACCGTGGTGTCACTCGGGCCTGAACATGTATCTGCCTATGAACTCACAATTGAGGAAGACACGCAGTTTTTTGAGATGTACGGCCTACGGTATTCTGACGAACAAGAGGAACTCACATGTCGGATGTACGAGTTAGCAGTGGACTTTCTTGGTCAACATGGGTATGTGCAATATGAGGTTTCGAACTATGCTCGGGGTGAACTTAACCATATTGGAATGGTACCGCGTTACGCTTGTATGCATAACGTAGGATATTGGAAGGGCCATTGGTATGTGGGAGTGGGCCCTTCGGCAGCAAGTTATGTGGATGGTATTAGGAGTGTAAATGTGCAGGATGTATATTCCTATTGCGAGATACTGGAGCTGGGTGTCCGGCCTATAGGTTATGCGGAGTGTCTACCTCCGCTTTTCCAGGCAGCTGAAATCGCTGCGTTTGGGTTGCGGATGACCAGCGGTTGGGATTTGGATGAATTTCGGGAAATAACAGGATTTGATTTGGTAAAAGTTTGGAATGAGGAAATAAACCAGCTTCTCTCACTAGGTTGGGCTGAATTACGTGGTAGCCGTTTTTATTTAACCTCAGTGGGGCTCCGATTTGCCGACCAAGTGGCAGAAATGTTTTTGCGGTAGGATTTAGATAACCTGGCAGATCACATTAACTGGAAGAATTTCGCGCCATGTCTAAGCATTGCCTTATGACCTCGAGAATTTTGGTCGGTGAGGCAGGTTTTTGAACAAACGCTTCTATTTTGCCGAGGCTTAATTCTTGGCCTGCCAGTTCTGCACTATAACCTGTAGTGTAGACTACAGGCAAATGTGGAGCTTCCCGTCGAAGTCGTTCAGCAAGCTGATGGCCGTTCATGCCTCCCGGCAGCGATAAATCGGTGAAAAGCAGTTGGATTTCATGCTTGTGTGCCAGCCATATATCGATGGCTTCCGATGCAGTACCCGCCTCTAAGACTCTATAGCCAGCACGTTCCAATACAATACGAGTTAATTTTCGCACAGGTGCTTCGTCTTCGACCAGGAGTATGGTTTCTGAGCCGCGTGGTGGCAAGACATACGTAGCAGCGCGTGCTGTAGGAGGAACTTCTTTTTCAATAAGGGGCAGAAATACCTGGAATGTTGAACCTTTGCCTACTGCGGAACTTACTGAGATCCATCCATGGTGTTGTTGTACGATACTGTAAGCGGTGGACAGACCCAACCCTGTACCTTTGCCTTTAGGTTTTGTCGTAAAGAATGGTTCGAAAATTCTAGGAAGTATGTCTGGTGGGATCCCGCATCCAGTATCAGCTATCGTCAGCACTGCGAAGGCCCCTGGTTTAGCTTGGGGATTTAAGACTTGTTCAGGTACTTGAATGTGTTGGAGTTCGGTGGAGATGATGAGTTCACCCCCATTAGGCATGGCGTCTCGGGCGTTAACCACAAGGTTTAGAATGACAGTCTCCAGGAGCGCGGGGTCGCCTCGTACCAAAAGCGGTTCTTCGCTTAGGGAAATTTTAAGTTGGATGTCATCTCCTATTGTTCGGGTAACTAATGACACTACGTTTTGGAGGCACGCGTTTAAATTGAGAGCCGTGGGTTGGAAGACCTCGCGCCTGCTTATGATTAATAGTTTATGGGTTAGTTCTGCGGCTCTGGCGGTAGCAGCGCGTATTTGGGCGAAGGATTCTATAGCTTCAGGAGGCAGGCCTTGAATTTGACTGCCGAGTTCAGCCTGCATCATGATTGTTGCCAGAACATTATTGAAATCATGGGCGATACCGCCGGCTAAGTTGCCTATAGCTTCCATTTTTGAGGCTTGTCGAAGGCGTTCTTCCAATTGACGTTGTTCAGTGACATCTCGCGCGTTGAAAACGATCAACGTTTCTAACGCTTTCCCTGGAATTTGTCGGGCAACAATTTCCATGATTCGCCAAGAACCGTCCTTGTGTTTGATCGGGTTTCTATCCGAACTGTTTTTTCAGGGTCTTTTTGCAACAGAGCAATGCCTTCTATTGCTTTGTCACGGTCTTCTGGATGAACTATGTCCAAGACGTTTTTACCGAGGATTTCTGTAGCGTTGTATCCGAGGATTCGAGCCGTGCTCGGGCAGTAGTATCGGACAATGCCTTGAGAATTAATTATAGCGATGATGTCGTTGGAATATTCCACAAGCATCCGAAATCTGGCTTCGTTTTCTCGGAGTGCGCGTTCGGCTTCTCTACGATGGTAATGCATCAGCGCTAGGGCGAGTTGATCTGCTAGCTGACATGCAAAATCGATTTCTTCGCTCTCCCATTTACGTTGGGGTCCGACGTGCTCAAAACATAGTACCCCCACAGGCTGGCCTTTTAGCCTTATTCCGACGTCTAGCATGGACGTTATACCATGTTTGGTTAGGTAACCCGGTACATAGCCTGCCACTCTAGGATCGTTCAAAGCATCGTCGGCGTCGACATAGAGTGATGTTTTTAGGGTCTCGAATTCAGGTCGGAACTCGCTTTCGGTGAGCACCTCCCCGGAAGTGTGCACTCCTGAGGAAAGTATGTATGTGTCTATGTTGATTAGTTTCGTTGCATTTTCCTCGAATAACCACACACCAACTCGTTCGATATTTAGACATTTACTAACAGATTCAGTGAGTTCCTTTGAAAATTCCAATATGTGTCCCTCGGTTAGGTTTTGACTCATCGCCAGTTCACGCAATGTTTCCAGCATCAACTGGCGTTTCTCCTGTGATTTAACTCGTGCTTGTTCCTCCTTTTTGCGTTGGGTGATATCTCTTCCAACGCTTAGGATTAGTTGGTATTCTTGGAGGGCTACAGGGGCAAGCCTAAGTTCCATAGGGATAAAGTTTCCTGATTTTGTTTTGAATGAACGTTCCAATAAAAGGGTTTCCCCCGCGACTATTTTGGGCCAAAGCTCAACCTTATCGTGTGAAAGGCATTCCGGGCAAAGATTGCCAATTGACATGTTAAGCAGTTCATTGCGGTCATACCCCAGTAACTCTATTGCTCTCCGGTTCACGTCCACGATCCGGCCCATCAGATCGTGTAGCAACACTATGTCGGCTACGTGGTCAATAAGTGTACGATACCTAGCTTCGCTCTTTTCCAGCGCTTCTATGGTTTTTTTACGGTCGGTAACGTCTAAGCTTATTCCCAGCACGCCACATACTTGCCCAGATTCATCTTTAAGGGGGATGCGAGAGGTCAGATGCCACCGGTATTCACCCAGAGTATGGTTAAATGCGAGTTCTTCCTTCGGAACCGACGCCTGGCCCGTTTTGATTACAAGTTCCTCTTCCTGCTGATAGGCTCGAGCAAGGTTTGGAGGGTGAAAATCAAAGCCAGTCTTTCCAAGTATTTCCTCTTTAGTGGCGCCTAAAACTGCTTGGTGGGCGTGGTTTGTTAGGATATATCTGCCGTTGAGGTCTTTGGCAAACACTACGGCTGGTAAATTGTCGAGGACTATCGATAAGAACGCTTGTTGTTTGCGGATGGCAGCTTCTACTCGTTTAGTGTTTGTGATGTCGAAAAGCAGGCCTTGAGAACCTATGATTTTCCCGTCGGGAGCATAAACTGGGGTTTTAACAGAAAGAACCCAACGCGGTTTCCCTTCCCTTTCCGGATACTCTTCTTCCCTTACGATCCACTGGCCCGTTTTAACTATGTATTTATGATCTTCTTCACCTTGAAGGAGAAGGTGTTCGATGCGGGGATCCATTGGTTCTACCGCAGACAGGAAATCGGAAGGACGTTTCCCGATGATTTCTGAGGGCTCCAAGCCCCGCAGATTGCAGAACCATTCATTGACATATACATAGCAGCCATCAAGATCCTTTCTAAAGACCCCGGCGGGTATTTGTTCCACAAGCGATTTGTAAAGGGTAAGAGACTGGCTAAGAGTAACCTTTAGTTTGTGGTGCTCTGTACAGTCATGAAATAACACCAGATACGCATCCTTTTTCCGCGGTGTTTTTTGGATTAACAATTCGATCCATAACGGTTCGGCGCCTGGCTTTCGGAGTTCTAAGTGAGTAGCCACAGCACGCTTTTCGCAATTTGATTTGAGACTCTCCCATTCGTTTGGTGAAAGTGATGGAATTAGTTCTGTGATGCAGCAGTCTTTTAGCTTCCCCGGAAGTGGTGTGCCCAAAAACAATTGAGCCGCTAACGAGTTAGAATGCATAATGGTTCCCGCGCTATTGGTGAGAATTGCAGGTTCAGGCAGACACTCTAAAAACCCAATAGGAGTGCTTGGACTACGGGTTTTTCTGTTAGTATTTCGGGGGTTACGGTTGGGTTTTCGATTCATAGTGTGTTTGGAGATATGAGTTTTCTTCTATCATTACGTCCGGGTTACCCAGGGGTTGTTTCGCAGAAAATCTCTCCTTATCCATCGTCATTTTATCACACACGATGTTTGTGGGGCAATCGCCTAAATGTGGGACTTGTTTTTGTGGTTCCGGGATCTATAGCGGAATGTTGCTGGCCAGGTCTCCTGGGAGGTTACTTCGTAAAACGCGTGGCGTATTTTTGGAGGACTAGCGCCGATACGTTAATGAAAGGGGAGCAGGGGACCAAATAGCAGGTAATTTAGTGTACGCAATACAAGCGTTAGCAGTTTGCTTAAAGTTTCAATGGATCAAGTTAAGGGACTTGCTGGAGCACTTGAGCACGCTATTTGACGAACCCTTTAGGCGGGTTTCCTTAAGAAGTAAGTTGGTTTTGTACAGAGCGGTATCATGGAAAATATCGTTTTGTGAAACCTGGGTTAAAGTGCACTAGGCCAGTATGGCTTTTGGGCTGAGGATATAGGAGTAAAGGCCTTTGGCAGGTGGCTCAAAAGAAGCCGAATAGGACCGGTGATCCCTGTCTTTTGGAATTGAGCGTAGTTTTGCGAGAAATTAACGCTGTGTAGAGTAACTACAGGAGTAAACGCAGGTATTAGGTCATTTTTGGATAATCTTTTTACGTTCTTTTTCCCAAGCGTCTTTAAGGGTAATTGTGCGGTTAAAAACGAGCGAAGTTGAGGAAGTGTCAGGGTCAAGTGTGAAGTACCCTAGTCTTTCGAATTGGTAACGTTCGTCAAAGTGTGCGTTTTTTAGGGATGGTTCACATTTGGCTTTTACGACCTGGAGGGAGGTGGGATTGATGCATTGGAGTAGATCAGGCATGGTATCGGGTTCGGGCACTGTAAATAATCTGTCGTAGAGTCTGACTTCGGCATTGATGGCGTGTCTAGCGCTCACCCAATGGATGGTTGCTTTTACTTTTCTTGAGGCTGTGGGTCCGCCGGTTTTGCTCCCTAGGTCGGCTGTACATCTAACTTCAACAATCCGCCCGTTTTGATCCTTTATGATTTCGTCGCATCGTACGATGTAGGCGTATTTAAGTCGGACCTCGTTCCCTGGATATAGTCTGTAGTAATTCGGCAAAGGGTTTTCCATGACGTCTTCTTCGTCGATGTACAACTCTCTACAGAATGGGACCTTACGTGTTCCGGCACTTGGGTCTTCCGGGTTATTAACTGCTTCTACTTCTTCGCATTTGTCAACTGGATAATTAGTGATGACCAATTTAACTGGACGCAGAACTGCGAGGCGGCGCAGGGCTCTTTTATTAAGGTCTTGGCGAATTATATGTTCAAAGAGGGCGATATCGGTGAGGCCCTCGTATTTTGTGACTCCGATCTGGTAAGCAAATGCGCGTATTGCATCTGGTGTGACACCTCGGCGCCTTAACCCACTTATTGTTGGCATACGAGGGTCATCCCAGCCGGAAACCACACCTTCTTTTACGAGGAGTAGGAGTTTCCGTTTACTCAGGACGGTGTAGGATAGGTTAAGCCTTGCGAACTCGTATTGACGTGGGAGAGGTCTTGGTAAATCAAGGTTTTCCAAAATCCAGTCGTATAGGGGTCTGTGTACCTCGAACTCCATTGTGCAAATGCTGTGCGTGATACCCTCGATGTAGTCGCTTAAGCAATGGGCGAAGTCGTAGGTGGGATAAATACACCATTTATTTCCGGTATGGTGGTGTTCGGCATGGCGGATTCGATATAGGACGGGGTCCCTAAGCCAGATATTAGGGGAGCTCATGTCAATTTTCGCGCGCAATGTTCGGGATCCGTCGGGGAATTCACCTTCCCGCATTCGCCTGAACAAATCGAGGTTTTCCTGTATAGACCTGTTTCTGTATTTACTTTCGATACCTGGTTTATCTGGGGCACCGCGCATTTGGTCTACTTCTTCCGGCGTGTGATCACACACGTAGGCTTTACCCTTTTTGATTAATCGGACGGCGAATTCGTAGAGTTGCTCAAAATAGTCGGATGCGAAGAAAGGTTCGAGTTCCTCTTCGGAATCAGATGAAGGTATTACAGGTGGTAGGTAATAATCGATGGATCCGCTGACATTGATGGTTTCGGGGGTTTTACCTTTGGGTTTGAAGCCAAGACAATGATCAGCCCAACCAGCAATTAGCCATTTTACATCTTGGATGATTGCTTTTACGTATTCGGGGTCTTCTTTAGTCGGGTTTGTGTCGTCCATCCGCAAATTGCAAACGCCGCCAAATTCGCGCGCGATCCCAAAGTTTAGGCAAATACTTTTGGCATGGCCTATGTGGAGGTATCCATTAGGCTCCGGTGGAAAACGGGTGTGTACCCGTTCGCACCTACCTTCAGCTAGGTCACGCGCTATGATCTCCCTGATGAAATCTCTTGGTACGGCTTCCATACGCCGAGTAAAATGCATTGTCGGGTTCGAAATTTCCAGAGGCTTTATTGGTTATTCATCTAGCCTGGAGCTTGGAATGCAGGTTTTAGGTTCCAAAGGGGTTAGTGAGGCATCGTTTTTGGGTGGTTGGTAGAGCGAGACTTTTCTACTAGGAACTTGCGCTTGAATACCGCTTTATAGCGGATTTCCATACCAGGCTTGACGCCCAGAAACAGACCAAAGCACAGCCAAGCATGAGAAGAAGGTAAAGGGGGGAATGAAGTGTATGGGCCAGTGTCCGTGTGGGTACATTTGCTACAAGCAACATCGGCACGACAAACGTAAAAATAACTTTCATTACGCCGCGGAACGCCTCGTCTGGTAATCGGGCAATTTGGAACATGTTGTAATAGACCCAGACTAATCCTTCTGACCTGGTCACCCAGAAACTTACGGCACCTAGGATAAACATTAGGCTATAGTGGATAAGGATTCCTACTATGCAAAGCAATAAGAATAAGGCAAGGTTTGCAACGGTTATCTTTATGTGCAGTTGGGCTATGGCGTAGCCCATCACACCTAACGCAACTAACGCGTTCACCAGTGAGCTGGGGTCCACCTGGCGCAATGACACGAGGAATCTTGGGTTTACTGGCATAAGAAGAACGAAGTCTAGTTTCCCAGTTCGGACCAAGTCGGACAGATTAGCGCAGTTGATGAGGAAAAGGGCCTGGAAGATTTGTTGGATAAATTGTGCGACTCCAACTAGGAGCATAACTTGCCATTTAGTCCAAGACCCGATTTCTTCAGTATGGAGATATAGCACTGAGACAAAAGCAACTTGGAGACCAAACCATACAAGTTCCACTACTACCCAAAGCAGGAAGTTGACTTTGAACATTATTTCGCGGGTAAGAGAGGCTTTCCATAACGCTGCATATACAGCGGTGTATCGCCGGAGGGTGTACACGAAACGGTTTATAAGATTCAGTCCTGACTGATATAAGGTCTTCTGGGATTGAGTTGGATTAGGGTGAATTGTTCTAGCCGCCATAAGCTGAGAATCGTTTTATGCCAAGATTCATGATTAGTCGTGCTAGTCCGGCCATGATGCAAACCCAGGCTGCTTGTAGTAACAAACCCCGCACTAGTTCGAATCCTGTTACTTTGCCGGAGTAGATTGCCAGTGGCAAATATAACTCATATGGGAATGGACTCCACATGAGGATTTGCAGTAGAGGACTAGGTAATAGGTCTAGAGGGAAAAGACGTCCACTGGCGATAAATTCGAAAGCAAACACAATAAATATGAAGGTTGAGACTTCAAGCACCCAAAACGCAAGCATCGCTACGGTGTACGAAATGAAGAATTGGAGGCATGCACCTAGTAGGGCAGAAAAGACAAACAACGCAAGTGCTTGGCTACTTACTGGACCTTGGAAATTGTTTTTGAGCAGGAGAATAAATGTAAGCAGTGGCCATAGCGCAACGGTTGTGTATGCGATTTTACCTCCTGTGAACATCGATAAGCGAAACCACATGTAGTCCATTGGCTTAACCAAAAATTGGTTGATAGTTCCTTCGCGGATTTCACGCGCAATTTGCAAGTCGTCGTCATGGACGGCTATTAGCATGTCCAGCACGCATATCAAAATGTAATAAGTGACCATTTCCGAGAGTGAATACCCAGCCACTGTTGATTGTTGGCCTTGGCCAGCATATATAGTTTTCCACATGGCAATCACGGCTGCTATGGGGATGAGGCCGAAGATGGCCCGGGCAAAGAAATTAACTCTGTAGGCTAGGTTCATTTGAACCCCAAACCACATTGCGTACAAGTATTTGCGAAACGTCTTCATTGCCCATATGGATTGGGTTTCAAATCTTAACCGGATGGTGTGTGCCACCGTGGCCGCTTTGGGTCCATGAGTTTGCTCTTACATTTCCCATCGTATTTTTTATTTGGATTGGATAATCATCCGCCATGCCCGAGAATGGCGAGCGAGTTTTTAAGTGATACATAAAAATGCATTTTGCTACTCATGTCAACCCCGCTGCTGGATGCTTGGTAAGGAGTAGCGCGAACTTAGTTTTGGGCTTGCTCACTGTTTAAAGAGCTCGGCGTTTTCAGTGTATGACGGTTAGAGGGGGGTGTATAATTCATTTGGTCGCGGCGTGTTTAGCAACTTTGTCTATGATAGTTACAGCATTCCGCTGGAATAAAACCATTGGGGAATGGGTGAGTTTTGGGGGGGTACAAATCGGGTTTTGCCTCTACCACAGGGCTGACGAATTCCTTTAGTTTTGGTTATTTGCGCGTGGGGCAGGGGAGGGTTGTTGGGGTTGTTCAACTTTAGAATCTCTTATTTCTCTCCAGCGCTGGCGAAGAAGCTTGTGAAGCCGTTCCCGGAATTCGACTGGGAGTTCGTAGATCTGATCGTTTTTGTAAATTAGGATGGTTTTGCGGATGGTATCGACGACTATTTTACACGGATCACAACCCGCCAGGTGCTGCTCGAATTCTTTGCAGAAGGCCGGATCAATTTCCCCATCTACGTATTCATTGAGTAATTTTAGTAGTTCATCACATTTCATTGCAGGTCCATACAACTTTTGACCCAGGTGCGCGGAAAAAGTTACGCACGGGGCTCAGAATTTTTGTGTTTATGTTCTGGTTTTACAAGGGTTTTTGGGTCTCCAAACGTGCGCGTGAGTTTTTCGCGGAGCTGAAGGCGCGCCCTTAAAAGTCGGACTTTTACGTTTGCCTCAGATATGCCGAGCGCTTGGGCAGTTTCTTTCACGGATAGTCCTTCTACGTCCCGGAGCAAGAATACCAGTCTATGTTTTTCGTCAAGCTCATCTAGGGCTTGCTGGATTAGAGCGCGGACTTCGTTATTTTGGATGAGCTCTTGAGGTGATTGACGCCAATCGGCAAGGTATTCAGGGTGCGGAATGGTATCCCTTTCCTCCTGGAGTTCAGTTGATTCTTCAAGCGAGACGGTGGGTAAGCCACGTTTTTTGCGAAGGTTTTTGAGGGCTGCATTGGTGGCAATCCTGTATAGCCAGGTGGCAAAACTAGCATCGCCCCTAAATTCTTCTAAGTGTTCCAATGCATTTAGAAATGTTTGTTGGGTGACGTCTTCGGCGTCGTGTACGTTGTGTAACATACGCATTGCCAGGTTGAAAACGCGTTGTTCGTAACGGCTAACAAGCGTTTCAAACGCCGATAGGTCTCCATTTTTAGCCCGGTTTACTAGCTCTTGGTCTGATAGTTGTAGGTCGGCGTCGTTCACACTAGGCAGTTCAGTCCTTTGCACGAGTTAATATGCCGTTTTTCTTCCGTAGTTGCAAAACCAATCCGGATTAGTGTTTCATTTAAGGTCACAGGGAACGAGTATCGGCAAGTAGGTTTTTCTGAGTCGACCACAGGCGCAAATTTCATTTAAAGATAGTTGGGTATGTGGCATGTGAATGGCGAAGAACGCGTCTGCGGATTACACTTTGGAAAGCTTCCGCAGTGGATTGGAAGAAACGTAATTAACGTGGGATATTCTACCCGTCGTTTGGTATCTTTCGCTTTGATATCGCTTACAGTTTTGTTGTTGAAATGGAGAGTGGCTCGGGCTGCCGTGGGACCGTTAGTACGGGAACAACTTATAAAGAGCGGCGTTAAGTTAATGCCCCTATTCATCTTCTTAGCGGCTGTTATTGGTTTGGTTGTGGTGGGTCAAACGATTTCCTGGTTAACCCGGGTAGGTGCCCAAGGATATCTGGGGTCTGTTATGGTCGTTGTGGTAATTCGCGAACTCGGTCCTGTAATTTCCGCCTGGGCTGTATTGACTCGCGTAGGTACTGCCAATGTGGTTGAACTCAGTACTGCCCGTGCTTTGGGCGAAGTAGAGGCTTTGGAGTCGTTGGGGATCGATCCCATCCACTTTTTTGTTGTTCCGAAGCTGGTGGGGTTGGCATTGAGTGTGTTTTCGTTGACTGTGTATTTTGAGGCTGCGGTGTTATTTTTTGGGTATGCCTGGGCGTTTTTCCAAGACATTCCGTTGACGCCGGGTGAATACTTTGGACAGATAGCTGCAGCGCTAGGCTGGTTGGATTTTTTGGTAGTGGGTTTGAAAGCCTTGATATTTGGGGTGATTATAGCTGTTGTGACTTGTTACCACGGGTTGGCAAGACCGCTCCAACTTGAACAAGTGCCTGTAGTTACCGTCCGTGCAGTCGGGCAAAGTATCGTAGCATTGATGGTTGTGGATGCACTTTTTTTGTTAGTTTACTTGATACGTTGACCATGAGTGCTGATAGCAAACCAGTTTTGAAGCTTCAGAGGACTGCCATAGGTTCTCTTTTGGAACCAGAACGCGTTATTTTGTATTGCGACGAATGGCTGGTATACAAAGGGGAGTTCTGGGTGGTAGGAGGCCTAAGCGGTAGTGGTAAAAGCGATTTTTTGAGGTTTTTAGGAGGTTTATTTCCTCCAGTGACCGGCAAATACGAATTTTTGGGCGAGTTGATGCCAATAATCGATGATCGGCGATTACCCATTCGTTTAAAGCTTGCGTTTATTCCTGAAGATGGAGGCCTCTTAGCTAGATTTACGGTTCTTGAAAATGTGATGTTGCCGTGCAGGTACCATCTCGGAATGTCTGAGATAAAGGCTAAAAACCGCGCGATGGAGTTGTTGGATTTAGTTGGATGTGCAAGTTTAGGCCCTGCATTTCCTAGGCATCTGCGCTTCGAGCAACGTCGCCGGGTAGCCATTGCAAGGGCGCTTGCCCTAGACCCAGAGGTATTGCTTATCGATTGTCCCTTGCGGGGACTAGATCCAGTTCAAACTCAATGGTGGCTCCACCTTTTGTGGCGGCTAAACCAGGGGCAGTCCAAAGTAAGCACGTCTTCTATCACTTTGATTGTGAGCACTACGTCACTTTCGCCTTGGGGTAAAAAGGGCTATAAATTTGCCATGCTAGAAGAAGGAAAGTTCAAGTTGATCGGGGATTGGGATAGCATTGCCGGGACAAGCGATACCGGTGTGCAAGTGCTTTTGTGAAAAGTGTTTTACGACTATGCCATTGCAAGATTTGACACCGCAACTGCGGACACGACTCGGTAGAATTGAGCGCGTCGTAGGATGGTTTGTTATGTTGGCAGCTTTAACTCTCGTGGTAGGCTTTGTTTATTACGCCTATCATACAGCAAGTAAAAAAGGGTGGTTTCGATCCAAAGCAGTATATTTTACATTGGTTCAGAGTGGGGCGGGTTTAAAACCAGGTGACCCGGTGTACCTCATGGGGTTTGAGGTGGGACGCATCAGACGCGTGGAAGCTATGCCACCCGATAGTATGTACAACGTTTATGTGGAATTCGAGGTTATGGAACCGTACTTTGGTTATTTGTGGACTGAGGGGTCAGTTGCCCGTATTCAGCCTGCGGATTTCTTTGGCAAGCGGAGCATTGAGGTAACCAAGGGTACCGGAGGTTTACCAACATATGTGAAACATCCCATTCGACTTATCCCGCTCGAAACTGCTCAGCGCTTCGCAAAAGAAAGAGACAAAAAATGGGTGTTAGCGGAGAATATATTTTTGGAAGGGACAAACTTGGTTATTCGAGCCACTACACCGTTAACTTTAGCAAACTTGGAGTTAATTGCATCCTGTCACAGGGAGAAAATATGGGTCATGGACACCACTGAGCAACGTCGTCGAATTACCGGGGTCTGGAATCCATCTGCGGAAAGGTTTGAGCCTTACACTCTCACTCAAAAACCGTATTGGCTAGTTGCAGAAGAGACGCCTGCACTCTCCGAAAAAGTACAATCTGCCATTGATGAAACAAAAGTACTACTTGGCGGGGTTATAGCGTTGACAAACCAGGTGTCGTTACTCCTCCAAACCGCAACTATGACCATGTCCAACATAAATGAAACAGCCTTGGCTGGATCACGTCTTATGTCAAATTTGGATTTACTAGTGAATTATTTATCCGCCGACGGTGCACTGGGTAACTGGTTGCTTGGGAGTAATCAACTTTCCCAGGTTGGCGTTTTGACTACGAATGTTTCTGTGGTGGTGAGTGAGTTGAGCACGAATGCGCAGACATTGATAATGGAACTCCGCTGGTTGCTTGCGAATTTACAGACGGGTGTAAGCAATGTTAACGCGCAGCTACAGGCGAATTCAAACTTTCTCTCGGCTGTGAATCAGCTGATTGTGCACACTGATGAGTTCGTACAAGGACTGAAAAGGCATTGGTTATTCCGGTCGGCATTCAAGGAGCCAAAACCGAATCCACCCGCCAGTGTAACACGGCGGCTTACTTCGCCGAGGGAGCGACAACGTTAGGTGGTGAATTATTCCAGAAGGATCGGCTACGGACTTCTTATTTGGACAGTTGCCAAATTTTAGCTTTTTTAACGCGGCGTTTTTCTTTAGGGTACAAAAGTTGTGAACCGTGAGTCCTTGAAGAATGCAAGCAGGATCGTAGTTAAGTTAGGTACAGGAATTTTAACTGATACTCAGAAGCGGCTTGCTCCTGAAAAAATGGAACCGTTGGTCGAGCAGATAGCGCGCCAACGGTTAGCGGGCAAAGAAATTGTAGTGGTCACTTCAGGGGCCGTAGGGGCGGGTATGGGCATTTTAGGCTATGATAGGCGTCCGACCGACCTTGCCGAACTCCAGGCTTGTGCTGCTGTGGGACAGAGCCAGCTCATGGGGATTTACACTAGATTGTTTGCAAAGCATGGATTGAAGGTGGCGCAGGTGCTCCTTACGCATGAGGACTTGGAAGATCACGATCGTCATCTCAATGCAAGAAATACACTAGTAAAATTACTAGAACATGGGGTTGTACCTATCGTGAATGAGAACGACGTAGTTTCGTTTGCTGAGATAAAGGTGGGGGATAATGACACATTATCTGCGCTTGTAGCGTGTTTATTGCCGGCTGATTTGCTTGTAATACTGACCACCGCAGAAGGTTTAATAGAGGGGTTTGGTACTGCTCACGCACGACTTATAAGCCAGGTGGACAAGATAGATTCCCAAATTGAAAGAATTGCCCGAGGCACGAATAGCCCCACTGCGGTTGGTGGAATGATAACAAAGATCAAGGCTGCCCGAATTGTAACACGGGCTGGTATCCCGCTTGTCATTGCACCTGGTTACAAACCGGGGGTTTTGGATATGATTTTAAACGGTGAGGAAGTGGGGACCCTGTTTAAACCAAACCTCCGAAAACTCAAAAGCCGAAAACGATGGATTGCCTTTTTCCATCATCCCAAAGGAACACTAGTTGTTGATGACGGTGCCAAAGTAGCCATCCGCGAAAAGGGTAAAAGCCTATTGCCCCCCGGCATAGTCCGGGTAGAAGGCGAGTTCAAGGCAGGAGAGGTGGTAAGGATATGTGACCTGAATGGCACTGAGTTTGCGCGAGGATTAGTTAAGTTTTCTGCCCAAGAAATCCGATCTGGCACCGTACACCGGAAAGAGGTAATCCATCGTAACGATCTAGTTGTGTTATAAAGGCTTATGAAGCGAGGTAATTTAAACCACTGCAACTACATTAGCGAAGTATTGGAAGTGGTGGCCAAGCTGCGTGCCCCAGATGGTTGTCCATGGGATAGAAAGCAGACTCATCAATCGATCTGGGGTCATTTAGTGGAAGAGGTTTATGAGTTGCGCGATGCAATAAAAAGTGGCGATGACAAAGCGTTAATTGAAGAGCTTGGAGACGTGTTGTTACACGTAGTTTTTCATTGCCAAATAGCGAGTGAACGAGGTGCATTTACGTTCGGCGATGTTTGCAAGCATCTTGTGGAAAAGTTGGTGAGGCGCCATCCACACGTATTTGGGGATTTGAAGGTGGCGCATGTTGAGGATGTGCTTAAGAACTGGGAAAAGATTAAGATGGCAGAGAAGGAGGGCACTCCACAGGAGCGAAGGTCGGTGTTTGACGGTGTGCCCAACCATTTACCAGCATTAATGAAGGCTCAGAAACTAATTAAGCGAGCTGCTAAGTTGGCATTACTGGACGAATCAAATGATGATAAGGACATAGGGTCGCAGTCAGAATTAGGTAGACGGTTATTCGAATTGGTAAGCTTAGCAGTAAGGCATGGTTGGAGTGCAGAAGAAGCATTGCTAGAAGAAGTGGAAAGGCAAGAGCGGGCGTGGCGTAGGGCTGAATTAAAGTCTAAAACGGTTGGCCGCAAATTTGCCACGCCCTCTGCTAAGAAATCCAGTACGGCAAAAGAGTAAGAGACTTTATGAAAGATCCAAGGTTTGATCAGCTGGCAAAGTTAATTATTTCTTATTCGGTCCGTGTCAAAAACGGTGACCGTGTGATGGTCGATACAACCGATGTCCCAGATAGCTTCGTGGTGTCGTTGATACGCGCAGTTCGGCAAGCTGGCGGTATCCCAGTTGTAGTAGAGCGTTGTTCCCGGGTTAACCGGGAAATTGCTAAAGGGATCACTGATCGTGAAGCCCGATTCTACCGAGACATTGAGCTGTTCCGGATGAAGAAGATGACTGTGTATATAGGGGTTCGGGGTAGTGAAAATGCAAGTGAAAACGCGGATGTCCCCTCCGATCGGATGCAGTTGTACATGCGGCGGATGAGAGAAGTGGTGGATTGGCGGGTAAAGAATACCCGTTGGTGCGTTTTGCGATGGCCGACACCCAGCATGGCTCAAAGCGCTGGAATGAGCACAGAAGCCTTTGAAGATTTCTTCTTCAAGGTGTGTACTTTTGATTATAGCCGGATGGCTAACGCTGTTAAGCCTTTGTTAGAGAGGATGAAAAAGGCGGATAAAGTCAGAATAGTAGGCCCGGGCACGGATTTAACCTTTAGCATTAAAGGATTGGGTGCGGTTCCTTGTGTGGGACATCACAACGTTCCTGACGGGGAAGTGTTTTCATGCCCAGTTAAAGCCTCCGTGGAGGGAGTGATCCAATTTAATGCGCCCACAATTTACACGGGTACTAAGTTCGAGAATATCCGCTTAGTGTTTAAGAAGGGCAAGATTGTTCAAGCGGAGGCTAATAATACAAAGAAACTAAACGAGATTTTGGACACTGATGAGGGGTCAAGATATTTGGGCGAATTCTCGTTGGGAATCAACCCTTACATAAATGAGCCCATGGGGGATATCCTTTTTGACGAGAAGATTTCGGGCTCGCTTCATTTGGCGGTTGGACGGGCTTATGATGAATGTGATAATGGAAATCGTTCGGCGATACATTGGGACTTGGTGTTAATCCAGCGTCCTGAATGGGGTGGGGGGGAAGTCTGGTTTGATGGCGAACTCATCCGGAAGGACGGCAAATTCGTTCCTAAGGACCTGCAGAAGTTAAATCCTGAAAACCTTCGGAAACAACACTAGTTCGTTTATTCATCAGCGCTTGTAGAAATGCTTCCATTGCGGGAGTAAGGACCTTATCACGCCTATAGATAACACCTACGGGCCTGTACATTTCGGGTTCAGTAAGCGGAATTGCTTTCAGTGTGCCACGAGCTACTTCTTGAGTCACGGTAGTTTCGGGGACAATTGCAATTCCAGCCTCAATCTCAACAGCGCATTTGATTGTTTCCACGTTGTCAAATTCCATCACTTTGTTTACGCGGACGTTGAATTTACGTAACACTCGTTCGATTGCAATTTGAGTTGGAACTTTTTCCTCGAATCCGATGAACTTTTGATCTTGGAGGTCTTTGATCGAGAGGCTTTGCCGCTGGGAAAATGAATGGTTTGGATGACAAATCACTACCATTCGTTCCTGAGCAATCTTTATAACCTTGAGTAAGGGATTGTGTTCTGGGTATGCCACCAAACCCAAGTCTACTGAGTGCGTTAGCACAGCGTTATAGACTTCGCTGGCGGTCGAATACAAAATGTGCACTAATACTGTGGGATTTTGCTGCATGAATGTTTTCAATACTGGAGGTAAAAAATGTAGGCCGAGGCTGTAAATCGCGCTCACCTTAATTGTGCCAGCAACCGTGTTGGTCATTTCTGCCGCAGCAGAAACGAGTTGTTCATGGAGTTTTACGATTTGGCTCGCATATTCGAGGATTTTTTTCCCGGCTGGGGTTAAATTGAAGTTTTTCTTGTCTCGCTCGATTAGCGTTAGCCCTAGGGCACGTTCTAAGCTATGCAGATGTTGGCTGACTGCTGATTGCGAGATCTGATGCAGCCGGGCTGTGCGGATGAAACTTTTCAACTCCGCCAAGTCACAAAATATTTTGAGCGTTTTTATGTTCATTTCCCTACTCAATTTATGCACCAGGCATCGTGTGCGGCCAGCAGTTTAATAAATGCTTTGATTAGTGTAACTACGGTCGTTTTTATCTTTGAGCTGGTAGATATTACCTCCTCGTGTGAAAGGGGCGCAGATGACCGGCCCGCAGCCATGTTGGTAATGCACGAAAGAGCTACGACCTTCATACCACAGTGACGTGCTACAATGGTTTCAGGTACGGTGCTCATACCAACAGCATCTGCACCTAATCTTGCAAAAGCCTCGATCTCAGCAGGTGTTTCGTAGGTTGGTCCTGATACCGCTAGATAAATTCCCTCTTGTAATTTGATTTTCTGTGATTGAGCCGCCTGTTTTAAGAGTTTTCTCAAAGTGGGATCGTACGCATCTGTCAAATCCACAAACCGGTCCGATTCACCCACAAACACGCTTTCTCGGAGGGGGTTTGTCCCCATTAAATTTATGTGATCTCGTATGAGCATTAGGTCCCCTGGCTTAAAATTTCGGTTAATGCCACCAGCCGCGTTTGTGAGCATAACTATTTTTACTCCATAGTGGGCTAATACCCGGATTGGAAATGTGACCTCGTCCATTGAAAACCCTTCGTAATAATGTGCGCGGCCCCCCAAAATTAATACAGGTATACCTTCTTTATCCGATATAGTTAGCACTGGTGCATGGCCACTAACCGAGGGAATTGGAAAGCCAGGCAACCTAGAATAATGAATTTGAACTCCCTCAAACTCAGCTAACAAAGACTTAAAGCCACTGCCCAGAATTATTGCAAGCGCTGGTGGTCTACGGCATGCCTTTCTCAATACCCGTACACACCTGTGAATTCGGGTTTTAAGTTTATTTCGCTCGGTTTTCATTAAAGTTGCCCGCAAGGTTTAAAACCGGAGAAATTATACGGATTTATTCGGTGTGGTTTTGTCAAATTTAACCTATTCCAGCTGGATACCCATTAATTGCAGGATTCGGGTAAGGTCCTCGTCGTTGAAGAAGTGGATTTGTACCATGCCAATACCCGCCGAATAGTGAAGGTCAACTCGAGTGCCGAAATGCTGTCGTAGTTTCGTTTCAATTGTTTGGATGTGGGGCGATTTGGTAATTGAAGTTGTATATTTCTGCCGAGATTTTTTGCCGGACGAAAGTGCTGTGGCTAGCCGTTCGGCTTGCCGGACTGATAGGTTTTCATTAACTATCCGGTTTGCCAGTTGTATCTGCAGAGTCTGATCTTCTAAACTCAGAATGGCCCTGGCATGGCCTGGGGTGATCTTGCCCGTGCGAAGATATTCCTGGATGAAATGTGGGAGCTTGAGAAGCCGTAGAGCATTTGCTATAGCGGCCCTGCTTTTGCCTACACGCTGCGCAACTTCTTCCTGGGTGAGATTGAATTGCTCTACCAGTGCGGAGTAACCAAGGGCTTCTTCAATGGGATTCAAGTCCTGACGTTGGAGATTTTCCACCAATGACATTTCGAGCGCTGTCTTGTCATCCATCTCATGTATAATTGCGGGGATTGTCTGCAGGCCGCACATCTGAGCTGCACGCCATCGACGTTCCCCTGCGATTAATTCGTAGAATTCTCCCTTTGAGCGTACCAGGATGGGCTGCATCACTCCATGAGCTCGGATTGACTCAGCCAGCTCCCTTAAAGCTTCTTCGGGAAAATCCTTACGGGGTTGAAATGGAGATTGGCGTATCCGGTCGGTAGGTATGAATTGGATCGTCCCCTCTCTGGACCGCATAGAGTCTGGTGTTGCCGACTGGTCAGGCTTTGCCTCCACAGAGGGTACTTGGACTTTACTTTTTAAAAGTGCTTCCAGACCACGACCCAATGCTGGCTTAGGCATAAGCCAAAACTGTCCTAGTCAATTAAATTTGTCAACGAGGACCAGTTTTTCCGCGCCTGAAATTTTGTTGTATTTTTACTCGGTGGGGGGGTTAATTAGCATCCACCATTGGAATAATAAGGCCGCTGAGAAGAGGATTGAGAATTCCACCCCAACCCATTAACTGTAGCAGATTCGTCGTTTTATTTTGTCCGCGATTACGGAGATCTATCAACAGCGGTACATGCCCTATTGTAACGGACAAAATAGAATGCACACGCGCGACTTTGCGTTAGGGGGGCTTCTGTTTCTGGGGAGCCAACGAGGTGGGAAAAAGATTTACGTGTCGAAAACCCAGTGGTCCTGAACCGTCCCAGTGCTTGGTGTGCTAATCTTTGAAAAGATGCTTGAGTTGTTGGAGTTGTTCTCGTGTGGGGAAGTACTTAAAGAAATAGAACGTACCAAAGATGGTGATTAACGTTCCCCACCACACGTCTGCATGAAGTTCCCACAATTTGACCCTGAATTCCGGCGGTGGGGGATTCATCCATTGGTAAATGCCGACGCAGGTGATCAGCACACCGTAGACTAAGAGAATCGTACCAATAAACCACCAGATTCTTATGCCTTGGTCATGTGTGTGCATAAGCCAGTTACCAGAAGATTATGTTAATTGCAATTAGTACCGCAGCACATATTGCTGCCCATAAGCCCGGCTTCTTATACCAAGGGCATGGGCCCTCGTCAGGAATCTGAGTTAGTCCTAACACTAAATTACGAAGTTCAGATTCAGGTTTGGGCCTTGTGAATAGACTTACCCCAATGGTCACAGTAACGCTTACGAGGAACGACCACCAGGCACTGTACATATTTATTGCCATTGGCTTTGCTTTTTCGGACCGCGCAACTACCTTTGCGTGCTTGGGATTGAAATTCGCTGGGTTGAATTTTTGTACGACAGTTTTTGAACGTACGGTAACCCCTTCTTTCAAGACCAGCTCGGCGCCCTCGATCCCAAATTTGAGGGTTTTACCTGAGACCATGTCGCTTACGGAAGGCGCTAGGATTTGAACTTTGTGTACATTTGTGCGGAGAGTTACTGTGGGCGGTATTTGGAGCTCTGTTTGAAGTGTACCAAACTCTTTTATTTGAGGTACGTTTACTGCCTCGAGTTCTCCCTTTTGGATTGTGACTCGCCAAATAGTGCCATTTTCGCTCTTCTCCACTTGGACTGTAGTACCTTCTTTAATTGTTATTTTGGGAGCGGGCATATATCCGTCGGGGAATGTATGAACGTAAACCCACATTCCAATCGAAACTAATATTGCCGAGAGGAATCCCCAAAATCCACCAGCTGGTGTGGCCCGTTTCCAGAGCATTCCAACAATGATCACGCCAAAAAGTGGCACGATAAAGAAGAACACTAGCACCTGGAGATATTCAAGGATGTTTGAGAAATACCTCAGGGTATAAGCTGTCCCTATTGAGAGTAGAATGCCTAGTATTGAGCATAGACGGCCCACGAACAAGTAATGCTGATCGGGTGCCGATTTCTTAAAAATCGGTTGGTAGACGTCATAGGTCCATACCGTGGCAAAAGCACTTACGTTTCCTGCCATCCCTGACATGAAACCCGCGATCATTGCGGTAACCCCAAGCCCGAGCAACCCAGGCCCCAGATATTGGCTCATTAAAAGAGGAAGGACTTCGTTGAAAGTGTTGTGTGTAATACGTGCCCTTGGGTCGCTTTCAGGGACTAACACCATTAGAGAACCATCTGGGTTAGTTAATACGGCAAGCCCTAGTAGGCCAGGAATGGTGACTATCAGGGGTACCATCATTTTAAGGAATGCACCTATGATTGTCCCATTTTGAGCTGAACGGAGGTCTTTTGCTACTATGACACGCTGAACCTGTAGAAAATCTGTGCACCAGTATCCAAAGCTTACAGCCACACCTAAGCCAAATACCATTCCGAACCAATCAATACCCATGGGGTTTGTGTCAAAAGATCCAAGGTTTCGCCACAAGCTAGTGAAATCGGCGTTTCCTACCGAAGGATGAATGATTGGCACGTTTTCTTGGATTTTCCGCATCAGGGCGTTCCAGCCACCTACATGGATTAAACCCAATATGGGGATCAGCAGCGACCCTGCCCAGATGAGAAAGTATTGCAGAACTTCGTTAAATAACGCAGACCTTAATCCGCCCAGCGCCACATAGATTGCTACAGTCAGAGATGAAACCCAGATGCTCACGTCTTCGCTCCAGCCCAGCAAAAGCTTTAGAATTTTAGCCATTGCAAACATGCTAGCCCCACTAACCATTACCGTCATGAAGCTAAAAGTAATGCCCGCGATTAATCTCGGTCCTTCACCATATCTCAGTTTTAGGTAACCGGGTACGGAGTGAGTCCGACTGACGTAGTAAAAAGGCATCATTACAATTGCGAGAAACAATATTGCAGGGATGGCCCCGATCAAATACGCATGAGCCCCAAGCATTCCATATTGGTATGCCATTGCGCTCCAACCCATCGTTTCAAGTGAGCTTAGGTTTGCAGATATGAAACTCAGGCCTGCAATCCATGCGGTCATCTGCCTCCCTGCGAGGAAAAAGTCTTCTCCAGTTTTTGCGTATTTTTTGAGGTAGAAACCAATCAATAAGACTGCGGCGAAGTAAATGACGATAATTACGAAATCTACAGGTGTGAGTCGCAACAATACCTCTTTACCAGTTGATGCGGCAAGTATCGGTAAGGCAGTCATACCTCCTCCTTTGAAGGTTCAATTTGTTCAATGCGCCTGAGCACTGTCACAGGTAGCGCAATAATAATTTGCACGTCTGCCTACTGCAAGACTTCGAATTACTTTGTTTCGGGTGATGTAGCCTAAGTGTAGTTCTGGCGTTTTAATCCGGGGTTGGTGCAGGCAGCGTCTTTTTGTGACCGGTCTTTTCCAAAAATAAAATATTGCATGGAGGAAAGCGCGAAATGATTTTGGAAAGGGCCTCATTTGTTTGAAATACCGGAGACAGTGGGAAGTTTAAATTGCGGCTTGAAATTTCCTGGCTATTGGATACATTTTCTTCGTCAAATGGGATCGCGGGGTGGAGCAGCCCGGTAGCTCGTCAGGCTCATAACCTGAAGGTCGGTGGTTCAAATCCACCCCCCGCAACCATTTTTTGTCCCATTCGGTTGTAATAGGCGGATTGGCATCCTCAGCGAATTTGATAGACCGTTCGTTTTGCGGGTCTTTTGCCGAATCGATTATATGTGTCGAAATCAGAGTTCCTTCTCAGTGGTCAGTATAGCGACTGGATAAGCGTTTAGAATCTTGTGGACTTTAAGAAGCAATTTTAGGGAATTGCAGCAACTTGTAAGCTGAGAAATTGCATGGTTGTTTACACATGCAACTGCTGCGAAATATAAAGGGGTAGTTCGATAGTGATTCCTACTTTGTGTTTTAAGTTACCCTGCCAAATTTCTTTTCTATTTCCCGGTAGCTAAGTTCGATTAAAGTGGGTCGTCCATGCGGGCATGTGTATGGCATCTGGCAATGGCGGAGTTGCTCGAGCAATGCTAGGATTTCTTCATGCGAGAGTGGGTCATGCGCTTTTACTGCGTGGCGGCATACCGTCCTTGCCAGGGTTTCCCATCCTAAATGCCGAATGTTTAGGGGAACGGTTGCTTCTTTCACGCCGTCAATGAGGTCAAGCACGAATTGTTTAGGGTCTCCAATCTTAATTAGTGCAGGTAGACCGTCCAACAAGAAAGTGTGAGGTCCAAATTCGGCAAGGCTTATACCCAATTTCTGGAGCGCGGGAAGTATCTCCCGAAGCATTTGAGAGTCGCGCGTCGAAAGTTCTATTGTCTGCGGTAGAAGAAGTTTTTGAGAAGGTACAACGGCGTTAGTTTCAACATACGATAACATCCTTTCGAATAGCACTCGTTCATGGGCTGCGTGTTGGTCCATGAGAACAAGACCGCGGTCAGATTCGAATAGCACATACAAGTTACCAAGCACGCCAATATATCGAAGCGGCACATGCAAAAGAGAGACCGGGGGAGGATATAAATCTTTTTGAGTTTGCAGCCGAACGCAACTAACAGAAGAAGGTGGTGAAATAAACGTTTGCGGTTCAGGCACTGGGATAATGTTTGCTTGATTGGAGTAATCCAGAGGTTGTGTTGAGGAACCGGATTTCGGTGCTTGGGGCAATTTTGACTGATATTCGCGGTTGGGCAAGCCGAGGCCTAGAAGCCTTTCACTTTTTGGAGATGGTGCTTTAGGGGCGGTGTCCGGTCCGGTCTCATGACTTGGCTTTGGTATTGGAAGCGGTGGTTTTGATACATCAATGGGATTGGTAGTGTGTGAAGGTAAAACCGCATTTGAGAGCGATTTGGAAATAGTTGGGCTGGAGGGAGTAATTGGCTTATGAGCGCGTGCCAGGGTAAATCGAATCACTTCCGTAACAAATGCACGCACGTGACTTTCGTGCCTAAATTTAACTTCGCGTTTTGTTGGATGAACATTGACGTCGACTTCCGTGGGCTCAATTTCAAGGAAAAGACAACAGATGGGTCTACGGCCTTTCATGAGTAGGGTATGGTAACCCGCCTCAATCGCTGCGCTTAAGGCCCGATTTTCGATAGGCCGGCGATTTACGTAGATGTACTGGTCTGCTCTTGTGCTACGGGTGACCCCTGGGGCCCCGACGTAACCTATCAGTGACATATCAACTCTAGCTTCGTCCCAGCCTAGAAGCCCCGGCAGAACATCCTTAAGCGTTTCGGAATCCACTGGGATTAGTTGGATCCCGGGCAGGATTGTACGAAGTCGTTCGGCTAACGCTTCGAGCTGGATGGTTCTCGAGTGCAAGGTAGGGATCGGCGGAAACTGCAGTATGATTCGTCCATCCTTTACGAGTGTGAACGCAATCTCTGGAAATGCAAGGGCTACAGTGGTGAGGTAGTGTTCAATATTGGCCGCTTCCGTCTCGTCGCTCCTAAGGAATTTACGCCTGGCAGGCACGTTGTAAAAGAGGTTACGGACTTCAACGATTGTGCCGGGAGGTGTACCTGCTGTTGTTACATTGATGATTTTCCCTCCGTGGATTATCACCCGGGTGCCCTCATGAACCGCGGGATCAGAGGGACGTGTCACCAGGGTCAATTGACTTACGCTAGCGATGCTAGGAAGTGCCTCACCCCGGAACCCAAACGAGGTAATCCGTTGTAGGTCGTGGATTGTCGAGATTTTGCTTGTTGCATGGCGTTCAAAGGCAAGCAAGGCGTCCTCGCGACTCATTCCGCAGCCGTCATCCGTGACCCTAATTAGAGCCCGGCCACCCGCCTGGATCTCAACTTTGATATGTTTAGCACCAGCGTCCAGGGCATTCTCGACCAATTCCTTAACCACGCTGGCAGGGCGTTCGACAACTTCACCGGCCGCGATTTGATTTGCTACCTCTTCAGGTAAAATTCGAATTCTGCGCATGAACGGTCTAGTTGGTTTTTTTTACCGGCGATGGTTTTTGCAATTCGTTTTGCAGTTGCGGGTTTAGCTTTTCAGGCATTGGAAGTTTAAAAGCAAATATTGCCCCACCTTCCGGTTTATTCCTTGCCCAGATTTGCCCACCGTGTCGCTCCACAATTTGCTTGCATATGCTCAACCCCAAACCTGTCCCGTGCTCTTTGCCATGCGTAACTAACGCGTGAAAGAGCTTGTCCATGATTTGAGGGGGAATGCCCGGACCTGTGTCTTCTATTTCCGTTATCAAGCCATCGGGTTCTAAATTAAACCGGAACGTAATCACCCCGCCTTCGCGCATTGCATCCATTGCATTTGATACAAGGTTTACAAACACCCTACGCAGTCGCTGGGGGTCTATTAAAAGGGTTATTGGCGGTGGCGCATTAGCCAGCGTTAACCGTGTGGATTTAAGGGTAGTTTGCTGTTGCAACTCGGAAATCGTCTCGGCAATAAACTGTGCATAATTGGTCGGGGTTAACTTCATTTCACTGCCCGTTCCAGAACTGAACTCGAGAATCTCTTCTACAAGGGCGCGTATGTATTCGACTTGTTTCCGGATTCGATTGAGAGCTTCAGTCCTTTGTTGTGGGCTCGTATTAGGTGCACAGGCTTGCTCGGCGCTCAGGGAAATAACAGTCAGTGGATTTTTTAAGTCGTGCACAATTGCCCGAGCAAACCGCCCAATAATGGCTAGCTGTTCAGTTTGGACAATCTCTTCAATGTACCGGCGGTTAAACTCCCGCATTCTTTGGCTAAATTTTTGAAGCAGCACTAGGGCTAGCCCAGGTGACCTCTCAATGAAATGAAGAAGTTCGCCACGTGGTAGTAAGTAAACCGCGGTATTTTCTAATGCGATGGCGTACGTTGACCGGGGCCGCATCTCAAGTACAGCTGTTTCCCCAAATATCTCCCCCGGACCAATTTCCATCAATACCCTGCGTTGCATCGGTCCAACCGTGCCCGCGAGAGCCACCCGCCCGCTCTTCACTATGTAGACACCATCCGCGGGATCACCCTCACGGAATATCTCTCTGCCCGCGGGATAAAACTTTTCCTGAACTATACGGCGGAGCGCATCTAATTCGACCCCGCTTAAATTACGGAATAGGTCGATTGACTCGATCGGGATCACACCAAAGACTTTACCTAGCAATCCTTTTAAAAGAAAGGTCAGGATTTTTGCGTGTTTCGGGTTTACCCACCCCTCCGTGTTGTGCTAATTATTAGCTAATTCCATGAAAGTAATTTCCTGGTTCAGGGTGCGCAGTAGGTTCCGGAGCCCTTAAGTAAAACCAATCTGCATGCTACACACTTTAAACTTTGGGTACCATTGTTCGGATAATAGCCCGGATTGTCTTAGCTATGGATGCAAAGTCACCATAGGTGACTAATTTTTTCGTAACCGCGGGTACCAGTGTTACAAACGGCGCGCAAAAAAGATCTCCAAAATTCTCGGCGTATTTTTTCGGGCTAGCTTAGCGTAGTGGGAAAGACTCTACGCTGCCTCTGCAGCCCTTCCTTCCGCGCGCAGACATGTGGCACTACCTGGGAAATAAGCTGAGACAGATTGCTGATGAGATGCGATTTATTTAGCCGTGAAACGGCATAGACGTTTTAAAGATCGGGTGTAAGCGAAATTTTAAGGAACGGTCCAGAAGCAGGACGATTTATTGGATTTATGACCAAATGTATTGGCTTTAGATGAGCTTTGTAGCCTGTTTAAGCAGAAGGTGTGTGGACTTCGTTGAGGCTCATGACGCGCATCACTTTCCCCAGCTCGTCCCATTGCACTCCGGCAAGATTGAAAAGCAGCTTTCAAATGACACCCTCAAATAATTGATTTTGATCTAAATTTGGTTTAGTGATTGTTAGAAGAGATACGCTTCATACACCGGATTGCTAAACCCGGTAAGTCAATTCAATATTGGTAGTGAATTGGAAAAGTCCTAGTCCATGACTCCCACTGTAGGACGGGGTCTAGCAAGCTACCATCAATGTGCGCAACCGTATTTAATCGGCTTACGTGAATTTGAGTAGTCAGCGTAAAATGGGTTCCAATGAGATAGATTGCTGGCCACCCCTTTGGTGTCCGCGTAGGTCAAAAACGAGACGGAAGAAGAGATCGAGATTCAGCCTAGTGATTCCCGGGTTAAAATCTGATCAAAATGAGTGTTTCCCCCTATTGACAGTTTTTTAAAATACCGGGAAAATGCATTCGAATGCTAGGATGTGCCTACGAAGTAAAAGTGGGTACACTAATCAGTTTAGCGAATAAATATTACTAACATAGGGAGGAGAGCGATTATGAGAGCTGCAGCGTTATCAAAAGTTGGAGTATTAGGAGCAGTGCTCACGCTGGTGGGGCACATAGGGACCGCCCAGATAACCGTCTACTTCGATGATTATAATAACCGGACTCCGGGTTCAGATTTCCCCGCATGGAACTGGGGTAGTGACGCGGTGCCAAGCCCGCAGGTGACTTTTGAAGATGTGGGAGAGGGTAATATAGTTGTCAATGAGCTGGGACAGGTACAAAACACGGGGCAAACCACTTTGAACGGGCGATATGGTTCGAAGTGGGATATTACGTTAAGTGGGAATACAAGTACAAGGCCTGAGGATTATACAATCGAGTTTGATATTCGCGGAGTGGAAGGGCAATGGGATCCTCTCGATTTACAGGTATATGTGCTAACGAAGGAGAGTGAAGGTGATTATGGACGTGGTTTTTCAATTCAGATTACAAACACCGGAGAATGGGTTCACGTCTCAAGAAACTTGTCTGAGTTGACCATAGATTGGTGGCAAGGTACATCATGGAATTTGACGAATCCCAATTGGTCAATTGAAATTGGGGGACCACCATGGCCCGGTTCGCCAGTGGAACCAGGCCAATCTTGGACCCAGCTGTGGCAGTTCGATAACCTTAAAATTACTATGGTTCCTGAGCCATGGTCAGGTGTGGCTCTTGCGTTGGGCGGGATTATCGTAACTGCCTTGCGGCGGTTCCAACGCAAATAGGAACCCCTAGGAATTAAGTTTATTGGTCAAGAAAGCGGTGGCGGGGGGGGCGAGCCTCCTGGGGGTGAGCCGGAAGCTGGGGGGCGCCTGGATGCGGGATGGGGTGCTGCCGGCGGTTCGGCTGGGGCCGGGGCAGCGGTTGCTGCGGATACGGCGGTCGGACCTGGAGGGGTTCATTGCCCGCTACCAGATTGCGCCGCCCTCCCAGCGGGTGCGTCCGGAGGAGGTGGCGGGGGACCTGGGGCGGATGGCGGGAGTGGTGGGTTCGGAGGGGGAAGATGGGGGTCCTGATCGGCGGGAGGGAGAGGAACTGCGCCTGCGGGCGCGGCGGCGGATACTGAGTGCGCTGGATGAGATTGTGGCCCAGGGCACGGGGCCGGCGGCGTTGGTGGGGCGGCAGGGGCGGGGGGGGGCCGGGGCCGGTGGCGTGGGGGGTGG